>JFJP01039887.1_pt1 | contig 12386 bp, 11 predicted proteins | sample 431651 | NCBI WGS metagenome assembly JFJP01 (sample SAMN02602958, study PRJNA72255) | Microbial mat metagenome, whole genome shotgun sequencing project. | biome: fresh water; feature: sink hole; material: water; isolation source: purple microbial (photo- and chemosynthetic) mats found in... | reverse complement strand
TGGAATCCATACTCTGCGAAATAAATGAAGTGAATGAAGGTAAGGCTGATAAGCTTGATAATGTGTTAAAGAATGCCCCTCATACAGCATTTGAGGTGAGCTCTGATAGCTGGAATCACCAGTATCCAAGACACAAAGCAGCGTACCCCCTGAAATGGATATGCGAAAATAAATTCTGGCCTTCTGTAGCCAGACTTGATGATGCTTATGGCGACAGAAATCTTGTTTGTTCCTGTGCACCTGTTGAGTCGTATAAAAAATGATCTTAATTTTGGTGACAGAAAGAGTTTTATTAATACATTTAGCACTTAATTTTTTCAGTTCATTACGATGAAAAATACCGGACAATCTTTTATTATTGATTCTATCCGGACAGAGGACAGAAAGGTTCTTCTTGAAGTGTATAAATCTTATTTCCCTCAGATTCGACATTATATAATTTCAAACTCCGGTAATATTTATGATGCTGAGGATATATTTCAGGATGCTTTAGTGCTTATCTATTTAAAAATCAAGAAAAATACTCTTGTACTTAGTTCATCCTTTGGAACGTATTTGAACGGAGTAGTTCGATTCTTATGGTTGAAAGAGCTCGAACGGAAAAGAAAGTATTTTGGCGATTCAATGAGCAAAGCAGAAAATTTAACGGAAGATGAAGACTTTTTTGAGGATTACATCAGAATGGAAAGAAGAAAGCTTATACTTGAACACTATAGTGAACTAAATGATGAATGTAAAAATATTCTTAATTTGTATTTTAAAGAAACCCCGATAGGTCGAATCACTGCTCTTATGGGATACAAAACCGATCAGTATACCAGGAATCGAAGAACTTCCTGCAAAGAGCGCTTGATAAAATCTATATGGAATAATCCAAAATTCAAAGAATTACAGAATGAAGCATACCGACAGGATACAAAAGTACCTAGATGGTAATATGAAGGAAGATGAGCTGAAAAAATTCAGAGAGGATTTGCAAAAAGACCCTGAATTGGTTCAGGAACTTGATTTGCATCGTTCGTTCAATGAAATAATTCTCTCAAGAGATGAAGAACGATTCAGGAGAAAACTCAACGATGCCTATAAAGCATATAATATTGCTCCTTTAAACAAAGACAAAAAAGAAATTAATATTCGTAGTTCACTGGTATACAGATATGCAGCTTTAACCTTATCAGTTTTTCTGATAACCCTGATTGGATTTTATTTTCTGGAATTAAGGAAAGAATCCAATCAGTCAATTTTCGAGAATAACCTGATAACCTTTAACCGAGATTTTGTATCACGTTCTCAGCCTTCAAGTGTTAGGGAAACCAATCTTCTGCAGCAGGGAATTGCTCTTTTCAACCAGAAGAAGTATTCTGAAGCTTCCCGTTTTTTTCTTCGCAATTTAAGTGAGAATCCTGGTAATATTGACTCTCATTTTTATAATGGTTTATGTTATGTTTATCTGAATGAGTTTAATAGTGCAATAACATCATTTGAATATGTAATAAATCAGCCATTCAACTATTATTCTGAATATGCAAAATGGTTTATGGCTATGAGTTACATCAGAATTAACAACAATGAGACGGCCAGATTGCTCTTAATGGAAATAGTTGATGATAATGGTTTCTTATCGGACAGAGCAAAAAAAATTCTCAGGAAGCTTAGGTAGTTAAACGAACTCCTAATATCTACTCAAAACTCAACACTTATTGTTCGTTTTTTCCGGAACATAATTCTATTATTTTAGTTTCTGTTACTGATTGATAAAAAGGCCTGCTCGTATTTGAGTCATCATTTTAATCTAAAACAAGCTTATTAAACTATTCATAATTAGCGCTATACAGGCGTATGAATAATTATTTAATTTTTTTTTTGATTTTTTCTTCTTCCCGACGCTGATTTTTTGAAAGTGCCGACATTAAGTAGTAGAAAATTGTTAAACCTGGTAAATCTATTACTTATGAAAAACGGCATTAATAAAGTTACTCTGGTAGGGAATGTTGGAGAAGCTCCACGTTTCAACCAATTGGAAAACAAGAACATGGTAGCTCATTTTTCTTTAGCAACCAATGAAGAATATACTGATAAAGAGGGGAAGGAGGTAAAGAAAACCGAGTGGCACAGGATTACAGCTTGGAACAAACGAGCTGAATTAGTGAAGACTTATGTCAAAAAAGGAGATCCCTTGTTTATTGAGGGGAAAATACAAACCTCCAGTTATGATGACAAGGACGGAGTCAAACGGTATTCAACAGAAATTATTTGTGATAATTTAATGTTTCTTTCATCCAGAAACGATAAGGAATAACTATTAGGTTTCTGAATCGGATAGTTAATTAGGGTCATTCTTTTATTTTTTGGGTTTCGCAGGACAAATGGGGATTTGTCCTGCGTTTTTTTTAGCTAATTTTGTATTGCATATATGCTCAATTAGATATATATTAAGTTGAAGTTCAGTTTATTGTAATCTTCAGCAATCAGAACTTATTTTGATGAGTCGAAAAAATATTGCTTATTAAAATACTGTAAAACAATTGTTTAACGGCCATTTATGAGATTAGTCGCATCAGAAAATCTAAAATTTAATTTTATTCTTACATTTGCAGGGTTAAAAAAAAGTTTGACTTTTGTCATGTTTTGCGGTTAACGTTTTAAACCAGCATGAAAATTTAAAGAATTTTGTTGTTCAATAATTTTATCAGACCTCAGGTTAATCGAAACCATTAAAATATGGACATAAACGGAAGAAATTTCACCAGATTCCAGGAACGGCTGCAAAAATATGATCTGCAGAATAGCAAAGAAGCAGCTGAAAAACAACATTCAAAAGGAAAGTTATTGGCTTATGAGCGCATTCAGATACTTTTTGACAAAGGAAGTTTTGAAGAAATCGATGCTTTTGTGACCCCTGCTACTATTGAAAAGGGATTTGGAAAAATGACATCTACCTTTGGTGACGGAGTTATAATTGGCCATGGAAAAATCAGCGGAAGGCTTGCATTTGCCTATGCTCAGGATTTTAATGTAATGGGAGGTTCTCTTGGAGCAGTTCATGCTGCCAAGATTATGAAAATTCAGAATATGGCCCTAAAAATGGGCGCGCCAATCATTGGACTTATTGATTCCGGAGGTGCCAGAATACAGGAGGGAGTAGCAAGTCTGGCCGGTTATGCAGGGATTTTCTACAGAAATGTTCAGTCATCAGGAGTTATTCCTCAGATATCAGTAATTATGGGACCCGCTGCTGGAGGAGCCGTTTATTCCCCTTCCATTACAGATTTTGTTTTTATGACAAATAAAACCAGTCATATGTTTGTGACCGGTCCCAATGTGGTTAAGGAAGTCCTGAATCAGGATGTTAGCTTCGAAGATCTTGGTGGTGCAGAAGTACATGCCAGAAAGAGCGGAGTGGCGAACATGATATATGAAGATGAAGAGAACACATTACTTGGAGTAAGAAAATTGTTATCCTACATTCCATCAAACAATCTGGAAAACTCTCCTTACGTTTGTATGGCTGAAGCACAGAAGGATACTGATGAGAAACTACGGGAGGTTGTACCGGATGACACCAACAAACCATACGATGTTAAGGATGTTATTAATCTGATTTTTGATAAAGGAAGCTTTTACGAAATATCTGAGTTGTATGCTCAGAATATTGTAATAGGTTTTGGCAGGATTGAAGGTAAAACAATCGGAATAGTAGCCAATCAGCCTAAGGTTCTTGCAGGTACGCTGGATATCAACTCTTCCATGAAAGCTGCCCGCTTTGTAAGATTCTGTGACTCATTTAATATTCCGCTTCTTGCACTTGAAGACGTTCCGGGCTTTTTGCCAGGTGTGGATCAGGAACACAGCGGAATTATAAGGCATGGAGCTAAGCTTCTGTACGCTTTTGCCGATGCAACAGTGCCTCGAATCACCATTATTCTAAGAAAGTCTTATGGTGGTGCATATTGTGTTATGAACAGCAAAAACCTGGGTGGGGATTTTAATTTCGCCTGGCCTACAGCGGAAATTGCAGTTATGGGTCCTGAAGGGGCGGTTGCAATTCTTTACCGGAAAGAATTATCAGAAACAGCAGATCCTGTTAAGCTAAAGAAAGAATTGGCTGCAAAATACCGGAATGAAATTGCAAATCCTTATATTGCAGATGAAAAAGGTTTTATTGATGAGGTTATTGATCCTTCTATTACCCGTAAAAAACTGATTGCCGCTTTTGAAGCGTTGGAAAACAAACATGTAAACGTTCCTTCAAGAAAACACGGTAATATCCCGTTATAAATCCCTTGTATGAAAATTAAAAGTTTACTTATTGCTAACCGTGGGGAAATTGCAATCAGGGTTATTCAGACTGCAAAACTCATGGGAATTGAAACCTGGGTGATAAAAACATCCAAAGAACCCAATGCGCTTTATCTGAGTGCGGCGGACCATGTAATCGATTTCTCCGATCATGCAGAGGAAATTCCTGAATTCCTTGATATTGAGAAAATTGTCAGGGCATTAAAAGAACACAAAATCTCTGCGGTTCATCCTGGATATGGATTTCTGGCTGAAAGCCCGGTTTTTGCTCAGCGCTGCGAAGACGAAAAGATAATATTCATCGGCCCTTCACCGGATGCAATCCTGAAAATGGGAAATAAAACCATTGCCAAGCAGCTTGCACGTAAACATAAGATTCCTCTCCTCGGTGGTAGTCTTGCGGACGTAAAAGATCCTCTTGAAGCAAAGCTTGTTGCCGACAAAATAGGATATCCTGTTATTCTGAAGGCAGCTTCAGGCGGAGGAGGAAGGGGAATGAGAATCGTGGAGAGTGAGAAGGAACTTGAGAAAATGTTCAGAATGGCCAGCTCTGAAGCATCAAAGGCATTTAACGATCCTTCACTTTTTGTTGAGAAGTATGTTCGGAATCCCAGACATATTGAGTTCCAGATTTTTGGCGATAAACTAGGGAATATTATCCATCTGGGAGAAAGAGAGTGTTCGGTGCAGAGAAAGCATCAAAAACTTATTGAAGAATCACCTTCGGCAGCACTGGATGCAGATTTGAGGGAAAAAATGGGGAAAGCAGCTATTAATATTGCCAAATCAGTTAATTATTATAGTGCAGGAACAGTGGAGTTTTTACTCGATTCTGAAAATAACTTCTACTTCATGGAAATGAACACCCGTATTCAGGTTGAACATCCTGTTACGGAAATGGTCACAGGCCTTGATCTCATTGAACTTCAGATCAGAGTTGCACAGGACGAGCCTCTCCCGCTAAAACAGAAAGATGTGCAAATCAATGGTTGGGCATTCGAATTCAGGATCAACGCTGAAGATGTTCAGGCTGGATTTTCACCAAGTCTGGGCACGATTGAAAAAATGTCTCTCCCGAAAGGTAAAAATATACGCATTGATTCCGGTATTCAGGAGGGTGCAATTATTACTCCCTACTTCGATTCTATGATTGCGAAACTTATCATTCATGGCGAAACCAGAGAGAAAACAATACAGTATTCGGCACAGGCATTAAAGAAACTCTGGATAAAAGGTCTTAAAACTACCATTCCGTTTTGTAAGGCTGTTTTGAATAACAGTAACTTTAAAAAAGGAATTTATGATACTTCCTTTCTGCAGAATGAGATGAAAATTCATTATTTACAGGATAAGGATGCTGAGATTCTTGCTGCCTATTTTGCAACTTACGATTTTGCCAGGAATCTGAAACACGATGAGGATAAAACTGTAGATTTTGAAAAAGGGAAGACCATGAACCCCTGGATTCTCAATAAACGTCTAAAATCTCTATAATTTAAGAATTTTGTAATGAAAGAGACTAACCCAAAAGCCTTAAAAGATATTTTCATCGCTTGTGGCGATGGTAACAGAAAGTTTGAGATTGTGAATCCTCTTGATGAAAGTGTAAAAGTTAAGGGGAAAAAGATGGAAATTCAGATTTTTGAGGATCCTGATGGTTTTAGTTACCTGATTTATAAAAACCATAAGTATCAGGTGGATATTCTTGAGAAAAATCAGAACAAGTATACCATTATGGTAAACGGGGTATGGTACTATTTCTCCATCGAAACACCTATATCATATAAACGTCGCAAATTTCTGAGCAAAAACATTGCAACTTCAAAAGTTGAGAAGATAATTGCACCAATGCCGGGCAAAATCCTTGACGTTTTGGTTGAGGAAAATGCTGATATTAAGCAAGGAGAGGCAGTAATTATACTTGAGGCGATGAAGATGCAAAACGAGATTCTTGCAAGTGTTTCAGGAAAAGTTAAGAAGATATATGCCAGACAGAATGATTCAGTTATGAAAGATGATATCCTTATTGAGATTGAAAGAGGATAGTGTTTTTTTACCGGAATGTATCGTCAATAACCTTATCTATAATATCTTCCACTTTAAAACCCATTGCTCTTATCTGCTTGGGAACGATGCTCTCTTTGCTCATTCCGGGTATTGAATTCAGTTCAAGGAAGAATATCTGGTTCCCTCTTACGATAAAATCTATTCTTACAATTCCCCGGCAATTCAAATGGTCATAAATATCTGAAGCCATTTGCCTGCAACGTTTTGTTATTTCATCGGAAACTCTTGCCGGCGTTATCTCTTCTGCTTTTCCCTCTGTGTATTTGGCTTCATAATCGAAGAATTCATTGGCTGAGACAATCTCTGTAATCGGGAAAATAATCTCCTCATCAATGGTTTTTACAAGTCCGCAACTTACTTCAGTACCTTTAACAAATGATTCTACAATAACCTCATTATCTTCCTTAAATGCTTCAATTAAAGCATTTTCCATCTCATCTGCTTTGTTTACTCTGGAAGTTCCGAAACTTGATCCCCCGTTATTTGGTTTAACAAAACATGGGAGGCCAACCTTATCGATAATTTCCTCATTCGAAAAAGATCTGGTTTTATTTATCAAGACAGCCTCAGCCGTGGTAATTCCGAAATTTTTAAGATAGATTTTGCAGACATATTTATTGAAAGTAAGCGCCGAAGAAAGAACGGATGAAGTATTGTATGGAATTTTCTGCATATCAAGATATGCCTGAAGTTTTCCATTTTCGCCTGGTGTGCCATGTATGATAATGAAAGCGTATTCGAAACGTATCTTTTCACCATTTGGAGAAATACTGAAGTCCCTCAGATCTACAGGTAATTCTGATCCGTCAGGCATGGTTGCAATCCATTTTGTGCCGGTTAATGTTACCGGGTATGGATTGTATTTCTCTTTATTGATCAATTCAATAATCTGTGCAGCACTTTTTACAGATATTAAATATTCGGATGAATCTCCGCCACCAACTATTGCAATATTCCTCAGCATTTTTATTAATTGTAATTTAAAGATACAGGATTTTATTATACATGCTTCTTTTAAGCATGAAATTTTTGTGAGGCGAGCTTTTTAAGACAGCTTCTTAAGATTTCTTTTTTGTTGTTTTTGAGGGAATTAGCTTTTGTGATTCGTTTGATCTCTATGTTAAAATAGCAAATAAATCTTGTATTTATTCTTCCTGAAATTCCTGATTCTCACGTCCCGAAACATACCTTCTCCATTTTTCAAGAACCGTTTGCATGTCGTCAGGTATCCCTGATTCAAAATATATCTCTTTTCCAGTAGTGGGATGCACGAATCCTAATGAGCGGGCATGAAGGGCCTGTCTTGGCAGGATTTTAAAACAGTTTTGAATAAATTGTCTGTATTTGGTATAAGTTGTTCCTCTGAGAATCTGGTTTCCTCCATATTCAGGGTCGTTAAACAGAGGATGTTTGATATGCTGGAAGTGAACGCGGATCTGATGCGTCCGTCCTGTTTCCAGTCTGCATTCCACAAGATTCACATAATCAAATCGTTCAAGAACCTTATAATGTGTGACGGCGTGTTTGCCATCCGATCCGTCGACAAAGACATGCATCTTTTTTCTGTCTTTGGGATTCCGGCCAAGGTTACCTGTGATGGTCCCTTCATCTTCCTCCATATTTCCCCACACTAGGGCTACATAATTTCTTTTGCTTGTTTTATTAAAGAATTGCAGCGCCAGCTTATTCATGGCCAACTCGGTTTTTGCAATTACAAGCAATCCGGAAGTGTCTTTATCAATGCGGTGAACCAGACCGGGCCTTTGCTCCCCGGTTTGAAACAAAGGATTATCGCGCAAGTGGTACATTAATGCATTGATAAGTGTTCCGGTATAATTACCATATCCCGGGTGGACAACCATTCCGGGTTTTTTATTTACAATGATCAGTTGATCGTCTTCGAAAACAATATTAAGTGGGATATTCTCGGGTAGCAGCTCAATTTCTCTTGGAGGATCGGGCAAAACTATGGTGATAGTATCACCAGGCTTTACTTTATAACTGGACCTGACTGCAATATCGTTCACTAGTATATTTCCTGCTTCAGATGCAGCCTGAATCCTGCTTCTGGAAGTATTTTCGAGTCGGTTAACAAGGAATTTATCAATTCTGAGAAGGCTCTGTCCTGGATCAGCCACAAAACGAAAATGCTCGTAAAGCTCACTTTCTATGAGTTCTTCATCAATAATCCTGTCGGCCATTCTAATGGTTTATAATTATTTTTATTGCACTTTCCTTTCCGGTTACGGGTTCATTCATTCGCAGGAGGTACATTCCATTTGCAAGATCACCGGTAAAAAAGGAATCTTCCTGATTGGGATTTATGGTTCTGATAATTCTTCCACTGATATCTAATAATTCGAGCCTGCTTATTGAAGATTTCTGTTCTTCAGAATTAAAGGATACCCTGATATAATCATCAGCAGGATTTGGATAGGCGGTTAATTTAGGAACTACAATCAGATTGTTGGAAAGCACCAGGGCATTTTGTCTGAAAACTGGACGCATCATGGGGGTGCCCGGAATTATTTCTGTAGTATTCCAATTCCCGTTATCAAGGTTATTAAAAATCCGGGTTTTATTTGATTTGTTTAGATCCAGGCCTACATTCAAAAGATATTCAACAGTTTGGGTGAAACCGATATAAAAAGTTCCTTCGATATAAACCGGGGTTTCAAGGGTATACCTTACAAACTTATTGAGTTTGTCGGAATATGCAGGGCGCATTCCAACCTGGTTAACAATTTTTTCTCCGGGTTTTCCATTGTTGTCCGACCAAACATTCAGATAGAAGTAATAATTGAGGTTCAATGAATCTAAAATTTGCACAAAATAAATATCGACAGCACGAAGTGTGTCACCCGTAAAGGAGTTATATTTTAATGCCGAAGAAGCATCTTTTGATCCTGATCCGCGCAAACCGTAGCTGGCTTCTGCGGTTCCATCGTCTAAAGCATAATAATCATAAAATCTTTGAATATGTCTCGAGGTATCGTTAGGCTTATAATCGAATAAATCTGTTTGTATAATGGTTTTTATTTCAAATTCTCCCGAATCTGCCTTATTTGAATCGAAAAGGTAATTGTATGCATATCTGTAATGGATGCTGTCGCCCGATGAAATATCGTTTTTTAAGGGTGTGGTTTTGTAAATGGGTTTAGCATCCATCAGATCCTTTATTTCAATAAAGGCACCTATGTTTCTGGAGATACTGTCGTGGTTTTATATAACAACACCCAAAAATGGGGCTCTTTGAGTGTTAAAAGCATCCTGGAAATGAGGCCAGGGCAGTGATGAATAGTCCTTCAAGAGACTCTTAACTGGTTCCACGAATGCAACATCCCTGAGAATTGTGTCGGATGCTGATCTGTTTTTGTCCAGTCTAATATAATCCAGATGCCAGTAGTCGGCATTTGCTCTCATATCATATCTGCTGGTATTTGCGAGCTGACTTGCATAATTTCTGAATCTGAAACGAAAGCCCTTTTTAAGGAATCCGGGATCTTCAATTTTTAAGATTACTCCTGTAAAGGGAACTGATATTTCAACTCCCGGCACCGACCATATTTTTTTCCAGGTCTGATCGTCCACGGAATAGAATTCAAGTATAAGGCTGTCTCCTTTTTCAGGAGGTTCAGCCAACAATCCGCCAGGCTGAAAATAAAAACTCAGATATATATTGTCATCTGGCAGATAATTGAGATTGATCGGCTGTGAAGTCAGATAATCAGCCTGATAGGGCGATGATCCAGCATCCGGATAGTGAGATCCGTCAAAACTTAGAGCGTCGAGGGTTGCTACACCTGCAGAGGGTGGGTTAATAGCAAAAGTTGTATTGATAAAAGCATATTTATCAGACCATAATGAAGGTTTAGGTTCAACCTCAGAGTCCGAGAAATCATCAATAAAGGGTAGCTCAATGGTATCATTCAGGGCATTATTCTTTTTGAAAGGCTTGTATTGGGAATAGTATTTCTCAGCAACAACATTCTCCTTCAGACCGCTTACAATTTCCTGTGATGAAAGTGTTAGGGGAATAATAACTAAGAGAGAAGCGATTACTTTTTTAGAAATTTTCCTCATCCTGGTTGAACGTGTTTTCAATGAAAATTGAATCTGGCTGGGGTAATTTGGTGGAATCGACAGTTACCCATATATCCACATTGGAGCCAAGCTGCAGTCTGATATCCTCATCCTCACCAGGTCTTTGTCTCCAAACAAATGCAAATATTGAATCGATTGCAGTTGCTACGGAATTATCATAAACAATAGCGCCATAATTTAAATAACGATCAGCAAGAAGTTCTTTAGCGGTGATTACATCTATACCCACCAAATTAGGAACCATGGTTGTTTGATCGCTTAGTCCGCGACCGAGTACCAAATTTATCGCAGATCCCTTGATGACCATATTGCCTGGTTTAGCAATGGTGTCATTGATCATTTGCTGTAAGACATTGTTAACAGCAATATCAGGTTTATAGGAAATTTTCCCCAGTTTCAATCCATAAGTTTCGAGAATAGCTCTGGCCTGTCGCAAAGAAACACCGGTAACAGTGGGCATAATCACTTTTTCCGGATTCACAGCATTCATGCTAAGGTAAATGGTACGATTGGCCTTAACCTTGGTTCCCTGTCTGGGATTCTGTTTTACAACTGTTCCTTTGGGCAACTCCCTGTAAAATACCGAGTCGGTAACATTAAATCTTACTTTCTTAGCTTTTGTAACCATTTCAACCTCTTCCAGGCTTAAACCAGTCAAATCAGGTACTGTAAGAGCCTGTCCATGATGTGTAAAAATCCTCAGCCAGATAAGGGTTGCAATCATCAGGAAGGAACCGATGCCAATAGCGATCAGTAAGTTTTTAAGAAATACTCTGGAAATCAAAAACTTTAAAAAATTCATAAACCGAAAGTTGATTAATCAGCGCAAAGATAAACAAATGCATAATATGAACGGGAAATATGGATAAAAGGTATTAATCCCTTTTATAAATTTTAAGGGTATTGTAGATACTATCCCTTTCAACTGCAGTAAGGCCGTTTTTATGAATCAAATCAATCAGTTCAGAAGCCTGCATTACCGGGTTTTTTTCTTTCGATCCAGCCATACTGTAGATTCGTGTGGAATCCTCGATGGTTCCATCAAGATCATCTACCCCAAAGGAGAGTGCCAGCTCGGCCATATCTTTTCCAATCATAGGCCAGTAAGCTTTCAGGTGAGGAATATTATCCAGAAAGATCCTGGATACCGCATAATTTCTCATATCTTCTATTTTTGACACTTCGGCATTTGGCGACATCTGATTACCAGTTTTATGATATTTCAGGGGAATAAAGCAGTTGAAGCCGTGAGTTTTATCCTGTAACTCCCTCAATCGGTTCAGATGGTCAATCCGGTGATTATAATTTTCAATATGTCCGTACAGAATTGTAGCATTGCTGGGTATATTCAGTTCATGAGCTGTTTTGTGTATCTCAAGCCATTTTGCGGAAGATGTTTTATCGGGGGCAATTCTGGAACGGATCTCCTCATCGAAAATCTCGGCTCCTCCTCCGGGGATGGATGTCAGGCCGGCTTCCTTTAGTTTTTGCAATCCTTCTTTTATGCTAAGACCGGCTTTATGGGACATATAGTCAATTTCAACAGCCGTATATGCTTTCACCTGAATGCCCGGGAGTTCTTCTTTCACTGTTCTGATAAGGGAACAGTAATAATCGAGATCACGCGAAGGATGAACTCCCCCGACAATATGAACCTCTGTAACAGAATCTTTTATGTGAGAGGCCGCCATGTTTGAAATCTCATCAGGACTGTACTCCCAGGCTTCAATATCATTAATTCGTCTGCGATAGGAGCAAAACAAACAATTATGAATGCAGATATTGGTTGGTTCTATATGAAAGTTTTTGTTAAAGAAGACTTTATCACCACTTAGTTTTTGTTTTACCTGGGAGGCAAGAATACCTAAAACCGCAGTTTCTGCATGTTCGAAGAGCCAGACACCTTCCTCACAGGT
>JFJP01020543.1_pt1 | contig 12386 bp, 12 predicted proteins | sample 431651 | NCBI WGS metagenome assembly JFJP01 (sample SAMN02602958, study PRJNA72255) | Microbial mat metagenome, whole genome shotgun sequencing project. | biome: fresh water; feature: sink hole; material: water; isolation source: purple microbial (photo- and chemosynthetic) mats found in... | reverse complement strand
CGGCGGGGTCCGTTCAGGCCGCTACGCGGCCAAGTGGCCTGAATTTGCTCCGCCGCAGTGGCCTTATTTTGGTCCGGCGTTGACAGCCGGAAGCACATGGCGCAGGTTGCCGAGATCCTGACCGGTCTGGACTGCCGGGTGTCGATCATCGATGCCGCCGACCTCGACCTGCCCGAGAAGGGCGATCTTGTTGACCTGCTCGACCGTCTCGACGGCAAGACCCCTGCTGAGCTGGCTTCCGTGGTCCGCGATATCATTGCGGCCGCTGACTCCCTGGACCCCGCCGCCGAGCTGGCGGCCTGGGCCGAGGATGTGATTGCCGGCAAATGGGCTTCGCTCGACTGGCCTCTCGATCGCGTGGGCAAGCTGTCCCGCGTCTGCATGCCTGGCACCCTCGGCTTGATCTGCGCCGACCCTGGAGCCGGCAAAAGCTGGTTGGCGCTGCAACTCGCCGCCCACTGGCGTGGACTGGGCCACCCTGTCGCCGTCAGGATGCTTGAAGACGACCGGAGGACGCACCTGGCCCGCCTGCTGGCCCAACTCGATGGATGCGCCGACCTGACCTCCGACACCTGGATCAGATCGAACCCCGAACGCACGCGCCAAGCGATGGCCCGGCACCGAGAAGCGATTTCCGACGCAGCCCGCTGGATCACCGCCGAGGATGACGCGCCGCCGAGCCTTGTTGATCTGTGCGGCTGGGTCGAGCAGCAGGCCAAGGCTGGCGCCCGGGTCGTGATCGTTGATCCCGTGACCGCCTGCGCGCCCGACCCGAAACCGTGGATTGCAGACTTCACCGCAGCGATGCGGCTGAAGCGGTGCGCCCGAGAGTTTGGATGCACGATCCTATTGACCACACACCCACGCGGTACGGCAAGCAAGGGGCCGAGCCTGAGCGGCATGGCCGGCGGATCTGCATGGCCGCGATTTGCTCACTCGGCTTTGTGGCTGTCGCGCATAGAACCGAGCGAACTGCGCTTGAACACGGGCGAGACGGCGACCTGCAACCGCACCATGCACATAACGAAATGTCGCCATGGTCGAGGTGCAGGGCTGAGCATCGGTCTGGTATTCGACATGCACACGGCCTGTTTCCGAGAGGTGGGAACGCTGGCCCCAGCTGACGCTGCACCGCGAACATACCCGAGATCAAACCGCGGAGCCCGGCTGCGCCAGATGCCCCAGGACAGCGAAGACGCCTTCAACGACAGCGTGACAGGAGATCGGCCATGATGACGGCCAGGATCTACGGCAAACGGCCCTGCTGGTCAGCCGAGGCGCGTCAGGGATGGCCGGTGCGCTCATGACGGTCGGCCTTCGCATCCTCGCCCAGCTCCGCCGCCGCCAGCGCGCATCGGTCACCGACCACCTGGAGGAGCTGCTGGCCGCCGCCGACGCACCCGCCGAGGTCCGCCGCTGGTTGACCACCCGGCCGCCGCATGGGGTCCGCGCCTGGCTGGTCGATGCGCTGGAGCCCATCGTTGTTCTTGAAGATGAACCTACGCCACCAACCGCCCCAAGGATTTCACCATGACCACGCACCACGAATCCAGCGCAGCAGAGCCGCGTTGGCGCGCCTTCGCTCAATTCATCGCCCAGGGCTTGTCCCACGCTGAGGCGTATCGGAAGGCAGGGTACAAGGCCAAGACCGTCTTTGCCGCTTCTACCGGCGCAGGGAAATTGCTTAAAAAGGCTGAAGTCCAGGCCCTGGTTCAGGAAGCCGTCACGCTGGGCAGTCAGGGCCGCATCTTGACGGCCCAGCGCCGACGCGAACTCCTATCCGACATCGCCAGGGGCATCATCAAGATGACTGCCGAAGGGGCTACAGGGCCGGTAAAGATCAGTTCTCGCAGGGCAGGCTGGGTGCGACGGACCGAGGCGTTGTTGATCCAGTATTGCCAGGGAGGGCACAGCATCGCGAACGCCGCCAGGACCAACCCGCCGTAGAAGATCCGGCTGCTTGACCAGCGCCATGGTACAGGGGCGACAGCAGGCACCGGTGGCGGGGTAAGGATAACAGGCACCGGGTCATCACTGCCAGAAACCGCAGGGGTCACAACAGGATCGGGCGCCGGTACGGGATTGCCCTGACGGCTGCTGAGCAAAAAGCTGCAGTGTTTGGTCCCGACTGGATCGGACACAGGTGCCGGATTCGCCCAGATTGCCGATCCGAGCATGTATCCACCACCGATCACCGTACCGATAGCGAGCAGCGGCGCTCCTCCCGGCAGGGTCGTCGCCATCAGCGGCCCACCGACAATGACCACCATCCCGGTGATCCCCGTGGTCCATCGCATCACGCTCATAGATCCTCCGTCAAGCATCGTGTCGCTGGGGTCCGGCGATGCATGCAGCACCGACTGCACGCAACGGCCCCGTGGCTGCTCCATGGTGAGCAATATGGGTTGCTCAGACAAGCGGCAGGTCTGGCGGATAGCATGCCCAGATGCCATCTCGGCCCCAGACGCCCTTCGGCGACCACCTCGACGACCTGCTGCGGCAGCGTGGTCTGAGCGTGCGTGCGTTCGCCAAGCAGGTCGGCCTGGGTGTCAGCAGCGTTTCTGCCGCCAAGCGCCGAGCCATCGACCCGTCGCGGATCGAGCCCTGGGCCGATGCCTTGACCTTGAAGGGGCAGGATCGCGCCCGGTTCGTCCGTCTGGCGTGGTTGACCCGCACTCCGCCCGTGATCGTGGCCTTGATCGACCGCCTGGAGCGCCAGTTGGCCCGCCGATAAGCTGCCGAACGTTTCCGCTTCCATCGCGTCTGAGGAGTACGCGGTTCGGCTCGCCCGCCACGGGATGCGATGCAGCCATTAGGTCCGACCGCCTTCGGTCCCCAAGTCTCTGGAAACCGCGGGCTATCCTCTTCCCAGACCTGCCCTGCCCCTATGGTGCCCAGCGCACCCCAGCAGAGGGCCAGAGTGGACTTACCGACGCGATCAGAACCTTGGGTCAGCATCAACGATGCGGCAGCACACCTCGGCGTGCATGCCGAGACGGTGCGGCGGTGGGTAAAGCACGCCAGCATGCCGGCCTCCAAGGTCGGCAAAGTCTGGCGCTTCAAGCTCAGCGAAGTCGATGTGTGGGTGAAGGCTGGTGGGGCAACCAGCGCCGTGCAGGACAAGTCCAGCCCATGACCACCCTGGTTGCATCCGACAAAGCTCAGGCTCACGGCTTCCGCTTCGGCCACCGCGGCGCCCACTCCAGCCGGACCATCATGGTGGCGGATCTGGCGGCGGTCTTCGCCCAGTGCCCGGTCAGCGCCGCCCGCGCCGACTACCGCGCCGCCATCATCGACGACAACCTGCTGGGCAAGAACACCGTCTCCACGCGCATCGAAGCCTTTGAGCGCCTGTCGGCCCTGTACCTGCTCGACCCCACCAAGGCGATGTTCACCGGCCTGCGCTGGTACTGGTCGCAGGGCCGCGAGGCGCAGCCCAGCCTGGCGCTGCTGACCGCCGTCGCCCGCGATCCCTTGCTGCGTGCTACCGTGGACACGGTACTCGCCCTGCCGCTCGACGCGGCCTACGACAAGGCCGCCGTCATCGCCGCCGTCGCAGCCATCGACGCCGATCACTTCAAGCCGGCCATCCTCGACAAGATCGCCACCAACGCCGGTTCCAGCTGGACCCAGGCTGGTCTGCTCGCCGGCCGCAGTCGCAAGGTCCGCGTGCGTCCGCCCCTGCACCCGGTCGCCGTCGCCTATGCCCTCTACCTGGGCACCCTGGAGGGGCACTCGGGTGACCGGCTCTTCGACACCCTGTGGGTCCGCCTGCTCGACCACCCGCGGCATCAGGTCGAAATGGTCGCCCAGGATGCCGCTGCCCGCCATCTGCTCGACTACCGCCGCGCCGGATCGGTGCGCGACATCAGCTTTCGCCGCTTGATCAGCGACCAGGAGACCGCCCGTGGCCAAGGTTGACCAACTCCTCGACAGCTACCGCCGCCATGTCGGCCTGCGCTGGGAATCCGGCATCGCCGGCAAGCAGAAGATCTGGTTCGCGGTGTACGACAACGCCGACGAACGGCGGATCCGCCTGGTCATCGACAGCTTCGCTGGCGCCACCACGCAGGCCGGTCACGGCTGGATCCCGGTGGACATCACCAATGCCTTCCCGACCTGGATGGCGGCCCACGACTACCGCGAGGCCTACTTCGCCTCGCCCGAAGACCTCGACGATGACGCCCGCGCCGGCTTTGAGGAGGCCCTGGCTGAGCAGGTGCTGACCGCCCTGCGCTCCGCTGCCGCTGACGAGAACGCCGTCGTCGCCATCATCGGCAGCGGCAGCCTCTTCGGCATCACCCGCCTGTCGCTGCTGCTGGGCAAGGTCGAAGCCTCCATCCGCGGCCGGCTCCTCGTCTTCTTCCCCGGCAGCTACGACGAAAGCCACGGCTACCGCCTGTTGGAAGCCCGTCGCGACTGGAACTATCTCGCGGTGCCCATCACGGCGCACCAAGGAACCTGACATGATCATCGCCGATGTCTTCCAGAAGGACCCCCGTCAGCACGCCCTGCTCAACCAGGGTGTCGCCAAGGTCAGCGACATCGCTGAAGCCACCCTGCGCTACGAACTGGACACTTTCGTCTGCGATGGCGAGTACGCCCGCGGTCTGGAGCGCATCCTGGGGGCCTTCCTATCGCATGTCGGCAAGGCCGAACAGCCCGGCGTCTGGGTCAGCGGCTTCTTCGGCAGCGGCAAGTCGCACCTGGTGAAGGTCCTGCGCGCCCTGTGGATCGACCATGCCTTCGCTGACAAGGCCACCGCCCGCAGCGTGGTAACCCTGCCCGAGGGCATCCGGCAGCAACTGGTCGAACTCAGCAGCGTCGGCAAACGGCACGGCGGTCTGCACGCCATCTCCGGTCTCATCGATCAGAGCGAACAGCCCAGCATGCGTCGGGCGATCATGTCCCTCGTCTTCAAGTCGAAGGGGCTGCCCGGCAGTTGGCAGCAGGCCCAGTTCTGCCTGTGGCTGAAGCGCGAAGGCTGGTTCGACGCGGTCATGGCCCATATCACCGCCGCCGGGCGTGAACCCGTCAAGGAACTGGCCAACCTCTTCGTCTCCAGCGTCATCGCCCAGGCCCTGATCAAGACCGGCTGCGGTCTCGGCAGCACCGAGTCCGAGGTTCGCACGCACCTGAAGACCCAGTTCCAGACCAAGGACGATCCGACCAACGAGGAGATCGTCGCTGCCATCCGCGCCGTGCTGGGCGACAAGCAGGGTCAGATTCCCTGCACCATCTTCGTCATCGACGAGGTGCAGCAGACCATCGGCGAACACGACGCCACCCGCTCCTACGAGTTCCAGACCCTGGCCGAGACCCTGTGTTCGTCCTTCGGCGGTCGTCTGCTGCTGGTCGCCACCGGCCAAAGCGCCCTGACCGGCGTCTCCAACCTGCAGCGTCTGCAGGGCCGCTTCCCGGTCTCGGTTGCGCTGTCCGACACCGATGTCGAGTCGGTGATCCGCAAGACGATCCTGCGCAAGCGCAGCGACCGCACTGCCGACATCGACACCATCCTCACCCGCTGCTCGGGCGAGATCGACCGCCATCTGCGCTCCACCCGGATCGAGCCGCGCCCCGAGGACAAGAAGGACCTGGTCGCGGACTACCTGCAGGAATGGATCGACCGCCAGACCCACGACGCCAAGACCGGCAAGGCCGGTGCCGACCTGCGCCTGGCCAGCGCCCAGGAACTCCGCACCAAGCTGCAAGCCATCCACCAGGGCGAAGCGCCCTACGACATCTTCGTTCGCTGGAAGCCGCTGCACGAACAGCCCCTCGGCTGGAACCCTGACCTCAACGACGGCGTGCGCCTGAACATCCGCCCCTGGATCACCGCCGAGGTCCTGCGCGTACCGCTCAAGACCAAGATTAAGTACGGCGTGGACCGCGGCAAAGACCCCGAGGGCAGCCCCTGGGGACCGGAGCGCGACAACGACCGCCACTTCCGCCTCGCTGAGAAGCAGGCCGCCCGCGCCGCCCAGACCAAAGCCACCCGTAAGGGAACCTGACCATGGCGAACGCCCATCTCTCGCCACTGCGCCTCAAGCGAATGCAGATCCAGGGCTTCCGTTCCCTGCGGGATTGCTCACTGGAACTCGGTGATCGCACCATCCTTATCGGTGCGAATGGCTCCGGGAAATCCAACCTGCTGGGGGTATTCCGGATGATGAACGCCATCGTCGAGGGTGGATTGGCGTCGTATGTGAATAAGTCCGGTAAGGCGGATAGCGTGCTCTTTCGTGGAGTGGCTACCACACCCCAAATGAACATCAGTCTGGGTTTTGAGCAGGGGCTATACTACCAAGCGGTGCTCTGTCCGACTGATGATTTCCGACTCTACTTTGAGCACGAGGTTATAACTTGGCGCAACAGCGAAACGCGCCAAAGCGGTCAGCCAGCCCGTTCGGCACAGTTCCGCCAGGGCCGCGACGAATCGTTGCTAGCAGAAGTCGCTGACGATGCAGCCTCGGGTCCGGTCCCTGACATCGACTGCTGGCGGATCTACCATGTCCACGACACCCATGCGCGCTCGGCATTGAAGAAACCGCAGAACCCTGCCGACGACGAATATCTCCGCTCGGATGGTGAAAACCTGGTGCCGTTTCTCCGCCGTCTGCGCGACCAGCATCCAAAGCACTACGAACAGATCCGCTTCGCCGTGTCGCTGGCGATGCCGACCTTCGGGGATTTCATCTTCAAGGAATCCGAGGGCACCCTAACGCTGCGCTGGCACGAAAAGGGCAGTGATTACCCCTTGGCTGCGCATCAGGTCTCGGACGGCACCCTGCGCTTCATGTGCCTGGCCACGCTGCTGCTGCAACCAGTCGAACTCCAACCTTCGTTGATCATCATCGACGAACCGGAACTGGGCCTGCATCCCGCGGCCATTCACCTGTTAGCCGAGATGATCCAGTCCGCCAGCGTGCATCGCCAGGTGCTGGTGGCGACCCAGTCCCCGGCCTTGGTCGATGCGTTCGCGCCCGAGGACATCGCCGTGGTCGAGCGGGGGGATGAGGGCACGACCATCACCCGGCCAGACCCGCAGCGATTGAAGGCCTGGCTTGCCGACTACACCCTCGGACAGGTCTGGAACATGAATGTCATGGGCGGTCAGCCATGATCCGCATCGGCATCCTGTGCGAGGGGCCGACCGAGGTCCGATTCGTAAACACCGTTCTCTCACCGCACCTGCTGGCCCGCCATACCCATGTCTGGGCCTCGTCCCTCAATGGCATCAAGTCATGGGGGAATATTCGGCGGCAACTGATGGCCATGGCCGGGGAAGACCCCAGTGCATGGGTGACGACCATGCTGGATTACTATGGACTGCCTGCGGACTTCCCCGAGCGAAGCATCGAGACGGGTGATGTGCCAACCCGCGTTGGCCGCATCGAGGGGGCCATGCGCGATGGATGTCAGGATGCCCGCGGCACCCGCCGCATCCACCCCTACCTGAGTGTCCACGAGTTTGAGGCCCTGCTCTTCGCGAGTCCCGCAGCCTTCGCCCAGTTGGCCAAGGCCACACCGGAAGCCGTGGCCGCCTTGACCACTATGACGGAGCACTGTGCCCCCGAGGCCATCAACGACGGTGTGGACACGGCACCATCCAAGCGGATAGAACGGCATATCCCCGGCTTCAAAAAGACGGTCGATGGGTTGCAGGTGGCCCAGACCATCACCCTTGCCGGGCTTCGCGACCGCTGTCCGCATTTCCATGCGTGGGTAAGCTGGATGGAGACCCTCGGATGAGCACCTTGCTCCACCGCCTGCGCCAGGTCCTGAACGATCTGGCGCTGAACTACAACCAGAACGACGAAGTCGCCCCCGCCGCCATCCTGTGGACTGATGGTGAGCGGCAGTGGGAACCGCTGCTGCCCCGCCTGCGCCAGGAGGTGCCGCACCTGTTCACCCTGGGCGCCTACGACCCGGCCATCCGCACGGGTCCGGCCATCTACCTCAAGACCATCGCCGCCGGAGCCCTGCCCGAGGTGTTCAAGCCCGATGGCCGGTCGGTGCCCGTGCTATACCTGCCGGGCGTGTCCATGACCGTCCTGCGTGCAGACCTGGAGCACTGCTCGCCGTTGCTGCAGCCCCTTGCGGAACTGCGCTTCCGCGGTCGCCCCTTCCTGCAACTGGGCGGCAACGATTGGACGGTCAACGCCTTCCTGGTGAATCCCACCACCGGCCTTGGCCTGGATGTCGCCAAGGATCAGGCCACGCAGACCGCCCTGCGCCTGGCCCTGGTACGGCTTGGCGATGCGCCCCTCGCCCCGCTCCTGGGCAAGCGGCTGGAAGCCGCCGACTTCCAGGATCTGGCCCATAGCGACGCCACCCACCATCTGCTGCTGTGGCTGAACGACACCGCAGCCCAGCGAGCCGCCTGGGCTGGTGCGGACTGGGACCTGTTCGTGGCCCGCTGCCGCCAGACCTACGGCGTCGATCCTCAGGCTGGCGACGGCCGTCTGGAAGCCGCCCGTCGCCTGGGACAAGCCGAGGGACCGTGGGCGGTGGTGTGGGCGCGCTTCGTCGCGTCACCGCGGACCTACCCCGGCGTGGTGGAGGCTCTGCGCTCGGCCAAGCCGGCCCAGCTGACCCTGACCCTGGACCCGCACTGGCCCCAGGACAACACCGACGGCGAACAGGCCTTGCGCCAGGATCTGGCCAAGGCAGCCACAGTCGCGCCGCACCTGGCCTGCGCCCAGATCGTGCAGTTGGAGAGCCAGCATGGGGTCCGCCGCTCGTGGGTCTGGGCCGCTCTGGGACAGGCGCCCCTAGCCACGGCCCTGGAACATCTGGCAGACTCGGCGCGCCGCATCCCCGACAGCCTGGATGGCCCCGACCTGGAGGCCCTGATGGCCGCCTACCGCGACCATGGGTGGCTGGTGGACGCCGCTGTGACCAAGGCGCTGCAGGCGACGCGCTCGGACGCCGACCTCGATCTCGTCAGTCGCGTGCTGGCAGCGATCTACCCGGCGTGGCTCGACCGGGTCAACGCCGCCTTCGCCACGCGCTTCCAGGCCACGCCACGGGCCAGCGAGCCGGTGCCGCGTGCGCCTGGACGCTGCATCCTGTTTGCCGACGGCCTGCGCTTCGATGTCGGCCAGTCCCTGACCCAGGCCCTGCGTGATGCCGGCCTGACCGTGGACGCTGGCTGGAGCGTGGCGGCCCTGCCTACGGTGACCGCCACGGCCAAGCCCGCTCAGGCACCGCTGGATGCCGATGGTCCACCCCGCGCCAAAGAGGCTGGCGCTGGCCTATCCCGCGTCCTGCGCGGTGATGCAGTCGGTCAGGACTTCAAGCCGATCATCGCGGCCACTGGCAAGGTGCTGACCCCGGATTCCTTCAAAGCCCTGCTGGCAGCCCGCGACATCCAGGTACTGGATCGCACTGAGACTGGCGATCCCGCCGGCTGCGCCTGGACCGAGCACGGTCGCTTGGACGAATCTGGCCACAACGACGAAGTGCGGATGTGCCGCCGCATCCCGGAAGAGATCGAGTCGCTGCGCGAACGCATCGCCGACCTGCTGGCCGCCGGCTGGGCCGAGGTGGTCGTGACCACCGACCACGGCTGGATGCTGGTCCCCGGCGGGATGCCCAAGCGCGAACTACCGGCCTACCTGGCGGAAACCCGGTGGAGCCGGGCCGCGGTGGTGAAGGCTGGCAGCGACCTGTCGGCCTGGACCGGGCCAGTCGTCCCGTGGGCCTGGGATGCCAGCGTGGCCATCGCCATGCCCCCGGGCTGCCACGCCTTCATAGCCGGCAAGGCCTACGCCCACGGTGGTCTGAGCCTGCAGGAGTGCGTGCTGCCCCGCCTGACGGTGCGCCGTTCATCCAGCGGAGCCATCCTGGTGCGCTTCGGCCATTGCGTCTGGCGTGGCCTGCGCGCCGTGCTGAAGGTCCAGGGGGCACCCCTGGGCAGCATCGCCAGCATCCGGGTGAAGGCCGGCGATGCCGGGTCCACCATCAGCCAGCAGGGCGTGCCGATCACGGCTGATCCCTGCGAGGTCCGGTTGCTGGTCGCGGACAGCGATTACGAAGGCCAGTCGGCCGCCATCGTCGTCTGCGACGCGACGGGCACCGTCCTGGCGAAGCGCCTCGTTACCATCGGTGAGGAAGATACCCCATGAGCACGACCATCGACGACCTCGACACCCTGTCCGCCAAGGCCTTCGACGGCTATATCGTCCGCAAGGACCTGGTGCGCCAGTTCAAGGGCCAGTACCCGGTGCCGACCTATGTGGTCGAGTTCCTGCTCGGCCGCTACTGCGCCACCACCGATCCCGCCGAGATCGAGAACGGCCTGAAGATCGTCACCAGCCAGTTGTCCGACCGCGCCTGCCGCGCCGGCGAGCAGGAGCTGTTCAAGTCTCGCGCCCGCGAGAAGGGCAGCATCAAGCTGATCGACATCATCAAGGCCCGGCTGGATACGGGATCGGACAGCTACCTGGTCGAACTGCCGTCGCTGCAACTGAAGGATGTTCGCATCCCTGATGCCCTGGTCAGCGAGAACGAGCGCATGCTGACCGGCGGCTTCTACGCCGAGATCACCCTGGAGTACGACGCCAGCATCGCAGCTGAGAGCGACGGCCGTCCCTTCGGCGTCATCGGCCTGCGCGGCATCCAGTTGTCCCAGCGTGAAGTGCTGCCGGCCCTGTACGCCGGCCGCAAGGCCTTCAACACTGCCCAGTGGAAGAGTTTCCTGCTGCGCTCGGTTGGGTTGGAGCCGGAGATCCTCAGCCAGCGTGCCCAGGACATGATGCTGCTGCGCATGGTGCCCTTCGTCGAGCGCAACTACAACATGGTCGAGCTTGGCCCCCGCGGCACCGGCAAGAGCCATCTGTTCCAGCAGATCAGCCCCTACGCCCACCTGATCAGCGGTGGCAAGGCGACCGTCGCCCGCCTGTTCGTCAACAACGCCAACGGTGCCCGCGGCCTGGTCTGCCAGTACGATGCCGTCTGCTTCGACGAGGTGTCGGGCATCAGCTTCGATCAGAAGGACGGCGTGAACATCCTGAAGGGCTACATGGAGGCCGGCGAGTTCAGCCGCGGCCGCGAGAGTATCCGCGCCGAGGGCGGCGTGGTCATGGTCGGCAACTTCGATGTCGATGTCGAGCACCAGCAGCGCGTCGGCCACCTGTTCGGCCCCTTGCCGCCCGAGATGCGCGACGACACCGCGTTCATGGACCGCATCCACAGCTACATCGCCGGCTGGGACCTGCCCAAGATCAACCCCGCGACCAACCTGACAACGCACTTCGGCCTGGTCAGCGACTTCCTGTCCGAGTGCTGGACCCGCCAGCGCAGCATCGGCCGCATGGGCGTGGTCCAGGGCCGGGTGCAGTTCGGCGGCGCCCTGAGCGGCCGCGATCTGACCGCGGTCAACAAGACGGTCAGCGGCCTGATGAAGCTGATCCACCCCGACCCGTCGAGCGCGATCCCCGACGAAGATCTAGAATGGGCCGTGCGCCTTGCCCTGGAGGTCCGCCGCCGGGTGAAGGAGCAGCAGAAGCGCATCGGCGCCGCCGAGTTCCGCAACACGCACTTCAGCTATGTCATGGGCACGGACGGGGTCGAGAAGTTCGTCAGCACCCCCGAACTGCAGAGCGACGGTGGCATCGGCGGCGATCCCCTGGAACCCGGCCAGGTCTGGTGCATCAGCCCTGGTGGTGACGACGAGCACCCCGGCCTGTTCCGCATCGAGGTCAACGAAGGCCCCGGCAGCAGCGTGAAGATCCTCAACAAGCCCATTCCCCCGGCCTTCAAGGAGTCGATGGGCTTTGCCGAGCAGAACCTTTACGCCCGCGCCAAGCAGCTGGTGGGCGACAAGGACCCCCGCAGCCACGAGTTCAGCGTCCAGCTGCGCAGCTTCGACAGCGCCAAGAGCGGCGCGAAGCTCGGCGTCGCGGCCCTGGTGGCCCTGAGTAGCGCCCTGCTCAAGCGCAGCCTGAAGGGAGGCCTGGTTGTGGTCGGCGAGATTAACCTGGGCGGCAGCATCGAACCGCTGCACAACCCGGTCAGTCTGGTCGAGATCGCTGTCGAGAAGAACGCCAGCACCATCCTCATCCCCGTCACTGCCCGCAAGCAGCTCAATGATCTCAGCGACGAGATGGCCACCCGCATCCAGATCTTGTTCTATCTGGATGCGAGGGATGCGCTGATAAAGGCGGTGCAGGAGTAATCGATGATCGATTCGGCAGAAAAGCTAGCCCGGGGCTAGCCCACCTCCGCCCTGGTCAATTTACGGACGCCGCACACAAACACGAAACCCACGGCTTTCACCGTGGGTTTGTGCTGGTGGAGGTAAAGGGATTCGAACCCATGACCTTCTGAATGCCATTCAGACGCTCTACCAACTGAGCTATACCCCCATCCACCAGCAGGTC
>JFJP01027441.1_pt1 | contig 12387 bp, 12 predicted proteins | sample 431651 | NCBI WGS metagenome assembly JFJP01 (sample SAMN02602958, study PRJNA72255) | Microbial mat metagenome, whole genome shotgun sequencing project. | biome: fresh water; feature: sink hole; material: water; isolation source: purple microbial (photo- and chemosynthetic) mats found in... | reverse complement strand
GGAAAACCGGGTTTTTTCCTAATGATTTCCTGTGGAGAAATGAGGTTTTTCTGTTCTTTTTTTTCCAAAAATATGGTGATTTCTTTGATTTTATCACATTTTTCTTCATCATCGAAGAAAATATCAGTAATTTCTGTGGGTATCAGTGTTTGAAGACTTTCTTCATGTTTTTCTTCTTTATTCTTCGGTTTTACGACCACTTGACCCAGAAAAAAGTTCATTTCTTCTAAAGAAATCCCTGAAATATCCATAATTTTGTGTTTTTTATCAGTAATTTCTTCAATTTTCGCCTGTAATTTGCTTTTAATGGTCTTATTTATGGTGAATTTCTTTTTAATTTTCTCCTTTTCTTCACATTTTTCTTGCGAAAAGTCTAGATTTTGCAATATATTTGAGAGATTTTTCTCAATGAATTTCTGATTTTTATCTGTATTTTCCTGAGAATTTTCATTTGAATTATCCGTATTTTCTTCTCTATTTCCTGTTATAATTACGCCTTTTTTCTGATCAGAAAGCATCTTTTTGATTTTAAAATACTCAATTCTTCGCTTTTTATCATGAAAATAATTTATTGTATTAGCAGAAGGATTCATAAAAAGCCTTGGAACCTCTTTATGATATTTATAATATTCAGTTAAATAAGAGATTTTCCCATGAAAATCACCCTTTTTATACACTTTTGTCAGATATTCCTCAGTTTCCTCATAAAGTGCTGCATCTTTGAAAGAAATCACATGAGATTTCCGAGAATTATCAATAAATTCCTGAATATCCTTTGTGTAGTAATAGTTCTGACTTGAGGAGTATTTCAGGAATAAAGCCTTGTTTAACATGGTAAAAGTCTGATAAAAATCATTTAATTTAGGACAAAATAGGCACTTTTTAGCAGAAATTGAGGTATTTGACGATAAATTTTCAGAAGAAAGGAAACTCATTTTATTTCTTAACTATTTTTTTTGAAAAATTGGGGTTTTTCTAAGTATTTTTTGAAATATTGAGTTTTTAATGATAAATTTTTTTATTTTTTTTTCTAATTTTTTATTTAAATTTTAAAGACTTTTTGCTGTTTTTTTCTTTCCAAATCCCCGATTTTTAAATTTTCTTTATAATTAACAAATTTTCTCATAAAAACATCATAAATTCCTTAAAATTTCAATGAATAAACAAGAATTCCAAGGCCAGAACATCTTGGATCATTTCCCCTTTCCGAATCTTACAAGTAAAATCCCATATTTTCCTTTAATTTTGCCTTTAATTTCTCATTAAATCTAGGTTTTTTGAACACTAATGGTAACGAATTCAATAGAAATCCTCTTATATCGTCATTGAGTTCCTTTATGAATCAGAAATATCTTGAGAATCTAGAATCGGAGCCTTTGCCCACTAAAATGAGCAATTTAGCCACAAATAGCCCGAATTGTATATATAAAGAAGCTTATGTTTTTTGAATTTTTTGTAAAAGATTACCCAGAATACAAGAAAAACGTCAATTATTACCACGAATTCTGGCTCATGTACTTGCAAAACGAACTGATTATCGCGAAAATGAAGGATTATGTCACTGAAATCAAAACAATTCAAGAAAAAATCTTCCATTTTGAAGTAATTTTTATCATGAGTTTAATGTATCGTGAATTTAATTAAGCATTTTATCATGAATTTAACCCATTTATCATGAATTTATCGTGAATTTAAGCCATTTATCATGAATTTTAACTTATTTATCACCTATTTACATGATTTTTAACCTATTTATCATGAAATTTTAACCTATTTATCATGAATTTTAACAGGAAACGATAAATTCCATTGAGAAAAACGTGGAAAATGGCCTAATAAACTCAAAAACGCTGAAGAAGAAAAACCGAAGGACTTCAGCCCAAATCGAAAAAGAGTTCAAAGTGAGTTATTCTTTTTATAGATTAAAGTCTTTATGCTGTGATAGTGTCCTTATGAGAATTGCGCTAAAACCTATGGTTCTGACGTTTCTTTGAACCTCCATATCAAATTGAAGCATGGAGGAGGAAATAAGACAGAAAGAGAGAAATTGGCAGTAATTTACTTTTATTTATAAAATTTTCTAATGAGTTTTTTATCGTATTTTTCTATGAAATTTTATTTGATTTTCCTTTAGAAAAACTTCATTGTAGCAAAATTATTAGGAGAGAACGATAAAAATGACTTCACATCGGCTTTTCCGGAAGGCTATTTAGAAGTAATTTATCAGGATTTTCTCCAAATTTACTTTATTTTTAAAGAATTTCTATGCTTTTCATAAGAACAAAAGGAAAAAAAACTTCGATGCAAAGGAATTATTGAAACAATGCAATATGAATGAGTCACAAAAGGTGAAATTATTGGAATTTCTGAAAAAAGAAGAGAAAAATGGAGAGGAAAGCAAAGAGAAAAATGGTGAAAATGAAGAGAAAAACTGATTTTCCTTATTTATCATCTTTGTTTTAAATAATAAATGTAATTTTTTCAATTAATTAGTATTTTTCCTTGTTATTTATTAAGAAATTTTGAGAATTTTAAGGGATTTTTAACCTTTTTTCTTAAGAAATCTGAGGAATTTTTGAATTGAAAAACAAATAAAATCTCGTGTTATTTTAAAGCCTTTTTAAATAAAAATTATTAGTTTTAATAAAAAATCGTAAATTTCAAAGAAAAATTCAATTTTTAATAAAAAAACCTTCAAAAGGCTGATAATAAGGAAAACTATCAGAAATATCATAAATAGTATAGAAGATGATCAAAGCTGATAAATAAAGGGGTATATTCGTGAGATAATACCCTGTAAGGCATTGATACCAAGTTCCTTGTAAAACAATCAAATAAAACAAAGGCCCACTGAAGAAAATTCCTTTGATTATAAATAAAAATAAGACATTTTAGATAAAAATCAACCAATTATATAGAAAATAATCAAAGGAAAAGTGATTGTTTGGGCTATATAATAGAAAATTCTCGTTTTTTTCTCAGGGAATTCGTGGACTTCTTCATTTAAATCGATATTATTTTCGTAATTCTCTTGATTTATCAATAAATAACAGAGAAAACCGATAAAAAACCTAAATTATTCTCGTTATCAGGAATTATCAATGAAATTCTCCGAACATCGCCAGCACTGAGTTTCTATTGAAAAAAAACGGCTATTTGAATATAAAAACCATTGATAAACTACCTTTTTTATCAAATAGATGGGGTACATGAGATAATATGAGGAAAAAAACACGGTTTTCGCGAAATATTTTATCAGAAAAAACGGGAAATATGAATGTATTTGCATAAGATCTGTATTAACTAACTTGAAAGAAAAAGTCTGAAAAAAGCTGATAAACTAATGAAAAAATCACAGTGAAATTCATTGAAATCATCACTTCTCGATAAAGATCACAAAATATCGTGGCTGGGATATATCGCATATTTCTCCAATGGAGATTTGTATTGATCTTATCGAGTTTTATGAATAAAAAGGATAGGAGTTTTATTGGTAAAAGTATCCAATGGGGAATAAGGAATAGACTTTCGAGGTATTCTTCATAAATTATATCGTAATATCCCAATAATTCGTCTTTTTTCTCTTCATCAATATATTTGCTTTTACTGATAAAATATCGTTTTTTTCACAAAATACGATAAAAACCTGTTAGATGTTTGATAGGCTCTAATGCATTTTTCTTTAAAAGTCCTGGGGATTCTATCGTCGATGTAAAGGTCTTTTAAATTTATTGTGAATTGATCTATCCAGATTCGTTCACTATTCACGAAATTATACAGTCTTTTATTCACAAGAGAAAGGCTTATCAGATCTTTCATTGTCAGAAATTGGGCCAGCTTTTATCGTAAAATATATTTTTTCTTGCAAAAAACAAGAAAATGAGTAATTTACGATGGAAAAAGTGTTATAGGTCAGGGCTTTTGCAAAGAAATGACTCGCTTTAACGTCGAATTTGATTTTCTCCATGTTTTTCAGACAAATCCTCTTTTTCTTGAGTTTTTTGAACCTTATAATCCTATAAAATTCTTAAAAAACTCCCTAAAACCGATAAAAAATCTCGCAACCTTTTATAGGAATTTTTGACCCTAAAACCAATAAAACCGATAATAATCAAATAAATAATCGCTTTGCAATCTTCATATAAATTAACAATTTCCTGAAAAAGTGCTTTTCTTAAATCAAAATCCTTGAAATGGAAGTCATTTTTCATCACAAAAAAGCTGATTTTCAGTATTTCTATCGCTTTTTTCAGTTTATACCCCGAAAAAATCAAAAGAAACCCCATTAAAATATTCACATAATCATAGCTTAAAACCTTTAGAAATACCATTAAAATCTCTTTCCTTTTGCCAGGAACATTGATTTTTTTATTGGAATGTTCAAAAGAGGGGATTCTCTTCTGGTGATTCAAAAGGATTTGCAATAAAGGAGGAATTTGCCAAGGAGCCATTAATATGATGAAAAACGAGATTATTACAAAGGGAATATCCTTTAACATTTCAAAAAAGGCGATATTCACACATTTCTGCAATTTTATCGTGTGGGTTTTCTTAGTTAAAAAGTTCTTTTTTATAATTCGGATGAAGAAAGGGAGACGGATTATCGTGAGGATTAGGAGAAAAGCCTCGAAAAGGCAAAGGATTAGAGAAAATAATTGCAATTTAGGAGGGTTTTTCATTATTATCAGATTTTATGAGATTTTTTTATTTTTGGTTTAAAAAAACTCATTTTTTTTTTCTCGCCCTTTAAATTTTTTTTTTTTAATAAAAATCAAAAAAATCATTCAAATCAAAAAACAAGTTTGAATTTATCAATAAAAAACAGTTATTCCTTTTGCAAGACACTCATGAAATCTTTTGCGTCTAAATACCCGTCCTTATTATGATCCGAATCCTCGATTATTTTCTCCCAATAAGCATCATCTTTTGTATCATAATAGGAATGTTCTATACAAAAATCAATAAAATTAGAAAATTTCTATAAAATTCAAAGAATTCAAAAAATTCAAAGAATTCAAAAAAAAAATTAAAAAAACTTCCTAATGTGTCTTTAAGCTCATTTTTTGAGACTTTTCCTGTTTTTCCTCGATCAAACATTAAAAACGCTGAGTTTATCTTCTCTTCTTTTAAGAAAATCTCTTCAGGTATCGCAGCAGCCAGGAATTCTGATGATATTTTATGTTTAATTTATAGAAAAAGAAGTAATTTTGCCTGTATAATCAATAATCCCTTTTTTATTTACATCAATTCCTTCAAATATCGCCTTTAAAGTTTCTTTGTCTTTTTGAAGATACTTCGTGTTTTCAAAGGCTTTTTCGAACTGTACATAGTTGATTCTTCCATCTTTATCAGCTAAATTTATGAATATATCCCGTAAATCCCCGATTTCTTGCTCGCTGAGCTGTGAGGCGATATAACACAACAGAGATTTCTTCAACTTCCCATAATTTTTAAACTTCGAAATCCTGTGACCGATGTTTAGGTTCAGGTTCAAATGCAATTGTTTTATTTGCCCTCCTGCAGTTTTTGGGTACAGCCAAGGATCCTTCATTAATTCCACTAATGTAATCCTTTTATCAACGATTGTCAGGATTTGTTTGATAAGATTCTTGCACTCAGTAGACACTTTTTTGAATTCTGGACCTATTTTTCATTTATTTACAATTTTTAGTTTTTTCATGTTTAATATTAAATAACTACCATAAAAATTGTAATCCAGATGTTTGATTGCAATTAAGACTTCAGGGCCGTCTCCTAAAAAGGGTAAATATCCACAAAGCATATAATAGAGGATAACTCCAGCAGACCAGATATCAACTCTTTCATCATAGCAACGAGTGAGGATTTCAGGTGCCAAAAATGACATCTTTTTTTTTTAAAAAATTAAAGATTTTTTTGATTTATTTACTGTGCCGCTGAAACTCTTCATGGAGTTTTCCTTTATATCGACTTTGGACTCATCAAAGATTTTAGAAAGGCCAAAATCAATGATTTTTAGTGGAGAGTTATCTTCATTTGTCAAATAGAGAAAATTTTCAGGTTTTAAATCTCTAAATTATTCAAAAAAATGATAATTTTTCATTTATAATTATTTTTTATTTGCCTATGACAAATTTTACGAGCATGACAATAATTAATAGCAGAAATAATCTGTTGGAAAACCAGCCTGGACTCTTCTTCAGTGAAATGCTCATTATCTCTCATCCTCATTCGCTCAAGCAGTTCTCCTCCATTGCAAAGCTCCATCACAAGATAAATATTCTGAGAATCTTCATAGATTTCATATAATTTAATGACATTTGGATGATCCTTTTTTTTTTTTCAATGAAATTTTTTATTTCAATTTTTTTTCTCAAAAATTTGCAAAAAAAATATCCTCAAAATTACCAAAGTCCTTAAAATTTCGATCTCTGTTTTAAAACGCTCAGGGTCATTGACTTTTGATTTTGAAACGATCTTTATCGCTCTTAATTGTTCTTTGTGTTTGCGAAAGGCTTTTATTACTCGACCGTAAGAGCCTTCTCCAATTGTCTTGAATATATGAAGAATTTATAATAAGAAAATAAGGTTTTAATTGCTTTTGCGTTTTGCATATCGTAATAATCATTAATGAGACCAGTGTTGAAATTGATAAAAAACTGCTTTTGCATTGGAAAAGGACTAAGGATTTCATCCATTTTTATGAATCTGGCTGCTTTTTTGATTTTTAATTTTATTGAATTTGAATAATGTTTTTAAATGTGATAGATTATAAAAAAAATTATTATAAAATTCATTTTTTGTTTAAAAAAACGTTTTTTTTTTTAATTTTTTTTAATTCATTTGTTTTGAAAATTGAACGTTTTTTAAATTAACGACCGTTTAAAGCATGAAAAAAACAAAGGAATTTTGATTTATTATATTGTTAATTCATAAGCCTAAGTTCTAATTTTTTAAGAAAAAACACAATAATATAATTGATACTTTAAGCTTAAAATAGTGTAAACTAATGTAAAAAAAAAAATCTCCATGATTAAAACCAAAAAACCGGTTTTTCCATGCTATTCTTGATTCGAAATAATGTCTTCTAAGCTTGGGATCATCATTTTATTTTCAATCCCAGTAGTTTTTCTCCTGTTCTTTAGTTTCCAACTGATGCTACTTTTCAAAAAACCTTCATCATTAGTGATGATATGTAAGCTATTTCTTGAATCGACAAATGAAATATTTGGTAAAGATTTCAATGAATTCAAGCTTTCTTCTTCATTGCTTTCTATCGTACAGTTTGATCTTAAAGAACGAACTTTATCTAATTTTCTTCGATTATTTGAGAAGTATTTCTCTTGCTTTTGCAGAGGATCTGTAATTGAGATGCTTTCAGTGTCAAGAAAACTGATTATTCTTTCTTCCATTTGCGAGAAAGCTTCGATTGAGGAAAAAGAGTCCATTGCTCCATAACAATTGACTTGGGGCTTCGTGATACTATCCATAAGGATAAAAGTGATGATTTGCGGTATTAAATTAAAATCTTGATTTTGAAATTATAATTTTGGTTTGGAAATTATGGTATTTATAATTAAATTAACACAAAAATTGGGATGAGATTAGGTTGTATTAATCTTTGAATTTTTAATTTAGAGAAAAACTATGAGTTTTTGAATAAAATTTGAAAAATTAATAATTTGCAAACTTCTGAAAATTCCATAAATCTTTTATAATAATCAGAATTAAGCTCATTATTTATAAAAAAACCAGAAATTATGCATTTTTATTAATCTATAAAGAGAGAGAGAGAGAGAAAAAAATGGAAAATAAGCTTTTTTTCAAAGTTAGAAAATTAGCTGTATAAGCAGAATAATTCCTTTTGATAGATAAAGGGATCAAGAGATTTATCATATTTTTTACTGAAAAAATTTAAAGAAAAAAAAATTTAAAGAAAAAAAAAATAGTGTCAAAATTTTGGAAATTTCCAAAAAAAAAAAAATTTAAAAATAAAAATAGTTTCTGCGAAAAAACATTGTGTTTTTTTTTAAATAAAAAATTCAAACTAAAAAAAAATTTTAGCCCATATTCCCATTGGAAACTCCAGGCATTTGATCACTTTCTATTTCTTTTTTTCCCTCCCCTTCCTTTTCTTCTTCCCCATTCAAAACCAACACTAGATCCTTCAAAACATCTCTCACATCTTTCTGTGAATCTTTTTGCATTTTTTTAACCAATTTTATGATATCAGGGTCATCAACCATTTTTCCTATAAATTACACAATAATTAATTGAATATTTACATAAACAATACAAATTTATAGATTTTTATGAAGATACATGAAAAATGAATAAATTCTTACAATAATATAACATGAAAAATGAAAAATTATGTATATTTATATATGAATTTACATGCAAAATGAAAATTATCATAATTTTTTTCTTTTTAAACCTTTTTTGTGATAATGTTTTTTTAATACTTTGGCCAAGGTAATTCGAACATTGATGACTTTATCGTCACTGAGCTGAACGACGCTCTCCATGAAGTATTTCTTAAAGATTTCTGGGTATTTCAACAGGTTCCCCACCATGATAACAAACCTTTTTAAAAAGAAATCTCCGATAAATTCAACTAAAATTTTACGATTGACGTAAATTAAATTTGTTCGAAACCAAAAAGCCTTTAATGTTTTCAATTGCAATTTCTTGATATGGAGGCTTAAGGCTTAAAACAACTGAATAAATCTGTTTGCAAGCTTTTTCTCTAACGATATTGACCGGATCGGTACATAATTTGAAGCTAATTGGTGAGATTATTTGGAAAATTATGTCAGAAGCATAAATTTTTGTGAGTTTTTTTATTTGAGTCGCGATTAATTGCCTGATTCTCCATTTTTTCGTATCTTTCTTGGAAAATTTAACAAAAAATTCAATCTATTTTTCCTTTAAATTTATACTTGCAAATGCAAATAAACATCAATTAATTTCTCCCTTTTTTCATGTGAAAAAACCTCCAAAAACTTCGCTAAATTCTTTATTGCTCCGAATTTCACCTCATCAACTGAAAAAAACCAATTAAAAACCCTTTACAAATCTTAAAATTTTCACTATGATCCTGTAAAATCGCTTCTAAAATAGGTATCAAATCCTTTTCAGCTCTTTCAGGTCCTAAAATCGATGCGATTTCATGTAAAGAACAAGCCAAGGCTTTTCTTACCTAAATTCAAAAAACATCATTAATTTATAAATTATTCAAATAAATTCACTTCTGGTGGTTTTTTTATCAAAAAATAGAACATTTTACTCATAGCAGGCCACTTTTCTGGTCCAAAAGCAGCTAAAACAGCTGGAAAATAGAACGAACAAGAGCTCATTATTTCATTATCTGATGATAAAGCATTTAAACTATTTGAAGTCATTTGACAATAATTCTCAAAAAGTCTTTCAGAAATTCTCATTCCTGATAAAGAAGAAATAAAAGGCCCCAGACATTTATAAGCTGAAATTTTCACCCATTTGTTCGTATCTTTTAACAACATTAACATCACATTTGTAAGGAAATTCTCCCGGGTTGAAGCATCTGAAATATTAGCTATTAATACGATATTCTCTATACAAGCTTTTCTCACTATCCATGAATTATCATTGAATTTCTTCATATAGAAAGGAAGCAAACGATCTTTGAAAAAACCATCTGAAACCACCTGAGCTATATTGATGATATTGTTAATGGCTTCTTTTCTCACTCGGATTTCTTTGTCGTCACCTAAGGAAAGTATCTCTAATCCCACAAATTGCTCACATAGATCTTTTCCGAAACAACTTGCCATTGAGCTCAATAACTAAAATTTATTGATATTTTATTAAAAATCTTTATTATTTATTTGAATTTAGCTAAAAATTGACGAACCTGAACAGCTACAATTCGATTATTCTCGCTTTTATCATCATGAGCCATGTTCAAAACCAAGGTTAAAATATATTTGCCTCTATCATCTTCATTGAGAATTTTTATCAAATCAGCAATTATCTCGCCTGCATGTGTTTTTATGCTCATATTCTCATTGGCAATCAGGATTGATATCGTAGGAATTATCGATTTTAATATTTCATCATAATTATTATTCTATATATAAATAAAAAATACATTAATACCTATATATATTCAAACTATTTATGAATAGTTACCTTATTTAAATAGACCAATATAATAGGAATTTGATCCAAAAGTGCTTCTAAAACTTCTTTGCTTTCCACAAGCTTTTTAATAAAAAACCTGTTAAAAATTATAAATGTATGTTATTTTCTACGAAATTTTCAAGAATTTTTTTCAAGTCCTTTACAAAATCCTCACCAATACTTTCTAATAATTCTCCTAAATGTTTTGCATATGACAATCTTTTTTAAAAAAATTGAATTATTTCCATATAACCCTAAAATAACAAAAATAGCAGAACTTTTCAGCCATTGTAAGTTTTTTGATATTTAATAATTTTCCTAATGCAATATTGGGGTTGAACTCGATAAAGACCGCATTAGGGTCTAATTTGATATCTTTGGCCTCTCTAAAGACTTCTTCTTTGTTGATTTCATCAATAATTTTCTTATTTGATTCCATTTAAAAAATTTTTTTTTTAAATTAATTTTATTTAAAAAATTTCATTTGATTTTTAAGACATTTTCGTTTTTTTTTTCATTGTTTTAATAACTTCACCAGGACTTGGATATGGTCTGGATTGAAATAAAGGTCCAGTAGCTGTTTCATCTGCTGCTTTTGTTAAAGAAGCCATACTATCAGACCATGTACCAGCAGGGGCATCGCTATAACTTGAAGGGTCCATTGGATCGAAAATTTCTTTATGATTTCTTTTTAAATTATTGTTTTTGTTATTGAATTTCTTCATTGAATAATTCAAAAAAGAAGGTGGTTCCATGTTTTTCGGTTTTTCATTTATTATTTTTTTCGTGATTTCTTTGGAAATCTTTGCTTCGAGCATTTTTTCAAGGTTTTGCTGATGTTTTTTCTTCCATTCGTTTAATTTTTTACAAGGGTCATTTTCAAATTGTTTCTCATATTCGATTTCTTTTTCTTCGTTTGTCACAAGATTGCTTTTTTCGGGATCGGATTGCTGAGGGTTTTTTCGAGAACAATGCTCACATAAACTATTATCTTCATTCACTAACTCGAAACCCCAACCTTTGCATATTTTACAAGGGCCATAAGTGTATTTGACAGGAATTATTATAAGTTTTTCTTCACGATTCTCTTGAAGCTTTTGAAGGTTTTTGGGTTCTTCCCATGTGGATTCCTGGGTATTTGAGTTAAAAAAATAGTAATGCTTGGTATTTTCATCATAATATTTATTCCAATTGTCTGCATATTTTTCGATTTGTTCAATATTATTCATTTTTTTTTTATAGGAAAAACTTAAAAATAATTAACAATTATCATGCTATTTATTTAAAAACAGAAAAAAATGAATCAAGAAGCTGATAAAAAAAAGGAAAAATTTTCAAAAAACGCTTTATGTTTAATAATCTTGGAATTCGCAGGAACTTTTGCTCTAACCTATGGTTTGTTTTGTAGTCATGGAAACAATTACCTTGCAGGAATGTCTTTAATAGCCCCTCTTTTCTTAATCTCAGACCTGACGGGCAGTTATTTTAACTCAGCAATCACTTTGATTTCAATGATAAAGCCGATAAATATGGGTCGAATCAGTCTTCGTTCAGGTTTATTGGATATATTTATCCATATAATAGGTGGTGTTTGTAGTGGATTGTTCTGTTTATTAGTCTTAGAGGATTTTATCTCGCCAATCTATATATATAAAAACTCTTCTTGGCTTGCAGCAGACTTTATTGGTGAAATTATTGGCAGTTTCACCTTTATTTCATATGTTTTAGTTCAAACGAACCCACAAACGAAATTTACTAATGATAGAATATGGGGGGCTTTAATAATTGTCATGGGGTTTCTGATGGGAAGAACGTTCACTTTTCATTCCGGAGGGGTTTTGAACCCTGGAGTGGCGTTGGGAATACAGATTTCGAACTCGATTAAGGAAGGGAATTTTTATTCGATGAGCAATTTTTGGATATTTTTAATTGGACCGTTGTTAGGAGGGCTGTTTTCTTGGGAATTTTATTTGAAAATTTATCAGCCTAATTTAAAGGCGAAAATTTTTCAAAAAAAATCAAAATTGATTGGAGAAAATATCAATGAAACACAAGAAAGCAAAAATTAAGTTTTTCATTATTTTTTATCAAAAAAAATTTTCTAAAAAAATTTTTATTAATTATTTATCAAAATTTTTTATTACAAATTAAAATATGAATTTCATCATGAAAGGTACAATCAGGTCCAGTTCCGTCCGATCCAAAGCTGTCCCATTTTATTTTCGTTCCAAAAATATTGTTCGG
>JFJP01043128.1_pt1 | contig 12391 bp, 9 predicted proteins | sample 431651 | NCBI WGS metagenome assembly JFJP01 (sample SAMN02602958, study PRJNA72255) | Microbial mat metagenome, whole genome shotgun sequencing project. | biome: fresh water; feature: sink hole; material: water; isolation source: purple microbial (photo- and chemosynthetic) mats found in... | reverse complement strand
ATAGTAAATATTTTCATGTATTTTAATCCTCATTGCTAGATAGATTATGTTTAACACAAGCGCGATTTAGTAAGTAAATCGCGAATTCTTTTATAGTTTCGTTGAATGATACTCCTTCGTTGTTAATTTTTCTTTTACGCTTAAATTCCTTGAACAAGTTTTCAACGAACATACTATCAATAGCATTAATCACAACTCCACGAGCCATTTGTTTTATACCTTATGTAAGGTTTAAAGAATGAATAAATTAAGTATGGATGCTACTACCTTTGGCAAGAGTATTAGCCTGACTCATGGAATGGTATGTGTTAAAAACTGTGAAAGTTAACTACAACCAAACACACATTATGGTGTAAAACTAAATGACGACAAACAGTAAATCCCTATTTGACAATAAACAAGACAACGGTATTAGTAGTAATAGCCCTAATATTGTCTATTTCAGCCGTAAAAAGAAAATATACGCTGAACTTTCTAACTTTGAGTCTAGTATTGTTAAAGACGATATGGACATATACTATGCGACAGTTGAACACGCCTTTCAGGCTGCTAAGTCTTTAATACGTAAAGAGCGTAATAACATTGCGTTAAATAACCATCCGTCTATGGCTAAGGAAATGGGACGTAAAGTTAAACGACGTGAGGACTGGGATAGTATTAAAGAAGAAGTAATGTTAGGTTTTTTAAGACAGAAATTCAATAATATTGCTAAGTTTAAAGAAGTTTTATTATCGACTGGTAATAAAGGTGTAGTAGAAGATACTACAGAATGGGGAGATACTGAATGGGGTATGGTTTTTAGTAAGAAAACAAACCAATGGTTGGGTAAGAATAAACTAGGTAAACTATTGATGCAGGTGAGATACGAGCTTAATGGTATAAATAGTATAAATAGTATAAATAGTATAGACAACAAATCTATAGTTAATAGCTCTAGTACTAAGCCTAAACTAACGGCTAAGAGCTTGTTTCCTGTTAAAAGCCCTGCGGACTTCGACCCTAACAAGTCTGTAAATCTAGTAAGTAGTAAATCACCTATTGTAGAAATATACACGGATGGGTCATGTATCGCCAATCCTGGAGGTCCTGGTGGTTGGGGGGCTTTATTAAAGTTAAAGTCTAAGAAAGGTGAGAACTTTAAAGAAATGCGGATAAGTGGAGGTGTCACTGCTACACAAAATATTACCTATGAAGATTTGTTAGTTACTGACAAATTTATAGCCGGTAATATCCTAAGCTTAGAGAATAGTTTATCAGACTGTATTGACTACTACGCAGTAAACTACAGCACTATAACCAATAATCGCATGGAAATGTTAGCGGTTATTCAGGCTTTAAGGTCGTTGAAAAAACCTTGTAATATTACTTTGTATTCTGACAGCCAGTATGTTCTAAAGGGCTGTTGTGAATGGATAAGTGTTTGGAAGTCTAAAAACTGGAAAACTAATACTAATAAAAACTATGCAACAGCACAACCTATTAAAAACGCTGACTTATGGCAGCTGTTATGTATACTAATAGCGCGGCATAGAATAAAGTACGAGTGGGTAAGAGGACATAACGGACATGTAGAAAATACAATAGTTGATCAATTGGCTGGAAAAGAATCCAGAAAACTGTTGTCTATGTTGAGGTTATACTATAGACATTAAAAACCAGAAATTTGTTCAAAAAGACTACGCACGGAGTATGGATTTAAAAAGCTGGTTTAAAAACATGACACCTGTGACGGATAGCATGACAGTCTGTTAGTAGTTTTTAATTTTAATATACCCAACAAAAATCCAGCTATAAAGCTGGATTTTTTATGGTTTAAAGTTCAAGTTTAGCTTGGTTGCAAAAATTGACTGATAACCTGCTTAGTTTCTTGATCTTCTATTTTACCTAAACTTATACTTAAACCAAAGTTAGTCTTAGGTGATGTGAGTGCCAGTGAATTAGTAAAGTCTATGTCCATATGAATAAGACTTGGACCACTATGTGTTCCTAAGTGTACAATGTTTTCAATATAGTCATGTTCAGATTTATACTTCATGTGTGTTTTTATAAGAGTTTCAATATTTGGTGAAAGTTTCTTCACAGTAGATAAATAAGTCTTATACCGAGTTAAAGTCTCATTTTTAGCCTCGGCTTCGCTGTTTAAATAAGACCTATGAAGATTAACCGCATAGTTAGGTACAGTTCCAGTTAATACAACTTTCTCCAACAGTAACATAGATATTAAAGTGAAGCGCCTAAACACATAGCCATTTACTTTTGTACTGTAGCTAGTAAGGTCCAAAGCTTCTGTTATGTCTAACCATATATTTAAAGCGTCAAAGTTACTTATAGTATTATTGTTTGCGTCTTTACCAAACAGAAAAAACCTAGCAGCTAAAAGTCTGACCAAATAGTCAACAATAATCGTGTGCTTATTGTTCTCGACAAGTACTTCAATAAGTTCACCAAGTATAACAGGGCGGTCATTATCTAACTCGCCATTACCGTTAATATTGTTAGCACGAACATGTTCTAAAATATACTTAGCAATAGGGAAATTTTTAGTTTCATCGTTGTTATAAACAGCATCTATTGTGTCTAAACTTAACCTTTCTTCAACAAACAACGCGCCTAAGCTTGTGCTGTCCTTACCTTTAACGATGGCTTGGTGTCCTGTACTTATTTCTGCCAGAGTATTATCCGCATAAGTAATAGTTAGGTTAATAGCTTTTATTACCTCGGCGAATACAGATTGTAGCGGCTTAGTGTCGTTACTTCCTCGTGGAAGAACCTGAGTGATCTCCGACAGAAGCCACTTATTAATCTTTTCTGGAATACCTTTTAGCTTATGCGCGAGGTATCTGTCTGAAAATTCCTTTTCAATGTCGAAGTCTTTATCGGCGTGTTTTAAATGCTCACTATTATACTCACTAAGATTCTTCATAATAGACGGTAAACCTCTAGACTGCGTATTATCCCCTTTATATAGCATGTATTTGAAGAAATAGTTAGTTAGTTCTTCAAATACTTGTTGTGTGCTCTCTGGAAAGTCACTCCGCATTTTAGGGTTCATAATACAGGCGAAGACTTCATAAATACCAAAAGTATCGAAGAAATACCTATTGTAACTCTCTTTTAGGGATAGTGTGCTATCCTTAGTTGTTTTAAACCTGTATAATAAAGCTTTAGCCAGTGTATCTATAGTAGTTTTTAAAGCTATTTTGTCTGGAGTGTAACCAGGACGCTTAACGTATAGATCAAAAAATACTTCGCGTAAAACTCTTATGTACACGTCCTTATCTAAAACTATGTTATTTTTTGTGAAATAAGTAAGAAGTTTTGGTAGGTCGTTTTTAATATCGTCATGCACATAAAAGCTAAGAAAATTATTAAACGTGATACGCTTGTCTTTAAATACCTCGGCTTTATATAATAAAACTAAATCTGGAAAGCTTTTTATTTTATTATACGGTTGTAGAATAATACCCATAGACCAACATTTTCTTAATAGACTGGAAGCTTCTGTTTCGGTCAGAATACTTAGTATTCTGGTGGCCTCGCTTAGCGGTCTAGATGTATTTAATCTTGATAGTTTTCTAAGCAAGTTTATATAAGCCCGTTCAAAGATAGGGTCTTTTATTAGGTCGTGGTTATGGTTTAGTAATACAGTAATATTGTCTATCGTTGTAGCGTACTTAACGGCTAGGTCTCTATTATCAGCTATATGTTCTTTTTCGCGCAAAGGTAATAACAGTAAGTTATGTTGCATAGTGTTATAGCTTATGTCGCTATTTCTAACTGCTGACCCTAAAACAGTTCCTATTCCCATAAGGACATTTATTAGCTTAGGACTTAGGTATGATAGCTCGATGCCCTCTTTATCGCACACACGAATTCTAGCTAAATCGTGAATATTTTTACTTACATGCGGGTAAGTTTTATCATCTACTAAACTTGTCGTAATATACAGTGGCATTGCATAATCGTAGTCCTGAAATGTTTTGTGTAACTTAACGCCTGGGTCTGGATCAGCTACAACGTAAAATTCTAACAGGGGCAAAGTTCTACTATTAACGACAGAGTACTCTGTTTGACGAGTATATACTTTTAAGCCAGTCTTTTCTTTAATATTTGTTGTAGTCGCGTCCGTGTAACCACAAATAGCTAAGGCTTTAGTAAAGTCTTTGTTGTCACTACCTACCAATTCAAAAATAGTACAAGAGTCTGACAAACCATCTTTATATAAGTTCGGCTTCATGTCATACTTCATAGACTTATAGACCATGGTTTCTTTAATCCATTCTTCTACAGTCTCTTTAAATCCTTTTACTGGTGGTCCATAAACGTCAGCTTGTACTACAATAACATCAGAGGCAGCTGCTCCGACATAAGGTTTTAAAGCTATGCGACCTAAAGGTTCTTGTATAGTGGTATCCTTATTTTTAATAACGTAAGCTATAAGTGACCCTTGTGTAACATCTTCTATAGTTTTATTGGAGTAAACTCCTTCAGGAGCAGTTTGACCCGGTAGTACAGAGTCATTGCCCAAGTCATGGTCACCAGACCAAGTAATACCACAGTAAGTTTTATGCTCGTATGTCATACATGACCGCCATGTCCTACCTGTCGACATGGAAATAAGGTCAATAGGGTGTCTGGAAATAACTACAGAGTAATCAGCCGCATTTATAGAATTTTCTTCAACAGTACGAGAAGACTGTCTAAGAGGATCAGTGGTGAATAAATGCAGTGTCTCAGGTGTTAGAAATTTGGCAAAACTAAAAGGCTTAGGGTTAAGAGCGCGTTTAGCTTTTTGTTCTGGTGTCGGTAAAGTTATTTTAGGATTGGTTTTCTGCTTTTCAGCAAGTTCGGAGTCTTTTTTGGCCCAATATTTAGCGGTATAGATAGCCAAACCTTTGTAGTAATCAAATACAGAAATATCCTTTTGTTTAAGCTCTAATATAACCTTGGATTCTATAGCGTTAGTAGACAGTAAAGGCAAATATAGTCTGAATTTATTGTTAAATTCTTTGGACCAACGCTTTAGACCACCTACTTCTTTCCATTTTTTAATAGCATCTTTGTAACGATGCTTAAGGTCTTTAATAACTTGCTTGTCCACGCTAGTAGATATATAAATTTTCATTGAATATAAACCTATTAAAGTTAACTTGTATGTTGTCTATAAGTACTATTTATTTGGACACAGCTACCTTATTTTCTTCTGCCTCGGCTTTATCCTTAGCTTTGATCAAGGCTTTTAACTCAGCCCTAGCTTTTCTGGCTTCAGCCATAGACGCCGCTTTTTCTCTATTCTGAATCTCTTTCCAGGTCATCAGTTTAGGCTCAAACTTCTCTCTGGTAAACAACTCTGGGTACAAGCTAAGCTTCTTTCTTACTCGCATCAGAATCTTCATAAAAGCAAAGACTCTTTTTGTTTTTTCTTCTAGTGTAAGAACGGTAACATTTCCTTTAAGATCATACTTGGCTAAACGATCATTAAATAAATACTGGTTTATGTCCCACATAGCAAATTTAAGACCGCTGGGGATTTCATCTTTAGTAATGTCATCAATTTTTAGACCTGGAGTACTAGCGGCGGTTCTTAGGTGATTAATAAGGTCTGAATCTGACATGTATAAAACGGAAAATGCTAGGGAATACACTTGTGGTAAAAATTCAACATTATGAAAGAAGTAATTGATAGGAGTTGCACTAGGATCAGAGCTATAGTTAATGTCATGTAACTTGCGATCAAAATACAAGTCATAGTAGTGTTTAAGCTCGTGCAGCATTATTCCTACTATCTTGTTTATGGTCATCTCAGGACCTAGACATAGATTGATCCTAATTTTACAATATTTACCTCCAGAGTTAATAAACTCTCCTGTTGAATGGTACCGACCGTTATTTCTGAGTTTATTTTCATTCCAGAGCCGGATATCGATTCCCTGTAGCTCTGCTTTAGTGCTATTATCGTCTTTTAGGACATTAGGAATGCCTAAAGCCTTGCCATCCAAAGGATTTAGTAACGTGTATTCTGGGCCATTACCGTCGGGCTTAAATTCCAGATTGTTCCAGTTAAAACTGAGTAGTTTGGGTAAAATAATACCAACATGTGTGCTGTTAGATTTGTATATATGAATTTTCATTTAAGTATAACCCAAGTTCCTAAGTTATAACAGTTACCTCCCGTAACGGGTGTCACTTCATATTCAAACCCAACATCACAAGGAAACATGACCAATAATCCAGCTTTAGGTGTAATGGTTAGGTCAATATTAGGAAGGTTTAAACTTCCTCCAGTAAACTCATCGTTTAGGTACAGCAACACAGTGTGAGTTCGACCATACATGTCTACTACTGTGCTAGTCGCGGTGTCAAAGTAAAAGTTATCAGAGTGTAAAATAAACTGATCTAAGGTTGTATACCGCGTAAATATAGGAGTCTGATAAGTGTACTCCTGAGTATTTGGCTTGTTATAAAACGTCAATAAATAGTGCTTAATGAAGTAAGTAAAGACAGCATCAACCGTAGTATAGTCGTTATTGTCAGATAATATAAATACTGAGTTAATACTGGGTCTAAACAGTATTTTATTGATGTACTCTGAGTGTTGTCCTTTATAAGTTCTAGGAGTATTTAAAAGTCTTTCATTTTTCAAATAAATGTTGATTAGATCTATGCAGGAAGGTTGGTCAAGAATAACTTTCTGAAAAACTTGAGATCTAAGTACCACTTTATCGGTACCGCTTAGAACTTGAGCAAATGTAACTGAATCTGAAGTAGTCATAACCATAACCTTAATAGTTTAAGAGTTTAAGAGTGGTCAAGTAACAACGGTTGAGTGTTACTAGCATACCTTAATGGGGGATGATTAGGTGTTAGTAACGGTATGTTAATGCTGTGTGCTGTTTCAAACTTATGAACAGCTTTATTATAAATGTCAGGGTCTAAGGACTTTAAACCATAAAACAAAGGCGATTTTTCACCATTAATGTCGTATTCACTAGAATAACCACCTGATAGCAAATCCCTAACAACTTGTTCAGCCGACATTTTAGGCTGACTTATCCCTAAGTACTTCTTTTTAAGGTCTAATATTTGCTGTGTTGTATGCGTATCTGGACTAGCAACGAAATTATTGAAATGTATTAAAGCACTTAGAATTTGTGGTTCTATTTCTGTAGGTGAAGTTAAGTACTCTAAAAGCTTTAAGCCTTGTTTACGCCTAGTTAATGGTATCCAATACTTTTTTCTTAGCCTGTCTACTTCTAATAAAGCAGCATTATTAAGCGTATAGTTCTGACTATAAGCTGGTTGCAGGTTAGTCTGTCTTGCATGGGACAACTCATGTCGTCCAGTATCGTGCGCGTCATACAAAACTTGTGTAAGGGATCTTGGGTTTTTGTATAGTCTATTAAACAAGAAACTGGGTTTAGGTAAAAATATACAAAGAGTTGCTGTTAGTTGATTATTAGGGTCATTTATTCTAGTCGGTGCGCTACCGTGAACTTCAATATTCCCTTCAGGTTGTGTTTTATTACCAAAACCAGTAACAACAGTTATTCTAACAGGAGCGCTACGCATAGTAAAAGTAGGATTACTTAAAGTATGAGCTATAGCGTCTTCACCAACAAAAGTTTTAAACTGTTGTATTTGTTCTAAAATAGATTGTTTTTTATTACGGTATAAAAGGTCACTAAAAAAAGAATCTAGTTTCTTTTCTATAAGGTCTATAACCTGTGCATCGATTATATCCGATAAAGCACGTTCATCTGCTGGAGCTGCTCTAAGAATACTACTATGGTTAATATAAATTTTCATTTTGGTATTACTAGCCTTATTAACATCAGTGGTTGTTCTAGTTTTAAAATTTAAGTATGGTTTAACTGCCCAGTGCAAATACTGACTGTTTTCAGTATTTATTTCTTTATTACTAAGATAACGTTCAAGATTGGTGAACTACTTCAACCTAAAGGTTGAAGCTTCCTGCGTCGGTCTCAAACATCAAGATACATATCTCCTGGCTACTGTGAGCCTGATACAGATAACAGCTTGGTTTTCGCTGCTATTTTAATCTTAACATAATTAAAACTTAGAGACTACGGAGGATAGCCAGAAAAATACTTCTTGAAGATTAAAGAAAGTTCCTTATATCCCCAGGCTGAAGCCTTGGGGCTTTACGGAACGGTCGGTAATAGCTGTTGAACAAAGACCAGTATATATTTTCATTTTATGATAGTGATCGATCTAGTTAGTGATAGTTGAAAATTAAAGTATCTGAATAGTAGTTTACAGGTAGTTATATGAGTGTTAATATGAGACAGATTGTTTGTAACGAGTGCTTGAAAAACTGTTAATTACAATTCAATGCAAATTGGTGTTAATCGACGCCAGTTTAAAATTTAATGACGGGAGTATTAAGGTATGGCTAAAATGAATAAATCTGAAAAACCAATTATTGTCAGTATTGACGATGACATTAAATATGGTCTTGAAACAAAACGTGGTTTACTACGATATGATCTATTAACGTTTCAAGAGTTAAGCAAAGTCGTTAAAAGTGCAGCAATAAGAACCGGTCTGCCTAAACCTGTTGTATTAAGAATGTCGGGGATAGAAATTGCCAGAATCGGTGCCAGAGTTGGAATCGTTAGAGTCGGTCGTAGTGGAAGGTTACTACACTACAACGGTATAGCACAAAGAATCACTTTGTACTCTACAAGAAACCATGAAAAATGGCAAGACCTTAGTAACACTTCTTATGCTAACTACCAAGCGATTAAAGAAGCTAATATTGAAAAACGTAAAATTTTGAAAGAACTTAATAAATGTGCGAAAAGAGACTAATCCTATTTTCAAGTTCTAGAAACAAAATCGGGACGAGAGAAAGGGCTGATTGGGGTCAGCCCTTGGGTATAAATCAAATCTCATCTACAAAAGGTAACAGCAATGTCTACTTCTAGATTACTCACTTTTGCTTTACAGTATGCGTCAAAATTCAAATGGAAATTGATTCCTTGTCATTATATTACAAATGGCAAGTGCTCATGTGGCAATCCTAACTGCGGTACAAACTCAGGAAAACATCCTATTTTCCAAAAAGGGAGTACTGAACACGGCATTAAGAGTGCTAGTAATGACCTTGAAGTCATTAAACAATGGTGGACCAAACATCCAAAAGCTAATATTGGTTTAGCAACGGGTAAAGAATCTGGAGTTATTGTCGTCGATGTCGATACCAGCAATGGTAAAAACGGCCAGCAGACCCTTGATCTTCTTAAAAAGAAATACCCTAAAAGTTGGAACACACTACAGTCTGTAACAGGCAGTGGTGGGTATCACTATTTCTATGCCTACCCCGATGACGATGAAACAACTTGGATTTCAGGCGGAAACGATAAACTTGGCGAGCATATTGATGTTAAAGCGGATGGTGGTAATATTATTTTGCCACCATCTGTTCATTACAGTAAGGGAGTCTATAAGTGGCTTGACAAAGAAACACCTATAAAACAGACACCTGTCTGGATGTTAACAAAGCTTAATAGCTCGCAATCCGACGATTTACAGGACAGTGTTGTTGAAAATAATAGTAAAAACACAACTAGACTGGAAGAAATCCTGGCCTATATTCCAAACGACGACTATTCAACTTGGGTAAAAGTAGGTATGGCTTTGCACAATAGCGGTCATGACCTATCACTGTGGGAACAGTGGTCACAAACATCGTCTAAATATAGTGCTGGAATATGCCAACGTAAATGGAATAGTTTTGGCAAATCTAATAATAGGTCAGTAACAGAGCGATCAATATATGGGTTGGCTAAGTCTTATGGATGGTCTAAGAAACTAGAAGAATCAATAATAACTGACGACATGTTAAAGTATCTAAGGGGTTTTGTACATCTTAGAACAGATAAGAAATTTATTGAACTATCAACAGGGGATACTATAGACCATCACACATTTGACTGCGAAGCAGAAACAGCTTTTCCTAACCAATGGCCTAAAGCAAAGCCACATTTAACTTTTTTTCGTGAAAACGGAATTTCAGTTAGAAGATGTGAATACCATCCTGGTAAACCATCGCTCCTTATACAAAAGTCTGAAAAAATAGGAGTAAAGTATATATACAATGAGTATAAATACCCAGACCTCCCTTTCCCTGTTAGGAACAAAAAGCATGAAAAAATGTTTATAGAACATATTAAGTTTATAAGCGATAACGATGACGTATTTACCAAGTACTTTTTAGACTGGATGGCTTATTTAGTAAGAAATCCTGGTAAAATCATAAGGTCCTCCCCGCTAATAATAGGTAAAGTAGGAACAGGTAAGACATTCTTCTTTAAACTATTCTCAGCACTATTGGGCAGAGATAACATAACTAATGTTACTACACAAGAACTTTTAGGAGAGTTTGAAGGTGGTTTTTGCAATGCGCAATTAAGAATATGTGACGAGGTTAAAGTTCACGAAAGTCAATTAACCCTAATGGAAAAACTTAAAGCTTGGATAACAAATGACGACGTTAAGGTTAACGACAAGCACAAAAAGCAAATCGATATATATAACAAAGGGTCATGGCTATTTCTAAGCAACCATGAAGATGCCTTAAGGTTTAACAACAATGAACGTCGATATGCAGCAGCTATAAGTCGTATGTATTGTAAAGACCCTAGTTATTACATAACCTTATTTGAAACCTTTATTCCAGATAGTGGAGGAAGTGTAGCGAGTATTTATTACTACCTTAAGCATCGCGATATAAGTAAATTCAACCCTAATGCTCCTGCTCCAACTACAGAAGCGTCTAAAGCTGTTGCTAACAACACAAGGTCTGCTCTTGAAGAAGAGCTATTTGTGTTTCTACATAATAAACAGGGCTGTTTTAATAGGGATTTAGTCACATTCCATGAAATAAGGGATGCTGTAAAGGATGCTGCGCACAAGTTGAACTTAGACAAAGGAAAAATATCCAACAGTGTTATTCTTAAAACATGCACTGCGCTCAACATTCAAAAAATATCGGATAAACAAATAAGAATAAACGTACAAGGTGAATCACGATTAGTTGATTTATATTGTGTTCGTAACACTAAGTACTGGTTAACCGATATAAAAGACGATAAGGAGCGTAACACAAAAATACGAAAGTACTTAGCGGGAAGTGACGATATTGATAGCATAAATTAAGTATATCAAAAAAAAGCCTTCTTTATAAAGAAGGCTTTTTTATTGCTTGTAGAGTACATTTTAACAACAAAAAGTAAACGGAAACTTTTGAACTGTATAGGCTATAACCGTCAAAACATACAAAATTTATAGCCTTTCTCACCACTTGCCCCCCCCCATGGGGTAAGGATGGTAAATGGTAAAAACAAAAGTTTCCGACTAAAAACGGGTCGGAAACATCGACTTTATTTTAAAAAACAAGTACTTAGGTGATGATAAGTTTCCTGTTTTCTGTTTTTTAATAAAAAGTAAAGTAAAATAAATGTAGTATGAATAATATGGGGCCATGGGTCAGGAGGGAAACCAAAAACTTTTGGTCAAAATTGAAGGTAAGTGTTTGATTTTTAAAACAAAGTCGATGTTTCCGACCCGTTTTTAGTCGGAAACTTTTGTTTTTACCCCTTGGAGGGCAGCAAAAATAAACAGCGGGAATTTAAACTTTTAGGACTTTTTATGTTTTGCTAAAAACTGGTCGGAAACTTATTTCTTATACCCCTTGGAGTGCAGGTTAAGGTTTTAAATAGTATTCCAGATAACATAAAAGAAGAAATAGAATATTTAAATAATAACTTTGATAGTTTAACTAAAAAGCAACAAAAACGTTTAAAGTACTTGGTTGAGTATTTTGTGAAAAGTTCTGAGTTTGATCCGTATATACTTAGTAATTTAGGTGTGTTTAAGTCTAAACTAGAAGTACAAGGTATAACTAACCCATCAGATATTCTTAAGTTTAGAAAAGACTTTATGGCGGTCAACCAGCCTAAACTGTCATTATTAGACCTAATAAACTATAAATATGCAAATACAGATAGGTTTCTATCGGGTCAAAGCTTTTTCTTTCAAGCTTTAAAAACAATAAAACCTGAAATGTATCAATACGCAGTTAAAAAATTTGAAGCAGATTTTAATAAAGTCTTAGTCAACACATAAAAATCCCAAAAGTTAAAATTTAATGAGACCTTTACTGACCGTTCCTTATATCCCCAAGGCTTTAGCCTTGGGGATATAAGGAACTTTCTTTCATCTTGAAGAAATATTTTTCTGGCTATCCTCCGTTTTTAGTATTTATTTTCTGTTAACATACTAATATAAATATACCACTCGGAGATAGTTATGATTATTCAAAATCCTGGTAAACGATACCATAATGAAGAACACATGGTTTATTCCT
>JFJP01039885.1_pt1 | contig 12392 bp, 9 predicted proteins | sample 431651 | NCBI WGS metagenome assembly JFJP01 (sample SAMN02602958, study PRJNA72255) | Microbial mat metagenome, whole genome shotgun sequencing project. | biome: fresh water; feature: sink hole; material: water; isolation source: purple microbial (photo- and chemosynthetic) mats found in... | reverse complement strand
GGTATCTGCACGGCCAGCGGCGTAGCCCTTGGCACAGCCACCACTGCCGACAACTGCGGCGTTGCCACGGTAACGAACAACGCACCTGCGATCTTCCCGCTTGGCGCAACCACGGTAACCTGGACGGTAACCGACAATGCAGGGCTTACCGCAACTGCGACACAGACCGTAACGGTAACCGACAATGAAAATCCTGTTATAACAGGATGTCCTATAGATATTACAATCTCGGCAAATGATGAGTATTGTGGAAATAATGTTTCATGGGCAGCTCCGTCTGTAAGTGACAATTGCAGTGCTTCAATCACATCCACTCACAATTCCGGTGATTTCTTTACGGTTGGCACAACCACTGTGACATATACGGCTTCAGATCCATCAGGCAACAGTGCAATCTGCAGTTTTAATGTAAATGTGCTGCCATCAGCCTTGCCTTCAATCATAGGAGATTCTGAGGTGTGTACTCCTGTAACCGAAACCTACATGACCGATTCGGTTGTTGGTAAGACTTACTTATGGAGTGTTTCAAACGGAACTTTTGCGGGATTGCAAACCAATTCGGATGTAGAAGTTTTATTGACAGGGACAACAAACAGCACTCTTTCATTAATCGTGTCATCTGGTTCAGGATGTTCAATATCGAATAGCATTGAAATAATTAAAAACGCAACTCCGGAAATGGGCGAAATACAATCCGGTAGCAAATTAAACAGAAGATAATTAAATTTTTAAATACCAATAAAAACCAAAAGTTATGAAAACCAAGCAGAATTCTTCAGTGAGTGTATTAATGATTGCATTAGTATTGTTTTTCTTCTCTTCAACCGTTATGGGTCAGTTTGAAACCCCAAATCCTTCAAATCCGATTACTCAGGCAATGGAAGAAGTAAGAACAGGTTCTTCGATTACGTACAATGTTACGGCAGGTCATATTGCCGGACAAGAATATCGTTGGGCTGTAATAGGTGGAACTATAACTACGGGAGTTGTTACTTCGAATGGTGATTCTTCAATAGTTGAATGGACTTCCAACTTGTCATCGATTACCGTAAGTTGGGATGAGAACCTGACAGGTACTCCCATCGGATCCTATGATGGGTATATTTTTGTTCAGAAACGGACCTCCAGCAGCTGCCCAAGTCAGCTTCAGATAATTCCTGCACGTCTTTGGAATGTTGCCACAGCCGATATCGATGCTGCTGACGCAAACTTTGAAATATGCTCAGGGGAAGCTGTTGCTGGAAATATTACTATAAATCTTACCGGCGCACCCGATCCATCTGCTAATGGATTTGAGGTCGTTTATGACATCACAGCAACAAACCTTACAGATCTTTCTGGAACAGCTCTTGCTGCAACAGGCGTAAGCGCAGTAACAAATGGATCCACTCTTGATATAAGCCTTCCTGATGGTCTGATTAGTACCGATTTGGTTAACGATGCTCAGTTTGTAATTACACTGACTTCCATGCATGATGATTTTACCGGTGCAGGTGCAATTCTTGCGCACAGCACATTTACAATTACCGTGCATCCGACAGTGATAACTGGTCCGATTATCAGCAGCAGCAGTTTGACTAGAAGATAGAACTTTACAGGCTTCCTTTAAGCTAATGGCTTAAAGGAAGCTATGAATTGTCTTTAAATTATTGGAGCAACTTTGGCTCTGAACAGTGTGGTTAATAACATGCAGGATATTAATACCTTGCTTGGATATGGATAGTTAGATATCGTATATTGTCAGGATATGATCCTGGGTTGATACGTGTATTTAAGGAAGTTTTTTCCGATAGATGTTTATTCATATTCTTAACTATCTGTAATCATTGCACTAATTGTTCTGAAGAGTACTGTTTGGTTTTTAAAATACCGATCATTATGGTTATGATCTAAAAATTGATTGAAAGTGTTTAAAAGATGAACCTTAAACGTTACATAGCGCTTATCGGGTTGATGTTAACAGCATCTTACGGTACCATATCGGCACAGCAGTACATGAGTATTGTTTGTGCCGGTGATACTGGGGTTGCGTATTATGTGCAGGGAACTGAGGGTTCCTCATTTGTTTGGAATGTGCAGGGAGGTACAATTGTGCGTAATTATGGAGATTCGATAATCGTAAATTGGGGCACTGTGCCGGCTGAATATGACTTGCGTGTTCAGGAATTTTCCAAATACGGATGTTCGGCAAATCCTGTGGGGGGGAAAGTATTGGTATCTGCCCCATTGATGGAGCTGGGCGAAAATATTGAAATATGTGAAGGTGAGGTCACTGAAATATTGCCATCTGGTTCATTTTATTCATACTTATGGCATGATGGATCTTTTACTCCTAACTTTATTGCACGGGAAGAAGGAAAGATAGCACTTACTGTAACAGACAAATATGGTTGTAAGACTTCTGATGAACTGTTCCTTAAAGTTAATCCATTACCTCTTGTTAGTTTAGGCAGAGACACTTCTCTTTGTGGAATTGAAACAATAACACTTGATGCCGGGAGTGATGGGGTGCAATTTAATTGGTCAACCGGACAAATATCGAGGGAAATTACCGTATTTGAAGGGTTCCAGAGAATATCCGTAAATGTTACCGATGAATTTGGATGTGTTTCTACTGATGAGATCATTATAAATTCATGTTCTACCATTGACCATTTCAGAAATATGCCTACAGGGTTTACTCCCAATGGAGATGGGAAAAACGATGTTTGGAATATTCCTGAGTTGCAAACATTTCCTCAGGCTGTAGTAGAAATTTATGATCGTTGGGGGTTATTGGTGTTCCGCTCTGAAAGCGGGTATTCCAACCCTTGGGACGGCACCTCCGGAGGTAAAGATATGCCTATGGACTCTTATTATTTTGTGATTAATCTCAATAGTCCGGGACTTGATCCAATCTCAGGAACCGTTACCCTGATCAAATAATTTCAATTGTGAATAATTAATTTTGTTGTTTGATCTTGTAATCCCTATCTTTCCCGCGTTTTTAAAGGATAGGGATTTTTTTTCATTGTTTTAGGGTATTATTAATCATAAAATATGGAGAAGAAGAAGACAAGTCAGAATATACCTAATGAGTAAGTTTTTATACATTTTAACTCTGTTCGTTTTTTTTGTGCAGTTGTCTGAAGCACAGCAGGTTCCGTTATACAGTCAATACACGATGAACGGATTCCTGTTGAATCCGGCTGTGGCTGGAAGTGAAGGGTATACTGCCGTTAATATTACTGCCAGGGAACAATGGCTTGGTCTGAAAAATGCTCCTAAAACCCATGCTCTTAGTGGCCAGACTCGTATTTTAAAGAACAGTTACATTTCCAAGAAATCTTCAATACGCCGACATTCGCCCTTGGGATCAAGAAGCGGAAAGGTTGGATTGGGCGCCTATGTTTTTAACGATAAAAATGGCCCAATCGATCGAACCGGAATACAACTGTCTTATGCATACCATATTAGAATGCGCACAAGTCAGCTTTCCTTTGGGATATCAGCCGTTGCTTACCAGTTTTCAGTAGATCAGGATAAACTCAGGTTTGAATATGAGGATGAATTCTGGGATAATGCCCAGAAATCCATTTTTATTCCCGATGCAAATATTGGAGTATATTATACAGACCCGAAAATTTTCGCGGGTTTTTCAATGTCCCAGCTATTCCAATCGGCACTTAAACTCGGTGAAAAAGGATATGCTGAATATAAGATGAAGCGTTATTATCATCTTATTGGGGGTTATGATATACCTGTAAATGATTACTTTTCAATCGAGCCTTCTATCCTAATAAAAACAACAGGGAGTTTTGTATGGCAGGCTGACTTTAACACGAAGTTCATTTTTAACGACGAATATTGGGCAGGGCTTTCTTATCGCACCGGTGGCGCATTAATATTTATGGGGGGAGTAAGGGTTGATAAATTCTTTTTCGGATATGCATTCGATTACACTCTTAGCAGCATTATGAAGCACAGTTATGGCTCTCATGAATTTATGGTCGCAATTAAATTTGGCGATAATGCCCGTCGCTATCGCTGGCTAAACCGGTATTAAGCTTAACTGAACTTTTTTCGTATTCGCTTGTTTCTCTAAAAAAAAGTCATGCATTTGTTCGAAAAGAAATGCAAACCATGCGAGGGGGGAGTAACAAAGCTCAATCCACTTGAAATTAATTCTTTTAATCTTCATCTTAAGCAACCCTGGCTTATTGTTGATGATTTGAAGATAAGCAGGGAATTCCATTTCAAGGGATATCTACAAACAATAATCTTTGTAAACAAGGTTGCGGAAATTGCTGAATCCGAGGGCCATCACCCGGTAATGCATGTGTTTTTCAATAAGGTTCAGATTGAAATCTGGACTCACGCTATTCTTGGCCTTTCTGAAAATGACTTTATTCTCGCAGCTAAAATCGATGAGATGTTCTCTCATGAATAACATAAATTTGCCGTTTTCAATTAATTCTTATATTTGACCCGGAATTATGCTTTATAGCATATATTTCGATTATTGCTACATTCTTCCTTTTAGAACATAAAACTTAAAATCCTGCTTTTGTGAAAACCAATTCTATTCTAATATTAGCTGTTGTATTCTTTTCTGCGTTCATTGAGAAATCTAGTGCTCAAACGATAACCCTTAAGGGAAAGGTGTCAGAAATTGTAAACCAACAACCGCTGGTCGGGGCTAGCATTTTCTTTGAAAAAACGGGAAAAGGCGCAGTAACCGACAAATCCGGCAATTTTGAATTAGGAATTCACGATTCCAATGAAAATCTGGTTGTAAGTTACCTTGGTTACAAAACCCGGATATTTTCACCCAAGGAGTATTCCAATACCGCTTTTCTGGAAATATTGCTCGAACAAGACCTTATTGCCTTTGGCGAAGGTGCGGTTATTGTTGGTTCTCATCATGGTGTCCGCTCAAGCATTAATTCAGCAGTTCCCGTAGATCAGTTCCCCTCAGTTATTTTAGAGCAAACAGGCCAAACAGACCTCAGTCAGCAATTAAATTCCCTTGCACCCTCATTCTATTCCACACGACTTACTTATTCCGATGCCACCGATCATATGGATCCGGCTGCTCTCAGGGGATTGAATCCCGACCAGACCTTGATCCTTGTGAATGGCAAGCGACACCACCCTTCTGCCATTGTTAATACGCTGGGCGTTGTGGGCCGCGGAGCTGTCATCAATGATTTAAATACTATTCCATCATCGGCTATAAGCAGAGTGGAGATATTGCGCGACGGAGCTTCCGCTCAATACGGCTCTGACGCAATTGCCGGGGTTATTAATATTGTGCTTAAAGAAACTACAGGCAAACTAAATGTCAGGTCCCAAGTAGGACAAAACTATGAAGGAGACGGGTTGCAAACCAATTTCACCGCCAATTACGGATTCAAACTTGGAAAAAGTGGTTATGCCAATTTGACATCAGAATTCAGAAGGCGGCAATCGACAAGCAGAGCCGGGGTTTATCAGGGCTTGATTTTTAGAACTGCAGGTCAGGATAATTTTTCCCTCGAAGAGAACATCATCATGGATAACCAGGAAATTGCTGCAAAAGGTCTTTCCCGTGAAGATTTCAAAATGCAGCTTGGAAATTCAGCAATGTCGGATGGAAACATTTACCTTAATGCAAGTATACCGGTTACAGCCTTATTCGAGCTTTATGTATTTGGAGGCGCGAATATTCGTAACAGCAAGTCAGCCGGCGATTACCGACTTCCAAACGATGCTGCTCGCAGCAATCTGGCAATGTACCCTAACGGATTCCTTCCTGAAATTGAAGCCGCCTTGAACGATCAATTCATCAGCACGGGTATTCGTGGAAATCTTCTAAGCTGGGATTCCGACCTTAGTTATACTTTCGGCCGAAACGCGATTGGTTTTTCCGTCAACAATTCCACAAACGCATCAATGGCCCTTAGTCCTACTGAGTTTAATTCCGGAGGAATAAGCTACAAACAAAGTGTTGTAAACTTTGATCTTAGCCGTGACTTTGGAGGTAAATTGAATTTGGAATCTTTAAGAATTTCTTTCGGGTCTGAAATCCGCATCGAAAATTACCGGATAGAGGCGGGAGAGGAAAACTCATGGATTAATGAAGACAGGTTGCATTATCCTGGTGCTCAGGGCTATCCCGGATATCAGCCTTCCGATGAAGCCGACGCCACTAGAAATAATATTGCACTGTACGGCGAGTTAAGCACTGCGCTTTTTAAGGGGTTTCTGATTGAAGCGGCTGGAAGGTTTGAGAACTATTCCGATTTTGGAAGCAATCTCTCCGGAAAAATATCATCACGCTATACTTTAGCCGATTGGTTGAATTTCCGGGGCTCAATTAGTACAGGATTCCGCGCTCCGGCACTTCACCAGTCGAATTACAATTATACCGGATCCTATTATTTCGGGGGATATTTGTATGAAATTCTTACCGCAGACAACAATAATCCCGTTACGAAAGCATTTGGCATCCCTGCCCTCAAAGAAGAAACATCAAAAAGTTATTCCTTTGGAATTACCTCAAAACCATTGAAAAATACTACTGTAACGCTCGACTTCTATCAGATTGATGTCAGGGATCGGATTGTTCTGTCCGGATTTTTCTACAAAGGATTTGGTGATGCTGTGGTTGATAGTCTTCTAAGCGATCTGACAACCACAGGCGGAGCTCAGTTTTTCACCAATGCAGTTGATACCCGTAGCAGGGGAATTGATTTTGTGCTATCTCACCAGATAAGCAATTCAAAAGGATTGATGGGGGCAAGTTTTGGATTGAATCTCTCCAAAACCAAAATAATTGGAGATTTGAATACCAGCTCCGCTATTATTGAAAACGGATTGTCAGATCAGTTGTTCGACCGGCAATCGCGCGCTTTGCTGGAGTCGGCACAGCCCTCCCTTAAATACAATCTGACCCTGAATTATCTCAGAAATAAGATGAACTTTGTTTTCAGAACCACCTATTTCGGTGAGGTTAGTTACCTTGGGGTTTACAATACAGCCGAGGACCAGGTTTATTCTTCCAAATGGATTAGCGATATTAAAGTAAACTATAAAATCTCAAGTAAGATTTCTTTATCCATAGGGGCGAACAATCTGTTTAATGTGTATCCCGATAAAAATAATTCAACTCTTCAAAACCAAGGTCGCTTCATTTACAACACGGCTATCACCCAGTTTGGGTTTAACGGGGGATATTACTATGGCGGATTAGCGCTTGATTTGTAACATCAGTATCTCCATTTTTCCGGGAATTCATCTCTTGCTTTATAAATCCATAGAGTGTCAATTGAGAGGTATCGGTTCCAAAAGGAATATTCCATTTGTCTTTTTGGAATTCCATTCACCGATTCAGTGATACCGTTTACCGATTTTTCGTTTTATTACACTGTTGGATGAGGTACTTTTGATTCATTAATTTAAATTTGAAAAGGAGGAACTTAAAATGAATCAGATTATTGAAAAACAACAAGGAAAAAGCAGGGCCATTTTCGGCATCGTTCTGCTTCTTATCGGTACCGCACTTATTGCCAACCAGTTTAATATTATCCCTTTTCAAATCAGGGAAGCGCTTTTTACATGGCAGGCAATTCTTATTCTTATCGGAGCAGTTATGCTTACCCGCAAAGAGAACAATTTTACCGGGTTTATACTAATTGGTGTTGGGGCATTTTTTCTTGTCCCAAGGTTTGTTGATCTGCCGTTCGAATATCGTGGCCTTTTCTGGCCTGTTTTTCTCGTTCTTCTTGGGATTCTGTTGATTTTCAGAAGCACAAGTATATTCGGGCGGGAGAAATCTGAACGAGGATTTAGCGATGACTATGTTGATGATTTGAATGTTTTCGGCGGTCATGACCGGAAAATAAACTCAATGAGTTTCAGGGGAGGAAAGATTACTTCTGTTTTTGGCGGGGGAACCTATGACCTAACCAGCGCACAGCTTGCTCCCGGAATTAACATACTGGATCAGGTAACCATTTTTGGAGGATCAAAGCTAATCGTTCCCAACGACTGGGATATTAAAATTGAAGTGACTGCAATTTTTGGAGGCTTCAGCGATAAAAGGGGGAAACTTCCTGTTCAGACATCCATTTCAGAAAAAAAGCTGGTTATTAAAGGAGTTGCAATTTTTGGCGGTGGAGAAATTATCAGCTATTTCTAACACAAATGATAAACCCAATTACAGGGAATAAGGCGTATTTTTTGGCTTATATGCTGATCTGTATCATTTTTGGAATGGTACAGGCCAGCATTGAGTTTTTTATTTTTGGCACAAGCCTTGATTTTGCTTTAGCCGACAGCATTGTTTACAATTTCCTCTTTTTTATCTTGGGGATTGCAATTTGGTTTCCGGTCAGGTACATGTCGTTCAGTGAAAAGAGGATTATGCCTTCCATACTGAATCACTTGCTTTTGGGAGGGGTGATGTTGGCAATATGGATCGTTTCAGGTTATCTTATTATAAAGCTTGTTATCGGGGGAGATTCGTTATCCCTGCAGTTTCTCGAACAGAGCATGCCTTACCGTTCGGTTTTGGGCGCGCTCATTTTTGTGTTGATGATTTTGCTTTATTACCTGATGGTGTACAGCGAAAACCTCAAACAAAAAATCAATAACGAAGCAAGTCTGAAAACCTTGGTTAGAGAAGCGGAACTCAATGCGCTTAAGGCACAGATTAATCCTCATTTCCTGTTTAATTCCTTGAATTCCATCTCTTCACTTACCATAAGGGATCCGGCAAAGGCGAGAAGAATGATTATCGAGCTCTCCGATTTTTTACGATATTCACTTAAGCATAAAGAAGTAGAAGAGACCAGTCTCGAAGAGGAGATCCAGAATATTACCAGATACCTGGAAATTGAAAAAATACGATTCGAAGGAAGGTTGATTTTTGAAATGGATGTTCCAGAGGCTTGCACAAAGCTAAGGCTTCCAAATATGATTCTCCAGCCCTTGTTCGAAAACGCAATAAAACACGGAGTTTATGAAAGTTTGGAGCCGGTTACCATACGCATGAAAAGCGAGTGCGATTCTGGATTTCTTATTCTAACTATCAGTAATAATTTCGATCCTGGTATCGCACCGAGAAAAGGCAATGGGATCGGCTTGAAAAATATAAGCAGCCGACTGAAGCTTATTTATGGAAAGGACGGCTTAATTGAGACTTCAGGAACCAGCCAGGTTTTCAAAGTTATTTTGAGCATCCCAATCAAGTAATACGTTTCAAATTTGTATTTTATAATCCCTTGATAATAAAACTATGATCCGTGCCATTATAATCGACGACGAGTCCCTTGCCCGGGAACTTCTTAAGGACTATATCAGCGAAACCGGAGGAATTGAGGTTGTGGCTGAGTGCAGTGATGGTTTTGCAGGGCTTAGAGCTATACAAGAATTGAATCCTCAACTGATATTCCTTGATATTCAAATGCCGAAACTAACGGGATTTGAGTTGATTGAGATACTGGACAAAAAGCCGGAGATTATTTTTTCCACAGCCTATGATCAGTTTGCTATTAAGGCATTTGAGCTAAATGCAGTCGATTACCTGTTAAAGCCTTTTTCCTTGGAGCGCTTTCGCGAAGCCCTTGAAAAAGCTCTCAAACGTATCAATTCCGTTGCCGGCTTTAATCAAACACAAGTGCAGTATGAAAAGCTGAGAGAACATCTGGACGATACAAATGAAATCCTTAGTCGGATAGTTGTGAAAACAAGAAATACAATCGTCGTTTTACCTGTTCACCAGTTACATTACATTGAGTCGCAAGACGATTATGTAATGATCTATGTGAATGGGGCCCATTACCTCAAGCATAAAACTCTTGGCTATTATGAGCAGCATCTCGATCCGAAAGATTTTTTGAGGGTTCATCGATCATATATAGTGCGGCTTGACCAGATTGCCAAAATAGAGCCTTATGAAAAATCAACCTACATGCTGATACTGAAAACCGGGGAGAGGGTCCCGGTAAGCCGGTCGGGATATAACCGTTTGAAGGAAGTGTTGGATTATTAGTTAAAACCAATAGCCTATGCGGAAAAATCCCTCGTAACCTCCGTAATTCGATGACCGGGAAAGGCTCAGTTCAATAGGCCCTATAACGCTTAGATAACCAACCGTGAGCCCATATCCACTGAGGATGTTGTCAGTAGTAAAGAGATCGTAGAAGGAGTTCTTGAAGTTTCCGGCATTGACCGTTCCAATTACATAAATCTTACTAAAAAGTCTTAACTGTAAATCCATTTTAAGGCTTAGTAGGTTTTTACTTGCTATTTCCATATAGTCAAAACCGGCGAAAGGCATGATCCCATTGCGGTTCGAATCCATATGTCCCCCGGAGAAAAAGAAATATTGCGAGGGAATGGAATCACCATTAACCATACCTGCATAAATATGATTTATCAAGGTAAGACGGTTACTAAGTTTTTCTGCTTTGCTTATTCTTGCATGAAAAAATGTGATGGGATCCATATCCTTAGAAGTAATAAGCTTAAAAGAAGAGTGAACTTTTATGCCTCTTGTTGGATAGAAGGGATTGTCATAGCTGTCCATCTGTAGAAAGACATAATAATTCATAAGTTTATACCTGCTTTCGGGAATTATTTCGATTGGGTCTATAACTGGTCGGATAAGCGAATTCTCAAATTCCACTCCTGCTCCCAGCGAGTAATAATTTCTAAAAATTGACTGCGTATAGAGTTGAAGCTTTGTTTCATAAAAATTCAGGCTGCTGATTCTTTCGTTGTTCCTATAAAGAAATGCAGTTGAACGGCTCGATTGGAAAGATGCTCCAAATCCCGGTTTCCAACCGTTATTCTTGAAAAACTCTGTCTTGAAAAAAGGATTTTCGCCTACGACGCCATTTAAAGCAAATTTGGATCCATCAAAAAGCAGGTTTCGAAAGGTCGCATTTAAAAGTATGGAGGATTTGCTGTTACTATCGTAATGAATGCCAAACCTAAGAGTGCCATTGGACACTTCTTTTACATTGAGAATTAGCCTTACCCCGTCTCGATTTGTTTTTTCAATAGTGTAACTAATTTTTTCAAAGTAAAGTGAGGAGTATAATCGATCCACAGCATACCCGATGTCTTTTGGAGTAACATTTTTCATAACCGATAGCTGAAGTTTTCCTATCAGAAGTTCTCCTGATACCTTATCTAGCCCCTCCACCCTGATTTCAACAAGGAAAAGACTGTCGGGATAAGTAACCAACTTTTGATTTCCAAAGGATGGGTCAAGAGTTTTTAAAGAGTCTGCCAGAGCTTTGATCTGGGCAAATTGTTCACGTGCAGCGATTTCACCAAGGGCAATTATGGTATCGGTGGAGTTGAAACTCCCAGCATTAAAATTATTTAATGCAGGTGTTATCACAATGTTGCATAGCTTTCGGTTTCGGGTTTGATTACTCTCGCCATAGAAAAACAATGCCTGCTCAATGATTCGAAACATTGAGTTCAATTGGTCCTTCGAATACGATTGAAAACCGACATCAACGCCAATAATTATTTCAGCTCCCATCTCTTTTAATCTGTCGGCAGGGAAATTGTTGATGAGACCTCCGTCAACCAGAAGTTTTCCATCCAACTCAATCGGATCAAATATGCTTGGAATGGACATGGTAGCCCTTAGGGCATGCGGAAGGTAGCCATTTCTGAAAACGACCTCTTTACCTGTCTCAATATCAGTAGCACTGCATAAAAAAGGGATCTGGAAATCCGCGAAATCCCTGATATTGTATACTGGAGAGCAAAGCTGGTTTAACAGGTTCTCTATGTTTTGTCCGTTTATAACTCCCCCGGGAATTTCAATTCCTTTTTCCGAGATGGGTATTGATAGAATAAACCGGTCGTAATCTTCTTTTTCTTCCAAAGTTATGGCCCTGCGTGGGATATCATCACTCAGATAATATCCCCATTTGGTTCCTTTTGCGATTTTTTCAAGTGAATCGGCAGAGTAACCAATTGCATAAAGACCACCCACAATGCCCCCCATGCTTGTTCCAGCAATATAGTCGGGACGTATTCCGGCTTCTTCCAAAACCTTCAACACGCCTATATGGGCGAGACCCTTTGCTCCCCCGCCGCTCAGAACCAATCCGATTTTTGGACGCTTCCCATTACCTGTTTGTCCAAATGAAGTTTTCGGAAAAGTAAAGCAAACAACTATGCAAATAAGGATAGGAAAGAGATATTTCATTGCTTCCTGATAATTTATACTCCAATAAATACAATTAATAGCAGCGTATTCAAAGTTAATCTTTAATAAGCAGTTATGTTATTTATTTCGCATTAAATAATTTTTAAGTTTTGGTACTTTTTGGGAATCTTTCTAGGGTTATAAACAGTAGGTAAAGATTCAGTAGTGAAAAAAATATATAAAAAACTTATAT
>JFJP01029798.1_pt1 | contig 12392 bp, 12 predicted proteins | sample 431651 | NCBI WGS metagenome assembly JFJP01 (sample SAMN02602958, study PRJNA72255) | Microbial mat metagenome, whole genome shotgun sequencing project. | biome: fresh water; feature: sink hole; material: water; isolation source: purple microbial (photo- and chemosynthetic) mats found in... | reverse complement strand
GGTGCTCTCCCGCTATCTGGACGGGATCATGATCCGAACATTCAAACAATCCGACGTGGAGGATCTGGCCAGATACGGTTCCATCCCGGTTATCAACGGGCTGACGGACCTGCAGCACCCCTGCCAGATTCTTGCGGATCTCCAGACCATCCGGGAGCACAAGAAGACACTGTCCGGCTTGAAGCTGGCATATGTGGGCGACGGAAACAACGTGGCGAATTCCCTCCTCATCGGATGTGCCAAAGTCGGCATGAACATTGCGGTTGCTGTACCGGCCGGTTTCGATTGCGAAAGCGACAGCGTGGCGATGGCAAAGGAAGCCGCCAGGGAGAATGGAAGCACGGTGATGCTGACGCATTCACCGGTGGAAGCGGTCAAGGATGCGGATGTCGTCTATACGGATACCTGGGTCAGCATGGGCATGGAATCGGAGAAGGCACAGCGGGTGAAGCAATTCGCCGGGTTTGAAGTGGATGCCGTGCTGATGTCACAGGCTAAGCCCGATGCCATCTTCCTGCATTGCCTGCCGGCCTATCGCGGGTATGAGGTTTCCGCCGAAGTCATCGACGGTCCCCAATCCGTGGTGTTCGACGAGGCGGAAAATCGCCTTCACGCCCAGAAAGCTGTTCTGGTCCGACTGATGGCTTGACGGGAGGCGCACATGCTGTACAGTTTCATCATCCGTCGTGCCGAGGTGACGGATGCATCCGCCGTTCATGAGATCCTGCAGACCGCGTTCGGGGAATATGCGGCGGTCACGGGCCAGACCGGGCTGGAAGCGCTTCAGGAAAGCGTGGAGGACGTTCGCAGGCAAATCGGGACGAAACCCGTCTATGTCGCGGAAATCGACGGCGCCATCATGGGAACCGTCCGCCTTGACGTACACGGTACGGAAGCCTATCTGAGCCGTTTCGCGGTCTCCAGCGAGACGCGGAACCTGGGGATCGGCAAATCCCTGATGAATGTCGTGGACAAGTATCTGTCCGCCAATGGCGTGAAGCGCGTGACCCTGCACACTGCCTCCCGGCACCTCGCCCTGGTCCGGTTTTACTACAGCAGGGGTTTTTTTGTGGAGGCCATCGAAACGGACCGCGGGTATCTGCGGGCGCGCATGGTGAAGGAATACCAGAATCCATAACGCAGTATTCCTTTCCAAGCCTTTTCAACACAAAAGGAAGTCGTTCACTGCTGTGGCAGGTACGACTTCTTTCGCATCCGGATAAACATGCCGGACCGTTTCAAGGGTTCAGATGACATTGCCAAACGAAGAAAACCGTTCCACCCTGGACAAGATGTCCGCGGCGAAGTGGTCCAGGACGCGTCTGGTGAAGTCCTCCAGCCGGAGATCCTCCTCCCGCACCAGCGGAAGCAGGTCCACAGCATATTCGATTTCCGTATGAAGTCCAGGCGACTGCGCCTCCTGATGCATGGCATTCACCTGACGGCGGCCCTGTATGGCCAGATCATATCTTCGTTCATGCGCATATTGCGACTTGAAATGCCCGATCAACCCTTCCGACAGATTGGTCGGGTCGTCCACAGGCAAGGAGAGAAGATCTCCATGAATCATCCAGTCAAGACTTCGCCAGACTTCACAGCCATATACGGCATGCGGCATCCAGCCAGAGGATGCCGCAATTTTGCGCAGTGCGCCGATTGCGCGCATGCAGACGGCCACATGCGTATCATGCCGGTCAAACGGATTGTGAAGATACAGCACGTCGGGCCGCACGCCATCGATCAGCTGCATGAAATCTGCATCCGGCCGGCTGTCGTGGATATCCTTCATTTCCACACTTTCATATCCGAGGAGAACAACAGCCGAGTACTGACCCGACACGGCAGACGCTTTCTGTTCCCCGGCTCGTGTTTCCCGCATGTCCAGGAGGGATAAGCCGGTGTAGTCTCCCGTACGCTGTGTGTTTCCACCATTGGTGGCTACAACGCCGAAAAAACGTGATCCTCCTTCCTGCCTTCCTTTCAGAATGCCCGGGATTGCCATGATCTCCATATCGTCAGGATGCGCTCCGATGGCCATCACCGTGGAACGGCTCATCGCCTCTTCGAATGAAACGCCATCCGGAACAAAGATTTCAGCACCATGTCTGCCGAACGTCATAGGTCCACCTCGTGTTTGTCGAACATCATATGTCCACCTCACGACCCTTGTTCATTTTGCTGCTTCCAGGTCTTCCTTCATCCGCTGCTGCCGCATCTGTTCCACCATCATGTCCTTGACCTTCATGAGCCGCGTCAGGTTGCCGCGCTCATTCTCGTCAAGCTTCATGACAATGTACTTGATGGTTTCCTGCAGATTCGGAATCATGACATATTCCAGCGCATTCACGCGCCGTCTGGTTTTCTCGATCTCATCCGCCAGCAGCTGCGCGGACTTCTCCAGTTCCGCCAGCTTCAGCAGGACGGATGCCGCCGCCGAGAAGGAAGCGATGGCTCCGTCCAGCTCTCCGGAGGTGGTGGCGAAGCCGTAGGGGTAGATATCCCCCTCGGACGCATTTCCGGTATCAAAGGACAGAACGGGCACGTTGACACTCATGATGTTGCGGAGCGACGCCTGCAGGGTCATCTTCATCTTCGGGAAGCACAATGCCTCCTCCATCAGGTCGTCGTTCATCACGGCCCTTGCCATCAAAAAACGGCTGTGCGCGCTTTTCAGCAGCGACTCGGCCTCTTCCCGGACACGCCGGTTTTCCCTGACGATGTCCAGGAACTGTTTCATCAGTTCGTCCCGTTTGTCCTTCAGGAGCTTGTGTCCGCGTTGTGCCGTCCGCAGCCTTCGTTTCAGGTTGGTCAGCACCATACGGGTCGGGTTCACGTTCAAGCGGGCCATGGACAGCCACCTCCCGATGCATCGACTGAAAAAGAAAGGATCATTCCGCTGCCGGCTTCGCATGCGCCGGATGGTACTTCTCGATGAATTCCGTACGGATGCGTTTCAGTTCGGATTCCGGCAGGATGGCAAGCAGTTCCCAACCGAGTTTCAGGGTATCCTCGATGCTCCGGTCCGTCTGATAGCCCTGGGACACGTAACGGCGCTCGAAGGCATCCGCGAACTTCGCGTACAGGCGGTCCGTCTCCGAAAGGGCGGCTTCGCCGAGGATCGTGGCCAGTTCCTTTGCCTCTTTGCCGCGCGCATAGGCTGCGAACAACTGGTTCATGGTGTTGGCATGATCCTCGCGGGTCTTGCCGCGGCCGATGCCCTTGTCCTTCAGGCGCGACAGGGATGGGAGCACATCGATGGGCGGTGTGATGCCTTTTTTGTACAGATCCCGGTTCAGGATGATCTGGCCTTCCGTGATGTAGCCGGTGAGGTCGGGAATCGGGTGGGTTTTGTCATCTTCCGGCATCGTCAGGATCGGAATCATCGTAATGGAACCTTCCTTGCCGCGGATGCGGCCGGCGCGTTCGTACATGCTGGCCAAGTCCGTATACAGATAGCCCGGATACCCGCGTCTGCCTGGAACCTCCTTGCGGGCGGCGGATACTTCTCGCAGCGCTTCGGCATAATTGGTGATGTCCGTCATGATGACCAGCACATGCATGTCCTTTTCAAAAGCCAGATATTCGGCAGCGGTCAGAGCCATGCGGGGTGTGGCGATACGTTCGACGGCCGGGTCATTGGCAAGGTTCATGAAAAGTACGGTACGGTCGATGGCACCGGTCTGGCGAAAATCGCTGATGAAAAAGTCGGCTTCCTCGAAGGTGATGCCGATGGCGGCAAAAACAACCGCGAATTTCGAATCGGTTCCGCGGACCTTCGCCTGACGGGCGATCTGTGCGGCAAGCTGGGCGTGCGGGAGACCCGAGGCGGAGAAAATGGGCAGTTTCTGACCCCGGACCAGCGTGTTCAAGCCATCGATGGCGGAAACACCGGTCTGGATGAATTCATCCGGATAGTTGCGCGCAGCCGGGTTCATGGGAAGCCCGTTGATGTCGATCCGCTTGTCAGCCAGAATCTCCGGACCCCCGTCAATCGGTTTGCCAAGTCCATTGAAAACCCTTCCGAGCAGGTCGGATGAAACAGGCAGTTCCAAACCGCGTCCGAGGAAACGGACTTTGCTGCTGGAAAGGTTGATGCCGACCGCGTTTTCAAACAACTGAACCAGGGCGTGCGCGCCGTTGACCTCCAACACCTTGCAGCGGCGAATCTCCCCATTGGCCAGGGTGATCTCACCGATTTCATTGTAGGTGACGCCCTCGACATTGTGGACCAGCATCAGCGGACCGGCCACCTCCGCCAGCGACTTGTATTCCTTCAGCATTTATCCGACCTCCTTTGCGGCCAGCGCCAGTATCTGGGCGGTCAGTTCCTTCTCGATGGCGTCATATTCCGCGTCGATTTCATATTCGGGCACATATTTCGCCCGCCCGATCCGGACACGGACCGGCAAATCAAACAGACGGCGGATGTCAGCCCCCTTCTGGACGGCTTCCTTGCCCAGATCCGAGAAGGAGAGGATGATTTTCAGAAGCCGGTTCATTTTGTGGAAGCTGCTGTAGGTGTCGACTTCGTGGAAGGCGTCCTGCTGCAGGTAATCCTCACGGATGGAACGCGCGGCCTCCAGGGTGACGCGATCTTCCGGAGAAAGGGCATCCACACCGACCAGACGCACGATTTCATCGAGTTCGGATTCCTCCTGCAGGATGCGCATCATGTCCGCCCGATACCCGACCCACTCGCGGGATATGTTGTCCTTGTACCAGCCTTCCAGCCGGTCGGAATAGAGCGAATAGCTGATCAGCCAGTTGATGGCCGGGAAATGGCGCCGGTAGGAGAGGTTGTAGTCCAGGCCCCAGAAGACCTTGACGATGCGGAGGGTAGCCTGTGTGACCGGTTCGGACAAATCACCGCCGGGAGGCGATACGGCACCGATTGCGCTCAGGGAGCCGATGCGGCCTTCTCTTCCGAGCACTTTCACCTTGCCTGCGCGCTCATAGAACTGGGCAAGACGGGAGGCGAGATAGGCGGGATATCCTTCCTCACCCGGCATTTCCTCCAGTCGTCCGGACATCTCGCGCAGCGCTTCGGCCCAGCGGGACGTCGAGTCCGCCATGAGGGCGACGCTGTAGCCCTGATCCCGGAAATACTCCGCAATCGTGATACCGGTATAAATGGAGGCTTCCCGTGCCGCAACCGGCATGTCCGACGTATTCGCGATCAGCACGGTGCGCTTCATCAGGGATTCGCCGGTGCGCGGATCCTTCAGTTCGGGGAACTCCATCAGCACGTCCGTCATTTCATTGCCGCGTTCTCCGCAGCCGATGTAGACGATCAAATCGGCCGAAGCCCATTTGGCCAACTGATGCTGGACAACCGTCTTGCCGGAGCCGAAGGGACCCGGAATGGCTGCCACGCCGCCGTTCGCGATGGGGAACAGCGTGTCGATGACGCGCTGACCCGTCTGCATGGGTTCATCCGGCGCCAGTTTCTGGGCATAGGGACGTTCCCGGCGAACCGGCCATTTCTGGAGCATGGTCAGATTCCTGACCGTGCCATCCGAACCCTTGAGTGTGGCGACCGTTTCCTCGATGGTGAACATGCCTTCCCGGATTTCAAGGATTTCTCCTTCCATTCCAATCGGCACCATGATGCGGTGAGAGAAAACGCCGTTTTCCTGAACGGTTCCGATGATATCCCCAGGTGAAACCTGTGTCCCGATATCCACGGAAGGCTGGAACGGCCACTTCTTCACGCGATCAAGCGAAGGAATCTGAATGCCGCGCGTGATGTAGTTGCCGACCTGTTCCCGCATCGTCACCAGTGGACGGAGGATGCCGTCAAACATGTTCTCGATGAGGCCAGGCCCGAGTTCGACACTCAGCGGCAGACCTGTGGAGATGACCGGCGCGCCGGGCCCAAGTCCCGATGTTTCCTCATAGACCTGAATGGAAGCTCTGTCTCCACGAATTTCGAGAATTTCCCCGATAAGGTTCAGCGAACCGACGCGAACCACATCGTACATGTTCACATCCCGCATCCCTTCGGCCACAACCAGCGGACCGGAGACCTTGACTATCTTGCCCTGACTCAAACGGATCCCTCCTTGCACCTCGCCGTTCCGGATACGCGCAGCGTTCCGTTCCGACCCATGTCCCTATCCTGCCATCACGAAACCGGCTGACCCTCGGGATGCCGAGTGGCTTCCCTGCCGAACCTGTCCGGTGTTCTCCGCCCATATGGGAAACGCTCATTCATTGAAGAGAATATCCGCGCCGACGGCCTTTTCCACACATTGCTTCACACCGGCCATTCCGATGCCCAGACCACCCTGTACGCCGGGAATCGGGATGATGGCCGGGAACCGTCTGCTCCTGAACTGCACCAGTACGCTTTCAAGCGCCGCCGCATACTGCTCGGTCAGATACAGGACGGCAAAATCCTTCTCGGAAAGTTCCCGGAGCAATCTCTCCGCCTGTTCCGGATTCTCCGCGGGAAACGCCTCGAATCCGATGGCGGTGAAACCGAGCACACTGTCCTTGTCCCCGATGACGCCCACCCTATACATAGGTCAACCGAAGCCTTTCCCGGATGTCCGTCTGGGAAAGGCCGTTGACCTTCCCGGTCATCACGATGCGTACATTGCGGATTTCCGTTTCCCTGGCCAACAAGTGTCCCACCATGGCTTCAACACCCATTGCAGTATACCTTGCCCGTTGAACGAACACCATCAGCCGATCTTCGAGCAGCTTCTCCAGCCAGGAGATGCCGCGTCCGGCCTTATACCCTTCCATGCCCGAAATGGCCGCTTCTCCGAACCAGGTAATGCGAATGGATTCGACAAATGCTTCGAGTGGTTTTTCAACCGCCGCCCGAAATCTGGCCGGATCGATGGAGCCGCCGGACAGAATAGCCTTCTGAAAAAAGTCCCGGGCTTCCCCTGTCAATTTTCCCCGGATGGCAATCCGAATGTTCGCCATGTCCGTCATCAAAGCTACCAGTTCAGTCAGAAACGGGTTTCCGATTTCCGCCGCAAGCGTGTTCATGTGAAGAAATACCGCTCTGTCCAGAACAAGATCGATATCCCTCGGATCCGCCTTCTTGCCGAACTCCGCCATGGCTTCCGAGACGGCTTCGCCCATGATGTCGGGCAGTGTGCCGTAGCGACGCTCCACAATGGCCTGCAGCAGCACCGGCACCGGAACGGTGCCGCCGGACTTTCCGGCGAAAGCCGTCAGGTCCTGGCCCTGATACATCATCTTCAGCAGACGTTTCGCATTCAGATAATCATCCCGCAGCCGAAACAGGTCCAGGATCTCCGGATGCGGCATCAGACCGGCCAGAAAAGCAAGAACGCGCTCCGGTTCCTGATCGAGCATCATTTCCCAACCTTGGCGGCCGGCATCCGTCCCGTCGCCGAAACATGACTCCATCAGCTGCTTCATGGCATCATCCGTCGTTTCGGCATCGATCAACCGATCGAAACCGGACGCATCCGTCAGGCGGCGCTCAATGGCACGCACCCTGGCTGTCGCATATGCATAGTCCTCTTCAAGAATCCTCGTCATCCAGAACACCTTTCCATGGAGATGATGTCATCCCGGATCAGTCAAACAGCGCCTTCACCACATTTTGTTCGAGTGCAGGCCGAATGCCGGAAAGAATGACCGGGAGCGTGCCATTGATCTCCACATCGCCGACGCGCACGACGAATCCGCCCTGATCAGGCAGGTTGTCGGCAGAAAATGCTGTCATCCCATCCAGACCTGCCGCTGCGCGTCTGGCATCGAGCTCCGTCAGCCAGGCCGCACCCAGTCGCGTTTGATCGGACTTTGAAACGACCAGTTCCGCATTTCCGCGCCAGCCCGCTTCCAGAAGCATGGCTGCGAGAAGTTCCGCATATCTGGCGTCAGGCAGCGTGAGCAAGGCCGAGGATGCCTTCGCAAAGGCCTCTTCCACCAGCTGCTGCCGGATGGCAAGTGATTGCTTGCGCTCCTCGGAATGCAGTGTTGCATCGTTGCGGCGCAGTTGTCCCGACTTGCCGATCTCAATCCGATTGTCCGCATCCCGCCCGGCCAAGGCCCTTTGTCGCTCCGCATCGGCCACGATGGCTCCAGCTTCCGCACGGGCTGCCTCCAGACGATCACGGGCATTTGTTTCCGCTTCGAGCAGGATTTTATCCTTGATACGCTGCACACCTGACATGAAGGAATCCTCCTGCAATCAAATCTTTCCCAGCATGAATATGGAGGCGGCAAAGCTGAAGATGGCAAAAAGTTCGACGTTGATGGCAAAAATCATGGCGTTGCCGAAGGCTTCAGGCCTTTTTGCGATCAGGTTGATGCCGGCCGCCGCCACTTTTCCCTGATAGACACCGGACAGATAACCGACGAATCCGACCGGCAGACCTGCCATCAGCATGGCGGTTCCCTGATCAATCGTCAGTTCGGGGGTAATCTTGCCAAGCATGATGATGGCAATGACGAGACCGTAAATGGACTGGGTGCTGGGAAGTGCCTGCAGAATCATGGTCAGGGCGAATTTGCCCGGATCCTCCGCGACCACTCCGGCAGCGGCCTGACCTGCGATGCCGACACCTTTGGAAGAACCGAGGGCTGCGACGAAGAAGGCAATGGCCGCGCCGAGCAGCGCATAACCCAACGGGGAAAAAAGTAAGATGCTTGTCTGGTTTTGCATGGTGTTCAATCCTCCTGCTTCATGATGATGTATTTGGTGACGGGACCATATTGGCGGAAAGGCCTTCCGCCTCCTTCCAGGAACTTGGTGAAGAACTCCAGATACTGAAGCCGGCATGAATGGACGAATGCGCCTAGAATGCTCATGGCAAAGTTGATGCCATGACCGAGCAGTATGAGAAGGACGCCGCCGATGAGCTTTGCCACCAGACTGCCGAACCCGGACGCCATATCGTTGATGAGACCACCGAGAATTCCGCCCGCCAGGCTCAGAGCAAGCAGACGCATGTAGGAAAGGACGTCGCCAAGAAATCCGATGATGTCGTACAACCGGGGAAGCCCGCCGAAAAGCTTTCCAAAGATGCTTTTGCTTTTTCTTCCGGACGTGAAGACAACCAGGGCGATGCCGACAATCAGCACATAAAGTCCAATGGCCGAAACAGGTGCGGTAGATGCAGGATCAAGTCCTGGAACATTCGGCAGCACCGTCATGGCGAAGCCGGTGAACATGACGTAGGGAAAGCCGACATCGCAGAGAGCATCCACATATTGTTTCCGGCGCAGCAGATTTGCGGCCTTCAGACCCATGCCGGTGAAGAGGTGAATCACGCCGAACAGCAGGCACCAGACCATCAGCTTCTCGGTGCCGCCTTCCTCGCCGGGGCTGAACCAGAGGGCATGCTGGGAAAACGCGGCGATACCGAAGAATCCGCCGAACAGAAGACCCCAGAAAATGCTGGTGAATCCGCAGAAAACAACCAATTTGGCGAACATGCGGGTGACCGGTTCCAACTTGAAGCGCCAGAGGACGAAGCCGGCGGATCCGGCCAGAATAAGGCCATATCCGGCATCGCTCATGATCAGACCGAAAAAGATGGCGAAAAAGGGAAGTGTCAGGAAGTTCGGGTCTATTTCCCGATAGGACGGGGTTCCGTACATTTCCATGACCGGACGGATGGCCTCGGTGAACCGGTTGCTCCGTACGAGGACGGGGACCTCCTCCGTCTCGGAAGGTGCCTCAAATTCCATGAAGCAGGTGAAGTCCCGCTCCACCCGTTTTCTGAGCGCCTCCATCGAATCGGATGGAACCCATCCGGTGATCAGGAAAGCCTTGCCGGTCACGGCCAGATTCGCGAGGGACACACGCTTGTCCCGTTCCATGTTCATCGCATCATGCAGGAATTCCATCCGTTCCCGTGCGTCCGAATGGGCGCGGATGGACGACTCCAGCTGCTTTTTCTCCTTGACGATTTCTTCAAGCCGTTCCTGCAGCTTTCCAGAAACCGTGTCCGGATCCCCCGGCACTTCACGGAATGATATGCGGTTCCAGTTGGCATCCTTCAGCACCCGCAGGACCTCGCCGGACGAGGACGCATGCCAGATGGCAACACAATACCGGGTTTCCCCTTCCGTACTGTGACAGGAGACCAGCGAAGCCGGCTCGACGGATTGGAGCAGTTCTTCCAGTGCGCCCGCTTCCTGCTTCACCGGAAGCGTACCGGCCTGAAGGACGGTCAATCTGGTCTGTTCCAGGGACAGATCCATGCCAATGCCCAGCCAGGGCTTCAGAAAGGCGATTCGCCCATGTATGCGGCTCTCTTCCGACTTCAGGTCGACCAATGCATCCTCGAGACGCTGAATCTCCCGTACGGTATCCAGAATCCCATTGCGTTCGGACAATATGGCTTCCAACTGAGATGCATTCATTTCCCGCCTGATGGAAAACATGCCCTTCTTCACGGGCGAGTACCGGCCCAGAATCTGTAAGGCCGTGCCCGTCGCAGCGGCGAGGGATTCATATTCCTGAACCCCCTTGCCGTCTTCCAGCCTGCGGATGCCCGTCATATCGGACGGTGCCCCTGTGCCCTGATTTTCCGGATCCGCATCCTGCACGGCATGAGCATCCGAAATCTCCACAACCCGGGAACGCATGAGCTGCCCCAGCATTTTGTCCCGTTCAGTGTCCAGCCCGTACAGCCGGAAACGTGTCATGTCAGCAATTGCCATACTTGCCCAGGACTCCTTCCACTATCAGCGCAACGGCTGCATCCATCCGCGCGTTGGCCTGTATCAGAACCTTGTCGGCTGCCTGTGCGGAAGTTCCAAGTGTTTTACGCATTTCGTCCTGTGCTGCAAGGTCGAACGCACTCAATTCCGACGACACACGACGTTCCTCCTGAAGGACACCCTCATGCAGGATGCGTTGTGCCGTGGCCTTTGCAGTCTGGAGAAGATTCCGGGCTTCCGCCATGGCCTGCTCTTCGATATCGGCTGCCCTGGCTTCCGCCTCTCCAATATCCTGCAGAACTTTATCCATCATGCAACTACCTCCAACCGCCCGATTTTCACGTGGGTCTCCGATCGAAAATCTCTTGCCGGCATGCTTTCTTATATACACTTATTTTTGTAAATTATCACACAAGAAACAGAAAACTTTTTTCTATCACTTTTTCATGGAAAGAACGGCTTTCGCTTTTCTGACAAGCGTTTCCGCCGTCAGGCCGTACAGGGCGATGAGGTCGGCCGGTTTGCCTGATTTGCCGAATACATCCTCCACACCGGCGAACTGCATCGGGACGGGACAACCGGACACGACGACCTCCGCCACCGCGCTGCCGGCCCCTCCCAGCACATTGTGTTCCTCGGCGGTGACGATCGCGCCGGTTTCCCGGGCTGCCGCGAGAATCGCCTCCCGGTCGATCGGCTTGATGGTGTGCAGATCGAGGACACGCGCGGATACGCCGTCCTGCGACAGAATTTTCGCCGCCTCCAGGGCCGCGGCGACCATCAGGCCATTCGCGATGAAGGTCATGTCGCTGCCGGCACGAAGCTGGATTGCCTTTCCGATTTCGAACACCGTTCCCTCTCCATGAAGCACGGGGACATCGAGACGGCCCAGCCGCAGATAGACTGGCCCCTTCATGGCTGCAATCGCCTTCAGGAGTGCTGCGGTGGAGGGTCCGTCGCAAGGGCTTACCACCGTCATGCCGGGGATGACGCGCATGAGCGCGATGTCTTCGATCATCTGGTGTGATGCGCCGTCCTCTCCAACGGTGATGCCGGCATGGGTCGCACAGATCTTCACGTTCAGGTGCGGGTAACCGATGGAATTGCGGACCTGGTCGTAGGCACGTCCGGCTGCAAACACGGCGAACGTGCTGGCGAAAACGGTTTTGCCGCACGTCGCCAGACCGGCGGCCACAGCCATCATGTTCGCTTCCGCAATCCCCATGTTGAAGTGGCGTTCCGGGTATTTTTTCTGAAACAGGTCGGTGCGGGTGGACTTCGAGAGGTCCGCATCCAGCACGATGATGTCCTTGTTGCCGCCGATTTCAGCCAGTGCCGTGCCATAAGCCACACGGGTGGCGATTTTTTCTGCCATTTCCTACCTCCGGGCGGTTCAACCGCCAGTCATTCATCTCGAACAGGATTTCCGCCAAAAACCGCACCTGAGCCAGGCCGGGATTGCTCGCACAAAAAAGCAGGCATCAGACGGAAGGCGTTACGGAAAAAAGGGCGCAGTTGTGCCTGGAATCAGAGAGCGGCCAGATAAGCATCAAGCTCGGAAATAGCCTGATCGCGCTGCTCCTTCTTCGGTGCCGTTCCATGCCAGGAAGCCTGATTCTCCATGAAGGATACACCCTTTCCCTTGGTGGAATGCGCCACGATCATCGTCGGGGACCCGACGTTGTTTCTGGCTTTCCCGATGGCATCCTCAATCTGTTCCAGGTCATGCGCAT
>JFJP01011170.1_pt1 | contig 12392 bp, 15 predicted proteins | sample 431651 | NCBI WGS metagenome assembly JFJP01 (sample SAMN02602958, study PRJNA72255) | Microbial mat metagenome, whole genome shotgun sequencing project. | biome: fresh water; feature: sink hole; material: water; isolation source: purple microbial (photo- and chemosynthetic) mats found in... | reverse complement strand
GCCGGCTTCGCCCGCCAAGCCGGCCAAACCCAAGAAACCCGGCACTGGTTTCATTCCCCTGAAGAATCTCAAGAAGGTTCCGCAGGCGACCGCGTCGTCCGCGCCGGTCACGTCGGCCAAGGCCTCTCCCGCCGCGCCGGCCGTCGTCGCCGAAGCGGAAGGCGATGCGCGCGCGGCCAAGACGCCGACCAAGGTGCGCGAGGCCATGCGGGTGGACGCGGAGCGCCTGGACCACCTGATCGAGACGATCGGCGAGCTGGTCATCGCCGAGTCCATGGTCAGCCAGTCGCCCGAGATCAAGAAGGCCGGCATGTCGGTCAAGCTGGCCAAGGATCTCGACCATCTCGACAAGATCTGCCGCGAGTTGCAGGAGATCGGAATGTCGCTGCGCATGGTGCCGGTGCGCCCCGTGTTCCAGAAGATGGCGCGGCTGGTGCGCGACCTGTCGAAGAAGCAGGAGCGCGAGGTCGAGTTCGTCGTCAGCGGCGAAGACACCGAGCTGGACAAGAACGTGGTCGACAAGATCGGCGATCCGCTGGTGCACATGGTCCGCAACGCGGTGGATCACGGCATCGAGGCCGACGTGGCCGATCGCGTCAGGCTGGGCAAACCCGCGCAGGGCCGCATCGAACTGCGCGCCTTCCACAAGGGCGGGAACATCTGCATCGAGATCGAGGACGACGGCAAGGGTCTCGACCGCGAGGCGATCCTGGCCAAGGCCATCAGCCGCGGGCTGCTGCGCGAAGGCGAGAATCCGAGCGACCGCGACCTGTTCGCCCTGATCTTCGAGCCCGGATTCTCGACCGCCAAGCAGGTCACCGACATCTCCGGCCGCGGCGTCGGCATGGACGTCGTGCGCCGCAACATCGAGGAGCTGCGCGGCACGGTCGACATCACCTCGGCGCCCGGCAAGGGATCGACCTTCAGCATCAAGCTGCCGCTGACGCTGGCCATCATCGAGGGCATGGTCATCCGCGTCGGCGCGGAGCACTACATCATCCCGACCCTCTCGGTTGTGCGCCTCATCCGCCCGCAGAGCCAGGATCTGACGCACGTCTTCGATCGCGGCGAAATGCTGGCCTTCGAGGGCAGTCATCTGCCTCTCTTCCGGCTGGCCGGTCTCTTCGATGTCGACGGCGCCAAGGCGCGCCCCGAAGAGGCGATGGTCGTCATCGTCGAGGACGAGGGGCGCAAGGTCGGCTTGATGGCCGACGAGCTCCTCGGCCAGCAGTCCATCGTGATCAAGAGCCTGGGCGAGACGATGCAGGGCACGGACGGGGTGGCCGGCGGCGCGATCATGTCGAACGGCAACGTCGCCCTGATTCTGGACATCGCCGGCATCGTGCGCGTCGCCCACCAGCTCGACATCACCTCGCACTGCCTGGTCGGCCGTGCGCAGGCTGCGGCGGCGGCGCTCGATCGCACGGTCATCGAGCAGGGCGCACTGCCCTCGGGAAACGATTTCGACGGCGCCGAAGCCGTCGTCGCGGCATTCGAATCGGCAACGCGTACGGTTTAGGAACGGGCCGGGCCGCGGCCCGGCACAACCGGGGCGGCGCCCCGTGACGGAGGTAGGAAATGGCACTGGAATCGACGGCAACCAGGATCGCGCAGGCGGGAAAATTCCTCTCGTTCATCCTGGGCGAAGAGGAGTACGGGCTGGAAATCCTGAAGGTCCAGGAGATCAACGGCATGATGGGCATCACCCGCGTGCCGCGGTCGTCGGACTACGTGCGCGGCGTCATCAACCTGCGCGGCCGCGTGATCCCGATCGTCAGCCTCCGCAAGAAGTTCAAGATGCCGGCCGTGGCCGACACCGAGAAGACGTGCATCATCGTGGTGCAGGTCAAGTACAGCGACCGCGAGATCACCATGGGCATCATCGTCGACGAGGTGTCCGAGGTGCTGAACATCGGCGACGGCCAGATCGAGCCGCCCCCGAGCTTCGGCGGCGGCATGGAGGAAGCCGATTTCATCACGGGCATGGGCAAGCTCGAGAACAAGGTCGTGATCCTGCTGGACATCGACCGCGTGATGAGCGGCACCGAGATCGAGGCCGTCCTGAAGGCCGCGGGCTGAGACCACCGGACCGACTGTTTCGACAAGCAGGGAAAGGCGCACGCGACGTCATGAGGCTGGGCAGGAGAGGCACGATGGAACTGGACGTACCCGCGGCCGCCGGCATGACCGCGGCCGAGTTGCGCGCGTTCCAGCGTCTGCTGTTCGACCAGACCGGCATCGTCCTTCAGGACAACAAGCAGGCCCTGGTCGAAGCCCGTGTGTCCATGCGCCTGCGCGCCCTGCGGATGAGCTCGTTCGGCGAGTATCTCGAACTGTTGCGCCGCGATCGTTCGGGAGACGAACTGACGCTGCTCATCGACGCCGTTTCGACCAACGTCACGCATTTCTACCGCGAGGACGAGCACTTCACCTTCCTGGCCGACGCCGTCGGCGGCTGGCTGGACAACGGCCTCGACCGGTTGCGGATCTGGTCGGCGGCCTGCTCGACGGGCGAGGAGCCCTACTCGATCGCGATGACCCTGGACGCGGTCCTGGGCCGGCGGAAGATCGACGCCCGCATCCTGGCGACGGACATCAGCACCCGCGTGCTGGCCGAGGCCAAGGCGGCGCGCTATGCCGAAGCCAAGCTGGGCACGGTGCCCGACGCGCGGCGCCGGGCCTGCTTCACGCGGGTCCAGGTGGACGGCGAGGTCCTGTACGAGGTGAAGCCGGAACTCCAGGCGATGGTCATGTTCCGTCGTCTGAACTTCAAGGCGATCCCCTATCCGATTCGCGGCATCTTCGACGTCATTTTCTGTCGTAACGCGATGATCTATTTCGATCGACCGCAGCGCGAGCGCATGATTCTCGAGTTCGCGCGGCTCCTGAAACCGGGCGGGTACCTGCTCGTGGGCCATTCGGAAACGCTGATCGGAATGTCCGGCAGCTTCCGGGTGATTCGCCCTTCGATCTACGAACGGCTCAAGGACGGGGTGAGATCTTGACACAAGTCATCGAGAGACCCACAAGGCTCGAACGCGTCAAGCGCGCCATCTGCGTTGACATCAGCGACATGAAGATGTCCCGCAACAGCGAAGACGTGCTGGTCACGTACTCGCTCGGCTCGTGTGTCGGTCTGACGCTTTTCGACCCGGTGGCCGGCATCGGCGCGATGATCCACTGCATGCTGCCCATGTCCAAGATCGATCCGGACAAGGCGCGGCTGAAGCCGTACATGTTCGTCGACACCGGCGTGGCGGCCATGTTGGGCGATCTGTACGCGGCGGGGGCGCAGAGGCACAACCTGATCGCGAAGGTGGCCGGGGCGGGCTCGCCCCTGGGTCGGGAACAGACCTTCCGGATCGGCGAGCGCAACTACACGATCCTGCGCAAATACCTCTGGAAGAACAACATCCTGATCGCGAAGGAGGACGTGGGCGGCACCAAGGCGCGCACGCTCTACCTGAACATGGCCGACGGCCGCACCACGGTCAAATCCGAGGGGCAGGAGGTGGAGCTGTGAGCGAGCGCGAAGCCATCCTGGCGCGGATCCAGACGGTCCCGTCGCTGCCATCGGTCGTCATCAAGCTGCGGCAGTACCTGAACGAGCCGGACGTCAACTTCGACGCCCTGGCGCGCATGATCGAATACGATCCGGGTCTGACCGCCAACGTACTGCAACTCTCGAACTCGGCCTACTTCGGCTGGTCGCGTTCGATCCGCACGGTCAAGGAGTCCATCGTCCGGCTCGGCACGAACCGGATCTTCCAGATGGTGCTGTGCATGTCCGTGGCGCCGCTGGTCCGCAAGCCGATCAAGGGCTACGACATGGATTCGGACGGCCTGTGGCGTCATTCCATCTCGACGGCGATCTGCGCCGAACTGGTGGCCGCCGAGCTGGAGCTCACCTGTCGCGGCGAGGCCTTCACCGCCGGCCTGCTGCACGACATGGGCAAGATCGTGCTGGGGACCTTCGTCGACATAGATGACGAGCCCATCAAGGAAATCATGCGGGCCGACCACCTGGCCTTCAACGAGGCCGAACAGATGGTGCTGGGCATCGATCACGCGGAGGTGGCGGCGGCGCTTCTGGCCGCCTGGAACCTGCCGGATGACGTCTCCGAGGCGGTGCGCTGGCACCACCAGCCGTCGAACGCCCCGGAGAACCGGCGCGAACTGGCCGATCTGGTGCATGTGGCCGACGTGTTGTGCCTGGAGTTCGGCTTCGGCGGCGGCGCCGACGGCCTCGGTTATCGCCTGGACAAGGGCGCCAGCGAGCGGCTGGGTCTGGGCATCGGCATCGCCGAAAAGGTGGGCGCGCAGGTCATGATCGCGGTGAACGAGCTCGATTCCATGTTCCAGACAGTCCGGGAAGGTGAAAGCAATGGCGTTCAACATCCTACTCGTTGACGACTCGGTCACCGTCAGGGCCGTGATCAGCAAGGCGCTGCACCTGGCCGGAGTCGACATCAATCTTCTGTACCAGGCCGGCAACGGGCAGGAAGCGCTGACCATCCTGGAAGCCGAGTGGATCGACCTGGTGCTCTGCGACATCAGCATGCCCGTCATGGACGGCGAAGCGCTGGTTGCCCACATGGTGGACAACGGCATGATCAAGTCGGTCCCCGTGGTCATCGTCTCGTCGGCGGGCAGCGAACCCCGCATCGTCCGGCTGCGCGAGATGGGTGTCCGCGACTACATCCAGAAGCCGTTCACGCCCGAGCGTATCCGCGAGGTCGTCGACAACGTGATGGGGGTGGGCAAGAATGCGTGACCAGGTCGTGGAATCCGTCAGCGCGACGTTCCTCGGAGTCGTCGAGCAGCTGACCTTCATGTTCGGCGAACCGGCGTCCAAGTCCGGCGTGCTGGCCACGGATGATGATTACGTGGTGGCGCACCTGGATTTCACGGGTGACGCGAAGGGCTGGCTGTCGCTGGCCGTGCCGACGGGCTGCGTGGCGGAGATCGCCGGCAACATCCTGGGACTCGAGCCGGACGAACTGGACCCCAGTTCACTGGCGCCCGATTCCCTGGGCGAAGTGCTCAACGTCATCTGTGGTCACGTGATCATGGCGATCGCGGGCAAGGGCGCCGACTTCCGCCTGGGGGGCCCGATCATCAGCGAGGCCTCGCCGGAGTTCCTGGCCGCCGCGGTGACCAGCGACGACTGGCTCGGGTTCATGCTCGAGGAGAACATGGTGTTGCTGGGCCTCTTCACGGAGTAGCGACTTGAAAACCATCCGCGTGCTCATCGTCGACGATTCGCCCACCGTCTGCGCGATCATCCGGCGCGGGCTCCAGGCCGCCGAGGGCATCGAGGTCATCGGCATGGCGCCGGATCCGTATGTGGCGCGCGACATGATCGTCAAGAATCCGCCCGATGTCGTGACCCTGGACATCGAGATGCCGCGCATGGACGGCCTCACGTTCCTCGGCAAGCTCATGAAGCACTTCCCGCTGCCGGTCGTCGTCGTCTCGACGCTGACCCGGGACGGCAGCAACAAGGCCCTGGAGGCCCTGGCCTGCGGCGCCGTCGAAGTCGTCGGCAAGAACGTGGGCGAGGACGGCCGCCAGGCGTTCATGATCGAACTGGTGGGCAAGGTGCGCGCGGCCTCCCGCGCCTCGGTGCGCGCGCGCCCGGCGCTTCCGGCCGGAATGCCGGCGGTGGCCCCGAGCGGGGCGTTGGGGGCCCTGCGTACGACGGGCCATCACCTGCTGGCCATCGGCGCCAGCACCGGCGGTACCGAGGCCCTGGCGCATATCCTGTCCCGCCTGCCGGCCAACACGCCGCCCACGGTCATGGTGCAGCACATGCCGCCGGTGTTCACGCGGCAGCTGGCCGAGCGCTTGAACCGCCTTTCGGAGATGACCGTCCGCGAGGCGACGAACGGCGAAATGGTGACGACCGGCGTGGCGCTGCTGGCGCCCGGCGATCAGCACATGCTCGTGCGGCGCAGCGGCGCGGGCTATCGCGTGGAATTGCGCGACGGCCCCAAGGTGAGCGGGCACAAGCCGTCGGTCGACGTGCTGTTCCGCACCGTGGCCGAAGCCGCGGGCGGCGACGCGGTGGGCGTCATCCTGACCGGCATGGGCTCCGACGGCGCGCAGGGTCTGCTGCAGATGCGCCAGGCCGGCGCCTGCACCATCGGCCAGGACGAGGCGTCATGCGTCGTCTACGGCATGCCCCGGGAGGCGGCCCTCATGGGTGCCGTCGGCACGGTATCCTCCCTCGAACGCATTCCCGAGCGCATCTGCCGCGCCTGCGAGAGCGTTCGCGCCTGATCCATCGGTGGTCCGCGTCGCGCGGCCGTGGTCGGCGTCATCGGCGCCCGGCGCGGCCGCGTTCCTCTGCCAGAGCGTCTGCAGCCAGTCGGCGCCGCCCGAAGTGGAACAGATGATCGCGACGATGCCCAGGACCACCACCGCGAGTACGGTCAAAGCCAACGGCACCAGATGAAGCGGCATCGGGATCTCTCCGGTTACGGGCGAAGGAAGCCGGGCGCGGGACAGGCGCAGGATGGGCGCAAGATAGGCGTGTTCAGCGGCGACCGCCCGCAGCAACGCGAACGCCCGGCCGGAGCCGGGCGTGGCTGTCGGACAGGCGGTGGCCGGGCTCAGGGCGCGATCAGGGTGATCGTGCCGTTGCCGTACGGCGTCTTGCCGATATAATCGACGCGCTTGCCGGGATCGAGGATCCAGGCCACGAAATCGTCCGCGGCCGGCACGCGGTAGAGGAACGTCTTCGTCGGCGCCACGTGGGGGTTCAATTCGATGGCGTTGAACAGCGTGCGCAGGTTGTTGATCACCTCGGTGACGGCTTCGACCACCGGTTCGTCGGCCTCGCCCGAGTTGAACTGGTTCTGCAGGCTGGCCGGCGGCAGCAGGATCAGCTTGCCGCCGATGTACAGGGTCGCGGCCAGGTCGGTGAGGACGGCGCCCTCGACCTCATTGTCCTTGCCCTGCAGGAACGTGATATAGGCGCCGTCTTCCGGCTTGCGCAGATCCCACCCCTCGCCGCGCTTGAACAGGGGCTTCTCCCCGAGCAGCATCTCGATCAGGTCGAAGATCTCCGCCTGCTTTGGGAATACCAGCGACACGGCGTTCAGCCTTCCTGCCAGATCAGGATGACATGGACCGACAGGCCGTCGTCACCGCGGACCGTCTGCGCCATGCCCTGGATCCCGCTGGCGAAGAACTCGAAGCAGCCCCGGCCTTCCATGAACAGGGGCAGGCCCAGCTGGACCTTCTGCCCGGCCGCGGCGCGGCTGGCCTTCAGGACGCCGGCGGCGACGTTGGCGATCTCGCCCAGGGCGTCGGCCATGTCGGCCATCGCGGGCATCTCGTCCGCTTCCATGGCGAACAGATTGCGTGTCAGGGCCTCGCAACTGCCGCGGCTGCCCATGACCGCCAGCTGCCAGCCGCCGGTTTCGGAGGTCAGGGCGATGCTGCTGCCGTGCTCGACATCGGCATCGCGCGGGTCCGAGGGATTCGGGTCGACCTCGAGCGCCAGGTTCATCTGGATCGCGCAGGTGTCGACCACGGCCCGCACGGCTTCCTGCAGGACCTGGGTGGGCACCGAACGTCCCGCAGTGGCGGTTCCATCGACGGTCTGGGTGGACATGAGCCGTGCGCCTCCAGCTTGTTGGCCATATTGCCAGATCAGGACCATCTGCAGGACGGTTCCGTCCGCAGCCCGCAGGGTCTGGCCTATGGCGTTCACATTCCGTGGAAAGTACCGGACCCAGCTGTTGCCTTTCAGGAAGATCGGCAGACCCAGCTGGTATTGTTCGCCGGCGCTGCGTTCGCGCATGGCTTTCCATACGCCGGCGGCGACGTTCGGGATCTCCCGCAGCCCGTCGCCCATGTCTTCGAGGCTCGCTTCCTCGTCGTCGTCCATCGCGAACAGGATCTTGGTCAGGGCGCGCGCCGTGTCCTCGGGGAAGCCGCAGGCGAACTGGTAGTTCACCTGGTCGTTGGCCACCGCGAGCGTGCTGCCGTAGGCGATCAGGTCGGGGTTGGGCGTGCCCGGCATGCCCACCAGTTCCAGTTCCATCTGGAACTGCACCTGGAAGGTCTGGCGCACCGCGGCCACCGCTTCCTGCAGCGCCTCGAGCTTCGACATCAGGTCGGTCGGATCCTCGATCCGACGCATGCGCGCCAGGGTGGTCACTGAACGAACGCTCCCAGAACCTGCGCCATGTCTTCGGTCGTGAACGGCTTGGCCAAGAGGAACATCGCGCCGCCCTCGGTGGCCTGATCGACCATTTCCTTGGTGCTTTCGGACGTCACGAAACCGAACGGGATCTCGAAGCCGCCCGCGTTCAACGCGGTCAGGAATTCGATCCCCGTCATCTCGGGCATGTGCCAGTCCGAGAGGATCAGGTCCGGCTTCTGCGCCTTGACCACTTCGAGCGCCTCGCGGCCGTTCTCGGCCTCGACGATCTCGTGCCCCTCGAAGCCCGCCTGGCGGATCGTGCGCGAGACGATACGGCGCATCGCGCGCGAGTCATCCACCACCAGAATCTTCATCGTGCAAGCCTCCTGCATGTCGTCAATCCTGCTGCGGCCGGCCTCGGATGCGGGTGCACCGACTCCAAGCCGGGACGAGCCATCCGCCGGACCGGGTGCGAGCCCGTTCCCGCTCAACGAGTTCATCGGATGGCGCGGGGACTTATTAAGGGTTTTTTAGCGGGGGGCTATAAGGGGGCGAAATCGCGCCGCACCGCAAGGTCCGCCGCCTCGCGGACGGCCTCTTCGAGGCCCATCTCCTCGGACATGCGCAGCAGGTCAATGGCCCGGGCGGTCAGGATGGGGCGGGGCGAGCGGATGGAGCAGCAGTCGCGGTAGGGTTTGATCGAGGTGTTGAACAGGCCCGTCCGGTGGGACCAGGCGGTGATCTCGTGCTTGTCCATGCCCACCAGGGGCCGCAGGATGGGCAGGCTGACGTCGGGGCTGATCGCCGCCAGATTGTGCAGCGTCTGGCTGGCCACCTGGCCCAGGCTGTCGCCCGTGACCAGGGCCAGGCACTTGTGCCGCCGCGCCAGGCGCGCCGCCGTCCGCACCATGAACCGCCGGAACATGACCATGTCGTAGCGGTCGGCGATCGTGCCGATGGCGCGCGTCTCGTAGGGCACGACCGGCACCAGGTGCAGGTGCAGCGGCACCGGGCTCCAGGTGGCCAGCAGCCGGACCAGCTCCTCGATCTTGGCGCAGTCCGCCTCGTCCGCGTTGCGGCCGCTGTGGAAGTGCACGAAGTCCGCGCGGCTGCCGCGGCGCATCATCATCCATGCGGCCACCGGCGAGTCGATGCCGCCGGAAAGCAGCACCATCGTGCGGCCGCTGGAGCAGGCGGGCAGGCCGCCGAAGGACTGCTCCTTCGTGGCGAAAACCAGCACGCTGGCGCGCAGCACCAGCACGTCGACCACGAAGTCGGGTTCGACCATGCGGCCGGGCAGGCCGTAGCGGTGGAACACGGCGGCGCCCACCACCGCGCCGATCTCCAGGCTGTTGAGCCCGAACGAGCGGTCGCTGCGCCGCGCGTTGATGCGGAAGTTCCGTGCATTGCCCGCGCTCTCGGCGGTCAGCTGGCAGGCCGCTTCGCAGAGCTGCGTCAGCCGCGGAACGTGCCCGGTTTCACGGTCCTCGGCCAGTTCCGCGTCCAGTTCGGCCCGGGGCACCTCGATGGCGGGTGAGACCCACTGCAGGCCGAAGACCCGGTGCAGGCGCGTGGCCGCCTCTGCGGTCTGTGTCTCGTCGTTCAGCCGCACGAGCAGACGGCTCTCGACATGGTAGATGGTGACCCCGCCCAGGCCGCGCAGCGCCGTCTGCATGTTGTTCAGCAGTTTGCGCAGGAACATCTTCCGGTTGCGCCCCTTCAGGGCGATCTCGGAATAGGTGCAGGCGATGACGGGGGTTGCGAAGGACATGGTACTCCCGCTTGATTCCGCGCCGGGCGGCTGTATTGTGGGCGCTGCCGACGTGCGGCGGACCTGTGCAGAATGTACCCGTCGCCGGGCGTGACGCAAGGCGACGGATCGCCGCCCCGGTTGATGACGCCTGATCGATCACGGAAGGACGCGTGCATGCTGGAAGCCGCCGGAGTCAGTCTCGACCTCACCGGAACCGGTTCGTTCCTGGAGCCTTCACACCTGGATGCCCTGGCTCCCCGCGTGGCCGCGGCCGCGCGCGGTCTGGCCGACGGCACCTGCGCCGGCCACGAGTTCCTGGGCTGGCTGGACCTGCCGTCGCGCATCGACGAGCCCGCGCTGGCGGCCTGCGAAGCCGCCGCCGTCCGTGCGCGCGCCGACGCCGAAGTCTGTGTCGTCGTCGGCATCGGCGGCTCCTATCTGGGCGCCCGCGCCATCCTGGACGCGCTGCCGCCGGCCAGGGGCGCCGGCCTCGAGGTGCTGTTCGCCGGCACGGGCCTGTGTTCGGCCGCTCTGGATCGTGTCCTGCGCCAGATCGCCAACCGCGATTTCCGCGTCTGCGTCGTCTCCAAGTCGGGCACCACGCTGGAGCCGGCCGTGGCCTTCCGCGCCCTGCGCGCGCAGTTGCGCAAGCGCTACGGCGACCGCGGCGCGGCCGCCCGCATCACCGCCGTCACCGACGCCCGCCGCGGCGCGCTGCGCCAGCTGGCCGACGCCGAGGGCTGGGAAACCTTCGTGATCCCCGACGATATCGGCGGTCGCTTCTCGGTGCTGACGCCGGTGGGCCTGGTGCCGCTGGCGATGGCGGGAGTCGATGTGCGCGGCCTGGTCGACGGCGCGCGCGCCATGCAGTCGGCCTGCGCCGGCGAGGGCCTGCGCGACAACCCGGCGCACCTGTACGCGGCCACGCGCTACCAGCTCTACACGCAGGGTTTCACCACGGAAGTGATGAGCTCTTTCCACAGCGGCCTGCACAACCTGCAGGAGTGGTGGAAGCAGCTGTTCGGCGAAAGCGAAGGCAAGCAGGGGCAGGGCATCTTCCCGGCCTCGACGGTCTTCACCACCGATCTGCACAGTCTGGGCCAGTACCTGCAGGACGGCCGCCGCTGCCTGCAGGAGACGTTCCTCTGCGCGCGGCAGGCGGTGCCCGGGCTGACCGTGCCGGCCGACGACGGGGCCGACGCCGACGGGCTGGGCTACCTGGCGGGGCGCTCGTTCGACGAGATCAACTGGCTGGCCTTCGAGGCCACGCGCCAGGCCCACATCCAGGGCGGCGTGCCCTGCCAGGCGATCTCCGTGGCCGAGGTCACCCCGCAAACGGTCGGGGCGCTGCTCTACATGTTCGAGAAAGCCGTCGGCGTCGGCGGGCTGCTGCTGGGCCTGAACCCGTTCGACCAGCCCGGGGTCGAAGCCTACAAGCTGGAAATGTTCCGCCGGCTGGGCCGGCCGGCCTGATCCCTTCGGGGCGGTTGCCCGGACGGGCCGAACGGCTTAGTTTTGGGCGGTCGGGGCGCTGCCGGTCCTGTGGGCCGGCGCCCGGGTCCGTGGCCCGCCACGAGTCCTTGCTTGCTACGAACCGAGGAGATTCCCGTGAAGAAGCTGCCGTTGCTGTCACCGTTGTTCGTGTTCGTGCTGGCCGTCGCCCTGACCGGTTGCGGCGACAAGGTGGGCGGCAACGCCCAGGCCACGGGCAACAGCCCGGCCACCCAGGCCGCGGCCCAGCCCGCCGCGCAGCCGGCCGCCATTCCCGGCGCCTGGCAGGGCACCGTCGCCGAGACGATGGATTCGGGCGGCTACACCTACGTCCTGCTCGACACCGGCACCGAGAAGAAGTGGTGCGCCACCAACCAGACGCCCGTCGCGGTCGGCGACAAGGTCACCATCCCCCAGGGCCAGATGATGGTCGATTTCCGCAGCGCGACCCTCGACCGCGTGTTCCCGGAGATCTGGTTCACCACCGCGATCTGGAAGGCCGGCAGCGAGCCCCAGGCCGAGATGGTGCCTCATGAGCATGCCGGGGCCATGGGCGGCTCCGAGCACCCCGCCGAGCACCCGGGCACTGCGGCCGGCGGCGATGAGATGGGCGCCGGCGTCAACGGCGGCACCGTCAGCGGCACCAAACTGGTCCTGGACGACCAGCACGTGGCGGGCGTGGCGAAGGCGGCCGGCGGCTACAAGGTGGAAGAGATCTACGCCAAGGGCGGCGAACTGGCCGGCAAGGCGGTCAAGGTTCGCGGCCGCGTCGTCAAGTTCACGCCGAACATCATGGGTACGAACTGGATGCACATCCAGGACGGCTCGGGCCAGGGCGACACGGTCGACCTGACCGTCACCACCAGCGCCGTCGTGGCGATCGGCGACATGGTCGTGGCCGAGGGCGTGCTGGCGGTCGACAAGGATTTCGGCGCTGGTTACCGCTACGCCGCCATCATTGAAAAGGCCGCGGTCACCAAGGAATAGCGTCGG
>JFJP01043880.1_pt1 | contig 12393 bp, 11 predicted proteins | sample 431651 | NCBI WGS metagenome assembly JFJP01 (sample SAMN02602958, study PRJNA72255) | Microbial mat metagenome, whole genome shotgun sequencing project. | biome: fresh water; feature: sink hole; material: water; isolation source: purple microbial (photo- and chemosynthetic) mats found in... | reverse complement strand
CAGAACAACAAAAATCAGAAAATTACGCTTTCGCAATTTGCTACGGTAACTCAAAGTAGTGGCCCAAGTATGGTAGAGCGTAACAATAGGCAAACATCGGTAACCGTAAAAGCCAATGTACTTGGTGTTACGTCGGGGAAATTAGCACAAAACATAAAAGCCGAAATTGAAAAAGCCAACTTCCCTGATAATGTGGAAATAAAATGGACTGGCGAAGTGGCACAGCAAGGCGACTCTTTTACATCGCTCGGACTAGCTTTGCTGGCGGCCGTAATCCTTGTATATTTGGTAATGGTGGCACTGTACAATAGTTTTGTGCAACCGTTCATTGTGTTTTTCTCTGTCCCGGTAGCGTTGATTGGTGCATTTTTGGCACTGAACATTAGCATGAGTTCTATGAGTATTTTTACCATGCTGGGGCTCATCATGCTATTAGGACTAGTGTCCAAAAATGGTATTTTGATTGTCGATTTTGCCAATGGACTAAAAGCCAAAGGCATGGACACATTTGATGCTTTGCTAGAAGCCGGCAAAGAACGGTTGCGTCCAATTTTGATGACCACTATCGCTATGGTATTTGGCATGATACCCATTGCAATAGCCACAGGAGCTGGAGCCGAATGGAAAAATGGGTTGGCACTAGTACTGATTGGTGGTTTAACTTCATCGCTCCTACTTACTGTTTTTGTTGTGCCAATGGCCTACTTAACCATGGAAAGAATTCAACTAAAATTCTCCAAGAAAAAGGTTGAAGAGGAAGAATAAGAACGCAATAAATTTTACAATTAAAAAAAGCTTCTGTGTGCTAACTGCATGCAGGAGTTTTTTTTATGCTCAATACTAGGAACAATATTTAGTTTGCTCGCATTATGTCTGAACCAAAGCCTAAAAATAGGTCATCAAAAACGCCAAATTTCTTTAGTTGAAAATGATTCTTTTTAATTTTCAAACAGACACATAAGTAATTAAGAATGAAGAATTAAGAATGAAGAATTAGTAAGACATAGTAAATGAATAACTTACGAATTAATAAATATATCAATAAATAATTTCAACTACTTAGTTTACAAATAACAAAAACATGCTGTGAAACATAACTTAAAACTGGTGTAATACTATCTTTTTTGCTATATTTGCCCGCTTATTGAAACTTAAAAATAAAACAAATATGACTTTACCAGAATTGAAATCTGCTTTTGTGGCTGCTTACGGAAAAGATGCTGAAGCAGTGTACTTTGCGCCTGGCCGCGTGAACCTTATTGGCGAACATACCGACTATAATGGTGGTTCAGTTTTTCCATGTGCATTGAGTTTTGGAGCGTATTTATTGCTTCGCAAAAATGGTGGCAAAACCATCAATTTTCGGTCGTTGAATCAACCTGAAGTTACAGAACTTGGTTTTGACCAACTTACAACTCCATTGGAAAAAACTTGGGTAAACTATCCATTGGGTGTTTTTGCTCAATTTATTAAACGTGGCGTTACAATAACTGAAGGTTATGATATTCTTATCTGGGGCGATGTGCCAAATGGTGCAGGTTTATCCTCATCGGCTGCATTAGAAGTAGTTACTGCTTATGCACTAAACGATCAGTTAGGTACAGGCTTCAACCGAACTATTTTGGCACAAATTGGACAAAAAGCCGAACACGAATTTGCATTTGTAAATTGCGGTATCATGGATCAGTTTGCGTCTGCCAACGGTGCAAAAGACCACGCTATCCACTTAAATTGCGACACTTTGGAATTTGAATTGGTTCCAGTAAAATTGCAAGGTGTAAAAATTCTAATCTCAAATACCCACAGCCCTCATAAATTAGATTCCGGAGCTTACAATCAGCGTGTAGCCGAATGCCAATTAGCTGTAAAACAACTAAATACTGTTCGCCCAATTAAATACTTGGCAGAATTGACCGAAGCTGACTTTAAAGAAATTGAATCGGCAATTACAGATGTAACTGCGCATAAACGTGCGCGCCACGTAGTAGGAGAAGTTCAACGTACATCTGATGCCGTAAAAGCATTGAAAGCAAATAATTTGGTGTTGTTTGGTCAACTGATGAATGCATCTCACGTTTCATTGCGCGATGACTATGAAGTGACTGGCCCAGAACTAGATACTATGGCCGAAGAGGCCTGGAAAATTGATGGTGTAATCGGATCTCGAATGACTGGTGGTGGATTTGGTGGTTGTACCGTTTCGCTAGTGAAAGACGAAGCTATCGACAATTTTATTGCAAAAGTAGGTGCTGCTTACCAAGCTAAAATTGGCATTAAACCGGATTTCTACATCGCCGAAATTGGCGACGGAGCTTGCAAATTAGCATAAGTTATAATTATATGAAAACAGCAAAACAATTACAAATAGAGCTGGACGGTAAGCCAATTTCACTTTACACGCTATTCAACAAGAATGGCATGTCGGTGGACATTACCAATTACGGTGGAAAAATTATCAGTCTTTTTGTTCCAGACAAGAATGGCAAATTTGACGATGTAGTACTTGGGTTCGACACGTTGGAAGAGGTGATAGAAAAAGATTTCTACTTTGGAGCCATTTGTGGTCGATTTGCTAACCGGATTAAGGATGGTAAATTTAATATTGACGGTGTAGAATATTCACTTGCCATTAACAACGGAACAAATTCGTTACACGGCGGGCTTCATGGCTTCAATGAAAAAGTGTGGGAAGTAAAATCTGCTTCTGAGAAAGAATTGGTACTTTCACTTTTGTCGCCAGACGGCGATGAGGGTTATCCTGGCAATTTGAACATTATCACTACCTACACGTTGACAGACGAAAACGAAATCAAAATTCACTACGAAGCTACAACGGACAAAGCAACGATTGTTGGATTGACCAATCACTCCTATTTTAACCTTAAAGGGGTGGGAAATGGAACGGTTTGCGACCATCAATTGCAGCTCAATGCCGATTTTTACACCGTATTGGATGAATCATTTGCTCCATCGGGCGAAATTCGACCAGTGGAAAATACAGCTTTCGACTTCCGCATCGCAACGGTAATAAGCGAGCGAGTGGACCATGAGGCATTTGTACCTGGATGGGGTATGGACAACAATTGGTGCATACAAAAAAATCAAGCTGGCGATTTAGCATTGGTAGGATATGTGTACGAGCCTGTGAGTGGACGCAAAATGGAAGTGCTTACTACACAACCAGGGGTGCAAGTTTACACTGGCAACTACATAGATAAAGTAATTGGTAAAAAAGGTAAAATCTACGATCGCCAAGATGCAATATGCTTGGAAACTCAAGGTTTTCCCAATTCACCTAATGTACCACATTTCCCAAGTTCATTGCTTCGTCCGGAAGGAAAATACGACGAATGGTGTGTGTACAAATTTAGTGTAGAATAAAGGCATTTTACGATTTTTATTTAACAACTACTGTTAACAAAGAAAACACATTCTATGAGTGTAGAACTTACTTAAAAGTCAACGATGCACTTTTCAAAAAAAGAGAGCCAATTTCAGAAGCAAAGATGCTTACGATTGGCTCTTTTTTTTCCATCAATGACCCCCACTTTCAGCAGTTTTCTTCGGATAGGTTTTGAGTTAAAAATAGTCTAACTCATTTGCCATTCCTAAAGCAATAACTTTAAGTGAGTTTAAAACAGCTAGATTATAAATAAATTGCTGTAAAGCAGTACAAAAACAAGCTAAATTTGACCTACAAAAAATTAATGTCAAAGTAGCAAGACAATCCTAAAAAAAAGGACTAAAATTGTTCAGAAACTAATTAGCATAAACAGGGACACTTATTGAATTTATTGTGGCGAATAATACCAACGGCTAGCGCGGACGGACACTAATCATCATTGGTTTCAAAGCAACAAAAAAAACTAAGCTTCACTGTATCAAATATCATTCAACTGTTATTAAGTACAAAAAAAATCACATCTCACTAAGCTCCAACCACCTCATTGTTTTATCGTCAATCAATTCGCCCAATTCTCCAAAACGGCGAGATGCTTTCACTATTTCGTCGTTCGACAAAGTGCCAGAAGCCAATTGATTTTCAATGTCTGCCTTTTCGGCTTCTAGCTGTGGGATATCCTTTTCCAATGCTTCAAACTCCTTTTTCTCATTGAAAGTCAGCTTTTTGGCTTTGATGATTGCCTCCACTTTTGTTTCCAAAACAGCGGGTTTAGCAATAGCAGCTTTTGCTTGTTTTGCATCTGCTTTTTTGTCTTCTTTTTCTTGTTCTTCCAATAATTCATTCCATTCGCGGAAGTCGGTATAATTACCCGGAAAATCTTTTAGCTGAGCATCACCTTTGAAAACCATCAAGTGATCCACCACTTTATCCATAAAATAGCGGTCGTGGCTCACCACAATCACACATCCCTTAAACGATTGCAGGTATTCTTCCAACACACTCAAGGTCATGATGTCCAAATCGTTAGTAGGCTCATCCAGCACCAAAAAATTGGGATTGCGCATCAGCACCGTGCAAAGGTGCAGTCGGCGTTTCTCGCCACCGCTCAATTTGTACACAAAATTTCGTTGCGTTTCGGGCGTAAACAGGAAGTATTGCAAAAATTGTGACGCCGACATTTTCTTACCGTTCCCTAAATCTACCTCCTCTGCAATGTCCTGCACTACATCCAACACCTTCATTTGCTCGTCGAAAGCCAGTCCATCCTGACTATAATATCCAAACACCACCGTTTCACCCACATCAAATGAACCGCTGTCGGGCTTTACTTCACCCAACAACATTTTTAGGAATGTTGATTTCCCTGTTCCGTTTTTACCCACGATGCCCATCTTTTCGTAGCGGGCAAAGTTGTAGTAGAAATTATCTAGAATTTTCAAGTCGCCGTACGCCTTAGTAACATATTTTGCTTCAAAAATCTTTGAGCCCAAGTAACTTGCTTTCACATCCAATTGCACTGCGCTATTGTTGCGGCGCTGTTTGGCCCGTTCTTCAATTTCGTAAAAACTTTCGGTACGTGATTTCGATTTATGAGTACGTGCCTGCGGCTGACGGCGCATCCAGTCCAGTTCTTTCTTGTATAAATTTACGGTACGCTCACTTTCCGAATTCCAATTTTCTATGCGTTCCTGTCTTTTTTCTAAATAATACGAGTAATTACCATTGTATTGAAACAGAGCTTGATGGTCTATTTCATAAATGTTTGTACAAACCCGGTCGAGGAAATAACGGTCGTGGGTTACCATTAGCAAGGCCATTGACGAACGTTTCAGAAAATCTTCCAGCCATTCTATCATTTCCAAGTCCAAGTGATTGGTAGGCTCATCCAGTATTAGCAAATCGGGTTCACCAATCAGCACATTGGCCAGCGCCACACGTTTCAATTGTCCGCCAGACAGTTTGCCAATCAATTGTTCGTAATCGGTAATCTTCAGCTTGCCCAAAATTTGTTTGATACGCGTTTCATAATCCCAAGCCTTGTGCAAATCCATGTTGGCAAGTATCTCGTCCAACCCCGAATGACTGTCCGACAACATGCAATGCTCGTAGGCAGCAATGGTGCGTACGGCCTCATTATCAGATTGCAGACAAGCGTCCAGCACCGAAAGTTCTTTCGGGAAATCGGGATCTTGGTTCAAATAACCAATACGCAAATCACGACGAAAAGTGATGTTGCCACCATTATGGTCTTCAATTCCCGCAATAATATTGAGCAAAGTGGTTTTTCCGGTTCCGTTTTTGGCAATTAAAGCCACCCGTTGATTGTCGGCAATGCCGAAGGAGATATTTTCGAAAAGTAGATTGTCGCCAAAGGCTTTGGTGAGATTTTCTACTTGTAGGTAACTTGCCATATTTATAATGAAAGAATGTAAAAATAAAAAAATAAAGAAATTGTCTGCAAAGGTACGGATTTAAAATTATGATTCAAGAGAGTAAATTAAACAAAAGAAATTCTCCTCATATTTCAAATTTATTAAACCGAATGCCTATCTTTGTGTATTCATTTTTTTAATTCATGAATTAAATATTCATCAAAAAAATAAACAGTATGAAAACATTAAAAGGAACAGAAACAGAAAAGAATTTGTTGAAGTCATTTGCTGGCGAAAGTCAAGCGCGTAATCGCTACACATTTTTTGCTAAAGTTGCAAAAACTGAAGGTTACGAGCAAATAGCAGCCATTTTTCTGGAAACTGCCGAGCAAGAAAAACAACACGCCAAAAAGTTCTTTGGCTATTTAGAAGGTGGAATGGTAGAAATTACAGCTTCATATCCAGCTGGAATGATTGGTACAACTGCCGAAAACTTGAAGGAAGCAGCCGATGGTGAAAACGAAGAATGGACCGATTTGTACCCACACTTTGCCGACGTGGCCGAAGCCGAAGGTTTTGCCAATATTGCTGCTACTTGGCGCAAAATTGCTGCCGTAGAAGCTCAGCACGAAAAACGCTATCGCAAATTGCAGGCACGTGTTGAAGCAGGAACTGTTTTCAGTCGCGAAGAAGAAACTACCTGGCAATGTCGCGAGTGTGGACATGTACACGTTGGAAAAGATGCTCCTAAAGCCTGTCCAACTTGCGCGCATCCGCAAGCATACTTTGAAGTGGAAAAAACTAATTACTAAACAGTTGACAGTTATCAATTGACAGTTATCAGTTGATGATGTCAATTATTTTTTGACAAAACGAAAATTTTATCCCTTAAGTATTTAGGGCAAAATTGAATTTACTTCAAAATAAAAGTATATATTTGCACTAAGTATTCAGTCTTACGGATATCCTAATTTTATTAATTGATTAAAATATGAGAACAGCTGAAATATTAAGAGAAATAGAAAGATTGCCAATGCAGAAACGAATTTATGTGATTGAAAAAACAATTCACTCCATTCGTTTGCAGTCAGACCAAAAAATCATGGGAATGGCAGCCGATGCACTGTATGATGACTATAAAACAGATACTGAACTAACTGCATTTGCTCAACTTGACTTTGAAACGTTTTATGAAGCAAGGTGAAGTTTGGCTTATTAGCCTTGATCCTACAATTGGAGCTGAAATAAACAAAACTCGACCAGCAATAATTGTTAGTGATGATTCCTTAGGTAAGTTGCCATTAAAAGTAATAGTGCCAATAACTGATTGGAAAGATAGATATGAAATAGCACCCTGGATGGTGAAGATTTCTCCGAATATCCGAAATGGTTTGTCTAAAATATCTTCTGCTGATTGTTTTCAAGTTCGATCTTTATCAGAAGAAAGATTTGTTAAGAAAATTGGGGCAGTATATGAGGACTTAGATGATATAAAGATTGGACTTTCAAAAGTTCTGTCATTAGATTATAAGTAAAATAAAAAAAGCAGTATAATGTATTGCCCTGCTGAAAAGGTTATACCAAATTGTTTTATTGCACATAAAAATTTTTTTATTTCTTGTAATCATATTCCCAGCAGCGTTTCCAAATAGTGTTTCTCAATGCCAAACATTTTTTTTATTGCAGCTATATTATCCAATATCAGTTGCTTGTCTGAGTTGACCTTGTGTGTTTTTCGACCAACTATCATCACGTTTTTGGGTGTGTGCTCTAACGAAACAAATTCAAACACATTGGTTTTGTACCCATGCGCTTCCATCAGCATGGCGCGCAACGTGTCGGTAATTATTTCTGCCTGACGTTCCTTTAATATCCCAAACTTAGTCACATTGCTGAGTTCATTCGTAACATCAAATGCATTCCTGATTTGCTTGTGGCAACATGGCGCACAAACTATCAACGAAGCTTCGGACTGTATTCCGCGGAAAATGGCATCGTCGGTGGCGGTATCACACGCATGGAGGGCAATCAGTATGTTAATGTGCTCCAACTCAGTTTTTTCAATGGTTCCTTTTACGAATGAAAGCTGGTTGAAGTGAGCCTTTTCGGCTATAGTGTTACAAATCTTCACCAAATCTTCACGGTATTCTACGCCTGTCATGCTCACTTTTTGATGCAGATGATTTGATAGATAATCGTAGAGCGCAAAAGTGAGGTAGCCCTTTCCCGATCCCATATCTACCACATGGTAATTGTCTGGCAACGACAGTTCGATTAAATATGGCGCTAACAGTTCTATGTACTGATTTATTTGCTTGTATTTATCGCTCATCTCCCGCCGAATTTCCCAATTGGCATTGGTAATACCCAATTCGTGCAAGTAAACATTTTCTTTAAGGTCAATCAACCGCTCCTTCACCCTGTCGTGCGTAAAAGTGGTGGGTGCTTGTATAGTTGGCTCAGTTGTTTTCAATTGCGCTTTTTCGTTGGGTAAAATTATAAGACTCAAGTTCTCTGTAGTGCAAAAAAGCTCCGCATTGTAAAAATCATTTCGCATGGCGATGGCTATCAATTCTAATCCTTCCGCCATTACATAGTTTTTAGTAATGTCTTTTGTGTTGTGACGGTACACAAAATTGAGGCAATATCCTTTTTTTAGTTCAACGGCCGTTATAATTAGCTTTTTCAAATCCGACAATTTTTCACGCTTGCCAGTAAGTTGCAGTTTTATCAATGCCTTATTTTCCACATGCAATTGTAGTTTTTCAAAAAAAGCTTTCGTATTCGGATGTATCATAACAAGTTGATAGATTTAATAAATGATATAAATTCGTTTTTAATTTCGTTAAATCCCTCTGAACCATTAAAATGCTTTGCATCCGGGACAATGAGCACATTAGCGTTTAAGTTTGCCTCCCATTCCGTTTTATTCGCGCTCCAGTCGGACGTGTATGGGTCATTGTCGGACAAAATGCAGCGTATATTATTACTACAAATGTACTGGATACCGTTAAAGTCGAGCGGCATAGTTGTCCATTGATTCAATTGTGGCCATGGATTATCCACTTTCCACCAACCCGCCACACACATCAATCCACCAATTTTGAGCTTCGGTTTTTTGTGGTGCAGATCGTTCAAAAACAACAAAGCAGCATTGCAACCCACACTATGTCCTACAAAATACGTGTTAAAGTCAATTTCATTTTCTGGAATTATTTCCTTAATATTAGAAAGAAATTCGGTGCAAGTTGGTTTATCCCAATTGGGTAACGAAAGAGGAATTATTTCGATATGCTCTTCTGGTATGCAAGATAATTGTTTTAGTTGTTGGTACCAATCGGAATTTTCGGTGCCGCTGTATCTCGGAAAAATATATACACGATTCATAATGGGAAGCTTACTTTTATAGTGCTGTGCAAAGGTAGCTAATTTTGTGGTTGGAATTATTTATATAAAACAAAAAAAAGAGCCCTACACAATGTAAGACTCTCCAATACCCATAAATCGCAATGTAAAAGTTTCGAAATTTATTATTTGCCTCCGTAAAACCATTTGTGCAATTCACCATAGTGTTTATGATACATTTTATAGCTTTCACCAATAATATCAAGGGCAACTTCTTTTCCAAAAAATTTCTCGATAACCACGGTTTTGTTCTCCAATTTTGTATAATCTTCAAAAAAGCTCATCGTTTCTGAAATTAAATACTGAGGTAGTTCAGATATATCGTTGTAATGATTAACACTAGGATCCCCTAAAGCCACAGCAATAATTTTATCATCAGCTTCACCATTGTCCAACATTCTCATTACGCCAATCACTTTTGCCTCCACAATGCACATTGGTACAACTTCAATTTGTGAGAGAATCAATATGTCCAAGGGGTCATGATCTTCACAATAGCTTTGAGGGATAAAACCGTAGTTTGCAGGATAATAAACCGAAGAATATAACACTCGGTCCAACCGAAGCAATCCACTTTCTTTATCTAATTCATATTTTGCACGGGTTCCTTTTGGTATTTCAATAATACCTTTTACTACATCTTCTATGTCGGTAGTAGGCACTACTTGATGCCATGGATTGAAATTATTTGCCATTTAGCTTTATTAGTTTTAATTTAGTATTTGAATTTTCGCAGTCACAAAGATATTCAAAATATTATAATAACAATAGAAAAAATTGAAATCGAAACTGTAATATTTTAAACCACAGAGAAACGAATCCACTAGAACTGTGTATTTCAATAAATTACACTTGAAAAGATTATTCAAGTATTTGCAACGCATGTGTTTTAGTATTCACTTCTTTGGGCAAAATGATACGGATTATGATTCCGGATTCATCCACTATAAATGTAGTTCGAAACGTTCCCATATATTGTTTTCCATACATCGATTTTTCGCCCCATGTACCGAGTAGCTCCGACAATTTCTTATCAATATCGGCAATAAGATTGAATGGTAAATTTTGTTTGGCAATAAACTTCAAATGCGATGCAGGACTATCGGTACTCACTCCTATTACCTCATATCCTGCAGCTTGTAGCTCGCTATAATTATCTCGCAAACTGCAAGCCTGAGCTGTGCAACCTGGAGTGCTGTCCTTAGGATAAAAATACAACACGAGTTTCTTTCCTGTAAAATCGGACAATAAAAGTTCTTTTCCATCTTGATTTATGCCCAATACCGCTGGGGCTTTATCGCCTATTTGTAATGCCATAATATTTAGTGATTAGTTTTTAATGATTTCCTTTACATTCAACGTAAAATTAATGAAAGAGTTTAGTCAAAATCTATAAAATGATTATCGACTTGTACAATTTCTACACATTTCAAATTGTTTTCTATTTTGAAGTAGTTTAGCTCTAAAGCTAGTAGCACTAGCACTGTGCCAGTTTTTCGCAAAAGATTGGTTATTGACATTGCCAAATGAAAATTCAGAACCTTTATCAAAGCAGCAAGGCAACACTTCTCCTTGAGTATTAACTACTGCCCCACCCCACAATCGGCGACAATGATTGGGTAATGAGCTCTTTATTTCATATTTACCATTACTCATTTTTTCATAGCGCGCATATTTTTTCAGTGTAGTCAGCAATTCATGACCATTTTCAACATCACACAATTGCGCTGATTTAAATGAAAGCCTATCCGCATGGAGCGATTTGGCAAGTATCTTCATATCATTCATTTGATGCTCATTGGTTTTGAACACAATAAATTGAATTTCTATCAATGGCGTTACCGAACGAAGTTCTTTTTTCCAGGCTACTACTGATTTTATTCCAGTCAATGCTTTCTGTAAATTTCCACCTTGCCTATAAAGCTCATACACCTCCTGCGTACTGCCATCAATAGAAACAATGAGCTTATCCAATCCAGAAAGGACTATATCCTTAGCCGTTATATCAGTCAAATAATGACCATTAGTAGATGTTGAAGTATAAATGTGTGCATCGTGCGCATACTTTATCAACCCGCTTAAACTTTTGTGCAAAAAAGGCTCTCCTTGAAAATAAAAAATAACATGAAAGAGTGTTGATTTTTGTTCATCAATTAACCGTTTGTAGTTATCTTCATCAAAAGTGGCTGGTATAGGTCGAGGTGCCAAATCTATACCAACAGGGCACTGTGGACAATGTAGATTACAATAATTGGAGGCTTCTATTGATATAAAAAAAGGGCTACGACTGCTCATTACGTCAAATCCAAGCAATGAACAAAAATAAGAAATTATAAGTTTAAATAAATTATTGATCCGAGAAAAGGAGATATAGTTTAAACTAATAAGGAACAACCTAAAAAAACGAGAAATTGGTACCATAAAATTTTTAATGTACACAAACAAATTGGAGATTAAGTTGTTTGAAGAATAGCAATGTAAAGCATTGTGACATAAAATGCACTTACTTAACAAAAAAACGTGAAAATAGATTGCAAAGTAAGTAAAAATCCAGCAAAAAACACTACATTTGCAGCAAAAATTCAAAAAGTAATAATTCAACTAATTTATAACAAAAAAAACAAATTTATGAGAAAGCAATTATTTTTCGCGGTTTCTATGGTACTTGCGTTAGTTTTCAGCTCATGTAGCAAAGACTTATCTGCCCTAGATCCTAGCTTATTTAAATGTAATCCTAATCCCCTAGAAGTAAAAGGTGGAAAAGTAGATGCAGTAATTACTGGAACTTTTCCAGTTAAGTATTTCAACAAAAAAGCAACATTGACTGTCACTCCAGTTTTGAAATTCAACGGAAAAGAAGTTAAAGGTACTCCTGTGAACTTACAAGGCGAAAAAGTAGTAGGAAACAATCAAACAATTTCTTACAAAGCTGGTGGTACTTACACAGTAAACGCATCATTTGACTATGTACCTGAAATGGCTGTTTCAGAACTATTTCTTGAATTTAGCGTGGTAGCTGGAAAAAAAACATACCAAATTCCAAGTGTAAAAGTTGCAGATGGAGTTATTGCTACTTCACAATTGGCATCAACAAACCCAAAAGAAATTGCGCCGGTTACAATAGCTGACAAATTTCAACGTGTAATTAAAGAACAACAAGAAGCTGACATTTTATTTTTAATTCAAAAATCTGATCTTCGTAAAGCAGAACTT
>JFJP01020542.1_pt1 | contig 12393 bp, 10 predicted proteins | sample 431651 | NCBI WGS metagenome assembly JFJP01 (sample SAMN02602958, study PRJNA72255) | Microbial mat metagenome, whole genome shotgun sequencing project. | biome: fresh water; feature: sink hole; material: water; isolation source: purple microbial (photo- and chemosynthetic) mats found in... | reverse complement strand
CCACCGCGCTCGCGGCGTCGATCAAGCGCCACTTCGGCGCCGAGGTCGAGGGCTTCGCGACCTACCGCTATTTCGAGGGCTGCACCGTGCTGCTCTCGTGGATCTGCCTGCCCCTGTGCATGGGCCTGGAGACGCGCCGCGCCGGCACGGTCGAGGCGCTGTTCTCGCCCCGCCTGTGGACGCCGGACGGTCTCGCCACCCAGGCCGGCGAGAAGACCTTCTGGGACCGCTCGACGCTCTACGGCTTCCGTGGGGCGTTCCAGGCCGGCGCTACCGAACGCGCCCTGCCCTTCCTCCAGGCCTACAGCCGGCGGCGCCTGCTCGGCGAGCACGTGCCCTATCCGGTAGAGGCCTGGCCCGAGGGCGGCCAGCGCCACCTCTCCTCGGAAAGCGCGCTGTACTGCCGCATCTTCACCGAGGGCCTGTTCGGCCTCCTGCCCAGCGGCCTCGACTGCTTCCGCTGCCGGCCGCGCCTGCCCGCCGCCTGGCCGCGCATGGCTCTGCGCTCGGTGCATGCCTGCGGCGCGGTCTGGGATGTCGAGGTCGAGCGCCGCCCGGCCGGCCTCGCCGTGCGCCTGCTCCGCGCCGGGGCCCCGACCGTCGAACGCCTGCTGCCCGAGGGCGGCGAGATCGAGTTGACCCTGGCGCGCTGAGCCGTCAGGAATGCATGCGCAAGGGCGTGGCAAATAGCACAAAACCGATAGAACGCCGTTATGCGCCTGAAACCCGCTTCCACCCTGCTCTTCACAGGCGATTCCATCACTGACGCCGAGCGCAGCCGGCCGATGGGCGAGGATGTAAAGGACCAGCTCGGCAACGGCTACGTCGGACTCTTGGCCGCGATCATGGATGCGACCTCCCCGCAACTCGGGATACGCATCGTCAACAGCGGGGTCTCGGGTGATACCGCCCGCGATCTCGCCGCGCGCTGGAGCCGCGACGTGGAGGAGGTCAGGCCTGACTGGCTCTCGGTGATGGTGGGGATCAATGACTGCAGTCGGAGCTTCGTCCGTCGCAACATCCCGGCCATGCAGGTACCGGTGACGGAATACCACGCCACCCTCGACCGCCTGCTCTGCGGCATCCGTCCGTCGCTGCAAGGCCTGCTGCTGCTTACACCGTTCTTCGTCGAACCGAATCCTGATGATGCGCTGCGCCGTCATCTCCTGGGCTATCAGGATGCGGTGCGAAGCCTCGCCCAGAAGCACGATGCGATCCTCATCGATACGCAGGTCGTCTTCGACGGATTATGCCGCCATGACCACCCCAGCCGGATCGCACCTGACCGGGTGCATCCGTGGCGCGCCGGCCACATGGCGATCGCCATGGCCGTGCTGCGCGCGCTTGAACACCGCTTCTAGGACTGGCCGCACAGCCAGCCGCTGGCCGTCGCAATCCTCATGTGCGTCTGCGCAGATGCCCCATGTCCGGCAGCGGGTGGAGGCTACGTTGCGGCATGCTTTCCGAACTCTGCGAACTCCACAACATCGCCGAACTCGACGCCGCCAGCGGCTACCCCGGCCCGTTGGCCCGGCGGGTGCCGCGCGCGGTCGCCACCCCGCTGGTCAATGGCTCCCTGGTCACCGGGGAGTGCTCGCTATCGGAGATCCGCTTCCGCGCCATTTCCGGCCGCCGCTGCGCCATCGTGCTCACCCCGATCAACGGCGGCGACCTCTTCGTCTTTCGCGGCGACCTCTGCCAGAATCATGTCCGCATGCCCGCCGGGGTGACCTACCGGCACATCATCGAGTGGGAGAACGACCCCCTCGCCAAGCTCAAACCCGAAGCCTTCGCCGGCCGGCGCTTCGATCCGGCGGTGTGGCGCATCGTCCTCGATGGTCCGGTGCTGCTGCATGGCATCGATCTCCTGGGCAGCCGCATCGCTCCACCGCTGCCCGAGCAGAAACCCGCCCTGCGCTGGCTGGCCTACGGCTCCTCGATCACCCACGGCTTCACCCCGGTGAGCCGTCAGCAGTGCTACGTTGCGCTGACCGCGCGGCGCCTGGGCGTCGATGCGCTCAATCTCGGGCAGAGCGGTTCCTGCTTCTGCGAAAGGGAGATGGCCGATTACATCGCCAGCCGTGCGGACTGGGATTTCGCGACCTGTGAACTCGGCATCAACATGCGCGGAACGGTCACTCCCGAGGATTTCGCCGGACGCGCCCGCTATCTCGTCGAGACGATCACCGCTCGGCGGCCGGGCAGGCCGCTGGTCCTGATCTCACCGTTCCTTACCGGCGACGACCTGCTGCCCGAACCGTCGGCCGCCGCTGCGACCACGCGCGGCTACGAGGCGGCGCTGCGCGAGCTTGCCGCCAGCTTCGCCGATCGCGGCGTCCATCTGCTGCATGGCCATGACATCCTGCCGGATGTCTCGGGACTGTATTGCGACCTGGTGCATCCAAGCAGCGATGGCCATGCCACCATGGCCGAACGGCTGTCCGAGCGCCTGATCCGCCTCATCCCGGCATTGCAGCGCCGCGGCTGAACAACGGCCACGGCTGGATGACTGCGTCGCCCGCCCTGCTATGCCGGGGGCATGCGCATCCTGCTTCTGATACTGGCTTGCTGCCTGCTGACCGCCGCCGAGCCGGCTCCTGCGGCGGCCGGCGCAGTCGCTCAACGCTCACTGGAACTGACGGCGAAACACCGGCAGTTCATGGAATGGGCCCTGGTCGGCGCGTTGCGCCGGGTTGGCGGACAGCAAGCCTGGCAGACTGGGGCCGAATCCTTCCTCGACGACCTGGGCCGCTTTCTCTCCCTGGAAGAGGGCGATGCGCATATCGCGGAACTGACCGCCGCCGGGCGCAAGGCCATCGCCGCCGGATGCGACGATCCGCTGGTGCAGTTGCGCCTCGGCATCCTGCTCGGCCGCAGCGCCGACGGCCAGAAGATGGTCGCCGGCAGCATCGAGCGGCTGCGCGCTCACCCCGGCGTTTACCCAGCCATCCATGTGGTATCGGCCTTGCGCCGGCAGGTCGATCCGCGCACCCGGAAGCTGACCGCGGAAGCCGCGCGCGATCTCCCTGACGCGATCGTCACCGCCACCCGCGAGGTGCTGGCCGTGCCGTGCGGCCGGGCCATCGCCGTCGATCATCTGGTCGACTGGTTCTCGCCGTTGTTCGCTGACGGCGTCCTGGGCCAGGAAGGCATCGAACTCACGCTCAAGGCCCTCGCGGCTCCTGACGGCGATGCGGCGCTGGCCGGCGTGCTGCGTGGACAGGTCGCCATCGATGCAGCGTGGAAGGCGCGCGGCGGCGGCTGGGCGAGCAGCGTCACCGAACAGGGTTGGAAGGGCTTCCGGGATGGGCTTGCCGAAGCACGCCGCTCGCTGACCGCAGCCTGGCAGACGCTTCCTGAATCCGCCGCTGCCTCCTGCCAGATGATCACCGTAGCGATGGGCGACGGCAGCAGCGAAGAGCAATTGTGGTTCGACCGCGCCATCGCCGCCGACCCGGGTTGCCTCGACGCCTGGAAGCGCATGTCGAACGCTCTGCGTCCACGCTGGGGCGGATCAACCGCGCAGCTGCTTGCGCTGGCGCAGCGTGCCGTGGCCGATGCCAGACCGGGCAACCGGCTCGCCCAGGCCGCCGGCTACGTCCTGGCAGCCTTCGTTGACGAGGATGGCGATGAGTCCGCCGCCTGGCGCGAGATCGCCCGCCTCGACGCCTTCTGCCCACCTGAATCCGCTCAGGGCCGGATGTTCCGCGCCATGGGCGTGGCCTGGCATGCTGGACGGAAGGCCCAGGCCGTGGAACTGTTCACCCGCCTTGGAGGGATCGCCGCCCCCGCCGAGGTGCTCGACGCCGCCCCCTTCGGCTGGCAACGCGGTATGCGTCTGCTCAGCGCCTTGGAACGCGCCCGGCTGGGCCAGGCTGCGCCGGTGATCCGGGCTATCCCCAGCGATGGCACCGCCTACCGCCGCAACCTGCACGCGCCTTTGTATTTCACGCTTCTGCCGACGTTGTGGCAGGCGCATGCCGCACACGATCCGGCGTGGGATGCCCGCATCGCCGCGGTGATTGAGCAGGCAACCACCTCCAAGGCGCCGGCCAGCCCACTGGTCACCGCCGGCTGCAGCGATCCGCTGGTGCGCTATCTCGCCATCGACGATCTGCCGCGCACGACGCGCCGTGCCAATCTGCAGGCCTGCTGGGACGGCCTCGAAGCGGCCGGCTACCCACCGATCGTCTGCTGGCAGCCGGCGTGGTTCCTGATGAAGGATCTGTACCAGGACAAGGCTGCGGCAGCCGAACGCGCCAAACTGCTCCCGCGCTACGCCACCCTCGCCACCAGACTGGCGCTCAGCGTCGGCAGCGAGGGCGTCACCGGCCAGATGGTCCTCTACGAGCTCAGCGATCCGCCGGCTCCGGAAGCAGCCCAGCTCGACCTCATCGACCGCACTGCCGCCGTTCCCGGAATCGAGCCGGCCCTGGCCTCGGGGCTGACCGGCTTCACCGCCCTGGCGCGCGCTATACGACTTGGCCAGGATGACCGGCAGCGGACCCGGCTGGGGTGGATCGCACTCAGCCGCCTGTGGCCGGCGTGGAACGCCTACCACCACCCCAGGATCGCCGCCGCCATGTCCACCGCCGCCTGCCTCGCCGGCCTGCCGATCGAGGCGCGCTGCTGGTTCGATGAGGCTGTCCGCCTCGCCTACGACGACAGCGTACCATGGCAGGGACTGGTGGAAGGCTATGCCCTGACCGGCAGCCCGGATGAATTGCTCGCTTTCGCCGCCGAGATCTCCGCCCTGCCGACGTCCTCAGGGGCGGCCCTGCGCGCCCTCGACCCGGTGCTTTCCGTGTTGCGCAACCGTTGGCTGTACAACCCGCAACGCCTGAAAAACGCGTGGGCCTCGGTCGACCGCGCCACCGCCGGCACGCTGGCCGACCCCGCCCTCGCTGCCGACCTGCGCACGCGGTTGCTCTACTGGCGGGTGGCCTGCGCCGCCCTCGCCGAGGACCAGCCTGCGGTGGCCACCGCACTCAAGGCCCTGGGAGCGCCGTACGACCCCAAGCTGCTACCCTCAGGCATCGATCCGGCCAAGATCGAAGCGGCCGTGACCGCCGCCACACCAGCCGCTGCGGAGCCTGCCAAACCATCCGATTTCTGAGCCTAGGCTTTCAGCGCCTCGAGCGCCTTGCTGCTGCTTTCGAGCAGGTCCTTGTGCAGCGAGCGGCCATGCGCATCCATCGTCACAATGGCGGGGAAGCGCTCGACCCAGAGGTGCCAGATCGCTTCCGGGCTGCCCAGGTCCATCCAGTCGACGCCATCGACGCGGGTGATGCGCTCGGCGTAGACCTGCGCCGCGCCGCCGATGGCGTGCAGGTAGACGCAGCCGTACTGCTTGCAGCCGGCCAGGGTCTTCGGCCCCATGCCGCCCTTGCCGATGACGGCGCGGATGCCGTGGTCGCGCATGACCTCGGCCTGGTACGGCTCCTCGCGCGAACTGGTGGTCGGGCCAGCGGCCTTGCACACCCAGCGTCCGCCTTCCTGGACCATCACCGGACCGCAGTGGTAGATGATCCCGCCGCGCAGATCGACCGGCGGCTTTTCACCGTGATGCAGGCGGTGGTGCACGGCGTCGCGGCCGGTGTAGAGCCGGCCGGTGATCTCGACGGTGTCGCCGAGATTCAGCGAACGCGCGACCTCCTCGGTGAGCGGAGTCTGCAGTTTGACGAGAGCCATGGCGACCTCAGTAGAGCCAGCGGGTGATCGAGCCGTCGGCGCGCAGGTCGACGCCCTGGCGACGGAAGGCCCAGCACATGTAGCTGACGGAGACGAAATAGCTGGCCGGGACGCGGTTGAGCTTGCCGACCTTGCAGCCGAGCAGGGTGGTCCTGCCGCCGAAGCCCATCGGGCCGATGCCGCTCTGGTTGGCCTTCTGGACCACGCGCTGCTCGAGACCGGCGAGCAGCGGGTCGGCGTTGACGTCGTCGAGCGTACGCAGGAACTGGGTCTTGGCGCAGGCCATGCCGCTGACCCGGTCGCCACCGATGCCCACGCCGAGGATGCCGGGGCCGCAGCCCTGGCCCTGGGCCTGCAGCACGCAGTCGAGCAGGGCGTTCTCGACCCCGGCGAGATCGCGGCCGCCGAACTTCGCGTTGGGCAGGGTGTAGGTCGCGCCGACGTTCTCGCAGCCGCCTCCCTTGAGCATCACCACCACCTCGACGTGATCCTTGCGCCACTGGTGAAAATGCAGGTCTGGCGTGCCCGGTCCGACATTGTTGCCGCTGTTGGCGCCAGTGACGCTGTCGACCGAGTTCTGGCGCAGGTAGCCCTTGCCCGTCGCCTGCTTCACCGCCTCGACGAAGGCCTCGTGGAAGGCGATCTGGTCGTAGCCGACCGGGGTGTGGACATAGACCAGGATCGAGCCGGTGTCCTGGCACAGCGGACTGCTCTTGGCGCAGGCCAGGCCAATGTTGTCCTGCACCACCTGGAAGGCGTAGGCCGCGTTGGAGCCGGGCTCCTCGACCGCGGCGCCTGCCTCGACCTTGGCGCGCACGTCGGCGGGCAGTTCACTGGAGGTCTTGCGGATGAGTTCGAGCAGCGAAGCGATGAGCGGTGCGTCAGCCATGGCGACAGCCTCACGGCCGGCGAGCCGGATCAACGCGCGGGCTGGGCGGGGGCGGGGGCCAGCGTGTCATGCATGCGCCGGGCTGCGCGCACCGCCGCGCGATAGGCCCGTTCGACCACCGGATCGGGCGCGCCCATGGTCAGCACCAGACTGTCGAGGAAACGGCGGTCTGCGTTCTCGCTGTCGATCAGCGCGTTGATCTCGACGCGTCGCACCGGCGGTACGCCGAGGGCCGGGGCGAGCAGCCCATCGCCACCGGCGGGAACCGCCAGTTCCTCGGCGATGGCGGCGGCGACCGACGGCCAGCGGGCGCGGCGAGAAGCCAGCTGGCGCGGCGGCAGCCAGCTTCCGGATTGTTCCGAACCGGCCGCCCAGCGCGCGATCACGGCATCGCGCGGGCCGCCCTCCACCACATCGATCTCGCCCGGCACGCGCGGCAGGCCATGCGCGACATCCTCGACCCACCACGCCACCGCCTCGGCGCGCTCGGGCTGCCAGGCGCTGGCCGGCCGGTTGGCGCAGCCGGCGAGCAGTCCGGCGAGCAGCAGGACGATCAGGCGCACCGCAGCCCCGCAGCGGCCAGCCGACCGCACAGTCCGGCGTGGTCGGCCCGGCGCGAGAAGACCAGACCGGGCACCCGGGCGTCGTGGGTGTTGTAGCGCAGCGCCGTGCCGGCGAGGTCGGTAGCGATGCCGCCGGCGTACTCGATCACCGCCGCCGGGGCGGCCGCGTCCCATTCGGCAATGCGCCGGGCATGCACGAACAGGTCGGCCTCGCCGAGCAGGATCTGCGCCGCCTTCACCCCGACCGACTGCGCCGGCAGGTGGGTGAACTCGGGCAGGGCAGCGAGCACCCGCGCGAGATGCTCGCTGTTCCGTGAGCTGGTGCCGCCGGCGAGGATGTCGCGCACCCCGGCCACCGGAGTCAGCGGACGCTCACCGGCAGCATCGGCCTGGCCACCGCCCAGGCCGCGCGCCCCCCACACCGCCAGACCACGGGCGGCCAGGTCGAGCACGCCGAGCACGGCCACGCCATCGATCGCCAGCGCCACCTGCACGCACCACTCCTCGCCGCCAGCAACATAGCTGCGCGTGCCATCGATCGGATCGATGATCCACAGCCGTCGGCTGCCCAGTCGGGCGGGATCGTCGGTGAGTTCCTCCGAGAGGATGGCATCGCCAGGAAATGCCTCGCCGATCGCCTGACGCACGATGCGGTCGGCGGCGAGATCGCCATCGCTGACAGGCGAGCCATCGGCCTTCGCGCGCGAGCCGATGCCCGCCTGCAGGCGCAGGGCCTCGGCCCCGGCGGCGCGGGCGGCGGTGCGGGCAAGGGCGAGTTCGCGGGTCAGGTCCATCGCACGGCGATCCTAGAAATCGCCCCGCGTTGTCACGGCCGGCCCGCCCGCGCCACTGCGCCTCCGGCTGGCCAGCCAGGCGCGCGGCGCCAGGCCCATGACCTTGCGGAACTGCCGGCTGAACAGGAACAGATCACGGTAGCCGAATTCGGCCGCGACCTCGCCGGCGGTGGCGGCCGATTCCAGACGTCCGGCGGCGCGCGCGATGCGGTGGTTGACCAGCCAGGCGCGTGGCGCACAGCCGTAGGTGCGGCGGAACAGGCGGGAGAACCAGTTCGGCGACAAGCCGAGCTGGCGCGCCAGTTCGGTCGGCTGGGGCCGGGCGGTGGGGTCGCGATCGACCAGTTCCAGCAGCCGCGCCTGGGCGGCCGCCTCCAGACCGCCGCTCTGACGCACCGCCACGCGGCGCAGTTCGCTGAACAGCAGGACGAGCAGGGCGCGCAGGCGCGGTTCGCGATCCGGCAGGCGCGCCGACCATTCGCGACGCAGACCGTCGAGATGCGGCGCGATCGCGGCGGCCCCGCGTATCACCGTCGCCAGCGGCGGCGGTTCGGCGGCGATGGTGAAACGCAGGTTGGCCTTGGCGAACCAGCGCACCTCGCCGCGCTGACGCAGGATCTGCTCGCAGCCGGCAGGCACCCACAGGACGTCACCAGGACCGGTGCGGATCGCCCGGCCAGCGACCGACCCGTGCTGCCCGCCCTGGTGGACGAGGTGCAGCATGTGCTCGGACAGCACCCGACGGCCCATGTCCCAGCCGGTCAGCCGGTAGCGACCGCACAGGGTGATCTGCATCGGGCAGGCCGGATCGGCCAGGGCCGTGAGCCATCGATCCCATGCCTTGGCCTCGTCCATGCAGTCATTCTGGTGCAAGTCAGCGAAACTCCAACCATGGCCAATCCGACTGTCATCGGCTAGCCTGGGGCATGCGCGCCATCATGGTCATGTTCGACACCCTGTGCCGGCGGTTCCTGCCGCCATACGGGGCTACTGACACCATCGCCCCCAACTTCGCCCGCCTGGCGAAGCGCACGGTGCAGTTCCAAAACTGCTATGTCGGCTCGATGCCGTGCATGCCGGCCCGGCAGGAGATCCATACGGGCCGGTACAACTTCCTGCATCGCGCCTGGGGCCCGCTCGAGGGCTTCGACGACTCGATGCCCGAACAGCTCGCGCGCGCCGGCGTGCACACCCACCTTGTCACCGACCACTACCACTACTGGGAGGACGGCAGCGGCACCTACCACAACCGCTACCAGACCTGCGGCTTCGTCCGCGGCCAGGAGGGCGATGCGTTCTTCGGCTGGGCCGGACCGGTCGCGGACCGGCAGCGCTACCGCAACCGGTCAGGCGCCAAGGAGCGCTGCTCGTACAACGACCTACTCACCCAGGACTGGGTCAACCGCACGCAGTTCACCACCGAGGAGTCGATGCCGCAGACGCGGACCTTCGACGAGGGCCTCGACTTCGTGCGCCGCAACGCGCCCTTCGAGTCATGGTTCTGCCAGATCGAGACCTTCGATCCGCACGAGCCCTTCTTCACCCAGAAACAGTGGCAGCAGCTCTACCCGCATGAGTGGGACGACAGCGTGCTCGACTGGCCGGGCTACGAACGCCACGACGGTGACAGCGCGCGCATGGAGCACCTGCGCTGCATGTACCGCGCCCTGGTCTCGATGTGCGACCGCAACCTCGGCCGCGTGCTCGACATGATGGACGAACTCGACCTGTGGAAGGACACGATGCTGATCGTGAACACCGACCACGGCTTCCTCCTCGGCGAGCACGACTGGTGGGGCAAGTGCCGTATGCCGTGGTACCAGGAGGCGGCGCACATCCCTCTGTGGATCTGGGACCCGCGCAGCCAGGCCGCCGGAGTCACGCGCGACGCCCTGGTCCAGACCATCGATCTGGCGCCGACCTTGCTCGAATTCTTCCGTCAGCCGATCTCTGCCAACATGCAGGGCAGGTCGCTGCGACCGGTGATCGAGTGCGACTCCAGGATCCGCGAGGCCGCACTCTACGGCATCTTTGGCGGGCACGTCAACTGGACCGACGGCCGCCACGTCTACATGCGCGGACCGGTCGGCCAGGGCAACAACCCGCTGACCGAATACACCACCATGCCGACCCACATGAGCAGCCGCTACAGCGTCGAGGAACTGCGCTCCTGGCAGCCGCACGGCGGCTTCATCCACACCAAGGGCTGTCCGGTGATGGCCTTCCCGCGTGGCGGGAAGGGCTGGGTCACCGGCCTGGAGTCCCGGCTCTTCGATCTCGAGGGCGACTACGCGCAGAAGGCGCCGCTGGCGGACGCCGACCTGGAGGCGCGCCTGATCCCGCAACTGGTTCGGCTGATGGCGGCCAGCGACGCTCCGCCGGAGCAGTACCAGCGCCTCGGCCTGCCACCGCCCGACCGCATCGGCGATCCCGCGGCGGTGCGCGCCAGCCTGGCTGCGATCGCCGGCTGAGCCGTCCGTCAGCCCGGCTGCTGCCGCGCGGCCAGCCGCCAGCGCCCGGGGCTAACGCCGGCCACGGCGCGGAAGGCGTGGTTGAAGTAGGTCGCACTGCTGAAGCCGCAGCGCAGGCCGATCTCGGCCACCGCCAGATCGCTGCCGCCGAGCAGATCGCGCGCACGCTGCACCCGGGTGCGCGACAGCCAGGCGGAGAAGCCGCCACCGGTGGCGCGGGCGACCACCCGCGAGACGTGGCCCGGATGCATGCCGCAGGCCCGCGCCGCATCCTCGCGGCTGATCGCCGTGTGCAGATGCTCGTCGATCCATTCGCGCAGGCGCAGCCAGACCGGATCCTCGGCCAGCAGCGGCCGGTCGAACAGGCGCCGGGTGCAGGCCGCGGCCAGGTGCGCCGCCTCTGCAAGCAGCCGACCCCCAGCCGGCGCCAGCGCCTCGGCGGCATCGGCCGACGTGCGCAGGGCGGGGTCTGCTCCTCCGCGCAGGAACAGGGTGGTCACCTTCTTGGACTCCGACGAGGGACCGGGCTGGCTGCGCAAATAGAGGCGGATGCGATCCGGCCGCAGGTCGATGGTCAGGAAGGAGAAGGCATGCAGGTGCAGCGGACGGTTCCACGCCAGCCGGCAGACCACCGCCGCATCGCCTGCGCGTAGCAGCACCTCGCCGACCGCCTCCCCCTGCGGCAGCCGCATGCGGTTGCGACCGTCCAGGGCGAGGACGAAGCGGGTCGAACCGCTGACCGTCGCCCCCGGCTCGGCCGGTGCGCGACCCCAGCCCGGGCAGGCGCGCCGGCACCCGGCGGCGAGCCAACCGTCGAGCGCGGCGGCGATACGCGTGCGTTCGTCCATGTGACGATTTCGCAATCCAGTTGCTGAATCGCAATGGATTTCCGTACTCGACCTTGGCTATGATCGCCAGCATGGAACGTGCACCGAACATCCTCTACCTCAACAGCCATGACACCGGGCGGGTGACCGGAGCGATGGGCTACGGCGTGCGCACGCCGAACATGAGCCGCCTCGCCGCAGAGGGCGTGCTGCTGCGCAACTGCCACTGCGCCGGGCCGACCTGCTCGCCCAGCCGCGCGGCCCTGATCACCGGCATGGTGCCGCACAGCTGCGGCATGCTCGGCCTGGCCCATCGCGGCTGGGCGCTGACCGATCCCACCTGGACCCTCCCAAGCCATCTGCAGGGCCACGGCTACGCCACCGCCGCCTGGAACATGCCCTCGAACCACTGCAGCCGGCCAGACCGTCACGCCAGCCAGCAGGAGGCTGCGTCAGCGCACGGGTACGGAGCCTTCCTCGGCAACCGCCTGGAAGACCTGGTCGCCTGGGTCGGCAAGCCGCCGACGGCGCAGCCCTGGTTCCTCAGCGCCAGCTTCACCCTGACCCACCGCATCGGCCGCGGCTTCACCACCCAGCCTGATGCCGCCGCCTACGACCCGCGCTGGACCCTGCCGCCACCGGTCCTCGCCGATACCGCCGAGGTGCGCGCCGACTGGGCGCACTTCCTCACCGATGTCACCGAATGGGACCGCCAGCTTGGCTTGGTGCTCGACGCGCTTGAGGCCAGCGGGCAGGCTGAGAACACCATCGTCCTCGTCACCACCGATCACGGGGTGCCCTTCCCCGGCCTGAAGTGCAATCCAACCGTGCACGGGACCGGCGTGCTGTGCATCCTGCGCGGCCCCGGCGGCCTGCGCGGCGGCCTAGCGATCGACCACCTGGTATCACAGATCGACCTGTTCCCCACCCTCTGCGGCATTGCCGGGGTGCCGGTGCCTGGACGGGTGCAGGGCGTCGATCTGCGGCCGACCCTGGAGGGCAAGCCGATCCGTGACCAGGTCACCGCCGAGGTCACCTACCACGCCGCCTACGAGCCGATCCGCACACTGCGCACCGACCGCCATGTCTATGTCCGCCGCTTCGGCGAACGCCGCCGCCCGGTGGCGCCGAACTGCGATGCCTCGCCCAGCCGCGACC
>JFJP01012457.1_pt1 | contig 12393 bp, 8 predicted proteins | sample 431651 | NCBI WGS metagenome assembly JFJP01 (sample SAMN02602958, study PRJNA72255) | Microbial mat metagenome, whole genome shotgun sequencing project. | biome: fresh water; feature: sink hole; material: water; isolation source: purple microbial (photo- and chemosynthetic) mats found in... | reverse complement strand
GGCCAAATGACAACATTTATTTTTGCCGCAGACGCAGACGTAAACACAGCACGCCAGGCGGACGCTGAACCATTCACATCGAAATCAACAATAGCGGTGTTAACTCCCCAAGCTGCCAGCTTGGCAAAATCTGCATTATTGATTACTCTGTCTGCAAGGTAATAATGGGTAGTTCGAGATGGGACAGCATTGACTGCGCTTTGCGCAAGGGCTGAGATCGGGGTTGGGGTCAAGGTTAAGGTTTCAGTGGAATTTGGTTCGGTCGTCACAGAAGCGGCAGATATGTTCTGGTCAACTATTCTGGCTTGCACAACGCTCACTGGATTGGTCAGGGAGACCAGCATCAGTAATGTTATAGCTATTTGCACTACCTTGGGAAACATGAGAAACTCCTTTATCGCTCACCTTTCCAGAAGACTTTACACGGGCAAACAGGCGCTCATACGGAATAATTACGGTGCTGCTGGAAGGCACTTTCATTAAAAGGCATTGTAGCAACGCAGGGTTATAGTCCTAGAGTACCAAAATCGCCAACAGATTTGTAAGCTGACGGCGGTTTATAGCGAATCTGCAATGGACTTGTAATTTACGGCGAGCTTCAAATATTTTTAGAGCCTGCATTTTTTGAGAGTAACTCAAATTGGGCATACTTATAAATTAGGGTTGATGACAACGACAAGCCAAAAACTTCAGCCGCAAATCGCCAAACCAATCTGTAAAATTAGCTCATATTCGCGGCAAAGGATTTTTTATTTGCAGTTCAATTCCGCCAGAAACGGGGAGAGACATAAAAAAATAGCTGACCAGAAACCAATTTCTGGTCAGCGTTTAGGAAAACATAGCCGAGTTTAATCTTTGTTCTTCTGACGACTTGTTTGGGCATGTTGCCTAGCGTATAGTGCCGTCACGCAAAAGCTGGTTTTAGCTCCCAGTCATTTTCAAAAATGCATCCACAACCTTCGGGTCAAATTGTTTACCGCTCTGATTCTTAATATAAGCCAGGGCTTCTTCACTCGACCACCCTTTGCGATAGGGGCGGTCGCTGGTAATGGCATCCCATACATCAGCAATGGCAAAGATGCGCGCAGCAATCGGAATCTGCTCGCCCTTTAATCCGCGCGGATAGCCGCTGCCGTCCCACTTTTCGTGATGACAATATGGGATGTCCAGAGACTGCCGCAAATATTTAATCGGCTGGAGCATTTCATAGGCAAATTGCGGATGGCGGCGCATGAGAATCCATTCCTCGTCTGTCAGTTCGCCTTGCTTGAGCAGGATGTTATCTGGAATACCAATCTTGCCAATGTCGTGCAACAAAGCGCCGCGCCGAATATAGAGCAGTTCGCTGTCTTTGGCGCCCAGCGCTTTTGCAAGGGAGAGCGTAAATTCGGTCACGCGCTGGGTGTGATTTTCTGTTTCCTTATCGCGTAAATCCATTGCGCGCGCCCAGCCTTCAATGGTGGCGTCGTAGGCGATGATAAGTTCAAGGTTGACACGCTGAAGGTCTTCAAAAAGTTGGGTTTGATCGATTGTGATGGCAGCTTGCCCCGCCAGGGTTTCCAGAAAATCCACCCATTCCAAATTTACAGGCAGGGCGGTACGATGAAAAACCTCCAACACCCCTTTGACCTCTCCCTTGGAGATGAGCGGCACGCCATAAAATTCCAGGAACCCTTCAGATTGTAAAATGGATGCGCGTGTAAATTTGGCTCCAACTTCGGGCAGGTTGGAAACGTGAATTGTGCGGCGCTCAAACGCGGCACGCCCCGAGAAACATTCGCCAAGGCGCAGGTGGGTTTGCTCGATGGCGCGGCTGCGGAACCCCTGCCCGGCGACGTAATCCAGCGTTTTCAGGTGGGGACTGAACAAAAGAACATCAACAGCATCTACATTTAGCTGGGCAATGGTCTGGGTAATGACCGTATTTAAGATGGGGCGCAGGTCAAATGAAGAGGAGATTGCGCGATCAATCAAATGCAAAGCCTGCAACTGATTCAAACGGCGCGCCGTTTGCGCGCGCAGACGCGCCGAGTGGATGGCTCCGGCGGCTTGTGATGCAAAAAGCGAGAGCAGGCGCTCGTCGGCTTCGGTAAATTTCCGTTCAGAGTCGCCAGTTTCGTCTGCTGTCAACACACCGATTAACTCGCCGCCGTACAGCATTGGCACCTCAAGGACAGCGCGGATGATTTTGTCATCGTATTGCTGTGAGCGTCCCTCCCAGGTGGTGTAATCATCCACCCGCAGCGGTTGGCGGGTTTGCGCCACGTAACCGGCTGCGCCTTCGCCATTTTGCAGACGTGTGCCCATGATCTGGTAGGGGGTGGTATCCACCGTCAGGACCAATTCGTCGCTCTCTGCAAGATAGAGATAAATGCCGCTGGATGCAGACCCAAGTAATTACCCAAGTAATTTTTTGGCATTTTCCACAATAGTTTGCAACATACCATTTAGTTCATTTTCTGCTGAGAGGGCATTACTTGTTTCATATAACGCGGAGAATTCCCTGGCACGGCGCGCCGTCTCTTCACGCAAGCGCGCCGAGTGAAGCACACCCGCGGCTTGAGCGGCAAAAAGTGACAGCAGGCGTTCATCTGCCTCGGTAAATGTGCGCTTCGAATCGCCAATTTCCGCCACATCCAACACGCCGATCAGTTCACCGCCAAAAAGTATCGGCACTTCAAGGTCGGCGCGGAATTGGATGTCATTATATGTATTTAAACGTCCTTCCCAGGTTGAATAATTTTCAAGCCTCATGGGTTGGCGAGTCTGGGCAACCCGCCCAGCCATATCTTCGCCTGGGCGCAAGATGGTGCCGACGGGTACAGCGGGCGTTGTTGTAACCACAATTTTCAGATTATCGTTTGTGCGATCACGAAGATACATGACGCCTGTGGCAGTGCCCAGCAATGTTGTGGCATGTTCCACAATATCTTTTAGCAGGGTATTCAAGTCGTTGTCTGCTGAGAGGGCGTTACTCGTTTCATACAGGGCGGCGAATTCCTTGAAGCGGCGCTCTGTCTGCTCAAAGAGGCGGGCATTTTGCAAAGCAAGGGAAGCCTGTCCTGTAAAAGCGCGCATTAACTCGACGTGTTCATTTGTAAAAAAATCAGGCTCGGTACTGTCAAGGGAGAAGAGGGCTACAACTTCATCATTAAGAATGATCGGCGCGCCCGCCCATGAGCAAATAAAATCAAATTCCTGAACGCGAAGCCAGCCTGGGTATTGAGCTATGTTCGGAATAATCAGCGGTTGTTTATTTTCGAGCATCCAACACAGGTTTTCGACATCGGCAAAATCGAAACTGTATTTCGTAATGGTTTCAAAAATTTTCGGGTCGATTTTTTTATATCCACGAACCCTTGCTATTTTGATTTTTTGTTGCTGCGGCTGAACGAGCATGATGGAGCCGCCGTCGAAAGGCACAACGCGTTCAAGGGCTTCGAGCAGACGGTCTAGGATGGTTTCAAAGTCAAGGCTGGCGCTCATGGATGCGCCGGCGCTCAATGCGTCGCGGAGCGCATCCGACACTTGTCGCTGCCTGCGTTCTGCCTCAAAAAGGCGGGCATTTTCCAGCGCGCTTGCCGCCTGATTCGCAAGGGTGGCTGTCAGGCGTTCATCGTCGCTGCTGAAGGCGTTGAGTTGTTCGCTCTCGATGCTGATCACGCCGATTACACGATCTCCCAATTTCATGGGCACGTATAAACCAGACTGCAGCCCGGGATAGGTATCGACATAATATTGATCGTTACGCAGGTCGTTTGACCGTATCACCTTTTTATGCTGAATAGCCCTGCCACTCAGCCCCTGATTAGAGTAGGCAACCAGCGCATTAAAGTGTTCCTCCACTTCACGCCGTTCTGTTTCGTTCTTCAAGCCTGGTTGATTGAAAGCCAGCAACTCCAGACGTTCATTTTGCGGATGGTATAAGCGTATGGTTGTATGATGCCATCCGAGTTTTTGTTCAAGCAACTCAATCACTTTTTGACCAATCTGCCTGGGGTCAAGAATTTGATTGATGGTCAGCCCGCTTTCGTAGAGTGTTTCCAATTCCATCACACGCTGGCGCATCTCGTCTTCCACCAGCCTGCGTTCTGTAATGTCATGAATAACGCCATGAATCAATTGCGGATTCCCGTTTTCGTCACGCAGCATAATTGCCCGGTCGCGAAACCAGTGGAATTTTCCATTGGCGGCAGCCATACGGTATTCCTCTTCAAACGGTTCACCGGTTTCTGCACAGCGCAGATAGGCAGCGTCAACCTGTGAGAAGTCGTCAGGATGAATAAGTTGATTCCACAGGGCAGGCGAGTTCCGAATCCATTCTTCCTGTGTAAATCCCAAAATAACTTCAATCTGGGGGCTGACGTATGTGGTGCGAATGCCATTCTTTACCAGATCGACATAAACAATGGCGGGAATTTGTTCGACCAGGGTGCGGTATTGCAATTCACGTTCGCGCAATGATTGCTCTGCCAATTTGCGTTCGGTGATGTCCTGAATAACACCGTGCAGCCGCAAGAGGTCGCCGCGCTCGTCAAGCTCCAGTTCGCCGATGACATGCAGCCAGCGCTCCTGCCCGTCATTGTGACGGATGATTTTATATTCGAAGTTAAGATGTTTACTCCTTGCGGCATGATCGATGAAGTAACTTACCATCTGCGGACGGTAATCGGGGTGGATCAGGCAAATACCGCCATCTGCCGTATGCGGGTAGGATGAGTTAATGCCGAAGATTTTATCGAGGCTGGCGGAGCTTTCCCACACACCCTTCGAAAATTCCAGCACATAATTTCCCATGTTGGCAATTTGTTGCGCCTCTTGAAGTAAGCGTTCGCTTGCGTGCAGCGCCTCTTCTACCTGTTTGCGTTTGGTGATGTCGCGCACCACAGCCAGCAGGTATCCCTCTCCGCCGATTTGCGAATAACGCAGGGAGATTTCGGTCCAAAATAATTGACCGGTCTTTTTTTTCGCGCGCCATTCAAATATCTGGGGACCTACTTCCAATGCCAGGCGCATTTTTTCCCGCGCGTCCAAACTGGTATAAGGCGGCTGCTTGGAGCCAAGTTCGTCCATTTCGAGGGCAATCACTTCGCGCTCTGAATCATAGCCGTACATTTGCAGCATGGATTCATTGACATGCAGTAATTCCCCGCCCGGCACAGCATGGATAAAAATAGCTTCTGCCGTGGCATTGAAAATTTCGCGATATTTTCGTTCACTTTTTTGCAGGTCTGCGAGCGCCAGGTTCAATTCACGGGCGCGCTGGTTCATGCGTTTTCGCAAGGTTTGGTTGAAAATGAGTCCCAGGATTGCCAGAAAAAAAAGCAGCGCCCCTGTTATCCAATATGAGAGTTGTTCCTGCCGGTTATTGTTTTCCCACAGTACCCACTGATCTGCCAAGATGCCCTGCGACTCTCCCTGCTCGTCGAGAAGTATATAAGGTGGATAGTCAACCCTGGCGCTGGGTATTGGCAAGGCAGCCATAACAGATGAAGTATTGGCACAGGGAGCCAGTATTCCAAAAAGGAAAACAGCAATGAAGGCTGTCAATGCGCGGTACTTCTTTTCATTCTGATATTTCATGACAAATTCTCTTTAGAACGACTCGGATATTATTCTGCATCAAAGATCACGGTGCGGTTGCGCCCGGCTTGCTTGGCGGCATACAAAGCCTGGTCGGCGCGCAGCAGCAGGGCATCCACAGAATCAGAACGCGCAGTGTGATGATGTATTTGGGAAATTCCCAGGCTGATCGTGAGGTTAAGCAGTCCCTTATTCGTTTCCATACGCATGGCGGCAATGCTGGTATGGATGCGCTCGCCAAGGATACGCGCCTCCTGTACGCCAGTCTGGGGCAGCAGGACAATAAACTCATCGCCGCCATAACGCCCAAGCACATCAACAGAACGGAGTTGGTCGCCGACGACCTTTGTGAGGTACTGCAATGCCTGGTCGCCAATGGCATGTCCGAAGTTGTCGTTAATCAACTTAAAATCATCCACATCGAACATCAACACAGAGAATGGAGAGTTATAGCGGAGGGCAACATTAAATTGATGCGCGGCAAGTTCGAATAGGTGGCGGCGGTTATAAACGCCGGTCAAGGTGTCAATACGCGCCAGTTGCTGTTCACGCGCAAAGGCTTGTTCAAGCTCCCTGTGGGTAACTTCGAGCGCATCCTTTGCCTGCCGCAACTCGGATTCGGCTTCCTTGCGCGCGGTGATGTCTGTATGCGTCGCTGTCATGCGCAATGGATGCCCTTGCGCATCATATTGGACAATTTTCCCCTGATCCAATATCCAACGATAACTTCCATCCTTTGCGCGCAAGCGATACTCGTCACGATGGATCGGCGTTTTTCCGTTGAGATGGTCCTGCATGGCTTGCTGCGCCGAAGCGCGGTCATCGGGGTGGAGCAAACTCTCCCAGAACCCATAGGTGGTTTCGATTTCTTTGAGGGTATAGCCGAGGATTTCAGCCCAACGGTCATTTCTCCGAATTTCGCCCGTTTGGATGTTCCAGTCTGAATAGCCCAACTGACCGCCTTCGATCACTGCCGCCAGCCGCGCCTCTGATTCTCGAATAATTTCATCTGCCCGTTTGCGCGCAGTAACGTCGCGCAGCATTCCCTCATGATACTGGATGTTTCCCTGTTCGTCGTACACATAATATCCATGATCTTCAACCCATATCTCAGAGCCGTCCTTGCGCTTCATGCGGTACACATCAAAGTCTTCCTTTACGGCGTCTAACACATGGCTGCTTCTATCTTCAGGCGCAAAGTAGAGGTCGTTTTGGATATCCGCTTCGAGCATTTCCTCGCGGGTTGAATAGCCAAACATCTTTACCATGGCGGGGTTTACATCTACAAATTTTCCTGAATGGGTACTGCGGTAAATACCGTCCATCATGTTGTCAAACAATGTCCGGTAGCGCTCCTCCGATTTTCGCAGTTCTGCATCCACCTGTTTACGCTCGGTAGCATCATGAATGATGGAAAAAAGCACAGGCTCTTCATGTAATGCGATGGGGGATGAATACACTTCCACGATGCGTTCATCTCCGCTGGCAAGCCTGTGTGGAAAAACAAAATAATTTTGTTCAACGCGTAATGCTTTTTGACGCTCCACCGCCACCTGCTCTGGCGATAATCCATTGATCTCTTGAATTGTCATGGCGCATAGTTCTAATTTGGAATACCCGTAAAATTTTATCGCGGCTTGATTGGCGTCAAGAATAGCCCCCGTAGCAGGCTCGATCAACAGCATGACCGCTGAATGTCCCTCGAATAACAAGCGGAAGGTTTGCTCGTCAGGCACAGCGGATGGCATATTTTCCGGAGGAGTCTTTCTATGGGGCATACATTGCTCCTGTTCGATCTGGATCAAAAATCACAGTACGATTACGCCCGGCTTGTTTGGCGGCATACATGGCTTCGTCAGCGCGGCGGATCACATTTTCCACCGATTCATCCTGCGGCGCGTGCAAAATTTCAGCGATGCCAATGCTAAGTGTGACAAAGACCGGGGTGGTATCTGTCTCGATACGAAGCGCCTCCACCCCGCTGCGGATGCGTTCCGCCACCAGCCAGGCTTGTTTTGCGCCCGTTACCGGCAATGCAATCACAAACTCTTCGCCGCCGTAGCGTCCGATCATATCCACATTCCGCAGTTGAGAACAGGCAGCCTGCGTAACACGTTCGAGCATGAGATCACCCAGGGCATGTCCGAATGTGTCGTTGATGCTTTTGAAATGGTCGAGGTCAAACATAATGACAGACAAAGGATGCCCGTAACGTTTGGCAACTTCAAATTCATGTTCGGCAAGCTCGAACAGGTAACGACGGTTGTTAACGCCAGTCAAGGCGTCGGTATGCGCCAGGTGCTGTTCATGTTCAAAGGCAAACTTAAGCTCAAGGTTTGCTTTTTCAAGTTCTTCCCGGGCTTGCTGCAGGTCGGCTTCTGCCCGCTTGCGCTCGGTAATATCCAGTTTAATTGCGATGAAGTGGGTTACATTTCCATATTCATCCAGCACGGGCGTGATGGTTTGCTCTTCATCATACAAACTGCCATCCTTGCGGCGGTTCATCATTTCGCCGCGCCAAACCTGCCCCGCCAGGATGGTTTGCCACATGGTTTTATAAAACTGCGGATCATGCGTTTCAGATCGAATAATGCGGGGATTCTGTCCAATGGATTCCTCTTTTGTGTACCCCGTCAATGTAACCCAGGCGGTATTGACCCACTGAATTGTGGCATTTATATCTGTAATGGCAATGGCATTTGCGGCGGCTTCGAGCGCCGCGCTTTGTAAAAGCGAGTTCTCTTCCGCATGTTTTCGCGCAGATAACTCTTTTTGCATTTGTTGCATCAGGCGGACATTCCACAAGCTGGTTGCGATCTGCCCGGCAAAGGATTCCATGGCTGGCACATCATCTTCTCTCAAGGAAAAGCCGTTGACCACCATCAGCCCCAGAGCTTCGTCATCTGCGCGCAAAGGCGCAACAATACCCTGTTCAACTTTTAATATCCCCATAATTTGATCTGCTAAAAACTCAAGTTCCGCCGGCAGCATTGCCGCAATAAATTCATTTGTCTTTCGCACATAAACTGCCTTGCTCGCGGCGATATGACGAGCATATATGCCATCTGGAGCAGATGGAAAACAGTAGCTTGATGCTGAAACCCCCACTAACTTTTCAGTCTGTTCAAGAAAATTTGGCTCGTACGAAGTATGCGCCACGGTCAGGGTTTGGCGGTTATCGTCAATCATAAACAGCGAGACTTCACCGCCTAGCGCTTTGATCTGATCGCCAACCGCGTGATAGACCTCTTCCGCTGTGCGCGCCCGTTGGATGGATTGCGCAGCGCGGCTGAGTGCCAGCAGAAGATCATGGCTGTGACCAAGCGCATCCCGAGTCAAATTTCCAGTTGATTTTTTGGGCATCTTATCGAGCACAACAACCATCCTTTCGGATTTATAACATCCGGGAAATTCACTTCTGAACACCAAATTATCTCAGTGTTCCCTAACTTTTATGTATCGAAATATTTCTTATCCCCAGCCCCACTTTAATTATAATCATGACTTCTTTACCTGCATGACAAAACTCCCCGCTTTTTGTACAAAATCGAAAGGTCGCCCCAGCCCTATTGCATCATTTGTTTTAACATTTTACGCGCCTGTGCCTGCAAACGACGGGGCTGAATTGCGCTCAGTTCCACCCGCTTTGCCCCCACAAATTTTGCAAAGCGCGCAAGCCCGCGCCCAAGCGCATTGGCAAAAGATTCATCCTTTGGGGCATCCTCTTCGAGCCAGAAGCCAAGGATGTGAAGCGTATTCGTTTTACGATCCAGTTTCGGGTCGAGCCGCGCTACCAGGTCATCGCCGTACAAAATGGGCAGGGTGTAATATCCCCAGCGGCGTTGATGCGCCGGTTTATACACTTCCCACAAATACTCAAAATCGAAAACCTGCTTTGCGCGCCCGCGCGCGCTGACCATATCCAACGGCGCAAGAAATGTGACTTCTTCTGTTGTGGATGATTCAAGCGGATTCCACGCTTTGGGAATGAGTCCCGCTTCCAGATCAGACAAGTGAGGCTGGTCGCTGGTCAAGTAGAGGAATCTATCCTTTGAGTTTTCGACCCGCGCCCCAGAAACAACTCCCTGCTCGATCAGCCGTTCAATTCGTTCTTTACTCTCATCCCGTGTCACATCGCGATGAAGGAAGCCTGCCAGGCTGGTGCGCCATGTGCTTTCACGCGCCATACCAAGATGTGAAATTGTCTTACGGCTAAAAAAATCTTCAGCTTCAGCTTCGGGCGCGGCATAATCATATTGACCAGGAAGGACGCGCTCGCGCAGATCATAGATGCGGTCAAACCCTTTGCGGTTTGAGATCATCACTTCACCAATCAGCCATAAATAAAACAAAGCAATGGATGCCTGCTTCCGTCCGCGATAGCTCCATGTTTTGACTGCTTCCCCGCCAAAGTCACGATTTCCCAGCGGACCGCGCTCACGCAATTCCCCCAGCACAAACTTCAACAACTCGGCAGGAAGCTGCTTGTGTGATTCTTCATACCACATCCCCTGCGCTTTGCGATGTTTCATGTGCAAACACCAGTAGGGAAATTCGCTCATGGGATACATGAACAACCAGCCGCCATAATCGAAAAAGCCGCGTTTTTCATACGCGGCTTGATAGAGGCGCTCTGGTTTAAAGTTCAACACACGACCATATAAAGCGATCTCCTGACTGCGCGCGACAATATTCAAAGGGTCCAGTTGCAACCCCTGCATTTGATGAATTGCCTCGGCGGTGCCGCCCAGCCCCTCGAAACGGCGACCGGGCCACAGTCCCTGTTGACCGAGTAAAAATCGGCGATATGTAAGTTTCGAAATATCCATCATGATTAATATAAAAAAGACCGAGGTTTAGCCTCGGTCAATTATCCATCATCCGCAGTCTGCTAGTCATCACCAAGTGATGCAATTGCCCGCAACAAACCGAAGATCAACACCCCCAATTTGAGTCCCTCGCCAGAGGTAATGGCGGTCTCGCGTTCAGTATTCTCTGCGCGGCGGGTAAGAAGGACGGCGGCGACCAAGCCTGTGACAGCGCCGATCAGCGCGCCGAAAAAAATGGTTCTACTTTTGTTCATGGGATATTTATCCTTTCAAAAAACGCCTTGGCTTTTTCGATGAAACCATCAAGGGCAATCACAGGTTTCACAACCATGTCTGCCCCGCGAATGATATAGCTTTGCGCCAGGTAAACATAATCCTGTGCCATGCCGGTGTAGCGCGGCAATCCATTCAATGCGCGCGCCATCAAATAGATAAGCCCCGCAAGAATGGCAAACACAATCAGCCCCCCAAGTAAGGCGGGGATGATGACCCAGATGGTAGAGATTGCCGCCCAGCGGCTGACATCGCCGTTTGACTTAAATGTGGCAAAACTGACCAGGATGATCACGCCGATGACCAAAAATATACTGATCACCACTGGCAAAATGATCTGTGTCGCGCGCTGCCTGCGATGCAGTTGATAGGAAAAATGTTGAGGCGGCGCGTTTAGCCTGTCGAACTGATGTGGAAGTTGAGCTTTCATTAGTTATATTTTAGCATAAATCATCCCTCTACCAACTTTTGGAAAATGGCTAATCTTGTAGGGGAAATACAAAGGCACGAAACCCTTAAACAGACTTAAGTGCCTTTCCATAAAATGTCTGGAAAGACTATAATCACAAACATGACTACTAAAACTAAAAAATCTGCGCCCATGATTGAAATTGAAGAAGAGGAATCAGTCGAACAGGTTCCTGAAGAAACCGTAACGTTCAAATTGAGTCACTTTTATTCGGTATTGGTCGTGCTGGCATTTGCGGTCGGTATCATTATTGGCTATGTTGCCTGGGGACGTGATGTCCCGTCAGCCGTTGCCGCCGCTCCTGCCGCAGCAGCACAGCAGCCATCAGGTCCGGTAGCCGAAGCGCCTGTCACACAGGAAGCGCAATTTACCCGCTACGACATTCCCACCGAAGGGTACCCAAGCCTCGGACCGGATGACGCCGAGATCGTGATTGTTGAATTCAGCGATTTTCAATGCCCGTACTGCCGCCGCTTCCACGAGGAGACCTATCAGGCTTTGCTCGATGCCTACCCCGGACAGATCCGTTTTGTCTATCGCAACCTGCCGCTCCCGCCGACGATGCACCCGGATGCGATGTCCGCTGCTGTGGCTTCACTTTGCGCCAACGACCAGAGCGCCTACTGGGATTATCACGAAAAGTTGTTCAGCAGTGACACGCTGGGCGAAGAAACCTACATTCAGTACGCAACCGATCTTGGCTTGAATATCGAAGATTTCACTGCCTGTCTTTCCAGCGGCAAGCATGATGACTTTATTGCACAGGACATGGCGTTTTCCTCCGACTTGGGCGTGCAATCCACGCCGACATTCTTTGTGAATGGACTTGCAATTGTAGGCGCCCAGCCGCTCTCCAGTTTCACACAGATTATTGACAAGGAATTGGCGGGAGAGATTCCCCAGTAAACCCCAAAAATAGACCCTAAAGTTTTTTTTAGTTTTACCATCTTGTCTGTTTGCAAAGGAAATCTTTAGGGTCTGATTCGTTATTTGAATTTATAAAACAGAGTTCGCAGAGTTCTTAAAGATTCTGCGAACTCTGTTTCTTTTTGGTATGATGAGGTTTGAGACACAAGACCCCCAAAAAATATAATTTCACCTTTGAGAGAGACTCATGAAAAAATTTGTAGCCGTAGCCGGAAATATCGGCGTAGGGAAATCCACGCTTGTAAAAATGTTGTGCGACGAAATGAGCTGGGACCCGTTTTATGAACCTGTGACCGAGAACCCCTATCTCGC
>JFJP01042746.1_pt1 | contig 12394 bp, 10 predicted proteins | sample 431651 | NCBI WGS metagenome assembly JFJP01 (sample SAMN02602958, study PRJNA72255) | Microbial mat metagenome, whole genome shotgun sequencing project. | biome: fresh water; feature: sink hole; material: water; isolation source: purple microbial (photo- and chemosynthetic) mats found in... | reverse complement strand
TATGGCGGCGGGCGGGCGGTGGGCATCGATGACAGACATCCATCACTTGACAAGCCGACATCGAATGAGAAATAGTCTTGTTGACACGATAATGCATGAAAACGGCCAAGGAACAGCGCGGCAGGTTTCTCCGCACCCTTTCTGAGGGATGTATTTGAACCCAAACATTGACCATCCTGAGGAGAATGAGATGGTTCGCGTCATATCGTATTATCTCCTTCTTCTGGTGGTGCTGACCGTCTATGGCGGTCAGGTCTGACCCTTTGTCGAATCCCTTCCGGTCTGGAAGTTTTTCCTCATTGTTGCAGTCCATCTCCTTCTGATTTTCCTGATTCGCCGGAAACTGCTCAAGAGTCTGATCGAGTCAGGGCCGATACCGGGTCAGTCTACCCGCCTGTTCTTTCTCGACTACAGCCTTTTTGTCGGCTCGGGAATCGGTGTAGCTCTTTTCAACAGCCTGGCTTTAGATTTTCCCTTGTTCAGCGGCCTGAAGGTGTTGATCGGTTTTGCCGCGGCCGGTCTCTTCCCGGCCCTCGATCTCAGTCTCGATTGGGAATACCGCATCATTCGTCAGGCAAAAGACCTTGGCCCGAACAGCTTCGCGCCGCAATCGTACTACCCCCAGACCCGCAAATTCGCCTTCCTCTCCTGCGGCATTATCATCTTTGTGACCTTTGTCCTCCTTTTACTGCTGTGGCGCGACATGCTCTGGCTCATGGCCCAGGATCAGGAAACTGTCGTGCTGCCCGAGTTGCTCCGGTCCATCTTCTGGGAGGTCCTCTTTGTCATGGGCACATTCCTCAGCCTGACTCTGGTGTCGGTGTTGTCCTATGCCCGCAACCTGAAGCTGCTCTTTGGCAACCAGACCTCCGTCCTCGAGATGGTCAGCCGGGGTCTGCTCGGCACGAAGGTTCCGGTTGTGACCAACGACGAATTTGCCATCATCGCCGAACATACCAATGTCATGATAGATCGACTGGTGGAGAGGGAGCGGATGTCCCGCGGTCTTGAACTGGCCAGACAGATTCAGGCCAACCTGCTGCCAAAGTCCTCGCCCTTGCTGCCGGGAGTGCAGGTCTTCGGGTCAAGCCTTTTCTGCGATGAGACCGGCGGGGACTTTTACGAGTACCTCGTTCGCGACGGAGAAGACGGCCCTGAACTGGTCATCATGGTGGGGGATGTCACCGGGCATGGAGTTGGTTCAGCCTTGCTTATGACCTCGGTGCGAGCCTATATGAAGGCCCATCTGCTGAATATTGGAGATCTTGCTGAGGTCATGAAACGTACCAATGAACTGATCTTCCGAGACGTGGCAGGCAGCGGTTTATTTGTGACTGTCTTCCTGTTTTCCTATTCTCCCTCAGGGCGGCAGGCCCGCTGGGTGAGCGCAGGTCACGATCCCGCGGTGTATCATTCTTTTGGCAGGGACGAATGCGTGGAACTGCAGGGCAAGGATATCCCTCTGGGGGTGGCTCCTCAGTGGGAGTACAGACTTCTTGCAGCTTGCCTTGAGCCTGGTGTCCTACTGCTCGGCACGGATGGGATATGGGAGGCAATGAATGCAGACAATGCAATGTTCGGCAAAAAGCGGCTGCAGCGGGCGCTCGCTGAAAATCTAAACTCCACCCCGCAGGAGATTACATCCCTGATATTTTCCGAGGTGGAGATGTTCACAGAGGCTGCCCGGATTGAAGATGATCGCACCGTAGTTATTGCCCGTTTGACGTAGTGCCGAAAGTTTGAACGGCCAGATCGAGATTCGCGTGCATCCGGAAAATACGATTGTACCCTGAAATATCGAATACTTCGGCGATATAGTCCCTGACGCCGCAGACCATGACCTGGCCGCCAAGAGGCTGGAGTCGCTGGTAGCTCATGACCAGGATACGCAGACCGGCACTGTTGATGTATTCCAGGTCCGAAAAATCGAGTATGAGAATCTTGCTGCCCTGGTCAAGGCTGTCCTGTATGCATTTTTCCAGCTCGGGGGTGGAAGAGGAGTCGAGCCGACCTTTAACTTGAAAGATGGCTGCATCACAGTGTTCTATTTTTTCAATAAGCATGCAGTTTCCTTTTTTGCTGTATTGAGGGTTATTACGAGATGATTATGGTCGTTGCTGCGGCTATAATGTATCTGATCGGCGAGACGTCGTACCAGGCTCAGGCCTGCACCGCCTACACTAACCGGTCCATCCTGCGGACAGCAGTGCGGCAGGGGATGGGTCGTCGGGTCGAACGGCAGGCCAGAGTCAACGATTTCAACGACGAGGTTGCTTTCATGCGCTGCGATATGGACTTTAACGGTCTGGTTAGCGCCACTGCAGGTGCCATGCACAGTACTGTTGGTGACAAGTTCATCCACTATCAATCCAAGCCGGTAGCGAAATGATTCGAGAAGCCCCTGTTCGATGCCGAATTGCTCGATGGCGGCGAGAAGCGCAGCCTGGTCCTTTTCAGGTGGCGAAAGAGTAAATTCAATCTGACCTGTTGTGTCGCCCTGTTTTTTCAGCATAAGATAAAAGTCTGATCTCTCAATGAGAACGAAGAATGGCGAAAAATCGTGAGCTGCTCATGGTGACAAAGCGTACCCTCTATTCCTGGGTATTGGGCAGAAATCTCCGATGGCAGGTCGTGCTGGTTCTTCTGGTACTGCTCACGGTAGGTTCACGAATAGTACCACTCGAGTTGCAAAAGCGCATCATCAACCAGGCAATAGGGATGGGCAATGAGGATCTGCTGCTCTTTTATTGTCTGCTTTTTATTGGCGCAGTTTTTCTGGCCAGTTCTCTCAAATTTGCCATAAATCTCCTTCAGGCCTATATCGGCCAGCAAACCCTCAAGCGTATGCGGTCGGATTTATTCGACCATATACTGAGCCTGCCCCTGTCATTTTTTCGGACTATCCAGCCCGGCCAGGTTGTTAATGCCCTGATCAATGAACTGACCACCATCTCCGGATTCGTCGGCAGCGCGGTTTCGGTACCGCTGATAAACGTCTGCACCCTGCTGGCCATGGGCGGCTATCTCTTTTATCTCAATCCGCTTCTGGCAGGACTCAGTTTTGTCCTGTATCCGATCCAGATTTTTCTTGTCCCCAAATTGCAGCAGCGAGGCAACGAGGCTAATCGTTACAGGGTCAAAATCAGCAGGATTATCTCTGGCAACATAGGCGAAGTGATCACCGGCGTCCATGAAGTACACGGACATGCCGGATATAGCGTGGAAAGCGATAAATTTGCCAGCCAGGCCCAGTCTCTGCTCGAAGCCAATGTACGCATGAACGCCTACCGTTACGGAATCAAGTTTGCCAACAATCTCTTTGAAAATCTTGGACCCTTCATTCTCTTTCTGGTCGGCGGCACCATGACTATCCGGGGGCACTTCGACCTGGGTGCTTTGGTGGCATTTCTCTCGGCGTATAGCAGCCTGAATGAGCCCTGGCGCGAGCTGATGGATTTTTACCAGCTCCTGGAAGACAGCCGGGTTCGCTACAAGAATGTCATGACCTCCTTCGATCTGACCCCGGACCACCTGCTGATCCCGGTGGACCGCAACATCTATCGTTTCAGGGGCGACATCGAGCTGCAGGGCATGAGCTTCGTTGCCGACGACGGCAGCAAACTGCTCGATGATATCTCACTGCACATCCATGCCGGTGAACTGGTGGCCCTGGTGGGTTTCTCAGGCAGCGGCAAATCCACCATGGTGCAGGCCATTGCCCAACTCCTGTCCTATTCCGGTGGAAGTGTCCGTCTGGATGAGCATGAGGTCAAAGAACTCACCAAGGTCGACATTGCCGAAAATCTCGGCATAGTGCCGCAGCACCCCTTCATTTTCAGTGGCACCGTGCTCGACAACCTGCTCTACTCAAGTCGGGCGAGTATCAGAAACGGTACAGCCGAGAACAATCTCCCCGACATCGACCGGCTTATTGAGGTGATGCAACAGGTCGGAATCTTTGTGGATGTTCTCAAATTTGGTGTTCAGTCGGTCATTTCACCAAAGAGATACCCGGATCTGGTTGAGCGAGTTTTATCCCTGCTCGATTTCGGTTCCATCGCCCAGAATATCGTCTTCGGCGATTTCCTCGACCGCCGATCGGTATTTGAAAACGCCTACCAAAACAAGCGCTTCCTGGCGTTCCTGGGTCAGGAGGAGCTCGAGAGGCCTCTCGTTGAGTTTGGTGCGACTATCGCTCTCGCCACGGTTCCCATTCTGCGCTACGCGGCCCAGACTCAGGAACTGTTTGCCGACAGCCCTATAACCAGTGAGGAACTGGATAAGTACGTCGATATTGTCGCGGATATTTCGCTGCGGGGCAGGAGTGGCCTGAAACCCCAGGCCAGATCCCATCTGCTCAAACTGGCCCTGGGCTTTATACCGGGAAGGCATAAAACTGTGCTCATGCCGCCATTACTCAAGGATCGGCTGCTGAAAGCGCGAACAAATTTCCAGATATACATGCAAGAACGCGGTGAACTCAGACTGCAGTTTTACGACGCGCAACAGTATATCCAGTCTCGGAGTATCCGGGACAATATTCTCTTTGGCCAGCCGAAGGCGGATCGGGGTGGAGCCGTTGAGGTTATCAATCAGCACCTGCTGCAACTGTTGATCGAAGAACAGGTGCTGGAGGATATTGTCGACCGGGGGCTTGATTTCCAGGTTGGCAGCATGGGTGAATATCTTTCGGGCGGGCAGCGGCAGAAAATTGCCCTGGCTCGGGTTTTCTTGAAAAAGCCAGTTATCTATGTCCTTGATGAGGCAACCGCCGCACTGGATAATGCCTCACAAGCCAGGGTGCAGAGTTTTCTCTGGACTCTGCGGGGCAGGCATACCATCCTTTCCGTCGTTCATCGTCTGGATACTATTGTAAACTATGACAGGATTGTGGTCATGAAAGCCGGCAAGATCGTCGAGCAGGGTCCATACGGCGAACTCATGGCTGCAAAAGGAGCATTGTATGAGCTTGTCGGCACAAAATGAAGGGCGGTGCGATTTGCACTGCTGCATGCAGATTTTGCGGGATGTGCCTCTGTTTACGGGGCTGTCTTCGGATTTTTTTCGGGTAATGGCCTATCTTTGCGAGAGGCAGTCCTATGGGGCGGATCAGGTTATACTTGCTGCCGGAGAAACTGCTGAGACTGCCGTGATTGTGGTTCGGGGCGATGTTCGGATCGAGCGGGAAGGGCGCCGAGTCGCCACGCTGGCAAAAGGTTCGTGCGTGGGTGGGATGGCTCTGCTGGGCAAGTTTCGCTGGCTTTATTCCCTGCGGGCGGAGACGGAGCTTGAATGCCTGCTGCTTTACCAGCGAAAATTCCTGCCCCAGTTCATCGCCCGGCCTGATGCCCTTGCCGTGCTGGCTGGGAACGTAGCTGAAGCGGTGGTTGCCCGGGAGCGGCGCCAGTTGGAATACCCTCGGGATGAACTTTCATATGGGTCCAGCATGATCTGATATCGACACACGCATCGTTCGTTGAAGAGTCTCCGCCCAGCCGATGCGAATGTGTTTCATCGCAGGCCAAGTATTCCCCGTCGACCCAGTTGGCGGACAAATGCTGCCACGGAATGTTCCGCTTCTGACGGGTGGCAGGCATATTTTTTTGTCACAATTTCGGAAAGTTCGAGTACCGAAGTCTTTCCATCAATATGCTGCCAGACAAAAGAACCCATACTGTCCAGTTCGAGTGTGCGTATCGGAAGGGAGATTTTATTGGGCAACAGCCGGGCGATCCAGGGTTTCAGGCTGATGGGATAACTGATCCGGACCAAGTCTTGAGCTGTCACCTGGATGCGGATGTCGGCATGTGGCACAGGTATCCCTGCCATTGCCTCATGTTTTGAATGAGGGGATGATTGCATACTTTTCATGAAGTCGGCTGGACATTTCCGCAGGTAGTGGCGGACCCTGCTCGGCCAGGATGAGAATTTTATTTTCTTCAGGGATATGTCGTGCTTTCCCCTGCAGAGGCGGGCTTTGTCCCGGTAGCCAGGGAAGCAGCCGGTAGAGCGGCGAAGGCCTCGCTCCCATATCAGCTTCTGTATTACTGCCTCGGTGCATCTCAATCGTGCGATCAAGATTTCGGGACATGTACTGTTCGCACCAGGGGATAAATGTCATCCCGGTGAGCAGCACATTCGCCGGCGCCAGGCGATCAAAGGTCAGTTCAGAGCGCCCGTTGGTGAACTTCAGCAGAAATCTTCCCGGCTGGAAGACTGCCGTTTTCAGCAGATATTCTGGCGGGGTGTCAAAAGTGATGTCGTAGCAGCGCCATCGTCGCCATGCTTCTGCTGGGGTCCAGGCCAGGGATGCGAGAATCGTCTCGGTCATGCCGGCTGGCGGGGGGGCTGAGAAAAGAACCGCTAAAACGGCGCGAGATTCGCTGAACTGCACGACCCAGAGCCGGTTGCTGCGATACAGGTCTGCCGGAATCTGCTGGGTCCACGTCTCATCGCACTTTCGTAATGGTTCCTGAGCTATTCCTGCTGCTCGAAGAATGCGGCGACCGTCTCTGCGAGGGTCAAACCTGCGCTTTTCTGGGCCAAAACGAAGGCTTACTGTTGGCATCTTCGAGCCTATAAGACGGATGAAACCCCGATCCAGCGCGGCAGGTTCCATTCCCTTGGGTATCTCGACCTGCAGGCCGTCCCAGAGAAGCATCATGGCTCTCTAGCGCGGGATCAATTGCCTGTAATCAAGCATGTCCCGAGGTGTGGGCGAGGAATCTCCCGTACCTGAACTTTCCTGACTGCGCTTAAGGCAGAGAGCCTCTTCTTCATAAAGAGAGCGCAGGCTCAGTTTGACAAAATTCCCCATTTTGTAGTCTTCATCCTTACTGTGGGTTAACTCAAGATTAACCTGTTTACCGGTATCATCCTTGAAACTCCATTTCCATGAAATAATAGACTGGAAGGGGTCTCCCCGCCATTCCTTAGGTTTGCCGAATTCCTTTTCGTAGCGGCGCAGAAGATCGTCGAAAAAGGTACGGGAGGGGTCGTCGAATTTCAGTTTGATACGCACGATCCGCCCCTTCTGGCCGCAATTGGCGTAGGCGACCACACCGGCTTTGATGCCCGCAACGAATTGACTCTGTAGATGGATTTCGTTCAGATGTCTTTCCTCGGCCAGGGGGATGTCGGTGGAGAGTTTGCAGCAGTGATGCGCTGTGGAGATATCATCCCCCAATCTGATGCCTGCCAGTGACATCGGAACCTCCGCAGCTTTAACAAAAGCCGGCATTGCCAGGAAAAAGAAAAGGAGTATATGTTTGATATTCATAGCCAATTCCTGCCTAGATTTTTCAGAACAGCCGCACTCACCTTTCAGGATCAACGGATCCATGGTGGAACGTTCCCTGGCAAAGTTCTATCTTTTCTCTATACCAATGATAGACGTAGACGCCACGGAGTATATAGTTTTTCAGCCCTTTATTAGCGCATCGGAAGGTATAGTCCCAGTCGACCCCGAGGAAGCCGTCGCTGAAACCGCCAACCAGATTCCATGCCCGCTTACTGGTCAGCAGTGCAACGCCGCTTAAACCCCGACCTTCTTTCTTTTTGTATTCAATCACCTCGAGGTAATTCTGCTTCTGCAGTTCGGCGCCGATCCGGCGATGCAGCATCATATCATGGTTGTGCGAAAAATTTGCTACGCTCGGATCTGCATGCAGTTGCCGAAGATTTCCTATACGGTTGGTACATACACAAAATTCACCGGCATCCGGATATTTTTCGATGGCAGATTCGAGTTGACGATACCAGTCGGGGGTCGTGAACATGGCATCATGATCGAGAAAACAGGCCCAATCATCTTCGCCAATCAGCTTCATGAAGGTATTGTAGGCAAATCCGAGATTTTTCCCGTTATCAATATCACTTGGGCAATAGGGTATGTAGGTGTGGATCATGCAGGCCTCTCCGGGTAACTGTCTGTCGGCTCTCCCGTCGCTGGGAAAATCAAAGACATACTGGACAAAGATTTTTCAGATTCTGCAAATACAATAATTATCGATACTCTTTCGGCAACCTCGCTGGGAGTTGGGGGAGATGAAATTGCGTTGTAACGGAACTTTGGTGATTATTGGTTGCTTTTGATCTTTCTGGCTCGATTATTTCCTGGATGACTGTTTGAATCGGTATTTTCTTGTAAGTCTTTCACCTACATAAAAATAGGGTTTTCACCTATTTTTTTCTTTCCTGCATTTATCTATAGTGCAATCGTACAACTGGATAAGCTGCCTTTTTCCAAAGGTTATGGGCCAGTTTTGAGGTCGTCCAGAGTGTGATTGAAGGCATGAGTCGCCTTCCTGAGCAGTGTACCTGCAGACGCTCCCCCTCAGGCAGTTTCTGAAGGGTCAGACGCGCATGTGGATTGGGGTTGACCCGGGAGGGTTTTGCCCTCGATATCTTTCCTCACTTATCTTCTTACGAGAAAGGAGAGTCATCATTGACCACCGGAGTGATAGCAACCACCGGAACACAAATCCTAATAACAAGAAGGAGTCTTCAATGGGAGTATCAAGGCGTGATTTCATAAAGCTGTCAGGCGGCACCGTTCTGGTGGCATCGCTTGGCGTGAACCTCAACCCTGCAAAGGCATATGCCAAGGAGTTGAGGATCAAGAACGCCAAGCAGACTACGACGGTCTGTCCCTACTGCTCGGTAGGCTGTGGCATACTTGTCTATGCGGAGAACGGAAAGGTCATTAATACCGAGGGCGATCCCGATCATCCGATCAGTGAAGGTACACTCTGCGCCAAGGGTTCTTCCCTGATGCAGATGGCCAACAGCGATACCCGTATTACCAAACCGATGTACCGTGAACCTGGTGGAGCGGCCTGGAAAGAAGTGGAATGGGATTGGGCCCTGGACAGAATCGCCCGTCTCGTCAAAGACGCCCGGGACAAGAGCTTCATGACGACCAAAAAGGCCAAAGTCAAGGAAAAACAGCCAGATGGCACCGAGATCGAGGTCGAAAAGGAACTCGTCGTCAACCGGACGGACGCTATCGCCCACGTCGGTAGCGCCGCCATGGATAACGAAGAATGTTACCTGATGCAAAAACTTGTCCGGTCCTGGGGCCTGGTGCACATAGAGCACCAGGCGCGTATCTGACACAGCGCAACTGTTGCGGCTCTGGGAGAGTCGTTCGGACGCGGTGCCATGACCAATCACTGGATCGACCTGAAAAACGCCGATGTTATCCTGGCAATGGGTGGAAATCCAGCTTCGAATCACCCTGTTTCCATGAAGTGGATCAATCGTGCCCGGGCTAAAGGCGCGAAGCTGATCTGTGTTGACCCCCGTTTTTCACAGACTGCTGCCAAAGCGGATTTTTACGCCCCGCTCCGTTCCGGAACGGATATCGCCTTTTTGGGCGGTATGATCAAATACATTTTGGACAACGACTTATATTTCAAGGAATACGTTGTCAACTATACCAATGCCTCATTCCTGGTGAATCCTGAATATAAGGGCCCGGCAGAACTCGACGGGTTGTTCTCCGGTTTCGACGCCAAGACCAAAAAATATGATAAGGCTACCTGGACCTTCCAGATGGACGAAGTCACCGGTGTAGCTCTGAGAGATGTGACTCTGCAGGATCCCAACTGTGTTTTCCAGCTCCTGAAGAAACACTATGCTCGCTATACTCCTGAAATGGTAGTGGATATTACCGGTACCCCGATGGAAAAACTGATGGAGGTGTACAAGCTTTACGGCGCCACCGGAAAACCTGACCGGGTTGGGACCGAGTGCTACGCTATGGGCTGGACCCAGCATACCGTCGGTACCCAGAATATCAGGGCGATGACCATCATCCAGCTGCTGCTCGGCAATATCGGCATGGCAGGCGGCGGTATCAACGCCCTGCGCGGCGAGGCCAATGTTCAGGGTTCAACGGACTACGGTCTGCTGTTCCATATCCTGCCCGGCTACAATCCGACCCCGAATGCCTCTTGGCCCGACCTGGCAACCTATATCGATAAGAACACCCCCAAAACCAAAGAACCGCAAAGCGTCAACTGGTGGTCGAACCGCAACAAGTACATCACCAGCTACCTCAAGGCTATCTATGGCGATGCCGCAACTAAGGAGAATGATTTCGGCTACTCCTGGCTGCCAAAGACAGATGTGGGCCAGAATGCTTCCTGGCTGATGATCTTTGACAAGATGCTGAAAGGAGATTTTGAAGGCTTCTTTGCCTGGGGTCAGAACCCGGCATGTTCCGGTGCGAACTCCAATAAAACGCGTCAGGCCATGACCAAGCTCAAATGGCTGGTGAACGTCAACCTCTGGGACAACGAGACCGGCTCCTTCTGGCGTGGTCCCGGCATGAACCCGAAGGATATCCCTACCGAAGTCTTCATGCTGCCGTGCTGTTCATCGGTGGAGAAAGAAGGAAGTATCTCCAATTCCGGACGATTGGCGCAATGGCGCTATAAGGCAGTCGAACCGCCCGGTCAGGCAATGCCCGATGCCGAGATCATGAACGAACTGTATTTCAAAGTCAAAGAGCTCTATAAAAAAGAGGGCGGCGCCTACCCCGATCCGATCATGAATCTGACCTGGAATTACGGTGAGCGTGATGCGGCAGGCAAGGTCAAGCACGTTGACATCCATACCGTCGCTAAAGAGATCAACGGCTACTTCCTCGAAGATGTCTACGACACGAAGGTGGAACCGCCCAAGCTCATCGGCAAAAAAGGGGCCCTGGTTACCAGTTTCCCCTCATTGCAGGCCGATGGCAGCACCTCGAGCGGATGCTGGATCTACTGCAATTCGTATATCCTGAAAGATGGCAAGGAAGTTAACATGATGCAGAGGCGCGGCAAGGATGACCCGACGGGCCTCGGCCTCTATCCGGGTTGGGCCTGGACCTGGCCGGTCAACCGCAAGATCATCTACAACCGGGCCTCGGTAGACCTCAATGGCCAGCCGTGGGATCCGAAACGGCCACTCCTCAAGTGGAATGCCACCAAAATCAATCCACTCACGAAGACACCAGGAGTCTGGGAAGGTGATGTCGTGGATGGAGCAGGTGGACCCGCAGGGTCTCCCACAGGAAAGCTGCCTTTTATCATGAAGCCGGATGGAATTGCCTCGATTTTCGGATCCGGTATGGTGGAAGGTCCGTTCCCTGAGCATTACGAGGCCCTGGAGTGTCCGCTTGAAGTAAACTCGATGTCCAAACAGCGGGTCAACCCAACCATCAAGATCTTCGGCGACAAGATGGATGCTTCTTTCTCCTGTGACGCACGCTTCCCGTTTGTCTGTACCACCTACCGGGTGTCAGAGCATTGGCAGACCGGTGTCATGACGCGGCACTGTTCCTGGTTGCTGGAAATGCAGCCCCAGAACTTCGTGGAGATGAGTGTTGAACTGGCCAAGGAACTGAAGATAGACAATGGCGAGACAGTCATCGTCTCGTCTGGCCGCGGAGAGATAAAAACGGTTGCGATGGTTTCCGAACGGTTCAAACCCTTCAAGATCGCTGGCTCCACTGTTCATCAAGTCGGTATTCCCTGGCATTTCGGTTGGCAGTTTCCCGAAGACGGCAGTGGGTATGACAGCGTCAATCTGCTTACGCCCAATGTGGGCGACGCGAATACAATGATACCCGAGTCGAAGGCCTTCATGGTCAACGTCCGGAAGGCATAGGGGGGAGAACCATGGCAAACAATAGCACGAGTAACCGCAAAGCGATCCTTGTTACCCCGGAACTTTGTATAGGCTGCAGGGCATGTCAGGTTGCCTGCAAGTCCTGGAATCAGTTGCCGGGTATCAAGACCAAGAATAACGGTACCTATCAAAACCCGCCGGATTTAGCCAGTGCGGCATTTAACATCATTCAGTACAGCGAGGTGCCGTCGAAGGAAAATCCCGTTCGCTGGCTCTTTCTCAGCAAGCGATGCATGCACTGCGATGACGCAGGATGCATGAATATCTGCCCTACCGGGGCGATCTACCGAACGGCAGAAGGCGCCGTGGCAACAGACCGCGATAAGTGCATCGGTTGCAAACTCTGCGTCACCGCCTGTCCGTTCAACGTTCCCCGCTACGATGCTGAGAACAAGATGTCGAAATGTCATCTCTGCTTTGACCGGATCGCAGCGGATATGCAGCCGGCCTGCACGAAGACCTGTCCTACCGGTGCGCTGGTTTTCGGCGACCGGGAGGAACTCATCGGCAAGGCCAAAAAAGAAGGGTACGCCACGCTTTACGGCGAGAAGGATCTTGGCGGCCTGGGTTCGGTCTACGCCTTCAAGGATGAACCCAAACTCTATGGCATGAAGGAAAATCCTGCCATTCCGAGCAGTGTGGTCTTCTGGCATAATTATCTAAAGCCGCTCTCAGCGATCGGCTTGGGCGGTGTGGTTGCCGCGGCGGCGATCCA
>JFJP01039883.1_pt1 | contig 12395 bp, 11 predicted proteins | sample 431651 | NCBI WGS metagenome assembly JFJP01 (sample SAMN02602958, study PRJNA72255) | Microbial mat metagenome, whole genome shotgun sequencing project. | biome: fresh water; feature: sink hole; material: water; isolation source: purple microbial (photo- and chemosynthetic) mats found in... | reverse complement strand
AATTTGGATATGGAGATAATATTAGAAATCTTTCCCAAGAAGATAATATAGAACTTTTAGATAAGAGAGATTATAGAACAGCTTGGGATATTAATAGACCTATAATAAATATTTATAATGAATTGGAATCTGTTTATGATTTTTTAAATTCATTTGCTGATTATCAATTAACTGATACTGGTGTATTTACTAACTCATTAACTCATCAATTTGATATTACTAATGATGATTCAAAAAGAGTAACTCTTTATGATAAAAGAGATGAATTAAATATAACATCAGTCCAAAAAGTATATACAAAAATACAGCCAGGAATTGCTGGATTTAATCATGATGGTGTTTCTCAAACGTCTTTAATGATAGTAAATAAACCAACTCCAAGAGAAATGGAAAGAGTTATATCAGAAGTTCTTGGATTGTTTTATCATAATGAAGAAGAAAAAGTAGAAGTAAAATATAATCAAATAAGTAATAAATTTAAATGTAAAATATCAAAGCGATTTGATCCAGAGTCAAACATTTTATATCAATATTTTGGAACTACAATTTTAGATTGGAATAATGATTTAATTGATGGGATTGATTCTTTAGCTCTATTAGAAGGATTATATAATTCAAATGAATTTAATGCATATTTTGTTAATGCATTTAATGGTGATATAACAAAATTTTTATTAGATAATACAATAACAGAAGTAACAACTACAGGAATAAAATATTGGAAAATATTAGAAGATCAAATACTTTTAAGTTCAGTTAATGATGGATTTTTCTTAGGTAGCTTGAATTTTACTTCATTAAATCCTTTAACAATTACTTCTATAAATAAAAATCATGTTAGATATGGTGAAAAAGTAAGAATAGATGTTCATGGAACATTAGACACATCGTTCCAAGTAAATACTACTGGTGGAATAGATTTAGCAATGTCAAAAGGTATAAGAATAAAGAACACAGCTGGTTCTGAATTTTTTATTAATACTGCTGGTAATCTTACTCAAACAATTATAGGAACTTCAATTGAAACAATTACTGGAAAGAAAACTATACAAGCTAATAATGAATTAGAGTTAAATGGACCTTTGTTAGATGTAAATAATGTAGCTCAAACATTTGATGCAACAACACAAAATAATACTATTGCAACTCAAACTAATAATATCACAACTAAAAATGATACTATTGGAACAAAAAATGAATCAGTTACTTTGAACGAAATAAAGACAGTTGGCGGAACTTCAACAGAAACTGTTACTGGTAGAAAAACTAGTGGTGCAAACGAGCAAAGAATTAATGGAACAGTTGATATTGTTTTTGCTTCACCAAGTATTGTATTTGATACAGGAGTAAATGGAACAATTTCATTTATAGGTAAAAATCAATTAATAGAAGGTGATACAGTTCGATTAGGTGATAATATAATAGAATTAAATAAAAATCAAACTGGTGTTCCAGCTGCTGGTTTGTTCTCTGGTATGGAAATCAACAGAGGAACAGAAATAAAAGCTCAATTCTTATTTAGAGAAAATGATGATACTTGGATTAATGGTTTAGTTGGAAGTTTAAAAGCAATAGCTAACAGAGAAGATAATTCAGCTATTATAAACAATGGAATTCCTTCTTGGGATAATGTTGATAAAATATTTAAAACTAGCTCTAGATTTATTCACAATAGAACAAATGGAACATTAACTGTTAATGTCGATGTTCCAGCAACAACAGTTCCATTAGTAACAAATTCAACTGCTAAAGTAATAAATTTAAATGTTGATCAAGTTGATGGAGTTAATATAAACAATACTGGTGCTGCAAATGGTGAATTAGCTATTTGGAGTGGCACTAATATAATTGGCACTTCTAACAAATTAATTACAATACTTGGAACATTAGCTGGAAATTCAGATGATAATATACCTACAGAAAAAGCTGTAAAAACTTATATTGATGCTGTTCAAACTATTTTAACAAACCATATAAACAACCAAGATACAGCACACGGATCAACATCAAGTAATACGCCAAGTAAAATTGTAAAAAGAGATATAAATGGCGATTTTAGTGCTCGTGATATTACAGCACACCTAGTTGGTAATGCTAATACCGCATCAAACGTTGCTTGGACTGGTATAACTGGTGGACCAAAAATGGGTTCTTCTATTTTTGCAGGAAACTCAATAGCAAAAACCATTGCTCATGGATTAGGAAGAATTCCTGTATTTGCATCTATTACACCTAGTAATAATCCTACAGGATATTTGGGTGAAGTATGGTATACTGCAGATATAACTAATATTAACGTATATAATTCTGGATCTGCAGTAACTTCATTTACTTGGATGGTAGTTTAATGAGCATGATTGATTTAGGAGAAATTTTATGGGGATAAGTATACAAGAATTAAGAGAATTTTTAATAGATAAAGGCGGGGCTACAGCTACAACTAAAGATTTTCAAACTTTAAAAGCTTTATTAATTTCTTTATCAACTGTTAGAACACCAACTCTACCAAACGATATAGGTCAAAATAGGTCTGGCGTTACTTGTACTGGACATAGTGCAATAAGTTTTACTGCCGGATTTTCTCTAAAAGCTATTGAAAGCTCTGGAAATAATCTTAAACAACAGACTTGCTCAAGTCAAACAATAGAAGCAAGTTTTTGTCCTGGTAGAACCACAGTTACTTGTGATTGTAATGGAAGAACAGCTCCAGCGTATACAGACTATGCTTGCGAATGTAATTCAAGAACTGCTTGTGATTGTAATGGAAGAACAGTTCCAGCGTATACAGATTATTCTTGTGAATGTAATTCAAGAACTGCTTGCGAATGTAATGGAAGAACCACATATACTAGAACAGATAGAGCACTTAATGGATGGGCATGCAAATGTAATGTAGTTGCAGTTGGTGATACAGTTTGTGGCTCAAGAACTGCTGTTTCTTGTTCTTGTAATGGAAGAACAGCTCCAGCTGTAACAGATTATTCTTGCACTGGTAGGACTGCTGTTTCTTGTTCTTGTAATGGAAGAACAGCTCCAGCTGCAACAGATTATTCTTGCACTAGTAGGACTACAGTATCATGTACTTGTGATGCAAGATGTTCTTGTAATACATTAACAAAATATGAATAAACTAAGCATTTAAATATATTTTTTAAAACTCAAAAGACATAAATAATTAGGATACATCTTAACTATAAATGGATTGTTTTTAAAATATGAATAAAAGAAATACTTTAGTTGTTATACCTATAACTAAACCGTTATATTCCCTTGGATTTTCAGCACCTTTAGCGTGGCTTTTTTCTGATAATATTGATCAAGTCAAAGGAGTGTATTCTTTTCAGTTAAACAAAGAATTGATTTTACAATATGAATATTTTATAATAGAATTAAATTGGATAACAGAGTTATATGAAGTTTTATTTATTATAAAAAATATAAAAACAATAAATAAAGAATCAAAGATAATGATCGGTGGATTATTTAGCTCAATACACCATAAAAAACTTGTACATGATTACAATATAGATTATTTTATAAAAGGATTTAATGAACTTCCAATAAAAATGTTTTTAGATGGACATGACATAAGAGATATACCTAATTTTTATTGTAAAGATTTCGAGAATGATATATCATATATTTTGAGTCAGGAGGATTGGAGTAATATAAAATTTGACATAGGTTGGAATTCATTATATAATGACAAAAAATCTTTTTATAAATATATGCAAAAGGTTGAAGATGATATAGATTTTTATTCATTGCCAATGATAACAACATCAAGATCAGGTTGTTCATGTATACATGATGGTTGTAATTATTGCATGGGATCAAAAATAGATTTTTTTAAAGATAGTTATAAATCTAATAGGATAATACTTGAAAATTCTACTTTAATTAAGTTATTAAAAAATGTAGAAAATAAATATAATAATGTAAGTATATATTTCATGTCAGACATTGAACTATATGATTTAAAAAACATAAATTTTAATCTTAATGCTAATATTGAAATAGATTGTAGTATAATAAACATTGAAAAACTAAAAGAAATATTATATGCATTCAAAAAATGTACAGCTGTAATACCTATTTCAAAAGATGGAATTATGAGTCATAATATTATTCAAAAAGACGTATTGAAAAAGATAGCATCCATTCAAGATAAAAATCATAGAATAAGATTTTTATCTTATTCAGATTTAAATTTTGACCCATATTCTAAAGATCTAATAGATAATGGTATTAATATACAACAAGTTTTAGACGTTTTTAATATAGATTTTGCTGTATATGATAATTATAAAGATTTTGATTTTTCATATGATTATAGTAAAAGATTCTTCAATGGATATATAATGACTGATACATATAAAAAACTAACAAGTATAATAAGGAAAATATTTTGAAATTTTTACAACTACCAAGTTCAGGAGATTTATTATTACAAGAAAATTGTAATATGAAATGTTCATATTGTTTCGAGATAGATAAAAAAAATTTAAAAATGTCAAATAAAACAGCTATTGATGGATTTGAATTTTTATATAATAATGAAGTCATAAACAGAAAAAATGGAATGTTTCCAAAAGATGTACGCATTACACTATTTGGTGGTGAACCAATGTTAAATTTTGATGCTATAGTATCTGTATTGGATGCAATAAAGAAAAAACCAAAAGATGAAATAAAAATAAAAGTAGAATTAACTACAAATGGAACCATTTTAAACCAAGAAATGGCTGATTACTTTAAAGATTTTATAAAAGAATATGAATTATATGTTCAAATATCTATTGATGGTAAAAGAGAGGTTCATGATTTAAGCAGAGTTTTCCCAGATGGAAGTGGTTCATTTTCTTCAATAGAAAAAAACATAGAATTGTTTAAATATATATTTGAAGGTAAAGAAAATAATAAATTATTATCTATAAGAGGATCTTTAAATAAAAAAACAATTCCTTTCATGTATGAATCATGGAAGTTTTTTAGACAAGAATGGGGCATTAAAGCAACATATTTCAGACCAGTATCTGGAGAAGATTGGGATTTAAGTTATGTTAAAATATATGAAGATCAACTTATGTATATTGCTAAGGATATGATTTTAGAAACAATATTAAAAAAAGATATTAAAGTAATGGAATTTAATTATCCATTATGTGATATTTTTTTAAAAAACAAATCAAGAAAATTTTGTGGTGCAGGAAGAACAGCTTGTTGTATTACATCTAATGGTGATATATATCCTTGTTTTGAGTTTTATTATTCTTTTAATGATCAATTTAAAATTGGAAATATATACACAAATATAGAAGATAATAAAAGAATTTTATTTACTAATATAGATTCAGAAGATACAAATTGTATTAAAAAAGGATGTAAAAATTATAATTGCTATAGATGCTTAGCTCAAAATTTTGAGGCCACTGGTACAATAATAAATTGTGAATTTAATTTGTTATGTGATTTCTCAACAGTTGAAGAAAAAATAATAAGAAATACAAAAAAAATATTGATTGATAAAGGATTTAAAATATGATGGAAATATATGTTTTACATATTACAAAAAAATGTAACATGCAATGTTTATATTGTTATGAAAAAGATAAGGTGTCAGAATATTCTTTTGATGAAATAAAAAACTCTATTGAAAATATTTTTAATGGAATAAATGAAAAAATAAATATAGAATTTTTAGGTGGAGAACCACTTTTAAGAACAGATTTGGTTATAGACTCTGTTAATTTTATAAATTCTAGGTATAAGAATTTAATTAATAGTTTTATTATTACAACAAATGGAACTATAATAAATGATGAATTAATAGATTTTCTTAAAAAAAATAAAAACGTTAATATGGCAATATCTTTAGATGGTAATAAATTTTCTAATCAATTAAGAACAATTGGAGATATTAATTCTTATGATATTGTTATTAAAAATATTAAAAAATTACAAGAAAATAATATAAATATTAGTATACATATGGTCACTCATCCATATAATATAGCATGGATGAGTGATAATATTAAACATTTTTATTCATTAGGGATTAAACATATAGGAATTGGAACTATAGAATCAACAATAGAAATAGATGAAGATTATTGTAATACATTTAATAAAGAAATAGAAAAAATTTCACACTTTGTTATAAAAAATCCTGATATGTATATAGATTTATTCGATGCAATAAAACCAAAATCAGATATAAGAACTTATATCAAAGATAAAAATGGTAAAGTTCTTTTTGAAAACTATGGTAGGATACACAATAATGAAGTTGATAATGATAAATATGATATAATGAAATGTGATGAAGAAACCACTTCATTTAATATGATATATAATATAAGATCAAACGCATATATATATCATTATGTTCATAGCAATAATAAACATGAAATATTACAATCTATTTTAACTAAACTCTATCGAATTGAAAATATTTTAAAGGAGAAATAAAATGAATATCGAAATTGAAACAATTCAAGATGAAGAAGGCATTTTAATAAAAAATGTTTCACAAGAATTAAGTATATTATTAAATGCTTTTTTATTATCTGATATAAGTCTTATAATAAAAGATGGTGAATCTACAACCTCTAAATTATTAAAATTAATAAAATCAGGAACAGATTATATATTAAAATCTGATGGAGTATAAAATGGGACTTTTAAATAAAGGAATCAATAACAGCGATTCAGTTTATGTATCTGATTGTGTTGGAAAAGTTGGTTATTGTGAATACGTTACAGACCCAAAAACAGATAAATTGTATAAAAACACAATTTTATTTGAAGAAAAAACAAAAAGAGAAATATCAGAAGATGAAATTATGTCAATGTTAAAAGCTGATGATGAATCATGCCAAAGTTGTGATGATCAAAGTTGTGATGATCAAAACTGTGATGATGAAAAATGCGATTGTAAAAATGTCTTTCAATCTGAAAATAAAGAAGATACAGAGAATACGATGGCATCAGCATTTATAGAGATACTAAAAAAACTAGATAATATTGAAAATCTATTGAAAAAATGAGAATATTGTTTTTATTAAATAACAAAAATGAAATTAGTTTAGTGTCTAAGACAAGAGTTTTTTTTTCTAAGAAATCTATATCATTAAATATAGATTTTTATAATTTAGATATGGATGATATTTATCAAGATTTACAAGATGAAACATATGAAGAAAAAAGATTTAATCTATTAAATCTTATAAGTAACTATAGGAATAATAATGATTTATTAGAAAATTTCAAATTCAATTATAATAATGGATTAAAAATTTCTGCCAAAAAAAAATTAATTACATTATGTAATGATTTTTATAATTATGATTTGATATGTTTTTCAAGTTATGATGTATATTTTTATGATCAATTATTAATATCTTTATATTTAAAAAAAATAAATAATAATATAAAGATATTATTTGGTGGACCAAACATAATAATGGACGAAATAGCAAGAAATATTTTAAAACAATTTGAAATTGACTATTCAATAGGTTATGTTGAATCTTCAATATATGATTTTATTTACGATTATAATAATTTTTATATTAAACAGCATACTGTTGATATTAATTCTTTTTCAATAGATGACGTTCAAAAATATTCTATAGAAGAACTAGAATATTTAGATTATGAAATAACGCTAGCTACTTCATCTGGTTGTGGTAATGCTTGTAAATTTTGTTCTAATCCAAAAACTAATAATAAATATAAATCTATACCTATTGATACTTTAGTTCAATGGATTAAATATTATAATAATATAGGTATAAAAAAAATAATATTGAATGACGCATCATTTAATTTTATAAATTTTGATGATTTTGTTGAACAAATGATAATTATCAAAAATAAAATTATTTTTGATAGGTTGGTTTTTTTAGAATTCTATAAATTTAATAAAGATATTTCAAAAAAAATGTATGATGCAGGTTTTAGAAATGTATTTTTTGGAATAGAATGCTTGAGCAAAGAAAATCAAGAAAGATTCAATAAAAAAATGCCATCATACTTAGAAGTTTATAATATAATAAAATCTCTTGTAGATAACAATATATTTGTTGTCTTATCTGGAATATATGGATTTCCAAATCAAAGTAATGAGTCATTTACAGAAGAATTTTTATTTTTGAAAAAAATAAAAGAAGAGTTTAAAAATAAAATAAAAATTCATATGAATGAGTTTTTTATATCAAGTGATTCGTATATTTATAAAAATATTGATAAATATGAATTTAATATAAAATATTTAGATTCTGGTGATATTCAAGAGTTTAAAAATATATTTTATAATAATATAAACTATCAAACAACAACTATAAAAAAACCAAATGAAATAGAACTTAAAAAAATGGAAGATTTAATTGATACATATATTTGTAAGGCAGATAAATTATTTCATAAAGAAGGATATTAAGTTGAATAAAACATTTTTACCTACAGCAGCTAGCTTTTTAATAAGTGAAAATTGTAATTTAAACTGCTCTTATTGTTTCGAGAAAAAAAAATATAAAGTTAACATGAGCAAAGATACAGCAATTAAAGCTGTAGAAATGTTATTTGATAATCTTAATACAAATCATATAAATAGTCATTTTCAAAAAAATGATAAAGTTGGAATAACTTTATTTGGTGGTGAACCATTGCTTAATTTTGAAACTATCAAAGCTTTAATGTTAAGAAGCGATGAATTAAAAAAAGAAACAGGATATGATTATGAAGTTATGACAATAACTAATGGAACAATAATTACTCAAGAAATGATTGATTTTTTTAAAAATTATGATAATTTTATAATTCAACTTTCTATTGATGGATTGCAGGAAGGACATGATTTTTATAGGAAATATTATAGTGGAAAAGGTTCATTTAATGACATTATAAAAAATATACCTAAATTTAAAGAAATATTTGGTGGAGAAAAATTTTATAAAAAAGAAAGAAGTAGATATAAATTAAATATACATGGATCATTAAATAAAATGACAATAAAAACAATGTATGATTCATGGAAATACTTTACAGAAGAATTAGATATACCTCAAGTTTGGTTTATGCCTATTCATGATGAACAATGGGATGAGCAAGATGTTATTATATATGAAGAACAATTAACTAAAATAGCAACTGCTGTAATAAAAAAGTCATTAAATGAAGGAACGAAAAACTATATAGATGATTACTCTCCATTGAACAAATGTATTTATGATGAAAAATTATCGTTTTCGAAACCATGTGGTGCTGGAGATTCTTATATTAGTTTTTCTGCTAATGGAGATATATATCCATGTCACCAATTTTATTTTATTGACAAAGAAACTACCAAGATTGGTGAAAATTTTAAAATTGATGAAAACAAAAGATCAATGTTTTTATTTTATAATGAAAATGATATGAATTGTTCTAAAAAAAATTGTAAAAATTATGATTGCTATAGATGTATTGCAGAAAATTATACTACAAATGGGACAATTTTAAATTGTGAAATTGGTATAAGGTGTAAAATGAGCAATATTGAAAACAGAATAATAAAAAATATGAGAAAAATAGTGGAATCAAATTTATGAATTTTATAATAACATCTAAATGTAATAAAAATTGTAATTTTTGTTTTGCAACAAAAGGTGACAAAAAGATGTTTTTAGATGATTATGAAATATTGGCGGATATGGCAGATGGAATTAAAATATTAGGTGGAGAACCAACATTGCATCCGCAGTTTTCTGAATTTATAAACTTAAAAAATAAAAAAGATATTACACTTATATCAAACCTTATATTTGGGAAAGATGTTTTAGAATCAATAAAAAATTCTAATGTAAGGTGGATTCTTGCTAATTGTTCATATTTAGACGAAAAAAATATTGAGATATTTACTTATAATTATGTAATGCTATCACAACATCTTATGATAACATGCGGAATGACGATAGAGGAAGATGTCAGCACAGAATATTATATTGAATATTTAAAAAAACTTAGAAAATACTTTAAGATTTCTTCGTTCAGAATAAGTTTAAATTTTCCTGGATCAGAGTCTAAAAAAAATGAAAAGATGTATGTTAATAATAAAGCCATGGGAGCGAAAATAATAGAAGTAGTAAAAGTAGCTGATGAGCTTAACGACTTACAAGAACTAATTGTTGATTGTTTTATGTATCCATGTATGTTTGAAGATATAGAATTTTATAAAAAATACTTATCTACTAGAAATTGCTCAAACAAAGAAAGAGGATTTCCAATGGATGTTTTACCAGATATGACTTGTTTATATTGTTATCCAACATCTGATAAAATTAAAATAGATTTAAAAACAAAGAATTTAAACACATATAATAGTATGAATCTTGAAAGAGATTTACAGAAAATATATTTAGATTTAAATAGAAATAAGAAACTACCAGATGAATGTGTTAATTGTGAGTATTTTGATTATTGTGGTGGGCCATGTTTAGGTCTTTATAATTAAGGAGAAAAAATGATTGAAGTCAATAGAGATGAAATAATTGCTGAAAAAATGGAAAGAAGAAGAAAATTAGACTTGGAGTACCATTCAGATGGTGATTGTATTCATGTAGGTAAAATATCAATGGGATGTAAAAGTTGTTTTATAAGAAATAATCTTACTACATACGCTATATATACAGGAGCTGAATGTAATGTTTCTTGTGGATATTGTTACTATGACAAAAATAGAAATGATAATAATTGGAATTCGTTTAATAAAATTAAAAATAATCTAGCAGATTTTTATGCTCTTACTTTAGATGAAAATTGTGATTTAAAAGAAGTAAGTTATAATAGTTGGGGAGAAACATTAAAATATCCAACAGTTATTAATGAAGCTGCAAATATTTTAAAAAGATATGAAGAAGCGTTTGGGAAAAAAGTATATACACATATGTATACAAATGGTATACTTGCTAATGAAGAAATGTTGGAATTTTTAAAAAAATGTAATATAATAGAATTAAGATTTCATCATTCTGCTTCTAATTTTTCAAAAGATGTTTTGGAAAATATGAAAAATGCAGTATCTAAAGGTTTTATTGTATCTGTTGAAGAAGCATCATTATTAGAAAACAAACAAAAAATTATGGATATGCTTCCTATTTATAACGAAATAGGCATAAAACATTTTAACTCTGTTGAATGTCAAATTACACAATTTAATAAACCATATTTAGATAAAAAATATCCTAAAGGTAGAATGTATAGAGATTTAATGTGGCATCTTTATGATGAAGGTATGTCTTATGATATTATTGAACAAAAACTAAAAAATAATTATTCATTTTCTGTTATTGATTGTAACTCTAGAGTTGAATGTTGTAGAGGAGATAAACAAGTAAGTCTTTTGCCACTGGACTGGAATAAAATGAATGGGGCGTGTAATGAAGAATTTTAATTATCATCTATAAATAAAAAAGGAGGCTAAATTTAGTCTCCTTTTTTTATTAGAATCTAATACCTAAACCTATCTGTATGTTTATTGGAATCGTCAATCCATTAATATAATCAATATCAACTAAAACAGACAATGGAAATTTTGGTATTACAGCAGTCATCCCAATTCCAGCTGTAATAAATTCTCCAGCATATCCTATTTGTGGATATACCGCAAAATATTTAGAATCAGCAATACTTAATAATTGATTTACATTTATCTCTAAATTTTCAATAGTTTGTTTTGCAGCCAATAACGAGAGTTTAGTCCCTTCGTGAAATCTTATGTCTAATTCATGTTGATTTGTTAATATAGAAAAATCATTACTTAATTTTTTATACTCTGATGATAATTTATTATAATTTTCTAAAAGAGACCCATATTCAGTTAACAAGGTATCATAATCATTCAACGTAGTTTCATGTTCAATCAATAGAGTTTCGTATTTAGATAATAACTCAGTATATGAAACTAATGGGTCAGAAGCTTGTTGTGAATATATTGGCATAACTAAATATAAAAATAATACACTAAGGAACAATCTTATTTTGTTCATCTAAAGCCTTCCTTTTTTCTGCAAGTTCTTTCTTTTTCTTTTCCAAAGCTATTCTCTTTTCTTCTAGTTTTGTGTTGTTAACTGCTTCAACAACAGTAGCATCTTTTGATACTTTATCTGATTCTTTAATAACTTCTTCTGTTTTTTTAATTACTTCTTTATTATCCTCAGTATTTTTCTTTATAGTTTCTATTCTTGTATCTATTTCAGTCACAGTAGTTTTTATTTCTTCTTTAACTACTTTAGATTCTCCAAGTGTTTCTTTTGCAGAATCAATCTTTTTTTCATCTAATTTTCCTTTAACGAATAAAGCAATTAATACTGCTACTGCACCACTAATGAGTGCAAATGTTGATGTTAGCCATG
>JFJP01007231.1_pt1 | contig 12395 bp, 11 predicted proteins | sample 431651 | NCBI WGS metagenome assembly JFJP01 (sample SAMN02602958, study PRJNA72255) | Microbial mat metagenome, whole genome shotgun sequencing project. | biome: fresh water; feature: sink hole; material: water; isolation source: purple microbial (photo- and chemosynthetic) mats found in... | reverse complement strand
GCGCCGCCTGTGGGCAGGTAGTAGAAGGTGTCAAACAGGTTTTCTACGCCCAGGTCCAGACGCACTTGCTTCCACGAGTAGCTGGTGCGCACATGCACCAGGCTGTAGCCAGGCGTTTGGATCTCGTTGCGCATCGCATTCACATCGGTCTTGGCCTTGACCGCCACCAGTTCCAGACTGTTGTCCCAAGCGCCCAGTTTTTGCGTCACAGCGAGTTTGGCGTTCAGGGGCATGATGTTGAACAGGTTGTCGCCCGTGGTCTCATTGGTGCCACGGGTGTAGTTCAGCTGACCTTTCAAGCCCAAGTCGCCCAGGCCCGTTTTGGCAAGCGGCAGGTGGCCAGACAGGTTGACGCCGTAGAGGCGCGCCGACTGGTTCACGTACTTCAAGACGCTGAACTTGTCCGTGACCAGGGTCGTGGCCGGGGCGTTGGTGGTGGCATTCCACTGCACAGCATCAATGTAGTCGTTCACCTGGGTGTAGAACGGCGCGGCCTTGAAAGCCCAGGCACCGTCGGCGGCGTGCCAATCAAAGGTGGCGCTCAGGGTGTTGGCTTGCTCGGGTTTCAGGGCCAGGTTGCCCACATAGCCATTGCCGTCACCGACAAAGTTGTTCATCAGTGCGGCCATCTGCCAGGTGGACCAGGTGAAACGTTCGTACACATTGGGCGAACGCACCTTGTGTGCCAGGCCGAACTCGATGTCGTAGTTGGCATGGGCGGTGTACTTGGCCAGCGCGGTCAGGTCGAGGTTGTTGTCGGTGCTGGCGTGGCTTTGGGCGTTGAAGGCGGCAGCGTCCCGCGCCTGGAATCCCATGGCGGCGGCGGCCGTGTTGTAGCCGCGCACCTGGCCGGCATCCATCTTGACTTGCTCCGCACGGGCGCCAACCAGCGTCATCCACTGCGCACTCTTGCGGGCTTCCCACTCGGCATACAGGGCGGTGCGATCCCGCTCACCGTCTTTGATATTCCAGAAGGTGCCTGGCGACATGCCCGCACCCGAGGCTGGCCACCAGTCGTTCAGGCGGTACTGCTGCATTTCAGAGCCCACGCGCAACAGGTCTTGTGCGGTCAAGCTGATGTCAGCCTTCACGCTGACACCGGTGGTTTTGCCCTCGGTGTACATCGGCATGCCCGCGGCACAGGTGGCGCTCATCGGACTGCAGGGTGTGCCGTTCAGGGCCGTCGGACCCCCGGAGCCAACGGGCGGAACACCATTGCCATACCAATACCGTTTGTCCGCCCCAAAGTCCATGAAGTGGTCCACCTTCTCCTGGTAGGCGCGCACAGCCAGCATGCCCCAGCCAAACTCACCCAGGTAGCGCAGGTTCAGGCTGTCTTGCTTGTTGTAGAGCATGTCCATGCGCTGGTTTGGGTAGAGCTGAAACGGCATGTCCTGAATGCCCACCTTGGCCTCCAGCAGATGGTTGCCATTTTTGAACGCCAAACCCAGGCTGTGGTTAGCGGTTTCATACGCGGTGGAGCCGACTTCGTCGCGGGCCAGGGTGTGGCCGAGGCGGCCGGTGAAATCATAGGTCTTGAAATCGCTGCCTGCGGTGTAGTTGCTGGCTTGGCTGGTGGCGCCGCTGTAACTCATGAGGAACGCTGGTGTGGCGTAGCTGGCAGAGAGGTTGGCGCCGCTGGCCTGGTTGTTGCTGCGATAGAAGGCACCAGCTTCGCCTTTGACGATGGCGCTCTGGCCAGGTGCGGCAAATTCTGGGGCGCGTGACTCGGCCAGGATGGTGCCGCCAATGGAATCCCCACCCGCGCTCACGGGGGCAATGCCGGCATACACCTTGAGCAAGCCCACGTTGGTCGGGTCCAGGTAGGACAGGGCCGGGTTCATGTGGTTGGGGCAAGAGGCGATCAGGTCCATACCATCCACCTGGATGCGCAGCCGGTCATCGGCCAAGCCGTTGATGGCGGGCAGGCTGGAGACACCCCCCGCACCGTTCAGGCTCAGGCCTGGAATGTCAGACAGCAGGCTGGCAGTGTCGCTGGTGGCGGCCAGCTTGGGGGCCAGGCTGGCTTTGTCCAGCGGCGTGGCTGCTGGCAAGGGGTTGAATTTGCTGGCATTGACCGTCACGGACGGCAAGGTGCCCATGGCAGCGCTTTGCGCCAGAGCCTGGCCGCAATGCAGGCACAGAACGGGGAGAGCCAGCGCCATGGCGTGGGCGAAAAGGTGAGGTCTTGGAGTGGTCACGGTCATTTCCTGAATTCATCAAAGTGTTTTTAAAAGCAAAAGCGAAGCGGCGGGTGCCATACCCGCGCAGGCCTGACACACCCGTGCTGCGGTAGGGGCGCAGCATGGGCGAAAGGCAGAAAAACTCAGATGGCGGGGGGTCCGCGGGGGTGCGCCGCCGCAAGCACTTGGGCGGGCCAAAACACAGTGGGGGGTGAAACAGGCGTGCTGGCGGGGTCAGCCACGGCAAAACACAGGGGGTGAGACGGCGGTGGCGGCGCCAAACGGTCCGTCGTCAGCAAACAAAACGGGCAGTGATCCCAGGCCACAGCGGTACCTGAGTCACTGGGAGAGGGTTCAGACGACGTTGGCAACGCCATCCAGCGCGGCCCGGTGCTGGTACAAATCTCGGTTAACGGTGCCTGGCCACCCTGCGCCCCGCTCAGGGCGTGCGACACCGTGGGAGCCAGCGCCCCGAACAGTGCCAAACCCAGGGCCAGCCACAGTGCCCAGGACGACCTTGCGTTGCGTGCAAGGGTCGCCCTGAATGGCATGACGGATGGAAAGCGTCTCACGGGCTCAACCAGGCGTTCAGATCACTTATTTGGCGGGCATGTTGCCGTGCATCGTATGGTCCATGGCAGCGGGTTTGCCCATGCCGCCTGGGGCTGTCATGGCCACGGGCATTTTCAGCTCGACCTTGCTCTCGACTCCTTTGGCGTCCTTGAACATCAACGTGACTGGCACGGTCGTGTCTTTGGCCAAGGGCTCTTTCAAGTCCATCAACATGACGTGGTAGCCACCGGGTTTGAGTTCCACTGTCTTGCCGGCAGGCAATTCCAGGCCGCCCTTGACCTCGGCCATTTTCATGACGCCGCCTTCCATCTTCATCTCATGCACCTGCGCCACCCCCGCCACGGGAGAGGCCGCGCCGACCAGCTTGCTGCCGTCTTTGGCGGTGATCGTCATGAAGGCGCCCGTGGCCATTTGGCCCTTGACAGTGGCACGGGCCCAGGCATTTTTGACCTCGACAGCGTCGCCAGCGGCCAAAACACTCAGGGTTGCAGCTGCCAGGGTCATGGCGGCCATCAGTGATTTCAATTTCATGGGGTTTCCTTCAAGATAGGTAGGGTCAAAGCGACCAGGGGTTACAAAGAAAATCGGGCTCTAGCCCATGCGCGGTATGCGCTAATAGCTACTATTTGTATAGCTAATCACTCGTTTTTTCTCTTGCAGTGCGGCAATTCGCCAGCACATCAAGAACTCATGCGCTCAAAAAGAAAAAAGGATTAAATCAGCGTCTAGCCCAGGCGCAGCTTGCGCAGGGCGCTCTAAAAATCAAAGCAGATAGAGCAATCTGGAGGGCGGTGGCCCACGCGCTGGCGGTGGAACACCCATCAGGGCGGCAAGGCGTGCCGCCGGGATACTTTGCATCACATGACCCAGCGGATGCGGCGGGTGCGGCATGGTCATGACGACCGGGGCAGGTGCACCCCCCACCACGCACAAGGGGCAAAGCATGCCATCGCTGGTACTGGTGGTGCTGTAGCTGCCGTCATCATTGAGCACCACCTTCAGCATGCCGACACTGGTGCAAATCACCTGCTCTTGCTGCGGGTGGACCAGGGGGGAAGCCACCGCCACGCCCAGCGTCAAAGCAAACCACAGCAGGGCCAATTTGGCCAGCCAGGGTGCGTTGCGCAGGGTGTGCAGAAAGGTCATGGGGCGCGATTATGACATTGCCCCCCGCGCACGATGAACCGGCATTGACCCGTTAGCGCGCTGCGGGACCGCCGGCCCTGCTATCCTTTGTGCCATGAACTACACCTTTGTTTCGGCCACCATCCTGCTGATCCTGATCACCGATCCGATCGGCAACATCCCGATTTTTGCCAATGCGCTGCAACATGTAGCGCCCAAGCGGCGTGCGCGCGTGATCTTGCGCGAGGTCCTGATTGCGTTCTTGCTGCTGCTGACCTTCATGTTTGTGGGCGAGAGTTTTCTGCGGGTCATGAACCTCAGCGAGTTGTCCCTGCAAATTGGCGGCGGTGTGATCTTGTTCTTGATTGCCCTGCGCATGATTTTTCCGCCCCCCAAAAGCGAGGCGACCGAGCCTGAAGGCGAACCCTTGATCGTGCCGCTGGCGATTCCGGCCATTGCCGGGCCGTCGGCGCTGGCCACGGTGCTGCTGCTGGTGTCTCAGGCCCCGGAGAAACGCCTCGAATGGATTGCCGCCTTGTGCGTCACCATGACGGTGAGCGCGGTGGTGCTGGTGCTGGCCGAGCGGATTCAGCGCGTGGCGGGTGACCGTTTTGTAGTGGCGCTGGAGCGGCTGATGGGCTTGGTGCTGGTGGCCGTGTCCATTGAGATGATGCTGCGCGGCATCAAGACCTTTGTTCTGCAACTCGCCAGCGCCTGAAGCCTGCGCCGCGCCAGGATCTCAGAGGCGACGCAACTCACCTGTCGCCAGACAGATTCACTGCGCCGACTGATCGGCCAGGTGCACGTCGTGCTCCAGGGCGCCAAACACGCTCAGCCCGTCACGTCCTTTGACCTCGATGCGCACTGTGTCGCCGTGGCCCAACCAAGGGGTTTTGGCCAGCCCCCCTTGTTGCATTTCCAGAGCACGACGGCTGGCCAGGCTGCTGCACCCCCGGCTGGCATCGCGGTTACGCACCTCGCCCGAACTGACGATGGCGCCAGCACGCAGGCGGCGCGTCTGGCACAGGGCGGATATCAGTTCGCCAAAATGCCAGGTCATGTCTTGTCCGGTGTCGCACAGACCCAGCTTGCGCCCGTTCACCGTGCATTGCAGGGTCAAACTCAGCCGGCCGTGCGCCCACGCACTATCGCCCCCAAATACCAGTTCGTCCGGCGTCACTGCCACCGGGCTCAACGCCGTCATCGGACTGCTGGCCACAGTGTGCGCTGGTATGGCGCGCAACAGAACATGGTTGGCCAACAGCACCAAGCGAACGCTGTCGAGCGCTTGATCGGCGCTGGCGCCTTGTGGCACATCCCCGGTGATCACCACCACAGCAGCTTCAAAATCAAGTTGCAGGGCGGCGCGGGCACAGGTCAGCGGCGCACACGGCCCAAACAATTCGTCGCTGAAACCCAAGCTCAGCTTGCAGGCCTGATTGTCCGACCCGGCATCCTCGTCGGACGAGGCAAACGCCTCACCCTGCGCCAGCAGATGGGCACGCGGCAGCGGCGCCATGCACATACGGGCATCGAACGGGAAAGCATGGCGCGCTTTACCGTGGTTCAGGGTGTGGGACAGGTCTTGCAGCTGCGGCGACATGAAATTCCAGTCGTCCAACACCTGCTGCAAGTGGTCGGCGATGCCGGTCGCATAATGTGCGCTGCACAAATCGCGTGACACCACAACCAACTGGCCGTCACGGGAACCGTCATTCAAGGTAGCAAGTTTCATGGGTAGATTCCCTTTAGCATGTCAATTTTAGTGGCACCCATGCCTCGTCCTTTCGCATTCAAACGCTGGTTGCTGCTGGTCCTGGGCGTGCTTCTGGCGCATGCGGGGCTGTTGCAGTTGATCCCGCTGGCGCCGCCCGCCCGCCCGCCGCTGGCGCAGGTCAGCATGGTTTTTGAAACCCGCGCCATCACGCTGGCCAGCCCCGTTGCGCCCTTGAACGCCACGCCCCCCATCCAAGCGCCCAAGCCGGCCAAAGTCACTCGCCCGACCAAGCCATCGACTGGTACCGCGCCCCCTGCCGCCGAGACTTCGCCCAGCGCCAGAACCGGCGCCGGCACCACGAGCGACAGCGGACTCGGCACCCGCGGATGTCGCCTTGGCGGACCAACCCGCAGAAACCGCCAGTGCCGAAGCCCCGGCACAGGAGAAGCCTTACCGCTTCGACGCCAGCAAGCTGAGCGCATCCACCCGGCTGCTGTACAACCTGAAAACCAACAAGTTCCCGTTTTCCTTGAACGCAGAGTTGCTTTGGCGCAACCAGGGCGCCAGTTACAACGCGCGGCTGAGCTACAGCGCTTTTGGATTGAGCCGCATGCAGACCAGCCGCGGCCAAGTGACCCCCGTGGGCTTGGCGCCAGAGCGTTTTGCCGACAAATACAAAAGTGAAGTGGCAGCGCATTTCAATTATGCGGGGGGCAAAGTCACTTTCAGTGCCAACACCCCCGATGCGGTGCTGTTGCCCGGTGCTCAAGATCGCCTGAGCGTGTTGATGCAACTCGGTGCACTGCTGGCCTCGGACCCGGATCGCTTCAAAACTGGCACCACTGTGGCGCTTCAGACGGTAGGACCACGGGCTGCAGACATCTGGCTGTTTACCGTGGGTGCGAGCGAATCACTGGCCATGCCTGGTGGCGCCATCGTGGGCCTGAAGCTGGAGCGCAACCCGCGTGACCTGTATGACCAGAAAGTGGAAGTCTGGTTGTCACCCCAGCTGAATTACTTGCCCGCCCGTATCCGCATCACCGAAACCAACGGCGACAGCGTGGACCAACAATGGGCCAGCACCGAGCCTGCGGAAGGCGCCGACTGAGTACCGGTCGGCGCCACGGGGTCTTGAATTTGCAACATTGACCGCGATCTGCAAGGCCTTACAGGATTCGAGCATAATTTGCCCATGCACACGCTATACGACTCTGACACTTACTCTGTGACCCACATGCTGGCCAACGCGGTGGCGGCAGACGTGCCTCATGACACGCTCAAAGAAGGTGAGCAGGTGCTGATCGTGCCCCGGCTGGCGCGTCACGGGTTTGAGATCGTTGACAAACGCAGCGGCAAAGAGGTGTACCTGGACGGATCCTGGGCGGAACTGTTCCAGCAGCACATTTCTGCCTGGCAGCAGAAGACCCCGACCCAAGAAGAAGTCGAGGACACCCTGGAACAATACGCCGAGCTGGCCCAAAACCCGGTGCTAATTCACTAAGCTCTAAGGGTCAAGTCACTTTGACTTTGACCAGTTCTTCGCCTTCTGGGTCGGTCACATGAATGGCGCACGCAATACAAGGGTCAAAACTGTGCACCGTGCGCAAAATTTCCAGCGGCTGCTTGACATCCTGCAGCACATGGTTGTGTTGCAAGGCGGCCTCGTACGGGCCGGGTTGACCGGACGCATCTCGCGGGCCGGCGTTCCAGGTGCTGGGCACCACCGCCTGGTAGTTGCTGATCTTGCCATCATCCACCACGATCCAGTGCGACAGGCCACCGCGTGGCGCTTCCATCAAACCAACGCCTTGCATGTGGCTGGGCCAGCTTGATGGATTCCAATACTGGTCATTGAAGGTACGCACGTCACCGGCCTTGATGTTGGCGATCAGCGCGTCATACCAGCCCTGCATCGAGTCGGCCAGCACTTTGGACTCCAGCCCACGTGCCGCGGTACGGCCCAGGGTAGAAAACAGCGCTTTGACCGGCACATCCAGGGTTTTCAAGGTGGAATCAACCAGCTCTTTGGTCTGTTTGTGTCCATTGGCGTACATCAGCAACACCCGGGCCAGCGGGCCGACTTCCATCGCCTTGCCCTTCCAGCGGGGCGACTTGATCCACGAGTATTTTTGCGCAATGTCCAGTTGCTCATAGGGCGGCTTGGGCCCGGTGTAGTTCAGCTCGGTTTCACCCTTGAACGGGTGCAAGCCCTGCGCGTCTCCAGCACCATATTTGTACCAGGAGTGACTGACAAACTCTTGAATCTCATCGCCCTGATCAAAGTCGATCGGGTGAACCTTTGACACGTCACCACCCAAGATCACCCCACGCGGGATCAGGAACGACTCAGTGTCCCAGATCGACTTGCCCGGCAAATCACCGAACGACATGAAATTGCCACCGGTGTCGCCAATACCGCCCCAGTCCTTGTAATACGAGGCAATCGCCAGCAGGTCGGGCACATAGACCTGATCGACAAACTCCTGCATTTGTTTGATCACGTTTTGCACCAGTTGCAGCCCCACCATATTGACGGCGGTAGCGGCCTGACCACCACCCACGTTTTGCGGGCCGGCGCTGGTTTGCACGGAAATGGCCGAAGGCACACCCCCCACCACAAAGTTGGGATGCGGATTTTTGCCGCCAAAAATGGCATGCAGTTTGACCACGTCACGCTGCCAGCTCAGGGCTTCGAGGTAGTGCGCCACCGCCATCAAATTGGCCTCGGGTGGCAGTTTGTAGGCCGGGTGCCCCCAGTAGGCGTTGGAAAAAATACCCAGCTGGCCCTGTTCAACAAAGTTTTTCACCTTTTTTTGCACATCGGCAAAATAGCCTGGCGATGACTTGGAATAGCTGGAAATGCTTTGTGCCAGTTCCGAGGTGGCCTTGGGGTCGGCCTTGAGCGCGGACACCACGTCAACCCAGTCAAACGCATGCAAGTGATAAAAGTGCATGACGTGATCGTGAATGTATTGCGTGGCAATCATCAGGTTGCGGATCAGCTCTGCGTTACGCGGAATGCTGTAGGAGGGAATCGCACGGTGCAGTGCGTCCTCCACAGAGCGCACAGATGCCAGCCCGTGCACCAGTGTGCAAACGCCGCAAATGCGCTGGGCAAAGGCCCAGGCGTCACGCGGGTCGCGGCCGCGCAAAATGATCTCGATACCGCGCACCATAGTGCCAGCAGAGTAGGCCTGGGTGATCTTGCCATCAGCATCGGTTTGCGCCTCAATGCGCAGATGGCCTTCGATGCGGGTGACCGGGTCGACCACAATACGTTGTGTGTTGCTCATATCTGTTTTCCTCAGTTTTTAAGGAAGGTTTCAAGGATCTGGTACTGCGCGGCGGCCTCATCGTTGTCAGTGCCCACACCATCTGCCACGGTTTGACAGGTGCGTGCCAAGCGCGCCTGCATGGCGGCCTCCCAGGCCACCGGTTCGCCCTCGGCGGCTGCACGCACACAGCACTCAGCTGCTCGCGACACAAAGTGCCCCGCAGCCGGCACCCAACCCGAGTCGCGACCACACTGGGTGTAACTCTCAACCCGTGCGCTGTGCGCCGAATGCGCCACCAGCACCAGCTCGTCATCGGTAATGTCAGCTCGCGCTGCCGCTGCCAACGCGTTTTTCACCCGCACATCGTGGCACAAGTCCATCACCCGTTGGGCAAAAGCCGCAGCGACCTGGCGCTGGCGCCCCAATGGCAAGGCGGCGAGCGCGGCCTTGAACTCTTTTTCATTCTGAATCGCCATGGCTCAATCTCCTTTTTCAACCAGGTGGTCAGCCACCATTTCGGTCAAGCCCACCACCGGCAAGTCCATCTGGTAATGTTCCAGCCCTTCTTCAAGCACGATGCGGCAGTTGGCGCAGGCGGTCACCACCCGGTCGGGCTTGACAGCTTCAAATTGCATCTTCTTGACCTTGAACGCCTGCATGCGCAGGGGTTCACCCTCTTCAATGGCCGACGCCCCGCCACCGCCACCGCAGCACCAGTTCATGTAGCCTGCATCGGGCATTTCGACAAACTCTTTGGCCACCAGATTCATCAGCCGGCGCTGCGGCTCAAGCACCCCGCCACGGCGTGCCAACTGGCACGGATCGTGGAAGGTCAGGCGGTCTTTCTCCATACCTTCGGTCTTGAGCAGACCCTGCGCTTGCAGATCACCCAGCACTTCCACAATGTGCTGTACCTTGAAGGTAAAGGGCCGGCCAATCAGGTTGGCACCCTCCCAGCGCAGCGCGGTATAAGCGTGGCCACACTCCGGGCTGATCACGGTTTTGGCCTTGAGCTTTTCGGCACCATCGACAATGCGTTTGACAATCAGCCTTGCCAAATCGGAGTTGCCAATCTGCATGCCGGCATTGGTAGCCTCGAAGGCCTCGGAGCTCAGTGTCCAGGTCTTGCCTGCATGTTTCATGATCTTGGCAATCGCCCCGAGGTACTCGGGGAAGTTCATGATCTCCATGCTGGAGAGCATCACCAGGTAGTCGGTGCCCTCCACATCCATCGGGATCGGAATGCCAAAGTCTTTTTCGACGTGCTTCATCTGCGCCTTGACCGCAGGCAGTTTGACACCCATCGGGCTGCCGATCGTCACGGTGCGATTGACGGCGCCGATGATGCCCTCCGGCGCGTTGCCCGAGGCCGACATGCCTTCACGCAGTTTACGCACCATGTAGACGATGTCGTTGCCGGCCGGACACACTGCAGAGCAGCGTCCACACAGGGTGCACGAGTTATAGACCAGTTCCTTCCACTCGCCCAGTTCGGCATCGGTCACGGGTTTGGACAGACCGAGCACTTTTTTGGCCCGACCCAGCAAGGTGTACTCTTGTTCATAAACACGGCGCAATGGCTCCAACTTGTGAATTGGCGTGTATTTCGGGTCACCGGTTTCGGTATAAAACAGGCAAGCTTCAGCGCACAGACCGCAATGGATGCAGCTGCTGAAATAGCTGGCAATGGGCGCGTCGATGACCTCTTTGAGGACGCGTATGCCCTTTTCTAGTGTGGCGCTCATACCGCTACTCCTTTATGACCATTGACCGTACCGTTGAACCAGCGTGATCCAAACACGGTAAACGAATGAAACAGTTTGGTAAATGGCAGAAACACCAGCAGCAACTCAACGGTGAGGATGTGCAGCGCCAGCATGGTGGTGTAGGGCAGCAGCAAATGCCGCACCGCCAGCCAGCCAGTGAGCAATGGCAAAAACGTCAGAACCCAGGTAAACCAGTCTTCAAAGGTGGACAAATAACGCTTGATCGGGTTCTTGACGCGGTCCACCAGCACGACCAGCAAGGCCGCCAACGTGACGATGGTCACCATATCGATAAATTGCGAGGGTAGCCCGGGCCACGAAAGTCCCAACAGACTCTCAAAGAGCTGGATGTGCGGGGCAAAGAAAAACACCACAATCGCCAGCCCCACATGAAAGATACCCCCACCAATGTAAGTAATGGGCGCTTTTTTCAGCATGCCCTCGGCCGGAAAGGTGCGCCGAAATACGGTGTGCAAGCCCGAGGCACCGGCGAGATCGCGGGGCGCCGACAAGTCAGGTTTGCGGCCCAGGCCATACACCTCCAGCAGTCGCCACAACACGCCAATGACAAAAATGCCAATGGCCAGATTCAGCCCAGTGCCGCGCACCCAGGTCAAAAATTGCATGTCGTTCATGGTTGTTTCTCCAGGTCGGCCAACGTGGTGGTTTCATGCGCAGCTTTGGCCGCGCCTTTTTTGGAGCGATTGAGCAGCGTGGCAGCTACCCCGGCAGCCAGACCTACACCGGCAGCCACACCTACTTTTTGCATGGGATTGGCTGGTGCCGACAAGGCGCTGTAAAAACTGCCTGCGTCCCAAAAATCGGGCTCTGAGCAGCCCAGGCAACCGTGGCCCGACTCGACCGGCCACGAGGTGCCCGCATTCCACTTGGTGGTGGCGCACGAGTTGTATGTGACCGGGCCTTTGCAGCCCAGCTCAAACAGGCACCAGCCGTTTCGCGCGCCCTCGTCATCAAAGGTCTTGGCAAACTTGCCCTGGTCGTAAAACGGCCGACGGTAACAACGGTCGTGAATGGTTTCACCGTAAAAGGATTTGGGTCGTCCCTGGCTGTCAAGCTCAGGCAAGGTGCCAAAGGTCAGGAAGTGCGCCAGCACTCCAGTCATCACCACCGGAATCGGCGGGCAACCCGGGATATTGATGATGGGTTTGTCTTTGATGATGTCGCGCACGGCCACCGCACCGGTTGGGTTCGGGTTGGCTTTGGGCAAGCCGCCAAATGACGAGCAGGAACCCATGGCAATGATGGCTGCGGCACCTTTGGCCACTTCTTTGAGCGTTTCCAGATTGGAGCGCCCGCCAATGCAGGAGTACGCACCATCCAGCCCCAAGGGGATCGAGCCATCCACAATCAGCAGGTATTTGCCGGCGTTGTCTTTCATGGCTTGCTGCAAGGCTTCTTCGGCCTGATGACCGGCAGCCGCCATCAGGGTCTCTTGGTAGTCCAGCGAGATCGATTCAAAAATCAAACTCTCCAGAGTGGGCGAGTGCGATCGGGTAATGGCCTCGGTGCAGCCTGTGCACTCCTGAAACGGTAACCAGATCACGGAGGGTCGTCGTTTGGGCGAAGGGGCCGCTGCCAGCGCTTGTGCCATGGCTTGGCCAGCCATGGGCGACAAGGCCATCATGGACGCCAGTGTGGCGCAATATTTGGCAAAATTTCGCCGGCTGATGCCTTGGCGAGCCAATGATTCAATCAAGGGTCCTTGCATGATGATTTACCTCTTGTCTCCAAATTC
>JFJP01021047.1_pt2 | contig 12396 bp, 9 predicted proteins | sample 431651 | NCBI WGS metagenome assembly JFJP01 (sample SAMN02602958, study PRJNA72255) | Microbial mat metagenome, whole genome shotgun sequencing project. | biome: fresh water; feature: sink hole; material: water; isolation source: purple microbial (photo- and chemosynthetic) mats found in... | reverse complement strand
CCAGATCAGCACCCCGACCTGGGTCGTGGTCACCGACTTCGACGTCCACCTGCTGTGGGTCCACGAAGGACTCAGCGGCTACTGCGTGGCTTCCGAGGAGGTCGCCTGGCGCCTGCGCGAACGCGGCATCGGCGACACCCCGGTGCATGTGACCGGCATCCCCATCGACCCGGCCTTCCGCATGCCGCTCGATCGTGCCGCCTGCGCCAAGGCCCAGGGCCTCGATCCGGCCAAACGCATCATCCTGCTGATGAGCGGTGGCCACGGCGTCGGCAACCTCGCCGAGATCGCGACACGCATCCTTACCGTCCCCGGCGACCATCAGGTCCTGGCCATGGCCGGCCGGAATGCCGAACTGCTGGGGCAGCTCACCACGCTGGCCGGAGCGCATCCCGGCCGCCTCGTCCCGGCCGGCTTCACCCGCGAGCCCGAACGCCTGCTCGCCTGCGCCGACGTCGCCATCGGCAAGCCCGGTGGCCTGTCGACCAGCGAATGTCTCGCCGTCGGGCTGCCCATGCTCATCGTCTCGCCGATCCCCGGCCAGGAGGAGCGCAACAGCGACCACCTGCTGGAGCATGGCGCGGCACTGAAGGCGCACGACGCCGCCGGCCTCGAATACCGCGTCCGCCGCCTGCTCGCCGAGCCCGGCCTGCTACCCCGCCTGGCCGCCAATGCCCGCGCCTGCGGCCGTCCCAACGCCGCCGCCGACGTGCTGAAGATCGTCTTGCGTTGAACATGGCCTTTTCACAGGAGGCGCAGAGGCACAGAGGTCCGCAAGGAGGCATCCCTGCCTTCCTCCTCGAGCCTCCGTGTCTCTGTGCCTCCTGTGCTTCGGATGGTTGCTGACATGGACTGGCTGCCGCTCGCCGGTCCTCTTCGCCAAGGTCGAGATCCAGATCGAGGGCGCCGACGGCTGGGCGGTCAACCTGCCGACCTGGCGGATCGAGAAGCACTGGCTGCTGGACGTGTTCTTCGGCGGCCGGCCGCTGACCGGCTACCACGCCTGGTGCCTGCCCTTCGTCCTGCTCATCTTCCATCTGCCCAGCGCCATGCTGTGGACATGGACCTGGCCGCTGGAGGCCCGCGCCATGGCCGCCTTCATGCTGTTCTGGATCATCGAGGACCTGCTGTGGTTCCTGCTCAACCCGGCGTGGGGCTGGAAGCGGTTCACCCGCACCGAGGTGCGCTGGCACAAGCACTGGGTCCTGGGATTCCCGACCGACTACTGGACGTTCGCCGTGGTCGCCGGCATCCTCCTCTGGCTGGGATACCGCACATGACCGACCTCCTCCCCCCCGCCGACATCGGGCGCCACCGCGCCACCGCCGATGCGGTGCTCGCGGGACTCGACCGCGCCATCCTCGGGCAGCAGCAGCTGACCCGGCTGGTGGTGACGGCGCTGCTCGCCGGCGGCCACGTCCTGCTCGAAGGCCTGCCGGGCCTGGGCAAGACCGAACTGGTCAAGGCGCTCTCCGCCCTCGCCGGGCTGCATCACCGCCGCATCCAGTTCACCCCCGACCTGCTGCCCAGCGACATCACCGGCACCCTGGTGCTGCAGGAGGGCGCCGAGGGCCGCCAGCTTGCCTTCCGCCAAGGCCCGGTGTTCACCCAGCTGCTGCTCGCCGACGAGATCAACCGCGCCAGCCCGAAGACCCAGTCGGCCCTGCTGCAGGCGATGCAGGAGGGCGAGGTCACGGTGTTCGACGCCACCCACGCCCTGCCCAAGCCGTTCTTCGTCCTGGCGACGCAGAACCCGATCGAGCTCGACGGCACCTACCCCCTGCCCGAGGCCCAGCTCGACCGCTTCGCGGTCAAGCTGACCGTCACCGGCGTCGGCGACGAGGTGCTGGCGCGCATCGTCGGCGAACGCCCCGACGGCCGCCCGCCCGCCACCACCCCGGTGACCGACCAAGCCGGCCTGGCCGGAGCCATCGCCGCGGCGCGGCGCATCGCCGTGCCCGAGGCGGTGGCGCGCTACGTCGCCCGCCTGGTCAATGCCACGCGGCCCGAGCTGCCCGGCTCGCCTGAGATCGTCCGCACCGCGGTGCGCTGGGGCGCCAGTCCGCGCGCCGCGCTGTCGCTGGCATCTTGCGCCCGCGCCGCCGCCCTGCTCGCCGGCCGGCCATCGACCAGTTTCGCCGATGTCCGCGAACTGGCGGTGCCGGTGCTCGCGCATCGCCTGGTGCTGGCGCCCGAGGCCGGGCTGTCGGGCCAGAGCGCGCGCGGCGTGGTCGAGGCGGTGGCCGCGACAGTGCCGGAGCTGGCGTGAAGCCTGGGACCGACGAGCTCCGGCTCGTCGGATCGAGCCGACGAGCTGGAGCTCGTCGGTCCCAGGTCTTCCTCCTGCTCTGCTTAGGCGCATGGCTCCACGCCGCCGACGTCCGCGTCGATGCGACCTGCCCATGGGAGGACAAGGACGGCTACACCCCGATCGTGGTGCACATCGAGGCGCTGATCGCCCCAGTCGAGATCTCGTTGGAGGCGCGCCTGGGCGGCGCCAGGGCCATCGATCGCGTGCGCGTCGAGCTCGGTCGCCCCGCCACCCGCACGCTGCTCCTGCCGAGCAATCCCGGCTACGGTTCACCGCAGCTGCGCTGGAGCTCCCCAGCCGGCGGCGACAGCATCAGCCTCTCAACCAGCATCGGCTACCGCGCCGTCGGCTTGGCCATCCTCGATCCGCGCGAGCAGGTGCCGGTACCGGCGCTGCTCAAGCTGGTCGAGGCGCAGGCCCCGGATGGGGGCGGCCACGCCCGCGGCGGCTACCATTCGAGCAGCGGGGACCGTGTCCGCCGCATCCCCGCCGACCACCTTCCGGACCGCTGGCAGGGCCTGCCGGCCTGGCTCAGCCTGCTGACCACGCCGGACGGCGAGGCCCAGCTCGGCACCAGCCAGCGCGAGGCGATCGCCGTCTGGACCCGCTGCGGCGGACGGCTGTTCACCACCGACCGCGCTGCTCAGGCGGAATGGCAACGGCTGGGCGCGGTGGCGACCGTGCTCGAGGCCACAGCCGAGGAGCAGCCCGCACTGCTCGAACGCCTGCGCCAGGTAGCCGGCGAGGACGGGGAGCCAGCCGAACACCCGGTGCCGGGCACCGACCAGGTGCCGACCGCCTGGTTCCTCACCCTCGCCATCGTCTTCGCCGTCGTCGCCGGCCCGATCAACATCTGGTGGGTCATGCGCCGGCGGCGGCAGCCGTGGCTGCTGCTGCTCAGCACCCCCCTGATCAGCATCGGCACCTGCGTGCTGCTGATCGTCATCGCCCTGGTCTCGGACGGCATCGGGCGCAAGCGCAGCGCGGTGCAGATCGCCGTCATCGACCAGGCATCGCAGCGCGCCTCGATCTTCACCGCCTCCACCTGGTTCTGCGGCATCGCCCCCGGCGCCTTCCCTCTCGACCCCGAGGACCGGCTGGTGCCGATGGACGGGGCTGATTGGAGCAGTGGCTACCGCAACGACCGGCCCGATCTCGCGCTCGACTGGGGCGGCGGACAGCGCGCTCTTGCCGGCTGGATCCCCGCGCGCATCAATCGCCAGCTCGCCTGCACCCAGCAGCGGCCCGAACGCCGCCGCCTGAAGCTGGATCGCAGCGGCGACGGCTGGCGGATAGGCAATGGGCTGGACGTCGGCATCAGCGAGCTGCACTGGCGCGATGCGGCCGGCATGCCGTGGATCGCGCGCGACCTTGCTCCTGGCGTCGAGATGGCGCTGACTGCGGCCCAGGCTGGCCCGCCGGACCTCAGCCAGGCGACGCAACGTCTCGGCCTCGATGCCCGCCTGACCCTGGCCGGGGCGGCCAGCCAGCCGGGTTGGTGGATCGCCCGACTCGCAGCTCCGTTGCATCCGCTGCCCGGCCCCTCCGCCGAAGACGTCGAGCCGGTTCAGTCCTGGGCCGTCGGACGGCTGCTGCCCGGAGGACCACCATGATGCCCCTGGTCGAGGTCCGGCATCTGCATCGCCACTTCGGCAGCGGCGCCGCCCGGGTCGACGCCGTCGTCGATGTGTCCTTCTCCTTCACGGCCGGCGACATCATGGGCTTCATCGGTCCCAACGGGGCCGGCAAATCGACGACGATGCGCATCCTGGCCACCCTCGACCTGCCCAGTGCCGGCGACTGCCTGGTCGACGGGCTGTCGACGGTCGACGACGCCGACCGGGTGCGCCGCCGCATCGGCTTCATGCCTGACCACTTCGAGCCGTTCCCCGACGCCGATGTCCACGAATATGTCGATTTCTTCGCCCGAGCCTACAGCCTGGCCGGCGAGGCGCGGTTGCGCGCGGTCGAGGGCGTGATGGCCTTCTGTCAGCTCGATGGCATCGCCACCAAGCCGGCGACCAGCCTGAGCAAGGGCATGAAGCAGCGGCTCTCGCTGGCCCGCTGCCTGGTCCATGACCCGCAGGTGCTCATCCTCGACGAGCCGAGCGCCGGCCTCGACCCGCGGGCCCGCATCGAGTTCCGCGACCTGCTGCGCGCCCTGTCCCGGCAGGGCAAGGGCATCCTCATCAGCTCGCACATCCTCGCGGAACTGGAGGAGCTCTGCACCGCGGTGGCGATCATCGAGCGCGGCCGCCTGGTCGCCGCCGGCAGCGTGGCGCAGGTGCGCGGCGCGGCGATGGCGGCCCGCGAGGCATCCGCCCCGGATGAAAGCCTGCCGGCCACGCTGGAGATCGCCCTGGCCGCCGAGCACCCCCGCTTCCGCGAACTGCTCGCCGAGCGTCCCGGCGTCAGCCACGTCCAGGTGAGCGGCCGCTTCGCCACCCTGTCGGCGGCCGGCAGCGATTCCGACCACGCTGCACTGCTGAAGGCCCTGGTCGATGGCGGCCTGCCGGTGGCTCGCTTCACCGCCCGTGGGCGCAACCTGGAAGACGCCTTCCTGCACCTGACCAAAGGCCAGGTGCAGTAACCCCTGGGAGCGCAGGCTTCAGCCTGCTGGCGCAATGGAGCGGCATTGCCCCCGGCAGGCTGAAGCCTGCGCTCCCAGGCCCTCAAACGCCGCGGCGGATCTGGCTGCCCTGGAAGCGCAGTTCGAAGCGGTAGCGCGGTTTCTTAGTGCAGATGATGTAGTGCGTCACCGGATCGACCCGGCTGGGCACCTCGCGCATCTCGACCGTGGCGGTGGTGCGGTAGCCGCGCTCGTTGAGCACATCGACCAGCATGGCCATGGCGACCGGGTCGGCGAACAGTTCGTTGTCGCTGGTGATCTTAGCCAGGCCGGTGATGGCGTGCAGGACGATTGCCGGCACGAAGTCCCGTTCGATCACCGCGATGACGCGATGGAACAGGGCATCATGGTCGCGCTGGTAGCCCTCCAGGCGTTCGACCAGGTGCTGCCTGGCGGCGACGACGATCTCGCTGGCCAGCGGGATGTGGTGGATCGCGTCGAAGGTCTCCTCGTCGAGTTCCAGCGAGCTCTGGTACTGGAACTCGGAGATGATCGCGCGCTCGACCGAGACCAGATCCCCCTGGGCGTTGATCACATGGAAATGGAAATGCTGCTTCAGGCTCTGCAGCACCGCGTAGGTCTGCTCCATGAACACACGGTAGCGCTTGCGGCAAGCGTCCTCCGCCATGTCGGTGGTGCGCTCCTCCTGCAACTGCCCTTCACCGGTTTCGCGCACCCGCTGGTTGGCGGCGATGATCGCCCGGCCACGCTTCAGCTGACGCTCGACCGATTCCTTCTCCTCGACGTAGAGGATGACGATCTGGAAGATCGGCTTTGGGAACGAGGCGGCCAGGTTGTCGCGGCGATGCTGCGTGCGCAGGTCGAGCATCCGCTGCCACAGCAGCTTGACACATTCGACCTGCACACGCGTGCGCGGGAAGCCATCCACCAGCACGCCGGTGGCATGCATCGGATCGATCAGCCGTTCGAAGAGGAGGCGCACCACATCCGCATCGCCGACCAGATTGCCTGCATCCTTCAGCCGCCGCATCTCCGGCGAGTTCAGCAGGTCGCTGGTGACGATGGGCGGCGCGGTGATGCCGCGCTCGCGCAGGATGAACGGGGTGTTCGTGCCTTTGCCGGCGCCAGGGGCGCCGCCCAGCCAGATGATCTCGCGCGGAAGGCGGGCCTCGCCTCGCTCGACCCGCTGCTCGATCGCGGCCCAGGCGGTACGGAAGATGGTGGCTGCCTGCTCGTGCACGGCATCCACGGCATGGTGGTCGTGCGGTTTGGCGGCGGGGTTGGCTGGCTGCGACATGGCCATGTCTTGCGGCCTGGCCGACACCGGATCAAGGCTCAAGCAGGCCGGGTTGTGCCCCGTTCGATGACGCTGAGCGCCAGCTTGGCGCTGGCGACCGGGGCGGTCGGCTCGATCGCCAGGCGGCGGATGGCGTTGAGCGACCAGTCGCCGAACTCGGGCAGGGGTTGGCGCACGGTGGTCAGGCCGAAGACGTCCATCAGAGGCTGGTCGTCGTAGCCGATGACCTGGACATCCTGCGGCACCCGACGCCTGCGCAGGCGCGCCTCCTCGACCACGCCGATGGCGGGGACGTCGTTAACGCAGACCACGCCGTCGATGCGCTTGTCGCGGGCGTACAGCCGGGCGAAGGCGGCCCGTCCCTCGGCGACGGTCATCTGCTGGGCGATCTCGACCGGGGCGTCCGGGGCCACCGCACGGAAGCCCTCCTCGCGATCGCGGTAGGCGTGCGCATTGGTCGGGCCGCCGACATAGGCGATGCGCTTGCAGCCGCGGGCGCGCAGGAGGCGGTACTGCATCCGTGCCCCGTCATGGTTGTCGACCGACACGGAGGGGAAGCCGTCCTGCTGCAGGTCGACGAAGATCGTCGGCACAGCCAGGCTGCGCAACTGGGCCGCGCGCTCGGGGCCGATACGCATCGAGCAGAGCATCAGCAGTTCGCAGGCGCGCTCGGCGAGCACCCGGTCGAGCAGACGGTTCTTCATCTCGCGGTCAGGGACGTCGTAGATCGCCAGATCGATGCCGGCAGCTGCCAGGCCTCCGGCCAGCGGGCTGGTCACGGCATGGTAGAACGTGGCACTGAACAGCGGCATGAGCGCGGCCAGGCGCGGTCGTTCCGCCCCTCGCGCGGCAAGCCGGCGGGCGGCNNGCCGCCAGCCGAGTTCCTCGACCGCCCGACGAACAGCCAGGCGGGTCGGCTCGGCGACCCGGCTGCTGCCGTTGAGCACCCGGCTGACGGTGGCGATGCCGACCTTGGCGTGGCGGGCGATATCGTAGATCGTGGCCTTGCCGGGGTCGGTCATGGAAGCGCTTTCTAGCGCCCGTTACGCCGGATGCCAGCCAAGGACCGCGGGCTTCAGCCCGCGTCGGAGCACCCTTCGCGGGCTGAAGCCCGCGGTCCTGGAGTTCAATCGATGGCGATGCCCAGCTTGCTCATCACGGCGCGCTGCACTGCCCACATCGCCTCGCGGTCGGCGTCCTCGATGTCGTCGTGACCGAGCAGATGCAGGACGCCATGCAGGACGTAGAGGGCGATTTCCTCGTCGATGGGCCGGCCGCGCTGTCGCGCCACGCGCCGAGCGACGTCGAGGCCGACCGCCAGATCGCCGAGTCGGACCAGCCCGCTGGCCGGATCGGGCGTCCCGTCGGGAAAGCTCATCACGTCGGTCGGCGTCGCGTCGCCGAAATGCTCGCGGTGCAGTCGAGCGCTCTCGGCATCATCGACCACCAGCACGCACAGGCTGCGCCTGCGCAGGCGGTCCATCGCCAGCGCGCCCTCGACGGCGCGCTGGGCCAGGTCACGGACGGCCTCGCCGGCATCCTCGCCGGCCCATTCGATCAGGCAGCGCGGGGACGCCGGACGGCTCATGCGAAATCGAGGAGCTGGAAGTCCGGGTTCTGCCGCAGGCAGTACTGGCGGTCCCATTCGCTGGGAAACAGCACGACGATGCGGCCACGCGCATCCTTGGCCACCTGCGAGCCCGGGGTCGGCTTGAACTGGCCGATGTCGCCCTGCAGCCAGCCGCTGCAGGCGTAGGGCAGGGGCGACAGCACGGTCTCGACGTTCCACTCGTCCTTCAGGCGGTACTGCAGCACCTCGAACTGGAGGCGGCCGACCGCGGCGATGAACGGGTTGGCGATCGGGTTGTCGTAGCTGCGCAGCACCTGCACCGCGCCTTCGCCAGCCAGCGTCTCCATGCCCTTGTCGAAGCCCTTGCGCTTGGTCAGGTCGGCTGGCTCGATGCGGGCGAAGTGCTCGGGGGGGAACTGCGGCAGCGGCTGGTGCTCGAAGCCCCCCTTCACCGCCAGGGTGTCGCCGATGGCGAAGCCGGCGTTGATCAGGCCGACCACATCGCCGGGGAACGCCTCATCGAGGGTGTTGCGGTCGCGCGCCACCAGGGTCTGCGGCCGCGACAGGCGCACCTCGCGCAGGACAACCCCGGCGCGCACATGCTTGACCACCAGATCGCGCTCGAAGCGGCCGCTGCAGATGCGGATGAACGCCATCTGGTCGCGGTGCTTGGGGTTCATGTTGGCCTGGATCTTGAACACGTAGGCCGAGAACGGCGCCGAGGGCTCGACCGACTCGCTGCCGGCCGTGGTGATGACCTCGCGCGAGCTGGGCGGTGGCGCCAGCTCGACGAAGGCGTCGAAGAACGGCTCGATGCCGAAGTTGGTCAGGGCCGAGCCGAAGAACACCGGGGTCACGCGGCTGCCAAGGAAGGCCTCGCGCGAGAACGGGTTGCCGGCGACCTCGAGCATCTCCAGATCCTCGGCCAGCTGCTTGCGCTGCTCGGGCGGGATGGCGGCCTGGGCCTCTGGCGAGTCGAGCGGCACCTTGCGCATCTCGGCCCGGCGGGCGCCGCCGAACGAGGTCTTCTCGAACAGGGCGAGCTCGCGGGTCGCGCGTTCGGCGACGCCGACGAACTCGCGTCCGCTGCCGATCGGCCAGTTGATGGCGCTGGCCTGGATGCCCAGCACCTCCTCGACTTCGGCCATCAGCTCCAGCGGGCTGCGCGAGGGCAGGTCGAGCTTGTTGATGAAGGTCAGCACCGGGATGCCGCGCAGCTTGCACACCGCGAAGAGCTTGCGCGTCTGCGTTTCGACGCCCTTGGCCGCGTCCAGCACCATGATCGCGCAGTCGGCGGCGGTCAGGGTGCGGTAGGTGTCGGCGGAGAAGTCCTGGTGGCCCGGCGTGTCGAGCACGTTCACCACGCAGCCGCGGTACTCGAACTGCATCGCCGACGAGGTGATCGAGATGCCGCGCTCCTGCTCCATCGACATCCAGTCGGAGGTCGCGAGCTTGCCGCCCTTGCGGTTCTTGACCATGCCGGCCGTGCGCAGCAGGCCGGAGTAGAGCAGCAGCTTCTCGGTCAGCGTGGTCTTGCCGGCGTCCGGGTGGCTGATGATGGCGAAGGTGCGCCGGCGGGCGGTTTCGCGGACGAGGATGGGGTCGGAGGCGGGATCCATGGCGGCGCGGGGCCGTACCCTGCCGCCACCCCGGCCGCTGTCGAGCGGCAGCCCCCGGCGTGCGCACGCCGGCACGGCCATGCGCCGGCAGGCATGCAGCCAGGCCTCGCCGGTGGACTCCGCATGCGCATCATGGCAGGCAGAACGGAGGAGCCATGGACGCCAACCGCATGCCTGTGATGTCCGACGCCCGACGTCTGGGCCTGGAGATGCTGCTTGGACGGCAACGGGCCGACGACCTGCTCGCCTTCCGCGTCGCCCAGCGCCTCGCCATCACCATCACGAGTCCGCCGCAGCGCCAGGGCCGGGCTGCGTGACGAAGCGGCTTCAGCCGAGGCCGAGTTCCGCGACCATATGCCGGCGCAGGCCATCCGCCTCGGCCTCATCCAGCTTCCGTCCATCCTTGCTGACATAGAAGACGTCGACCGCGACGTCGCCCATGGTGTTGATGCAGGCGTACCCGATCTCGCAACCGTAGCCCGAGATCGAGCGGCACAGCCGCGACAGCAAGCCGACGTCATCGCGGGTGACCACATCGATGATGCTGAAGCGTCCCGAGGTCGCGCTATCGATCTTGATCGCGTGATCCTCGAAGCCGCTGTCCGCGGCCCGGGAGGTGCGCACCGCCGCGCGGCGCCGTTCCAGCAGCGTGCGCGCATCCAATCGACCGGATGACACCGCCTGCAGATCACCGCACAGCTTCGCCCACAGCGCATCCTCACCCATCCGACCGGGATAGATCGAGGCCAGCCGCATGGTGTAGAGGACCTTGCCGCTGCGCGTGACCCAGGTGCGCAGGTCGACGATGTCGAAGCCGTGGCCCGAGAGCGTCGCCGCGACATCAGCGAAGAGTTCGTGGCGGTCGGGCAGGGCGAGGGCCAGGTGGACGTGGCGGTCGCGCAGTTCATGCAGCAGGCCGATCCCGCCCTGCTCGCAACTCGACAGCACGCGCCAATGGCGCACCACCTCGTCAGGCGGGATCTGGTGCTCGTAGGTGCCGCCCAGGTCGACGAGGTGCCGTTCGGCCACCTCGGCGCTGGCCCCGGCTCCGACCAGCGCGGCGGACAACCGGACATGCAGGTCGGGGCCGGGAACGATGCCGGCGAGCTTGGCGCAGACGGCGTCATAGAGTTCGCCGAGCAGCGCCTCCTGCCAGCCGGTCAGCACTCCATCGCCGACCGCCTTGGCATCTGCCCAGGTCAGGCAGTAGAGGTAGTCGAGACGCTCACGCGTGCCGATGAGTTCGGCGATCGAGGTGAGGAAGGACGGTTCCCGGAAGTCGCGCTTGCGGCTGGCATCCGACAGCACGACGTGCTGCTGGACGAGGAAATGCACGAGATCCTCGTCCGCGCGCGGCAGGGCCAGGCGTCGCGCGACGCGCTCGACCATCATCGCGCCGCGGGCGACGTGGCCCCGTCCCATGTACTTGCCGACATCATGCAGCAGCAGGCCGAGCACCAGCAGGTCCGGGCGGGCGAGCATGCGGTAGGCCGCCGGCATGCCGGGCAGGCCCTGACTGCGGCCGGCGGCGAGGGCGTCGAGGTTGCCCACCGCCAGGATGGTGTGCTCGTCGATGGTGTACTGGTGCCAGGAGTCGAACTGCATCAGGCAGTCGACCAGGCCGAACTCCGGCAGCCACGCGCCCAGCAGGCCGGCAGCGTGCATGTCGCCGAGGATCGACCGGCCGACGGCGGAATCCCCGAGGATGGCAAGGAAGGCGGCGACCGCCTCGGGGTCGGATCGGGCATCATCATCGACCACCTGGAGGTTGGCGGAGATCGCCCGCTGCAGCTCGACCGACAGGCGCACCGTCCGGCGCTGCGCTTCCCGGCACATGGCGACCAGCCTGGCCCCGGCGCGGAGCTGGCGCCAGAAACCGTCATCCGCGAGATAGACCCGCCCGGCGATGATCGAAAAGCCCGGGGACAGGGTGCGGCGCGTGGCGATCAGCGGCTTCAGCCGCAGGCCGAGATAGCCCTTGGCCTCCAGGCGGCTGGCCGCCAGCTCCAGCACCTGGTGCACATGCCTGACCTGGGCGTAGTGCCGCTTCATGAAGTGCTCGACCGCGCGCAGCCGCGAGACGTCGGCGTAGCCGAGCATCTTCGCCACCTTGACCTGGTCGGCGAGCTGGAAGACGTCCTGCTTGCGGCCGTGGTTGAAGTGCAGCAGCGAACGCAACTCGAGCAGATGGTCGTGCGCCGCCAGCACCCCCGAGAGGTCGCCGCGCGAGATGCCATCGAGTTCGCCCAGGGCGAACAGGTTGCGGCTGCCGCAGGCGAGGAAGGCCATGTTGCGCAGCAGCTGCACGTCGCGCAGGCAGCCCGGGTTGCTCTTGAGGTTGGGCTCCATGACGAAGAGCGAGGCGCCGGCCTGCTCCCGCCGCTTGGCCAGTTCGGCCAGCTTGTAGGCGAGGAACTCCTTGCCCCGCTTCTTGCGGAAGCGGGCCAGGATCTCCGACATCGCCTGCATCAAGGGTGCGGCAGCGTGCACTGCGCGGCTCTCGATGATGGCGGTGGCGGTGACGAAGTCCTCCTCGGTGATATGCGACAGCTCCGGTGCGCTGCGGTGGCTGGCGCCGACCTGGAACTTCACGTCCCACAGCATGGCGTTGAGTTCCGCCCAGGCCTTATCCGCCCAACCAACTCCCGGTTTGACGTCGAGCATGAGCAGGTCGAGGTCGCTGTGCGGATTCATCTCGCCGCGTCCGTAGCCGCCGACCGCGAAGATGCCGGTGTGGCTGGCCCAGTCCTCCGGCGCACCGACCCGCTGCATCGCCCGCTCGGTCAGGGCCCGGACGACCGCATCGGTGATGGCGCTGATGGTCAGCACCACATCGAGACCGGTGGTCTCGTTGATGTGCTCGACAAGATGGGCATGCAGGGCGGTGAATTCGCGGGCGCGGATCGCCTTCAGGACCTGGATGGCCTCGTTGCGCCCCAGGGACGCGGTAGCGGCGATCTCATCGGCGACCGGTCCGAGTGACGGCAGGGTGATGCGATGGACGGTCTC
>JFJP01039882.1_pt1 | contig 12397 bp, 10 predicted proteins | sample 431651 | NCBI WGS metagenome assembly JFJP01 (sample SAMN02602958, study PRJNA72255) | Microbial mat metagenome, whole genome shotgun sequencing project. | biome: fresh water; feature: sink hole; material: water; isolation source: purple microbial (photo- and chemosynthetic) mats found in... | reverse complement strand
TGCAATTGTAATGAATCTTCCTTTATGCCTTTTATTTCACCATTATCAGCCACACCCAGCAAAATATGCCCACCCTTACGGTTAAGAAATGCACAAATTGTTTCAAAAACATTGCGTGACAAGGATTCAAAACTTTCCTTTAATTCAATTTCTAAGCATTCGCCTTGCGAAATAAGTTGATTGACCTTTTTCTGTAAATGTGTCATATTGGTTTATGTTCGTATAAATAAAAGTAAGCCTATCCAGAGTTTGCCGATAAACTTTAGTGGAGTTATTGCTTCTATTATTTGTACTGCATTGCCCAGTTTACCATTAGCTCATTCATTTCATAAAACTCTCTATCGTTTTACGAAAATCCTCATAGGCAGTTTTTAAATATGAATGAAACTGGTCTCTAGCGAAAAGAATCAAATAGACAAATAAATTATTGAGAATCCCTAACTCAACGTACTGATAAGCAAGCCGGTTTACTATAGTAACTGCTGCCCACGTAGTCGTAGATGTAGTACATTTGCCTGAACCTGGCACTTGTAGTACTGTAACTTGTAGCACTCCACCATACTCCGTCGGAGCCATAATTAAAAGCCGTACCACTGACATTGAGGCTATTACCGCCGCCAGGAAGGGCAGAAAAGCCCATAGAGTTATTTTGGGTAAGGTTGTTGCCGATAGCCCCGGAGATGGTGGAAGTCATCCAGTCGGTGGTAGCAGCAAGAGCTTTGGCTACATTTAAAGAAGTTCCTACGTGGGAAGCAATATAATCGGTTAATGTTGTCCATTCGGTATCAGTAGGTACGTGCCATCCTACAGGAGCTAATTTAGCCGTGTTTACAGTATACCAATTGTACAAAGCTCCATACTTATTATTAAACCAACAATATGCAGGTGTTAACAATTTACTCATTTCGTAAGAACCCGTTACCAATGGAATTGCGGTGTTATCATTAAATGTAGTGGTTTTAAGATTTTCAGCCATCCATGTTTGATTTCCAATATTAACGGTTGTGTAATTATTCCCATCGGCATCGGTGCAGAATACAAAGTGGAAATTAGTGGTCTTGCTGGCGGTTGGAACATCAGTAACAATGGTACTGTAATTACCCGAAATAGCTTTGTAGAGCAATTGGTCACCTGCAGCATACGTCATGTCAGTTTCACCGAGAATAGAATTCTTGCTTTTTTGTGGGCTTATAAATGCTGGTTTTTCAGTGCCTGCGTATGCTATTTCCGGTTTACTTTGTGTGCCGATTTTATTTATCAATTTAACTGTGTACGAAAATTCATCCCCTGTGCCCCGAACCATATAAACGCCTTGGGGCAACGAAAACTCAAACGTGTTATTACCTGCCGGCAAATTTGCGTTTATCTCGGCTTTCATTCTGCCATCGATACTATAAGCATTAAGTTGGGTAACGCCTGCTTGTTTGGCAAAAAATGATACGATGAATTTTCCAGCTACAGAAGCCGGGTAAACACGAATCGATTCATCGGGTGCACCCACTTGTTCTACAGCAGCTGCTTGATCCGTTAAATGCAATACATTTCCTCCTGGTACGGTTGCCGAGGTGCGTTTCGTGAGATTCTGAACAATTACACTGTCTACCGTAGTACTAGCTCCCGTTCCGGTAAAAGTAATAGTGTAATTTAAGGAAAAACAAAGTAAACATATCATTGATAAAATCGAAGAAACAAAAAAAGTAGTTGTTTTCATGATAAAATGTTTTTTAATTGAAAACATGTTGATTGAATACTTTATTAAAGGAGTTCATTTCACAACTATATAACAAATATAACACTATAACGTTTAAGCTAGGTGGTTTGATTTAATATATACACAAAAGTAACAAATTAGTAGCTAAACTTTCGAAATCAGCCTACCTTCCAACCCTAAAATTCAATATCTTTTTCTTATCGTCTTTCAAAAGTAAATAAATATTCTGATATTCGTAATATAAATCCATAAAATATTCATTCCCAATTAATGGAAATGAATTCAGCAAATATAAAATCTATTCGTTGTAATATTACCTATAACAGTTTAATTTTCTTCTGTATTATATTTATCATCTACTACCTGTAATAAATCCATATAATTGAGGGATTCCTTTTTTCAAATAATATCCAATGAGAATACAAATGGATACAGTAAAAATGGGTACTATTAAATAAATAAGTAAAGACTTAAATTCACCTTGACCAAGTAGTTTAAAAGCCATTTTTTTTAACATCGTCAATATAGGCTCATGCGATACGTAAAGGAAAAAAGAAAATGAAGCATACTTGGCTATAATAAAATTAGTTTTTGATTCATTCTTAAAAATAAAGTCATATATACTCCAAACAGAAATAATCCCAATTATTATACTTGCTTTATGAATTAATGGCAAAAATATCCCTTGTTGAAAATCATTATAGTTTAGGATTGTTTTTATCAAAACTAAAACAAGCCAGAAAATAGTATTAATCAAATAATACTTAAAGTAATCTTTTTGTAAAATGTCTTTCCTAAAAAGGGAAAAATATGCGCCTAAAGTAAAAAACAATAAAGACTCATTTAAGACAATAATAAAATTAAAATTGAGAATCCAAGTAAGAAAAAAGAATAGTACGGAAATCAATTTTAAGTATTTAATTATAAAGTATAGTATTGGGCTTAAAAACACAATTACAATTAAATCCCGAAGAAACCACAATTGGTAAGGAATTGGATTAAAAACAACAGTTGATAGCAATTCATTAAAAGAGTATTCTTGTATAATATGATTACTGAAAAATGGTTTTGATTGAGGTAGAATTTGCAATAAAAAAAACAAAGCGACTCCCCAAATTGACCAAAAAAAGTAAGGTGTTACTAAAGTACTAAATCTTCTTTTAATCTTTAGCGAGAAGTCTGGAATCCTCAAATCATCCTTTAAATAAAACAAATATCCCGAAATAATAAAAAACAATGGGACTGACACTCTTGCAATACCTTGCGAAATAAATTCTTGAATAAAAAAACTATAAGCATTGTTTTGAATAATATGACCTGTTGGCGAATTAAGAATATTGTATGAATGTATAAATACAACCATAATCATCAAGAAAAAAGAGATATTTGTAATTTTGACACTTAGATATTTATTCATAAAGAAATTTTTATACGGGTAGTAACTCAAAACCAATTGGAATAATAAATTCCTAACATTAATATTGTATAGTACTTTAATTTAAATAAAACATAAATCATTCAAGTATCGTAATAACCAATTAACAGAATTTATCGCAATTATTTGTACTTTAACTCCTTAAGCAATCTAGTATTAAATAAAATCCGATCCTTATCAAAAAACCAGCCCCATTTATTAAAGTACTTTACACTACTCTCAAAACCAACCCTTAACATTTTAAAGCTTTGTTTATGACTAGCTGCATGAGCATGAACAATGCTAACATTAGGATAATACATTGTTTTGTAGTGTTTATGAATTCTTCGTGAGATATCAGTATCTTCGAAATGCATAAAAAAACGTTCATCGAACAAGCCAACTTCCTTTAATACACTAATTCTAAAAAACATGAAACATCCTGAAAGATATGGAACATTCATTGAACTATCATAACCTGTAAAATACAGTTTAAAGCGCTCATCTCTTTTTTTAAAATTTGCTTTAGGAATAAATGATCTAAATAGAATATCAACTGGAGTAGGAAGTAATTTACACAGATATTGCAAATCGCCATTAGGATAATAAACTTTTGGCATTACCAATCCAACATCTTTGTTTGAATCCATATAAGAGACCAATTCCTGAATAATCCCATTATCAAAATATATATCTGGATTTAACACGATATGATAATTTGCATTATCAAATTCCATTGCTATATTAATGGCCAAATTATTCCCGAAACCATAACCCCTATTTATATTATGTATATATCTAATCTTTTCAGATCTAGCTTCAAAAAATCTAAAAAAATCATTACTTGAATGATCTATTATATATATCTTGTCAATAATACTTGGTATTGCAGAATCAAGAACTCTATTAATATCCGAAACTGAATTATGATAGGTAACAATGGAAGCTGTAATCATTGAGTCAAAAAGTATATGTTAGGAAACACTTTAAATGTCAATATAAAAATATAAATACTACAGAGAATTATACAATTCCCTGGTTTTATTTGCTGTTATATCCCAAGAGAACAATTTAAGCTGCTCTTTCATCTTTGGGAGCAAACTATTATAAAGAATCTTATCGTTTAGCAATTTATCAATTGCCTCTGATAACTCATCAACACTAGATGGATTTATCAATAAAGCAGCATCACCTGCAACTTCGGGTATTGACGAAATAGAACTAGAAATAGTCGGTTTCTGGTACAAAAAAGCTTCTAATATAGGAAGTCCAAATCCCTCATAAATGGATGGATATACAAAGATTTCGCATTTTGACAAAAGTAAGAATTTTTCATGTTCACTGACGAAACCTGTAAATATAATTTTATCAGAAAGCTTAAGTTCACTTACCAAACTGAACATTGATTCATAAAACCAACCCCTTCTTCCTACGAGTACTAACTTTAATTCAGGGTTTGACCTATATATTTGATAAAATGCTCTTATAATATTTTCAATATTTTTTCGAGGTTCCAAAGTTCCAATGAATAAAATAAAGTTGGATTGAATTTCAAATTTATTCAAAATATCATTCGATTCCAAATTAGAATAGTTAATTTGCTGATTAACTACTGCCAAAGGAATTACACTGACATCGGCGTTAACTTTTGGAAAAATGGCTGATAAATCATTTGCAGTTGAATGGGAAACACAAATAATTTCATTTGCACATTTACCTGCAAGATATATAAATAGACTAAAATAATATCTTTTAAATAAAGTATGAACCTGAGGATAAAGAAAAAATGTCAAATCGTGAATAGTTACAATTTGTTTCGCACCCAATCTGAATAACGGGAAAGAATAATGCAGCGAGTGTATTAGGTCAATTTTATTTACGAAACAATAAATTGGGATAAAAATTTGTTCAAAAAAAACCCTTGGTATAAAACGACGAAAGTATTTTGAATTAACCTTAACTATCTTGGTGTTTGGATATACAAAAGATGCAAAATCGATATCATCATTTTGAATTAAGGCGATATATTGATTTGTATTATCATTTTTCAATAAAGATTCAAATGTATGATAAGCATAAACGCCAACGCCATTTTTTTGGAGTGGAATTTGGGTAAAATCTACGAGTATTTTCATGTGAAACAAAAAATTAAATGTGAAAAACAAAGAAACAACATCATTCTACTAGGGTTTTATTACATAAAATTTTCCCTTATAAATTAAGGCAGTAAAGAAAATAAATACTATTGTATTTATAAATATTTCGAAAATAGCGCCTATTGCTAATTGTGGGTCACCAATAAAAGCCAGCAAGCTATAATAAATATAACCTATATAAATACTTGACAAAATACTCTTGGGCAATAACCTGGATGGTCTATATATCAAAAACGAGGCACATAAGCCTATAAAAAATGTCAGAACAATTCCTCCCCAACGAAAAAACACCCACCCTAAAATAGGTGGTCGAGTGTTGGGACCCATAAGGCTACCATCAATTAAATCATTAATAGACCAACCCAATTGAATTCCAATATTGATGTCAACTTGTGCTGGATCAATAATTCTGAACGAAGATAAGATTCCCTTAAAAAAATACACAAAACGATCAGATATATGAATGAAATCTACAAAATTATTGGGCAGGGACATAAAATATATATCTCCATTGGCGATAAATCTTATTAGAAAAGTTTCAAGAGGATTTGATTCTCCATTAGCATCTTGAAGTACAATTACTATTATAGGTGCTAAAAATAATAGCGGTAAGTAATATAGAATTTTTTTGAAAGAAAAAACTTTTTGTTGGTAAAAGAAAGTATAAACAAAAAATCCTGTAACCAATATCATAATAGAACCTTTCGACCCAGATAAAATACTAAATAAAATAATAATGGCAAAAGTAAAATATGCTAAAATTCTATGCTTTTGATTAGCATTGTACAAATGAAATACATATACCGAGCAGAAAAAAACAGGAAATGAAGAAAATCTTTCAAGTGCACCCAAACCTGTGTCGGTAAATACATTCAATCGACTATCATCAATAAAAATTGGTACACCTAGTAATGCGTAAGCAGTTAATTTCAATACAATAAATAAAAACAAGAATACATAAAATAAGATTAAATTTCGATTTTCATTGGTAACTAATTCAACATTTTTGAATACAAAAGATTTACTGGCGTTTATGGAATAACCAATCCAGAATAAGACTTCAGCACAAATAAAATATATAAACATTTGTGCTGAAATATCTCCCGTAAAAAACAAAAAAAATGGTATGGCATTAGCCAAACCTGTCATTATAAGAGTAAAAAACAATGGGTCGATTACGCCATTGGTAAATCTCTTAAACAAAGGGATTATCAAAATTAGACTTATTACGAGTGACAATAGATATAATGGGATATTCAAAAATAAAATATCCAAGAATTCATCAATTTTCATTTATTTGGTTTTATTGATTAGAAAACGAAAACTGTGATATTTAATTGCATATTTAATTGATAAAGCAAAATAATATAATAATGCAATAACATAAATAACTAAATTTCTCTTTTTAAGGTGTATCAAACAACCATCTTTGGCTGAATGATAACGGAATAATTTATCGTTTAAAGAACTTTCTTCATAGATACTTAACGAGTGATTAATATGTGAATCAACAACATACAAGAAATCGTTATCTTCTGAATATTTATTCATAAAATCGTTATCAGTTTCATAAAATTTCAAATCCTCATCATACCCTACAAATTTGGTTTTAAGATATTTGCCATTCATTACCATGCCACTATTAATCGCAGTAATACCTTTTGTGTATATTTTACCATACTTTGCTATCTTCCAATATGAACCCTTAAAATACCACAGATTGGCTGGGCTAACAATTTGATTGTTACAATTTACAATTGGCAAAAACAAATTAATATCTGGATTTGCATTTATCGAGTCAATCAGATTAATGAAATAGGATAATTCTACAGTTGAATCATGATCAAATATAACCAAAAATTCATCTTCATTTATTGTTCTGATAACATTATTGTAAATCTTTGACAAGGAAGTATTTATTCCGTTGGCTTTGTACTCAAATTGTAAAGGAAGAAATATATCTTTAATTACAGCCAATTGACTAGAATTTAGGTACTTATCAGAGTTATCCCAGATAATCAATTCACTGAATTTGCTAAGTTTCTCTTTAAACTTAATGAACGAATTTAAAGTCTGAGATTCTATAGGCAATTTATTATATATTACTACTAGTATTTTCAGTTTAATCATTCGATTTGATTTTTTCTAAGCGTTTTATCAATCCTTGCAATTTAAAATACATATAGGAGGCAATCAAAGTACTAATCCCTCCGTTATCATATACAACTTTAAATAATTCTTTGCTGCTGTTTGAAGTATTAGATATTCCATTAATAGAATGAAATGCAACACTTTTATTTATTAAAAACACTTTTTGTTTCCTTTTATACATACCTATATTATATGCAAAATCAGCATAAATCTTATATGACAAATCATATTTTGAATAAATACTTGATTTTTTATAATAAAGACCTTGGTGAGGCAATGTGTTAAATAAGTTAATCTTCCAATTAAAGCTTGGAATAATTATATTTACATCTTCGGTAATTACGGTCCCGCAAAGCGCATCGTAGTTTGCAATTTCAGCCTGTATTAATTCTTCATGTGGTATTAACAGCAATGAATCACCTGCATTAATATTTGTAATCCATGTTCCATTTGCCATAGCAACCGCTTTATTCATGGCATCATAAATACCCTTATCTGGTTCACTTATCCAGTAGGCTATTTTATCTTCATATTTTTTAATAATATCTATAGTTCCATCGGTGCTACCTCCATCGATGATAATATATTCTACATTGCTATATGATTGGTTTATAACACTTAGTATTGTGTCTTCAATATTGTTATATTCATTATAGATCACTGTTATTACAGTTACTATAGGATTATTGTCGATTAGTGATTCAGAATTTACTATATTCATTTATGAAATAATGTCGTGATTATTAAATCAAGTATTTAAGTGTTTTACTTTCAACTAGTAAATATAATTATGATTGTTGTTTTTTTTATATTTTACTATACAAATTCGCAGTTTGAACAGCTGTATTTTTCCAAGAAAATAATTTTAATCGATTCTTTCCTTTTTCTATTAATTCATTTCTTAAAGTATTGTCGTATATAACAGTTTCAATAGCATTTCTAATTGAATCTATATTGAAAGGGTTAAAATAGCAACCAGCATCACCCGCCACTTCTGGAAATGAACTTGCGTTGCTAAGTATTACTGGGCAATTAAGAGCAAATGATTCAAGAATAGGAATCCCAAAGCCTTCGTAGAAAGATGGATATATAAAAGCAATAGCATTTGAATATAGATGTTTAAGCTCATTGTCGTTAGCCTCAAGTTTTATTACTTGATCATTAATTTCTAGTCGCTTTATTAATTCTATTTCTTCAGATGTAAATGTTTTTCCAGTGCAAATAAGATATAATTCTTTATCCATTTTCATTATTAATGAAAGTGCACTAACCATATTTGTGAAATTTTTGTATCGCTCTCTTTCACCAATAAAAAGAAGATAACGCGATGGTAATTTTTTTATTTTATTTATAATGCTAATATCATGCTTTAACTCAAAACCATGATGAATTACTTCAATTTTATCTTCAGGATAATCATAAAATTCTAAAATATCTTTCTTGGTGTTTTCACTAACAGCTATTATTTTTGTAGCATTGATAATTGCTTTTTTTTTTTGTTTTATAGTAAGGTCGTTTATATCAAATAATTCAGGATATCTTTCGTGTATTAAGTCGTGAACGGTTAATACATAAGGCTTTTTTCCAATAAAATTCAGAAAATAAGGATCATAATAAGTTGGATGAAGAATATCGAAATCAATTGAAATTTGTTTGAATACACTATTTATTTTATTTACATTATAATAGATCTGTGTTTTCAATTTAGATTCAACTTCGCTATTTAAACTAAAGTGTTTAACAATGTCTTTGCTTTTAATATATTGATTGTCAGAAAGTAAAGTTGAGTTAACCACTTCAATATTTGAAGGGAAATTTCTCATAATTTCATAAAAGTACCTAGATATACCTCCATATTTTTGCCACGAGAAAATTTGATGATCAAAAAGCACTTTCATAATTCCAGTTTGTTGATTTTAAAAGATTTGCTTTTATAATAATAAAGATATAATATAATAAATCCACTCACTACCGACATAATCAAATAACAAATAACATTACCCCAAGCTGCTCCCAAAAAACCGTAGTGTTTTATTAGGAAAACATACATTGCAATAGTAAAGCCTGAACCAATAATTTTTTCAATCAATGAAATCTTAGAATATCCTAAAGCTATTATAACAGTGGATAAAGTAAAACTAATTGACTGTGTAATATTTGACAAAACTAAAATTCTAGCATAAGGTGCTGCCTCTACGTATTTATAATTTGTAAGAAATCCAATTACAAAATCGGATGCAAACAAAAACACAATTATTGGAATAATAATAATAGAATTAATCAACAAAATCGTCTTAATCAATTTAGCTTTATTCCTCTTTGCAATTGCCTCATAGAAATCGGGCTCAAATGTAGCATTAATAGTTATAGTAAATATGGCAAAATAGGACGCAAATTTAAATCCTACATTATATAATCCAAAATTATAAATATCATCTACTTTTTCCAGAAGTAATTTATCAAATCCAGTAAAAACGTAAGTGAGTAAAGCTGAAATAATTAGCGGCCAACAGAATGTCAATGCTTTCTTTACAATATCCCATTCAATATGAATTTCTTCTATATGTTTAAATAAACCATAAATACTAAATATAACAGCTACTAGCAATACTGCTATCATATAGCCTAATGCACCTTGATGCAAAATTACAACAAAAAGTAATACAAGTAACGTATTTACTACAACATAGAGTACATTAATTTTCAGGAAACTTAATGCTTTCTTTTCTAGTTTCAAATTTAAAACATGAAAAGTATATATATTTACAATATAAATCTTTAAAAATGAAATAAATGCATAAGGATAAAAAGGGAATGATATATTGTTTAATGAGAAATAAATTTTAAACCCTCCCAATAAAATTGTCATTGAAACAAGTCCAAATATGATTTGAAATAATAAAAGTGAAGTCAGCACTTTTTTCCTTCGCAATTCATCTAATACAAAATACTCTTTTGCATAATACGAAAAAAGAGAAAAACCAATAAGAGGCAGAATCAACAAGCCAAATGAGTCAAAATATCCCATTATGGAATAATCTCTGTGTGAAAGATTAGAAGCCCAAAGGGGATTCATAGCTAACCCTATAACTACTTGTACTACATTCGCTAATAAGTACAAAGAGAGGCTATTTATAGAAGTTTTATTTTTATTGAAAAAACTTTTAATGTATGTCATTTATATATATATACTTTTGTTTGGAGATTATCATACATTAATATATTATTTAAATAGTTTTTGAACTTTCATTACTCCAAGTAGTTTTACTCAAAATACTTTAAATTACTATAATCTTTATTTAAAAAACACTTCCAATTTAGAATGTAAAATAATGCAAATGTATCTCAATCAATTTATTGCATTAATTAATTAATTAATTTCAGAAGTTTTTTTATTGTAATTTTTGAATAGAATACTAAGTTCCACATAATGTAAGCCATCAAGGTAGTATTATGTTTATTGTACTTTGTTTGCAGCTCCAAATCAGCATCTTTATGTTGGGCAACCAAGGTTGGATGTTTAAGTGGTAAAATAGGAGAATAATCCAAGTTTATTAAATCCTCATCAGCAATTAGTGTGTGAGTGGCACCTTCCCCAAATCCGATATTTTTTATAAGGTTTTTATTAGGCAAAATGCTTAATGATCTGTCAAACCATAATGATATTGTTAATTGGTAATCCCACGTGTCAATTTTCCGGTATTTCATTTTTTTGAAAATTGTTTTCCAGTAACGTTTTATTCCTTTGTCTTCAAAATAAAAATCAAGTGCCTTTTTAAATTCTTGCTTCGTTTTTAATTCCAAAGTAAAATCATAAATATCCCATGTACGTCTCCATGCTGCCCAACCCCACACATAATTAAAAGCAGTAAAATAGTAGGATTCATTTCCAATGGAGTTGCCAAGTATAGCATTTCTTCCCGAAATGAATTTCACATTATCAACATGTCTATATTTTTCTAACATTTGATCGCAATATACAAAAAAATCAGGATGTGGTAGTACATCATCTTCAATAATGATTCCTTCTTCTTCATTTTCAAAAAACCATTTAATTGCTTCACTTACAGCTTTACCACAACCAAGATTGTTTTTGCGAAATAATGTTTTAACTTCACATTCCCAATCAATCTGACTTACAATTTCTCTTGTTTCCGAGCACATTAATGTGTCATTGGGTTTGCTTGGACGTGGACCATCTGCAGCAATATATAATTTAGTTGGTCTAGCTTGTTTTATTGCCTCAAATACTTTTATTGTTGTATCAGGTCGGTTAAATATCAAAAATAATATTGGAGATTTCATTTAATGTCTTATAATTAGGTTTATATCAATCTAGTATATTTAAATAGACTAAAGATAGACAATTTGATTAAAATAATCGTTAACGATACATACAACAAGATGTTTAGTTATTCTAGTTAAATTTAGGCTTTTGAGTAAGGTCTTCCGTATAATTTATTAACGAACGGCTGCAAAGTTACTACTTTTCAAGTTAAAAATTTACATTTTGCTTATTGTATTGCAAAAAAAAAATACATCGTGTAGGATGTATAAGCCTTGATAGCGCAAAAACTGGAAGCTATTGTGCCTTATCTGATATGATAGCAGCTTTGGATAGCGAATAATAGTTAAGGTCTTTTTAATGGAGAAAAAACTTCTCCATCCAACTCCATCCTCGATAGCTATTCCCTAAATGTTGGGACAAGCTACGATGGGCTGTATTATTTCTGCAATCGGTTTAATCGTGTATGCACATGGCAAACCAAAACCGAAGATAATTATAATGAAAAAATTATCGGATTAGTACGAAATAGTTTTAAAGTTAAATATGTAGCTTTGTATCGTAAGCATTAAACCCTACCATTATGACCGTAACAGTTAGAATAAATATAGAAACCGCTTCAGGGCGCAAAATATTACGTGAGATGGAAAAGCATCGCAAAGTAGTAGAAATTGAATACC
>JFJP01039881.1_pt1 | contig 12398 bp, 6 predicted proteins | sample 431651 | NCBI WGS metagenome assembly JFJP01 (sample SAMN02602958, study PRJNA72255) | Microbial mat metagenome, whole genome shotgun sequencing project. | biome: fresh water; feature: sink hole; material: water; isolation source: purple microbial (photo- and chemosynthetic) mats found in... | reverse complement strand
TACTCAAATCTGTCCATTTGCCCATGCTGTTTTTTTTACAAAGTTAAATCATTTTGTAACCGGAACCTTATTCCATGAATTACGGACAAACTCTGGTTAAGCACACAAATAATTGATATGAAAAGTCCGTTATATTGAAATAACAGTCAATTCATTGTCGTTCAAAAAACACATGAAATTGCTATTCCTTCACTTCCAAACGAAACCCTGTTCCATGTACATTTACGATTGAAATATTGGGGTCCAATTTAAGGTATTTGCGGAGTTTGGTGATAAAAACATCCATGCTCCGGCCAATAAAATAATCGTTTATGCCCCAAACAGATTTTAATGCAGTTTCGCGGGTTACAAGCTGGTTTTTGTGGTTGTATAGAACCCTCAACAATTCCACTTCTTTGGTAGTGAGGCTGATGCGCTTGTCGGCAATGCGGAGTTCCTGATTGCCCGAATCGAAAATATAGTTTCCGAGCTGAAAAACCTTTGTGGGTTCCGAATTTCCATTTTCGGCCATGCTTTCTTGTTTTTGGCACCGCCTGAGCACCGCCCCAATACGTAGTTCAAGCTCTTCGCTGCTGAATGGTTTTGTTAAATAATCGTCGCAACCAGCTTTAAAACCTGTTACCCTATCTTCCATTTGCCCGCGGGCGGTAAGGAAAATTATTGGCACTTGCCGGTTTAACTCCCTGATTTCGGCAGCAAGCGTAAAACCATCCATCAAAGGCAGCATTACATCAAGCAGCAGCAAATCGAAGGGTTGCGAATTATAAACTTGCAATCCTTCTTTCCCATTCAGGGCTTTTACCACTTCGTAATCCTGAAGCTCGAGATAATCGCGCAACACATCGCCAAGGTTTATATCATCTTCTACCAACAATATTTTAGCTTTCATGGTTTTTGGGGTTTTTAGGTTAGGTTATTGAGGTAGAACAAGGGAAGGGAGATTTCGAAACGGCTTCCTTTGCCGGGTTCGCTGTGCAGTGTTACATTTCCGTTATGAGCTTCAATCAGTCGCTTTACATAGTACAAGCCAAGCCCGAATCCCTTCACATTGTGCAGGTTTCCAGTATGTACACGGTAGAGTTTCCTGAAAATGTATTTTTGGTTTTTAGCACTTATGCCTATTCCTTTATCATCAACCGCAACCACAATATGGTCGTTGCGGTTAAATGTGCTTATAGTAATTTCGGGAGAGGAAGGGGAATATTTGTTTGCGTTGTCGAGCAGGTTGGTTATCACATTTTCTATGTGCATGATGTCGGCATGGACTTTATAATTGCTGGCATTGAGATGAACTGTTATAGTCCCATCCCTTTCTTTCATTATAAGCTGGTAACTTTCAACTGCTTTGCTGATAAGTTGGTGAATATCCATCTGAGCGTATTTCAGGCTGTACGTTCCCCGGTCGAGCTGGGCAAGTTGCAAAACATGTTCGACCTGGTTTTTCAAACGGTTGTTTTCATCGTAAATAATACCTGCATATTTAAGCGATTTGGCTTCGGAAGCCAATACCGATGGCTTTAACAACATTTCGCTTGCCAAGGAGATGGTTGCAATAGGTGTTTTAAATTCGTGGGTAATGTTGTTGACAAAGTCGCTTTTCATCTCGGAGATCTTCTTTTGCCTCAAAAACGAATAAATATTGAAAATAAACCCTAAAACAAGCACTAAAAGCAGTACAAAGCAAACCAAAAGCCACCAAAAAATATTTTCTAAAGCCCTATTCCTTTCATCCGGGAAATAGGCGCCCAAAACCATTTGGTCATTTTTATAGATGCACGACAAGGAAACAAAATGGCTGGTTTTCATCAACAATTTCTCATACCCAGCTTTTGACACAAACTCAGCTTTTGTGGCATTAGGGCTAAAAATCCCATAAATATATGGTCCCCTAAGCCCAACTTCCGAAAACTCTGAACGGATAAGGCGTTTTAACGCATTGATATTTAATCCATTGATTTGCACGTTGTTTTCTAACGAGCAATTGCGGCTACAGAACAAACCATCGTTGCAGGTATCCGATTTGTTTTCGTACATCTGGTTCACGGTGCCTTTTAAAGCGAGCCTTACCCTGTTGTCGAATTGTTCCTCCTGAAGCAAAATAGCATTGCGTATCCAGTAAAACTGTATAAAAATTACGCCCGCCAATGCAATGCCGGTAATTGTTACTATTATCAGGAATGTAGCTTTCTTCACACCTTCAAAATTAGGAACTTAATTGTTACTTATCCTTTGGGTTAACATATCATTAACAAGGAATGGTGGATTTGGAATCCATTTTAGAAGTTATAACGCTCAGGCTTGAGCCAAAAACCCAGCTTTTCAGGTCAGTGATTTGAATGGCTCAAAAAGGTAAAGGTGCAAAAAACCAATATCAAATCCTGAAAATTTAAAGCCTTAACCCACATTTAGATGCAAAAAACAGAATATGGATTTTGAAAACAAATGAAAAAACTATTGGGCCAAAGTAAACCTGAGCGAAAGCCCGGCATTGGTATTTGAAGTTGGGATTTGTGCCGAAACGTGTGGCTTGCTAATGGTTTGATCGTAAAACAACCTGATATTTACTTTGGAACTCACCATATAATCTGCTGATGCGTTGATGGACACTTGTCTTGTACCGGTCGAAATCTGGTTGTTGTTTTCTTCAATACGGCGCAAAACAGTCTTGTTGTCGCGGATAGAAAAATCGAGTTTTACGTTCAGGTCGCTTTTCATCTTCACGATTTTTCCGGTTGCCAGCGATTTTACCTTGAAAGGCACACTTTTGAACCTGTAACCTGTTCCGATAACAAACTCGTTAACCCTTATTTCGGTAAGTTGGTTGTTCACAAAACTTAGCGAAAGGTTACGTGTCTTTTTATATTCCAATCGGCCTAACATACTGTTTTTCATGGTTATGTCAAATCCAATAAAAGGTCCAAATTGTTCGGTAACTGAAATAACATCCATACGTTTTTCGGGGATGAAATTCTTTGCATTATCCAAAGCAGCAGGAAAACCTCCAATACTTTCGTAATTAATGTCGGTAAGGAAACCCCCAACCGAATATATTGAACGGTAAGAATGTGACACATTAAACGACTGGAAATATTGTTTCAAGAAAGGTATGCCCTGGCTTGCATTGTATGTAACCCTCCAATTGGGATACGGTATTTGTGGGAATGCGTTGAACTTTATTTTATTCGGGTCTTTACCGCCATAAGCAGCAATAAAAGCTGCCATGAGCACTTGTGGCTGGGTTGGGCCGTAACCGTTAGGGAAACCAAGGGAATCGAGGCCAACCGAATTGCTGTTTTCACTTGCCATACGTTGTGCAATCGGCAACCTGTAAGCCAGCATCTGTTCAAAAACAGGGCTAACATTGTCGCTGTTATCTTTCTTGAAAGCGGTTGGCCACATAATGAACGACATACTAAAAGTTCCCCTGTCCTGTGAAGCAGTTTCTTGAAAACCACCAGTGGTATTCGCTTTATAATAAGCCTGGTGCGTGGTTGAATAATCACGTTCGGCAGTAACATCTATCTTTAGGTTGCGCACAGGTTCGAGTGTTGACCTGAACGTAATTTTTTCTGTTGACCTAACAATATACGGATTGTTCAATAAGGTATCAGATGTAATCCAACCTGAACTTGAGGCCAGGTATTTTATATCCTTCTGGCTACCAAATATAAAGCCTAAACCAGGCGCGTTTGCACCCCAATTATTCCCTAATGGCCCTGGCTCGGGAATAAAGCCTGGCAATAAAGTGCCATTGGTGCGGGAGTAAGTAATTGTTGCTTCCTTAACTGACATCAACACACCTAATGTATAAGTTCCTGCAATTTTCAGGTAGTCTTTTTTAGGTTTGTCGAGGCTATCGGCAGCGGCAGCATTTTTTGCCAAATCATCGGCAGCTTTAGCTTTAGGGTCTTTAGGCTTATCTTTTTCTTTTGATTTGTCGGCTTCGCGTCCCGGCATTTTGCCAGGTTGTGTTTGGCCCATGCTTTGCAAGTCCATCCGGGCTTTTTTCAGGAATGGCACTTTATCGTACAAAGTGGTGAAACGGAACGAATTGGTTATTTGTATATCGCGCGAATTATCAATGGTGTTACCAAACCTTGCCTGCAACGAACGTGGTGAAGCTTCCCATCGGTATTTCACTCCATAACGTACGTTCATGGTGACCCAATTTAAAATAGGCACTTTGTTAAACGGTACGGCATAATTAAGGTTGGCCATTTGGTTAAAACGGTTTATTGTCCCAAAACCTTTAATGGAATTCCAAACTGTATCGCGGTAGCTTTCGTAATTACTGTTTTGCTTCTCGAAACCTCCTGATGGTTCGTAAATGTAGCTGTTCACATTGGCACTATAATCCAGTTTCAGCGATTGCGAAAAGTCGTATTTTAAATCATAAATACGGTTCCAATCCCATTGTTTGGTATAGTTGGGTTCCAGGATGATCAACGCTGCGCTTTTATTCCGTAGCAAACGGCGCTCGTAATCGCGGTACATATCGGTGCGGAACGAAAGCAATTTCGGGAGGTAATAAAAATTGAAATCGCGCACAAGGGCCAAGGATTTTGATTTTATGACTTTTTGAAATGGTTTAACGTTCTTGGGGTTAACAGCAAAGTTATACCCCAGTCCGCCCCTGTGTGTTTTTTTCTTATCCGACTCAACATCAATATTATGACGGCTTATTTCGGAATAGGCATACGAAAGATCGAAGTTTTCAATGTCCCAAAGTTGAGGTTTTTGGTTAGCGCCGACCCTATCCTTGCGAACGTTCATAAAGTTAAGGTTCTGCCTTTTTATCACGTCAGTGGTAAGCTGTTTTAAGGAGTCGCGCTCAAATTTGCTCATGCCATCCGTTTGGTCGGAGTAAAGCACATCAGGATCCAGAGGGTTGTACTGTGGGTTGGCTATGGTTTGTGAATAATCGTAATGCACAGGGATACGGATACCTGATTTTTCGGGAAGGAATTTACCAAGTTCGAGGTTTGTTGCAATATCAAACTGGCTGATAGATTCCTTCTGCCTCTCGTTCACTTTTTTCTCAATACTCCCGAAGCCTGGCGAACTATAAGCTCCCGACAACATCACGTTTCCTAAATCAGCTAAGTTGGTTGCTACCCTGGCATTGGCCGCCCAGCCCGATTTTTCGTTAAAATCGGTTAACCGCAATTCATTTACCCATATTTCGGCACATTTTGCCAATCCATCATCGTTGTTTATCTTGCTTGGATTCCGTTTAGGATTTCGCACACCTACCATCATAGCACGCACATCGCTCATACTTGGTGAACCAACAATTGTCATTTTGTTCAGCCCATCGGGAATACTGAAAGGGGTGGTAATGCTGATAACGGAACCCGGACGGTTCAACTCATCGTTCCGGACTTTCTTTATATTTACAAGCTTGGATAATTCAATATCCAAAAGATTAGCTTCTGGCCAAATCCCATTTTGGTCAGCTGCCGAAATGCCCCAAGGTGTAAACGAAAGTGGGATTTCGTATTCGTAATAGTTATCGGTAAAATCGGATCCCAACCTCACAAAAGCTGTTAAGTCGCCTGTTTGCAATTCCTGTTCTTCTATGCCTTTTTCGGCATGGATATACATTTTAAGGTTCTTATAATCGCGGAAATCGAAATCGGTGGTTTTATAAGCGCCACGGGCATCGCCATCCAACAGGTCACAGATTTTTAAAACCATTGCCTGTTCGTTCATTTGCATATAATTTGTGCTGGCCTGGTTTATTTCGCGCTCAATGCCAGGAGGCGTAACATAAGGAATAGGGATCCTGTTGCCATTTTCCTCAACACTTAAAGTGGAAATATCGAAAGTGGTAGCATCCTGATTTGGATCAGGAACATATTCGCCGGGAGTGAGCAAACTGTTGTAATATTTACGCCACTCACCACGTTCAAGTTCTAATGATGCAAACCTGCAGACTACGGCGGTATCGAAATTTTTGAAGAACATACGCATAAACCGTATGGATTTAAAATCTTGGATTCCCCCAACTACTTTGTCAGGTTGTTGCACCGGGATTTTAAACTGATACCATTTTACACCACCTTTTTTGCCATTATCAAGGTTGATTACTGTTGCGTTCGGGTCGGTTGCCAAGGTTCCTGAAGCATACATATCGGTGATATAGTTCTCACCAACTACCATGTTTTCGGGGCGAAGAATGACCTTATACTGGAAATATCTTTCCTGATCGCTCAGGGTATTGTCGTTGTTCAAATCTTCGACATTAGGGTTGCGCTGCCCGATATCGTTGCTGCTGTTGTTGTCATTTTCGGGCGAGTTCCCATCGGGGCCGTTATACCTTTTATATTTAGTGACAAGGCTTCCGTATTTAGGGTCGGAGTCATAATCGCCGCCAACAAACGAATGGAAATTGTCGCTCGAAGGGTCGTTCAGTGCATTGGTGTATGCTTCGGATGAACCACCATACCTGTCGAAAATCTTTTGCAGGAATTTTTCATAGAAAAAAGTCTGTTCATCGGTGCTTGGCAAACCATCAAAACCTACATCCTGGAAAGCCCTTGAATTTGGCTTGCTGTCGAACTGAACAGTGATGGCTTGCTTTGTCGGCACCCTACCCCAGATCGTGGTATCTACATCTGTGAGGATTTCGGAGGTTGGCAAACCATTTTCATACGATTTGCGTCCATCGCGCAAAATATCTTCCGAAATATCGCCAAGGTTAAAGTACAATTCACCCCCTTTTTGACCCAATTGGGTTGAAGATTCCGAGAATGGATCCATCATCCAGAAGGTGATATATTCAATGTTTGCGGCTTCAAAATCGGAATTGTCCAATTTGCGCATGATACCGCCCCAACGCGAAGTAGGATCTTTGAGCAAACCAAGCCCATTGTCGTCGAGCCCTTTCGAAAAGCTTCCCGGAAGCACATCATAATTATAAGGCCCGCGTTCTTCAGGGAAAAACGCAACATTGAAAATATTCATTGGCAACGCCTGGTTTCCATATTGGTTGTCGCGGTTGGGAAACAATTCGTTTTCGTAAATCACACGGGTCGAATTTCGCGAAAGCTCATCAGAACTGATATTGTCGGGCCTGTAGTTTTTCGATTTGCCATAAAAAACTGTTGGGTCAACCGTGTACCATGCAGTATTTGCCCTGTTGTAGCCATAAGCCAAACCTGTATTGGGCGCAGCTTCGGGAAACATATTTAGTGTTGTTTGCCCTTGTGGCGTACTGGCAATTGACCAAGCCGAAATATTGATAAGGGTTATGGTTGACTTTGCACCTTCGAAATCATCAATATAGGAAGTTCCTGCTTTGCCAATGGCCTTTGAATGGCCGGGGATAAATTGGGCAAATTCGGCATCTACCCGCAGTTTCGATGGTGCTTTGGTGCTGAAAAACGGCAACTTATCCACCATTTTGGTTATAAACCCTGAATTTTTCTGGTAATTTACGCTTGCGCCCCAAATGGTGTTCGAAATAGGCTCGTCGCCATAATTGGTTTTTTGTGTTATCGGCCTTTCATACAGGTTCAATATGGTTGCGCCCAACAAAAGATCCTTGTTAACCTTGTAATCAACATGTGCTCCCATCAATGTCTGGCTGAAAACATTGAACATGGAATTGTTTTCGAGCTGAATATTGATAGGTGTTCCCGAATTTAAAACCCCTTCGTTGATGATTTTAACCCTGCCGAGGGTATAGTCAACAGTATAATCGGTATTTTCGACAAGCTGCACGCCGCCGGCTGTAACTTTTACCGAACCTTGTGGTACGTTGAGTGCATTGAGCGATATTTCGGAACCCGATTCCGATTTATATTGCCCTTCCATGACATATTTGTTTTTGTCGGGATATTGTTCTGCTCCCGTTTTTGTCATGGTATAGAGCGAATCGTAACAATACTTGTCGGCAAAGGTTTTATCATTGATCTTGTTCCTCAAATAACTCCCGAAAGGCTCAAGCACAGGAAAAAATATCCTTCCGTTCGACGATTGTATTGTCCCTCCTTCGCGTGCCGCATTATCAATAAAGTCGAAAATCCCATCATGAGGTGGGTTCATTTGTGGGTCGAGGTTATCCAAGCCAAATATTTGAATGAGCGGAACACCTTTAATGCCTTCGGGACCGGTGGTGAAAAATCCTGTTGGTACCGCGCTGCTGTTACCCGAATAAAGGATATTCAGGATAAAATCTTCCTTGTTGATATTGTAAGCGCTTAAGTTGTAAACGTTTTTGAGCATCAGGTTCCACAAAGGTATTCGGGTGTTTACCGCTGTACTTTTTAACAATTTTACCATCAAACAACTTGTGGTTGGGATACCCTGATCGGAAAATTCGCCAACCTGATATACTTTTTCGTCACCCAAAACCGTGTATTGATATGCAACAGCAAGTGTTTGGTCGGGGTTTATGGTTGTATTGAGCGAAATAAAACCTAAGCGGCTGTTGTACATAAACTCAGATGCACTAAGCTTACGCGCACTCTCCACTTTTTCAAAATCAACTCCTGGGGTGAAGCCTTTTTCTATGGTCAGATAATTGGTAACATTATTGATATTCCGTACTTTGGCCGTATCCAATAAATACAACAAATCGTTGGAACCGTTATCGGGATAAGGATATTGGGCAGAAGGGTGAACGTTTTGGTTATATGCCTCTTTTTCACCAATATCCTGAAAAGCTACAAGGTTACGGTTTTCGGTTACAGCTGCACCAATATTGGTAATCCAGACTTCTATTTTTGTGATGTTTATATTTGAGGTAATTACTGGCAAGGTTTTTAACGCATCTTCGTATTGGCCCCTGAAATACTGGCCCATAAAAAAGTGCTTGTTTTCTTCATAGTCAAGAGCGCGTGTCGAGAATTTTTGTGTTTGCGCCCCACCTTGTACTGTAATGTTTTCGACCTGACTCTGTTGTTGCGAAAACACTCCGGTAACCGTAGCTTTACCAAACTGCAATTGGGTTTTTAACCCAAAAAGGCTCTGGCTGCCTGTTATCAGTGAACTGTTTACGGGCATGCTCACATTACCAGCTTCGATAAGCTTGATGATTTCGTCTTCTTTGCCTTCGTATTTCAGTTTCAGGGTGTTCTCAAAATCGAAAGTTGCTTCAGTGTTGTAGTTGGTGTTGAATTCGATTTTGTCGCCAATTTTCGCCATTAGGCTCAATTGTATTTTCATATCGAAATCGAAATTGGTTGTGCGGCGCAAGCTTTGGCTGATAAAAGGGTCGTCGCGGCGGTTCGAAATTACCCCAAAAATAAGCTCTGCACTTCCCTGTGGCCTAACATCAATGGTGTTTCCTCCGAAAATACGGTCGAAAAGCACGCCTCCAACACGTAATTGTGGGATTACTCCCAACCTTGTAGCTCCAGATGCAGTGTTGGCACGCTCTTTCCAATAATTGTCCAAAGCTTTGCGGGTGTCCCATTTCCGGTATTCGTCGAAGGACATGGAAGCCGGGTTACGGTAATCGAAAGTGCCGATTTTATCCGTAATGGTATATTCGTTGTTTACTGGATCGTAAATAACATCCTGTTTTTGGTTGGATGGGTTTTTTAGGTATAAACCTCCAGAAGGGTTTACGTCATAAGGATTTTGGCTTTCGGGAATTGGGAACCGCAGTGTGGTATCGGGACCTGACGAGTCCGGTATTACGATAAAATGGCCTTGTTCGAGCTTATCTGGCGAAATACCAAGCGAAGAACTTACACCCCAAACAAGGGATATAAGTATCGTAAAAAAAGAAAACCTGAATGTATATTTTATATATCTCTTCAAACCGATTATTTCTTTATCATTGTGTAGCCATCAAATTAATTCTGGCTGTTGGGTTAGCATTTGCTGGTTTGGCAATAAAAGCATTAAATACACCAATATTTAAAGGACTTTCAAAGCATTTTTTATCAATTGGTCAACAGGTAACGAGCCTCCGTTGGCTTTCAGGATTTGATCCAAAGCTTTCTCGGCTACCGGCCTGTTAAAGCCAAGCATTACCAATGCAGATAACGCTTCATGTTTGCCTGTATTGTGCTGGCTTATTAAATTTTCGCCGGCAGGCAAATCCTTCATTATTTTATCTTTAAGGTCGATAATGATGCGCAATGCCGATTTGCCACCAATACCCTTTATGGATTGCAGAAGTTTTACATTTTCGGTAGCTATGGCATCGGCAACTTCACCTGGTGTAAGCGATGATAATATAAGCCTCGCCGTATTTGGGCCAACCCCCGAAACCGAAATAAGCTGTTGAAAAACATGCCTTTCGCTCGTTTCGGCGAAACCATAAAGAATCAATGCATCCTCGCGCACAATAAGGTGCGTATGCAGGCGGCAGGATTCTTTCCCATTAATCTGGGTAAAAGTATTAAGCGAAATATTTATACTATATCCTATTCCCTGACAAGCTATTACGGCCATAGTTGGGTTCAAGTCGGCAATTTTACCTTCAATAAAAGAATACATACAGCAAAGGTTTGTTAAGTTTAAAATTTGGGTAAAACGTGAAGGAAAGCAGAGGGGAACTGGGTAAACCAAAAATCGGGGTTGCAAGCAGCGCAAAACACTGTTAGCATTGACCGAAAAAGTTAGCAAAAGTAAGAATTACAGGGCAATAATGAAACAGGGTTTTGTAGCAAAGGCTATCGGTTGCCTTTTACCTACTGATTAAGGGCTATAAGGTCGTAGTTCTTCCGAATTTGATGTGAATCGTTTTAGATGCTTTTGATTTATTGGATTTGTTGCTGATGCAATAGGCGATCACAAAAAATATCATGGCTGTAATTTGGGTTTGTTTGAAAACTTCGTTGATCCCAAAATGTATGAGTTTAGAATTTTGATTTGTTTTCGGAAAGTAATATTGGCCATTTGTCAATCGTACATCGTAAATCAAATTGACTTCTCATTATAGACAGAATCTGATTGAGTGGTAGTAAGAGTAATAGGTTGAAAAAAACATAAATAAGAACTAAGGCTCTAAGAATGATTTGAACCTTTGATTTTATTGTATTTTTGTGAGTGGAATTAAAGTCCATCCCGAACAAAACAATAAAATAGTTAAACAAAAATACCATGTTTAAAACATATCATTTATCATCGGCACAAGAAATAAACTCAGATATTTTAGACACCATCAAGGCAACTTTTAAATCGAAACCCATTACTATTATTGTGCAAGAAGACGAAGGTGACTTAGAGCTCAGCGCCGAAATGAAAGCTGTTTTGGAAAATCGTTTGCAGGAAGATGAAGAAACATACCTAACAGCCGAAGCATCCATAAAACAACTCAACCACAAATATGGCCTTTAGTATAATTGTTTCCCCAAGGGCGCAAAAAGAAATTGAAAACGCCATTGATTATTACGCACTCTATAGCCATGAAGCCCCAAAAACCTTTATAGGTATGCTAAACCTAACATACCGCACGCTTGAAACCAATCCCTTTTTCAAAGTACGGTACAAAAATATCAGGGCTTTGAAAATTTACAAATTCCCATATTCCCTTTTTTTTACTATTGATGAAACTGATAATAAGGTTCGGGTCCTCTCCTGTTTTCACAACAAACTAAACCCTGTAAAAAGGCCTAAGTGAAATTAATGATTTGCTTTATACCAATGCAATTGTTTTGGCAGAGTAGAATTCCCTGAATCGTTGATTAAAATGTGAAGGGAGAATTTCTTGAATTTTAAGAATAATTCAAGTTTAAGGTTTCCACCATCAGTATTTACCAAATAGTTTTCCCTTCCGGGAAAATTATAATCCGCTTATCTGGTAGCTTCCTATAATTCAGTAAATTCCGATTCCGTCAGCCTTATCCAAAATTTCCATAATAGTTGATTATTGCGAATCAGGCTATGAATTGTTGTTCTTCAAAATTTATAAAATTTCTTTTGTAAAGGATAATTGGCTTACCTTCGCCACCTATTTCAAAAACAAGGCACAGGAATGTAAAATTCATCATTACTTACGATCATAAAACAGGGAAACCTATGATTCAGACTATAAAAATAGGCACAATTAAGTGGCATTATATTGAAGATCCATCTGACGAGGATCTCGGATTTTTGAAAGACAACTTTCACTTCCACCCTCTCGATATTGAAGACTGCCGGAGTGTGAATCAACGACCTAAGATCGACGTTTACGATGATTACTATTTCTTAATCCTGCATTTCCCGCATTACGACCGTTGGAACCGCTTCCTGAAAACCAAAGAGGTAAAAATCTTCTGGGGCGAGGGTTATATTATTACAATCGGCAAGCCGCATTGGGTGGTTAGCAGCCTGTTCAACAGCGCCAAAGAAAAAGTCGATCCTTACGAAATATTACAAGCCGGAACGTCGGATGCCTTGCTTTACAAAGTTCTCGAAAAACTGATGCAGGAAACGCTCTCGCTGATCAGCAAATT
>JFJP01020599.1_pt1 | contig 12398 bp, 7 predicted proteins | sample 431651 | NCBI WGS metagenome assembly JFJP01 (sample SAMN02602958, study PRJNA72255) | Microbial mat metagenome, whole genome shotgun sequencing project. | biome: fresh water; feature: sink hole; material: water; isolation source: purple microbial (photo- and chemosynthetic) mats found in... | reverse complement strand
TGGTGTCGAGCAGCTCGTCGCTGATGTCCTTGGGATGGCTGGTGACGAAGCGCAGGCGCAGCAGGCCGTCGATGGCGTGCAGGCGGCGCAGCAGCCCGGCGAGATTGCTGCCGTCGCCCAGGGTCTTGCCGTAGGCGTCGACGGTCTGGCCGAGCAGGGTGATCTGCCTGAAGCCCTGCTCGACCAGGCGGCGGACCTCGGTCTCGACCGCCTCGGGCCGGCGCGACTTCTCGCGGCCGCGGGTGAAGGGGACGATGCAGTAGGTGCAGTTGTAGTTGCAGCCGCGCATCACCGGGACGTAGGCGTTGACCCCGGGGTCATGCTGGGCGTTGACCCCGAGATCGTCCTCCCAGTCGCCGAAGTCGGTGGCGGCGATGCGGCCGGTGACGTCGAGGCGCTCGATCAGCTCCGGCAGGCGGGCGAACTGGTCGGTGCCGACGACCACGTCGACATGCGGCCACTTCTTCAGCAGATCGGCCTGCTCGCGCTGCGCCATGCAGCCGGCGATGGCGATCTTCAGTCCGGGCTGGCCGCGTTTCTGCTCGCGCAGCACGCCCAGGCGCGAGCGGATCTTGGCTTCGGCGTGGTCGCGCACCGAGCAGGTGTTGAACACCACCAGGTCGGCGGCCTCGGGCGTGTCGACCGGCGACCAGCCGGCTTGGGCTAGGCGGCCGAGAATCTGCTCGGAGTCCGCCACGTTCATCTGGCAGCCGAATGTCTCGATGAAGACCTTGCCGGGCATGGGCTGGGGAAATACCGGTGATCCTGGGTTCCGCAATTAATCCTTTGCCACAGAGGCACAGAGGTTCGCAAGAGGGCCACAGAGACGATTGATTCGTGTTGACCCCAACCTTTTCCTCCGTGGCCCTCTGTGGAACTCTGTGCCTCTGTGGCAAAAGACCCAATGCGCTGTTCGTCGGCGACCGCCTTGCTGCTGCCCTCCAGGCCGCGATCATGCCATTCCCCACCGGAGCGCGCATGGCCGCCACCACTTCCCGCCGAGCCAAGTCGTCCTCAGCCCTGGAGCCGGTCGCGGCCCAGCCGAAGGGAGCGCTGCGCATCCTCCACGTGGCCGCCGAGGTCGCCCCGTTCATCAAGAGCGGCGGCCTGGCCGACGTGGCCCAGGCCCTGCCGGCGGCGCTGCGCCGACTCGGCCACGACGCCCGCGTCTGCCTGCCGTGCTACCGCCGGACCTACGTCGAGGCCGAGAAGCGCGGGGTGAAGTGGCTGAGCACGCCGATGATCATCGAGAGCGGTGGCGTCGACCACCACGTCGGCATCGGCGAGGTGATGCTCGACGGCATGCCGGTCTACCTGCTGGCCTGCAACGAACTGTACGACCGCGACGGGCTCTACGGCCCGAGCCAGCACCAGGAGTACGAAGACAACGCGCGGCGCTTCGCCGTGCTGTCGAAGGCGGCCCTCGCCCTGCCCGGTGCGATCGGCTGGACCCCGCACATCATCCACGCCCACGACTGGCAGACCGGCCTGCGGTGCTGCTGCAGCGCGGCTTCTGCAAGGCCCTGCCGGCGACGCGCTCGGTCTTCACCATCCACAACATCGCCTTCCAGGGCGCCTTCCCGGCCCACGACATGCGCCTCGCCGGGCTCGACCCGTGGCTGTACAACGCGATGCACTGCGAGCATTTCGGTCGCTTCAACATGCTCAAGACCGGCATCGCCTTCGCCGACCGCGTGACCACGGTCAGCCGGCGTTACGCCGAGGAGATCCAGACCCCGGAGTACGGCTGGACCCTCGATGCCGTGATACGCCATCACGGCTACAAGGTCAGCGGCATCACCAACGGCATCGACACCCAGGTGTGGAACCCGGCCCGCGACCCGGAGATCTCGGCTCATTTCGATGCCGACGATCTCGCCGGCAAGGTGGCCTGCCGCCGGGCGCTGCGCGAGGAGTGCGGCCTGGCCAAGCGCGACGACGTCTGCCTGCTCGCCCTGGTTTCACGTCTGACCGAGCAGAAAGGCATCGATCTGGTCATCGACGCGGTCAGCCCGTACATCATCGCCGGGCGCATGCAGCTGGCCGTGCTGGGCAGCGGCGACCTGCACCTCGAGCACCGCCTCAATGCCCTGCAGGCCCGTCATCCGGGATGGGTCTACACCTGGTACGGCTACAACGAGGCCCTGGCCCACCGTTTCGTCGCCGGCTCCGACGCCTTCCTGGTGCCGAGCCGCTTCGAGCCCTGCGGCCTGACCCAGATGTACGCCATGCGCTACGGCACCCTGCCGATCGTGCGCTACACCGGCGGGCTGGCCGACACCGTCACCGACGTGTCGACCGGGGCCGGCACCGGCTTCACCTTCGGGCCGGTCGATATCGGCCACTTCTCGGCCGTGCTCGACCGTGCTTTGGGGCTCTATCAGCACTTCCCGGCCGAATGGGCGGCGGCGCAGAAGCGCGGCATGACCGCCGACCTGTCGTGGGACAAGGCCGGGCGCGACTACGAGGGCATGTACAAGGCCATGACCTGCGCCTGAGGCCTGGGACCGACGAGCTCCAGCTCGTCGGCGGTGCATCCGACGAGCTGGAGTAGACCACGAATAGCGCAGGAGGCGCAGTCAGCCCTCCAGGTGGGGGTCACGGGGGAGGGGCGAACGTCGCAGCGACGGGAAACTGGCGTCGTACGCCCCGTCGCGGAGACGCCGAGCCCCTCCCCCGGCAAAGAGCAGGTCCCAGGCTTGCCCAGGATCGGCGTGCTGGATCATGCCGGCCATGCCTACCTACGAATACGAGACCATTCCGCAGCAGGCCGGGAAGCGGGCGGTGCGCTTCGAGCTGTACCAGCCGATCACCGCCAAGGCGCTGAGCGTCCATCCCGAGACTGGCGAGCCGGTGCGGCGGGTGATCAGCGGCGGACTGGGCATCTTCACCGAATCGAAGACCTCTGATGGCCCGAGCCCATGCGGCTCGGGCGGCTGCGGCATGGGCCAGTCCTGCGAGGCGGCCCAGGCCGGCGAGTGCGGCGGGGGGATGTGCGGTCTCTGACCTGAGAGCGGACGTGGTGGAATGGCATACACGACGGTCTTAGAAGCCGTTGCCGCAAGGCTTGTGGGTTCGAGTCCCACCGTCCGCAGTTGGCTTGGTCTGATCAGCGCGGCAGCTGCGGCGTATTCTCGCCGACCAGCGCCGCGCCGACCGGCGGCATCACCGCGGTGCCGTCCAGGCTGGCGCCGGCGGCGGAGGACAGCACGACGCGCTCGCGCTTGCCGTCCGCCTCGATGACGATCGCGTCGCCGTCGCGGGTGATCACGGGCGGCTTGGCGCCCTTGGCGTAGGGGTAGATGACCACGGTGACCGGTGTGCCGGGCTTGCTGGCGATCCGCACCCAGCGTTGCACCTCGCCGAAGGTCCAGGTCGAGTTCCAGCCCGGTGGTGGCGACAGGGCCAGGCCATCGGTGGCTTGCAGCGCCTCATGCCAGCGCTTCTCGTTGGCGGCGATCTCCTCGCGCTTGATGTAGGTCGGCTTCCAGCCGCTGGCCGGACGCTCCTTGGGCAGGCGGGCGTCCCAGGCCTCGACCGTCTCGCCGGGCTTGGGCAGGTAGTCCTCGGGCGGAGCCATCCATTCATCGATGTAGGCCCAATGCCGTATCTCCAGCTTGGCCTCGGTCGCCTCGACCACCTGCACGAGGATGTCCTGGTCCCATTGGCCCGATAGCCACACGCGGTCGCCGTCGATCCGCGCGCTGCGCGCCAGTACGTGCAGGTTGACCTGCTGCGGCAGATCGGTGCGGATCTCGTCGCGCAGGACGAGATAGTCGGAGAAGGGCTCGGGCTTGGCGTGCTTGGCCAGCAGCAGCAGGCGGCGGTGGTGGGCGTCGACCTTCCGGCTGGGGTAGTCGCGGTTGAACTCCCCGTCATGCGGGTCGAGCGGGCTGAGGCTCAGGGCGTGGATGCGCCGGTCGGCGACCACCACATCGGCGTTCGCGGCGAAGGCTGTGCGCACCACGTCGGCGGGTCCGAAGGGCTGCTCCATCGCTGCGACCTCGGTATTGCGGGCGTTGTTGGGCACCTTTCCCTCGATGCCGAGGGTGATGCCGTTGTGCAGTCCGGCGTGGTCGCCGCGCGGGTGGTAGCTGCAGTTGTAGTCGAGGACCACCGGCGTGCCGCGGTGGTACCAGTGGAAGGTCTGGTCGTCGTTGTGGTAATGGCCACCGGTCGACCCGGACTTCAGCGCCAGGAACGACTCTTGCGGCGTGCCGAAGGCGTGGCGCAGGATGGCGCCGAAGCCCTTGAACGCCTGGCTCGACCAGTCGAGCTTCTCGGCCCCCGATCCGCCGGGTTGCTTGTCCTTGGTCAGGCGGTGGGCCAGGCGCAGTTCCTCGGCCACGGCGGGCGCTGCCTGCTCGTAGAAGGGCAGCAGGTGGTCGAAGGCGAGGCCGGATGTCCAGCGGTGCGTGTCGCCGATCGGCGCCTCGTGGCGCAGGCCGAGGCGGCGGTCGAACGGCGTGAGCAGTTTGCGGTGCCAGGTGATGCTCTTGGCCACCAGCGGGTTCTCGAACAACGGATTGCCCAGTCCCGCTGCGAAGATCGCCTTGCTGACCTCGGCCTGCAGGCCGAGCGAGTAGCCGGAATATCCGGGACATTCGCTGCCGACGCCGTCCGGCGGCAGGAACACCTTGGACAGATCTTCGTCGAGGCAGCTACGGCCGAAGGCCAGCCAGTCCTTGGCGTGCGGATGGTCGCGCATGGTCACGGCGGCGTAGATCGCGGCCATGTACTTGTCGGTGTGGAAGTTCGGGTTGCCCGGGCCCCAGCCGCTGTGCCAGCCCGGCCAGGCGTCGAGGTCGCAATAGATGTAGCCGGCTGCGACCTGGTTTGGGCCGAATGCGGCGCCCTGGTCGAGATTCTTGGCGAAGCCGTCATTGACCATGCGGCGGTTGCCGTAGTTGGTCGGGTTGACGTCGTCGCACTGGTAGCGCTTGTTCAGGTACATCGCCGGATTCGGTGCACCCTTGGGCTTGCCCTGGGCGGCACGATCGAGTTGGTAACGGTTGACCTGGGCGGTCAGCGTCCAGTCGCTGTGCCGGCGGATCAATGATTCGATCTTGCCGGTGCTGTCGAAACGGTCACGCCGGCCGGCGACGAGGGCGTAGCAGCGTCCTCCGTAGTGGATGGGTTGATTGCTGGCCAGATCCTTGTCCCCGTCGAGCAGCGGGATGCGGAAGACGCCACGGGACCGGTCCCAGGCCTGCATCATGATGGTGCCGGCGTAGGGTCCGACCCATTTCGACGGGTAGGCGGCGATGAGGCCGATGGCCGGCGCATCCGGACGGTAGCCGATGCCGGCGGGCATGCCGATGCCGAGCAGCTTGGAAGCCTCGGCCAGAGCGGTGCGTGCGGCGTCATCCTCGCCGGGGGCACCGGCCAGCAGGGCCGCAGCCTGTGCGATGGCCGGGACGAATTCCTTGCCTTTCCCTCGCTTGTCCGCCGGCTTCTCCGCCTCCTTGCGCACGTGATTGAGACGATCCTCGACCCGGCGGCGCATGTCTGCCACCGTCAGAGCGGTGTCTCCGCCGCTGGTCATGATGACGTCCTGGGTCCCGGCCGGGCCCTGCGACCAGCGGGCGCGCATCTGGGCGAAGGGACGGCCCTTCTGCGCCGGACGTGGCTGTGCCGGGTCGGCCAACTGGCGGGTGTTCCCGCCGAACGCGTCGTATTCGAACCAGCGCATCCACAGCACCGTGTCGTGCGTCTGGCTGTCGCCTGCGGTGAAGCCGGGCACCGGCGCATCGTCCTTGGCGGGGGTGCCGATGGTGAGCATGGTCTGGTGGATGCCCCAGTCCTTCACCGCCGGATCGCGCGGCAGGCGGTAGCGTTCCACCACTTCGATCCACGGATCGCCAGCGGTGATGCGCACGCCCACTTCGTAACGCCGTTCCTGCTTCGGAATCACCTCGCGGGGGATGCGGTTGGGTGCGAAGCGGAAACTATGCTTGCCGAGCATCAGCGGCACGGCTTCGACGGTGCCGTCCGCCTTGGCGTCGGCGAATTCGTAGGTCAGGCGCCACTCGGCGAACACCGGTCCGGCGGCGACCTGCTGCGCCGCCACCGTGGCCACCGCGGAGGTGCCCGAGAACACCGCTCGCGCGTCCCAGGCCTTCTCGCCCTTCACCCGTAGGCCGCCGAGCCAGTGCGGCGTGCGTTCGAACGGCGTACCGGCGGCAGGCGAGGCGAGGTTGAGCCGCAGTTCGGCGACGCCGTTGTCGACGATGGTGAAGCCGGCCTCGTTGCGCAGCGCCAGGGTGGCAGCCGCAGAGCCGGGCGCGAAGGTGACATCGGCCTTGACCTGCTTGGCGCCGACGGTGGCGATGAACCACACCCGTTCCATCGGCTTGCCATCGACCTGCACCGCTTCGAGCTGGATCGGCCGCGGGCCGTCGACGCCCTCGATCGTCGCCACCCAGTCGGCCTTGACCGCGCCGGGCGTGAAATCCATCGAGACCAGTTCCCACGGCCAGTCCTGGCCGAGGACGTTCGGGATCGTCCGTGTTTCGGCTCCGTGCAGGGCGAGGGAGGCGGCGAGAGCTAGGATGGCACGCACGGCGGCTCCGTTCATGGATGCTGGAGCCAGAGGCTGGCGGAGGCGATGGTCACCGGCGAGTCTCCGGCGGTGGTGAACTGCAGCGCGTTCTGTTCAGTGAGACGATCCCGACCCAGCGGCACATCGACGATCCAGGCCCCGTCGTCGGGCAGTTCGATCGGGGCGCCATTGAACGAGCAACGCAGTCGCGAGACGGGTGGGGAGACGACCAAGCGCAGCCTGGCCGCACTCGCGGCGCGCAGGGCCGCTCCGGGGATGGCGATGCTGGTGGCAGCCGGGACGCCGGGGGCGGCGGTCAGCAGCACCTCGCCGGAGACGTGCTGGGTCCAGGCGCTGAGCGGCAGCTGGCGCCCACTCCCCTCCAGGTCGAAGACGATGACGGTGGCAGCGGTGCCACCGATGTCGATCCGCCCCTGCCAGGCGGCACCCGGTGCGATAGGGAGAACGTCCTGCCGGAAGGCGAGGATATCCTCGTTGGTGCCATCGGCCTTGGTGCGGGTGGCGGTACGATGCCCGAGCCGCTGTGCCCCGGCCAGTCGCCGGCCGGTCGGAGCCTGCACCGCGAGGTTGATCTGACGCGCCTCGCGCCGGTCGTTGAACAGCGCAACCACCAGGCGGTCATCGGCGAGGCTGGCCACCGTCCACAGGTCCTGGGCCGACGACGTCGTTTGCAGCAGGCGCCCACGCAATGGCTTGAGCATCTGGAAGGCGATGAAGTCCCCACCGTTCTCCTGCGGGTGGTGGGCGGCGCGGGTATAGGCCTTGTCCGGGCAGCGCGCGATCAGGTGGATGACGTCGCGCAGCAGGTAGGTCATGGCGGCGGTGGCGCGCAGCAGCGGGGTGCCCTCGTTGGCCGACTTGGCGTTTCCGGGCTGCTCTGGATCCAGGTGGCCGCCGGCTTCGGTGTTCCAGAAGCGCAGCCGCTTGCCGTGCTTGCCCAGGGCATAGGCGTACGCGACCTCATAGGACGCCGCGACCACGCGGGTATCGCCGCCGTAGTGGTGCTCATGCAGGCCGTCCATCCAAGGATGCAAGGCGTCGATGGTGGGCCGATACAGCAGATGCCAGGTGTCCCAACCCTCGTTGAACAGGTTGATGCCCCAGCCGGCGGCGACCTCGACCTGGGGATCGGCCTGCTTCAGCGCTTCAGCGAAAGCCCGGTACATCTCGATGTACAGTTGACGGTTGTACGGTCCCGACCAGTAGTGCTTCTGCTCGGTGTCCTTGCCGATCCACACCTGGCGCAAGATGCGTGGGCCGAAGTTGGGGAAGACGACGGTCGCACCCTCCTCCAGGGTGATGCTCTGCGAGGAGTAGCGTAGTTTTACCGTCTGGCCGGCCTTGCCCTCACGCGGGATCCGGCCGGTGGAGACGGCGTCGATCTGGCCGTTCGACGGTACGATGGCGGCGAAGATGCGGCGGTCCCAGACCAGTCCGGGGGCGACCTCGCCGGTGACCTTCAGGCTCATCGGCTTGCCGGCCTCGGCGGCGCTCTCGTCATACCAGCTGCCGAGATAGCTGACACCAGGCTGCGTCGCCCAGTTGAGGTAGGGCTCGTTCCAGAACTCGATCAGATGGTGCTTGCCGGTGGCGCGGGTCTGCTCGCCGTAGCTGCGGCCCAGCGCGGCGAGGTGGTTGCGCCAGTCGGCGCGGGTCAGTTGCAGCGCTGGCTGGTAGCGATCGTAGAGGCACTCGACGAACGGCCCGATCGAGGCTGGATAGCCCGAACTGCGCGGCTTGCCATCGGCTCCGACGGTGGTGACGATCCCATCGGCGACCATTGGCTTGCCTGGGGAGCGGTTGATCACCCGTACGCTGTCGATGCCCCATTCGGCGGCCTGCGCCTCGGTCAGCGGCGCGTTGTGCACCCCGAACAGGCCACGCGGCACGCTGTCGACGCCGTTCAGTGACAGGCCGACGCCCTCGATCGCGACGCGGACCGGTTCGCCAGCGGCCAGGGCGCCGAGCAGCAGGGCCGGCAGGAGTGGGCGGATCGCTGACATGGGAATCCCTGACAGGATACGAGTGGCTACGATGCTTGTGACGCCGGGGCGATTGTCCTGGAGCGTGGTCCGATTGCGCTGGCGCGCTATCAAGGCTCGGTGATGAGCTCGACGCTGGCCATGAGCACGCGCAGCGGACGCGGGCCGGCGGAGAAGACCAGGCGGGTCTCTGTGCTCAGCAGGGCCGGGTCGAGATCAACCCGCGCCGTCCAGGTGCCGGCGGGCGGCAGGGGGACGGCGTGACCGTTGACGCTCAGACGGCAGTCCACGTCCTGATCGGCGAGGACCAGCTTGAGCCGGGCCCGTACCGCGCCGGCCAGCGCGGCGGCCGGCAGGCTGATGGTGCGCGTCAGTTCGGCGCCCGGAGCGACGGTGGCGAGGACGCCATGCGCGAAATGCTGCTCGACGGCGGTGAGCGGGAGCGCGGCCGGTGCGGCATCGAGGGTGAGGACCAGCGTCCGCGCACCCTTGGCCGGCACGGCGACGCTGAGTGCGCCGTCGATCGGCCACGGCTCATCGGTCAATTCGAGGCCCTGGCCGTCGGCGCGCGGGCGCACGCCGAGGATGCGGCCGGCGACCAGCCTGGTTCCGGCCGGCGCCGCGATCCGCAGCGGGACCTCGGCATCCTCGCGTCCATCATTGAAGCAGACCACGGCCAGCGTCGGGCCGTCGAGGCTGGCGACGCACCAGCGCGTCGCATCGCCGCCGCGCACCTCGATCAGCCGGCCGCGCAGCGGCTTGAGCAGGCGGAAGGCGAATTCGTCGCCGCCGTTGAGCTCAGCCTGGTGGGCAGCGCGGGCCCTGGCCTTGTCCGGGCAGACGTCGAGCAGATGCACGATGTCGCGCAGCATGTAGGTCATCGAACCCACCGCCTGCTGCAGCGGGCTGCCCTGGTGGCCGGAGGTCGGCGTGTCGGGCTGCTGCGGGTCGAGCTGGCCGCCGGCCTCGGTGTTCCAGAACTGCAGTCGTCGGCCGCGCGCGTCGGTATAGGCGGTGGCGACCTCATAGGACGCCGCCACCAGCCGGGTATCGCCACCGTAGTGGTGCTCGTGCACGGCGTCCATCAGCGGCAGGCAGTCATCAAGCAGCGGCCGGACCAGGCGTTCCCAGCAGGCCCACCCCTCGTTCCACAGGTTGAAACCCCAGCCGCCGGCCAGGGTCACGTCGGGATTCGCTCGTTTCAGCGACTCGGCGAAGACACGGTACATGCGGCGGTACCACAGGCTGTTCTGCTGCCCGGCCCAGTAGAACTCCTGGGTCGGGTCGTGCGCCATCCACACCTCGCGCATGACGTAGGTGCGGCCGCGGATGGGGAAGGTGTCGCCGGCCTTCAGGCCGCGGGGGGCATAGCCGGCGAAGACGTGGTTGACCTCGCCGGTCTCGGCGTCGTGGCCGAGCAGGCCGCGCTTCCACACCAGATGCTCGGTGGCCTGGCCGCGCAGCGTCACCGGCGCGCCCTCGGCCGCGCCGGCGAGATCGTAGTGGCGGCCGTCGTAGTTGACCGCCGGCTTGCACGACCAGTTGAGATACGGTTCGTTCCAGAATTCGAGCAGATGCGTCCGGCCGGTGGCGCGCGCGTGCTCGCCGTAACGGCGGCCGAGCTCGGCGAGACTGCGCTCCCACTCCGGATCGGTCAGCACCAGCGCCGGCTGGTAGCGGTCGTACAGGCACTCGACCAGGTGGACGAGTCCCGGCTGCACCTGTTCCGGCCGCAGCGGCACGCCGCTCGGCTGCTTGTGGATCAGGCGTTCCGATGCGATGCCCCAGTCGGCGATGCGTGCAGCATCGAGCTTGGTGGCGTGCACGCCGAACAAACCGATCGGCACCTCGGCGGCGCCGTTGACGGCCAGCTGGCGACCGGTGACGGTGATCATCGGTAGACCGGGAGGTCGCCGGTGGCGTCGATGGTGAACGACTCGCTGCCGTCGGAGACGGTCAGCACCCCGTCGCGGCAACGCACGAATGGACCGTCATAGACCGGCCAGCCGGCCTGGTCGATGGCGGCGCCATCGAGCGAGACCGTCGGCACGCCGTGCTCACCCCAGGCGACGCCGAGGGTCCTGCCGGACAGCGTGCGGACGGTGACGGCTTGATCGGCCAGACGCGACAGATCGACCGGACATGAGGCGAGGGCGGCGGCGAAGGCGGCATCATCGGCATGCGCCGAGGCGGCGGCGACCTGGAGGATGAAGCCGATCCGGCGGCCGGGCAGGCGCAAGATCGGCTGCGTCTTGGCCTTGCCCTTCGGATCAACGCTGCTCTCGCCGATGGCGGCCTCGGCGCCGAGGGCGCGGACGCCGACGCGGACGCGGCCGACCGGCATCACCCACCAGTCGCCGTGCCGGACCGGCGTGCAGCCGGCGGGGATGGCGACGAAGGCGTGGTCGATCGGCTCATCGTCGGGCAGGCGGGTGAGGCAGACCAGGGTGGCGTCGAGCATCGCGCTCTGGTCGTAGAGGCCGTTGCCCTCGGCGTACTTCCAGCGCTGGATCGAACCATCGCCATCGTTGCGGCCGACCGGCGAGCCGCCGGTCAGGGTCAGGGCGCCGCCGTCGGCGCGGGCGACCAGTTGCAGGCGGGTGCATTGGCCGCCGTTGCCGGCCCATAGGCAGCCGAGGCTGAAGTCGCGGTCGAGATACACGGTCTCGCGCCAGACATTGGCCTCCGCCGGGATCTTCTGGCCGAAGTAGTAGTTCGGCTTGGCGTTGCGCTGCGTCGCCGGCAGTCCGGCGACCCGCTTGCCGGCGAGGTTGCCCAGCACGCGGTTCGGGCGCCAGCCCGAGGTCAGCGGCAGCATGGCATAGCGGAAGCCGGCGGCCTCGGCCGCCTCGACGGCCCGTTCGCTGCCCCACCACAGCCAGCCGCTCTGGTCGCTGATCGTCTTGACCGGCGCGGAGGCGTGGCCGCGCTGGTTGGGCGCGCAGTAGACGCCGTCGGTGTACTTGAGGGCGTAGGCGGCAGCGAACCAGTCGAGCGCTGCCCGCGCCCACAGTCGCGCCTCGGGATCGGGGCAGAAATCGTAGATGTTGAGCATGCCATGCAGGCCGAACATCAGGTACGTGCTGCTGTCCCATTCGCCCTGGCCGTAGCGGTACAGGTCCTGCACATAGCCCTTCAGCCAGGCTTTCTGCTGCGGCAGCACCTCGGCCTTGGCCTTGCCACCGAAGCGCTCGCCGGGAATGAAGGCGGGGAGGACCAGGCTGCTGGTCAGCCACATCGTCTTGTGATTCTCGGTGCCGCCGCCGTCGAGGTACTTGGTGTAGTCCGCGCCCGACCGGGCGAAGGTCTCCAGCGACGCCGGTTCGATTGCGGCGCCGAAGATCGGCAGCAGGCGCGCCCAGTTCACCGCCGCGAAGTGGTAGTGCTCCTTGGGGCTGCGTTCGTCGTTGAGATAGGTCCGCGCCATGGCATCGGCGGGATCGAGCATCAGCTTCGCCATCGCCGCACCGGGCAGGTACTTGCCCGGATCACCGCTCTTGAAGTAGCCGCTGCGCCACTTCTGCAGATCCTCCTTGGCCAGTCCCTCGACGATCTGCCGGCTGCGCGATGCGAATCCGGTCGCATCGGGGTAGCTGGTCGGACTGGCCGCTGGCACCGTGTCGCCGGGATGGGTCGTGGTCTCCGGAGCTGGGATCCGCCATTCAGCGGCGCCGCACCAGCCGCTCAGGGCAAGCAGGGGCAGCAGGGCGAACTGGCGCATCAGTGGCCTCCGATGGAGCCGGTCGAGATGTTCATCTCGCTGACCCGCCTGATCCGGTCGACCTGGCCGCCCTTGATCCAGACGATGCGGTCGGACACCGCCAGCATCTTGTGGTCGTGGGTCGCGGAGATGA
>JFJP01005820.1_pt1 | contig 12399 bp, 13 predicted proteins | sample 431651 | NCBI WGS metagenome assembly JFJP01 (sample SAMN02602958, study PRJNA72255) | Microbial mat metagenome, whole genome shotgun sequencing project. | biome: fresh water; feature: sink hole; material: water; isolation source: purple microbial (photo- and chemosynthetic) mats found in... | reverse complement strand
TACAAGGCGCAGGTGTATTCGTTCTGGGCGATTGCCGGCCTGGGCGTGATCGTCTGGGCGCACCACATGTTTACCAGTGGCATGTCGGTGGGCAGCCAGCTTTATTTCATGTACATCACCATGGCGATCTCGTTTCCGCTGGCCGTGCTGTTTTTTTGCTGGATCGCCTCGGTCTGGAAGGGCTCCATGACGTTTGAGACCCCGATGCTGTTCGCTTTAGGCTTTCTGGTGCTGTTTGGCTGGGGCGGCCTGACCGGGCTGGCGCTGTCTGATGCCGCAGCCGACCCGCAGTATCACAACGCCTACTTTCTGGTGGCCCACTTTCACTACGCGTTTTACCCGTCGGCGGTGATGGGCGCGATGGCCGCCATCTACTACTGGCTGCCCAAGTGGACCGGCCACATGCTCAACGAGCGGCTGGGCAAGTGGCACTTCTGGGTCGCGGTGGTGGGCTTCAACATCACCTTCATTCCGCAGTTTTTCGTGGGACTTGCCGGCATGCCCCGGCGCATTCCCGACTACCCGCTGATGTTTGCCGAGTGGAACATGATCTCCAGCGTGGGTGCTTTTATCTTGGGCGCATCACACCTGATCTTTGTCTATAACGTGATCCAGAACATTCGGGGTGGCGAGAAGGCCGAGGCCCGCGCCTGGGAGGGCGCACAGGGACTGGAGTGGACCGTGCCGTCGCCCGCCCCTTATCACACCTTTGAGACACCGCCAGAAATCAAGTGACCCGGCTGCCCCGCTTCTGTTGGCCTGCCCACCCGTTTTAGTAAGACAGACATGTCCGACACGCCCTCACACGACCCGCAGGAATGGGACAAGCGCCGTCGCGCCAACCTGCGCTTGGCCTGGGTGGTGGCGGCCATCGTCTTGGCCATGTTCTTTGGCGCCTTATGGAAGTACCGACCCCTATGAGCATTCTGACGGTCAGCGCGCAAGAGCGCCAGCAGAGCAACCTGCGCCTGGGTTTGCGGCTGGGTTGGGTGGCGCTGTTTTTTGTCGGCTTTGGCTTTGCCATGGTGCCGATGTACGACGCCTTTTGCAAGCTCACCGGCCTGAATGGCAAGACCAACGCGGCCCCGGCGGTGCTCGACCAAAACACGCAAGTGGATTTCACGCGCAAGGTGACGGTCGAGTTTTTGAGTCACACCATGCCCGGTGTCGGCTTGCAGTTCAAGCCGGACCAGTTCGCCATCAAGGTTCATCCGGGTGAGATCACGCATATCAACTACACCGTCACCAACACCAGCGGACGGGTGTTTGTCGGCCAGGCGGTGCCCAGTGTCACCCCGGCGGCGGCCACCCAGTATTTCGAGAAGCTGGAGTGCTTTTGTTTCACCCAGCAGACCTTCCAACCCGGCGAGACGCGCACCATGCCGGTGGTGTTTGTGGTCAACCCCCAAATGGACAAAGACCTCGGCACGGTGACGCTGTCGTATGCCTTCTTTGAAGCCCCCAAGGCTTCCACTCCCGCCAAGATTTGACCCAGAGAAAGAACCTGTCATGAGCCATGCTGTTGCGACCGAACCGGCCCGGGGCCACTACTTTGTGCCTGCGGCCAGCCACTATTCGACGTATCTGTCGGTGGCGATCTTTCTGACGGCGCTGGGCTTCATCTTCCGCATCAACGGCATTGCCGCCGGCGTGTGGAGTATGCTGGCCGGCGCGGCGATGATGCTGTATGTGGTGGTCGGCTGGTTTGGCGAGCTCATCAGCGAAAACATGCGCGGCGTTTACACCCAGTGGGAAGACCGCTCCTACCGCATCGGCATGGTCTGGTTCATCTTTTCGGAGGTGATGTTTTTTGCCTGCTTCTTTGGCGCCCTGTATTACATCCGTGTCATTTCGCTGCCGGAACTCGGTGGCTACGAGGCGGCTTACACACCCTACGAAAAATTTACCAGCGCCTGGCCCAGTGCCGGCCCGCTGGGCGATCCGTTTTCGCCGATGCACGCCTGGGGCATTCCGGCCATCAACACCATGCTGCTGCTGACATCGGGGGCGACCCTGACCTGGGCGCACTGGGGTTTGATCAAGGGAAACCGCAGCCAGCTGAATTGGGGGCTGGCGCTGACCGTGTTGCTGGGCGCCACCTTCATGGGCTTTCAGGTGTACGAATATGCCCACGCTTACGCCGAGATGGGGCTGACGCTGGGTGCGGGCGTGTATGGTGCTACTTTTTACATCCTGACCGGCTTTCACGGCTTTCACGTCACCCTGGGCACCATCATGCTGATGGTGATGTGGGGCCGTAGCCTGAAAGGGCATTTTTCAGAACACAACCATTTCGCCTTTGAGGCCGTGGCCTGGTATTGGCACTTTGTCGATGTGGTGTGGCTGATCCTGTTTGTGTTTGTCTATATTCTCTAGGCGTTGGGGTGCTGGCGCTTTAGCCGCGCCCCGGAATCAAGCCAAAATAGACGCTGGCCAGCAGCGTTACAAACAGGCCGATTGACAGGCTGATGCGAACCGTCAGCGCCTGCACCACGCGTTTGCGTTTGGCGGGGTCGTCGTTTTTGAACAGCAGGGCCAGCGCGCCAAACAGGCTGACCAGTATCATCACCAGAGTCAACAAAATCAGGATTTTTGCCAGCATTGCGGTCCTTCGCAGTTGAAGCGCTGCATTATGCTGTTCTCTACCCCACCATGCGTCTGCACCGATTCGAGTTCAAGCTGCTTCCCCTGCTGGGTGTGCTGGTGGCGCTGGCCTTGTTTGTGAGCCTGGGCCGCTGGCAGGCGGGCAAGGGCGAGCGTCTGCAGCAGGAGTTGGCGGCACGCGCAGCGCGCAATGAGCTCGGTGCCGTGCCGGTTGGGGCGAGCCTGCTGGACGCCTCGGCCTTGCGCGACCGTACGCTGGTGGTGCGCGGCGAGTTTGAGCCGCAACACCAGTTTTTCCTGGACAACCGCCAGCACCAGGGCCAGCCCGGCTTGCATGTGCTCACACCGCTGCGCATCGAGTCCAGCGCGGTGCGCATTCTGGTCAATCGCGGCTGGGTGCCGTGGCCGGCGGCCGGGCGTGGCACATTGCCGGTGGTCAGCACCCCTGCGGGCGTGCAGCAGATCAGCGGTCAAGCCAGCGTCCCATCGAGCAAGAAAGCCTGGCTGATGCCTGAGCAGCCTGACTCGCCGCAGTTGTGGACCCGGCTGGACTTGAGCCGGCTGGCCAGCCGCGTGCAGGCGCCGGTTCAGACAGTGGTGTTGCAGCAAACCAGTGACAGCGCCGATGGCCTGGTGCGCGTGTGGGAGCCGCCGCCCGACAAAGTGGCCATGCACCGGGGTTATGCTTTTCAGTGGTTTGGCATGGCGGTCGCCTTGTTGCTGTTTTACCTGCTGGCCAGCGTGCGTCGGGAGGCCCGTCCATGAACCTGCCCCGGCGCGATGACGAGCTGCTGGATCTGACCGTGGTGTCGCTGCCCAATCCGGCGCAGGCGCTGGCACCCGAGCGCGCACGCAGCCGGCTCAAGCTGCTGGCGATTGTGCTGGTGTGTTCGCTGCCGGTGATCCTGACCTACTTGACGTTTTATTTCATTCGGCCCCAGGGCCAGGCGAGGGTGGGTGAGTTGATCGTCCCGGCGCGCACCGTGCCGGCGCTGCCGGCAAGCCGGCTGGATGGCAGCGCGCTGGCGTTGACTGGCTTGAAAGATCAGTGGTTGCTGGTCAAGGTGGACGGGGGGGCCTGCGTGCACGATTGCCAAAAGCAGTTGCTGTTGCTGCGCCAGTTCCGCCTGATGCTGGGCAAAGACATGGCGCGCGTCGATTGGGTCTGGCTCATCAACGATGACGCGCCGGTCAACCCGACCTTGGCGGCCCATCTTGCCAAGGATCAGGCCGTCGTGGCGCGCCTGGACAACGCTGCGCTGCAGGCTTGGTTGCCGGTGCCGCCCGGTAGGCGCTGGCAGGACTATATTTTTGTGGTGGACCCGATGGGCAACGCCATGATGCGGCTTCCGGCCGTGTTTGACAGCGCGGGCGCGCGTCAGGCCAAACGGGACATGGAGCATTTGCTGCGTGCCTCGGTTGCCTGGGACGCGCCCGGGCGCAAATAGGACGGTTTTGCCATGACCGCCTCGCTGGCCCCCGGCACCGCCTACGACCTCGCGCCCTTGCTGAGTCTGTTGCTGCTGGGTGCTTTGTTGGCAGGGGTCCCGACGCTGTGGGTGGCATGGCGTCATCGGCGCGGCAGTGCGCTGCAGCGGCGTCAGGCGCTGCGGGTGCTGACCTTGTTTCTGACCTTCGATCTGGTGATCTTTGGGGCCTTTACCCGCCTGAGTGATTCCGGTCTGGGCTGTCCGGACTGGCCAGGTTGCTATGGTCACGCCAGCCCGTTGGGGGCGCACACCCATATAGCCGCCGCCCAAAGCATGCTGCCGGACGGCCCGGTCACCCATGCCAAGGCATGGATCGAGATGTTGCATCGTTACCTCGCCACCACGGTGGGCGCGCTGATCGTCTGGCTGACCGTGCTGGATTGGCGTGACTGGCGGCAAGGGCGGCGCAGCGCTGGCCCAGCGCCCTGCGCTGCGCGCCGGCCTTGGCCCTGGTTGAGCAGCCTGACGCTGGTGTGGGTGTGCCTGCAAGGCGCCTTTGGCGCTTGGACGGTCAGCATGAAGCTGTTTCCGGCGATCGTGACCTTGCATCTGCTTGGTGGCATGGGCTTGCTGGTGCTGTTGTGTCTGTCAGCGCTGCGCGGCGGTGACGCAGCCGTGCCCACGCAAACCATGAGTCTGCCCTTGCGGCGGCTGCTGGCCTGGTCGTCGGGTCTGTTGGTGTTGCAAGTGGCGCTGGGCGGTTGGGTCAGCAGCAACTATGCGGTGCTGGCCTGTGGTGATTTTCCAACCTGCCAGGGGCGCTGGTGGCCCGAGATGGACCTGGCGCAGGGCTTTACGCTGTGGCGCAGCCTGGGGATGACTGCCAGTGCCGAGCCGATCAGCTTTGCCGCACTGACGGCGATCCATTATGTGCACCGCCTGGCCGCGTATGCGGTGCTCGGTGTGCTGATGGTACTGGCCTGGCAGCTCAACCGCCACAGTGCCTGGCGCTTGCCATCGCGGGTGCTGGCGGCGCTGATCGGGCTGCAACTGGCCAGCGGCCTGGGCAATGTCGTGCTGGGCTGGCCGTTGGCAGCAGCGCTGCTGCACAGCGGGGGTGCTGCCGCGCTGCTGCTGACGCTGACCTGGGTGGCCGCGCGGGTGCGCTGGCGTGACGCATCCGAGCCCACACCGATGGCCACCGTGCGCTCATCTGAAGGGCGGGTCTGATGCGTGCGATGGGGCCTGGCATGGCGGTGCTGCGTCAGTATTACGCGCTGATGAAGCCGCGTGTGATTCAGTTGATTGTTTTTTGTGCGCTGATAGGCATGGTACTGGCGGTGCCGGGTGTGCCTGACGGGCGGCAGGTGGGCCTGGCGGCCGTGGCGTGCCTGGGCATCTGGCTGGTGGCTGGCGCAGCAGCCGCGTTCAATTGCCTGATTGAAAAAAGCATCGATGCCAACATGAAGCGCACCGCCTGGCGGCCCACGGCGCGCGGCGAGTTGGGCGACCGGCAAGCCTTGCTGTTCTCCATCAGCCTGTGTGCGCTGGGCTCGGCGCTGTTGTATTGGGTGGTCAACCCCCTGACCATGTGGCTAACGTTTGCCACCTTCATTGGTTATGCGGTGATCTACACCGTGATCCTCAAACCCCTGACCCCGCAGAACATTGTGATTGGCGGGGCTTCGGGCGCCATGCCGCCGGTGCTGGGCTGGGCCGCCATGGCCGGTCAGGTCGGACCGGAGGCCTTGATCCTGTTCTTGATCATCTTTCTGTGGACGCCGCCGCACTTCTGGGCGCTGGCACTGTATCGGGTCGAAGACTACCGCAAGTCGGGCCTGCCGATGCTGCCGGTGACGCATGGCAACGCCTTCACCCGCTTGATGATTCTGCTCTACACCTGGATCTTGCTGGCCGCTTGCCTGTTGCCCTTTGTCTATGGCATGAGTTCCTGGCTGTATCTGCTGGTGGCACTGGCCCTGAGCGGTGGTTTTTGCCTGTATGGCTGGTGGCTGTGGCGTGACTACTCTGACCTGCTGGCACGCAAGACATTTCGCTTTTCGCTGATCCATCTGAGCGTGTTGTTTGCCGCCTTGCTGCTTGACCACTATCTGTTGCCCTGACGCTGGCGCCTGCCCTGGCCGGTTTATGATCGCCGCATGAACAAACGAAATGCAATCAAAACGATAGCTGCCAGCGCAGTATATATAAGTGCTGCAGGCCTATTTTCTGCATGTTCCAAAGAAGGCCCGAGCTTTACTGCCATCGATATCACCGGGGCCGCGTATGCCAAGGACTTTGCCTTGACCGACCACAACGGGCAGCCACGCACGCTGGCTGACTTTCGTGGCAAGGTGGTGATGGTGTTTTTTGGCTACACCCAGTGCCCCGACGTGTGCCCGACGTCAATGACCGAAATGGTGGCCATCAAGAAATTGTTGGGCCCGGATGGCGCGCGTCTGCAAGGCCTCTTTGTCACCGTGGACCCCGAGCGAGACAAGCCCGAGATGCTCAAGGCTTACATGGAAAACTTCGACCCCGGGTTTTTGGCCTTGTTTACCACGCCAGACAAGACAGCCGCCCTGGCCAAAGATTTCAAGGTCTATTACAAAAAGGTGGACGGCCCCACGCCCACCAGTTACACCATCGACCACACCGCCGGCAGCTATGTGTATGACACCACCGGCAAGCTGCGTCTGTTTACCCGCTACAACACGCCGCCCGAGCAGACGGCAGCCGACATCCGCATCTTGTTGCAGTGAGCGCGGCGGTGCGGGCGGGCTCAGGCAAAGCGGCGCGCTGCCATCTCCAGCAAACCGTCGAACACCAGGTTGTCCACCAGCTCGAACGGGCGCGACATGCTGGGGGCCATTTTCCAGCCGGCACCGCCCGTCATCAGGCAGCGAGGGGGGTGGCCGCAGTGCTCAATCACATGCTGCACCATGCGCTCCACCGCCCCGGCAATGGCGTAGGTGCCCCCGCTGGTCAGGGCGTCACTGGTGTTGGTGGGAAACGGGCAGACGTTGCCGGTCGGCACCCGCAGACCGGCCGTGCCGGACTCCAGCGCGCGCAGCATGATGCCGTGGCCCGGCAAAATCAGGCCACCCAGAAAACGCCCCTGGGCATCGAGTGCGTCCACGGTAACGGCTGTGCCCACCATCACGACCACCACCGGCTGCGCCGGGCCAAGCGCCAGGCTGCGATGCCAGGCGCCGATCATCGCCACCCAGCGGTCGGCGCCCAGCCGCGCCGGATGATCGTAGCCATTGGTGACGCCGGCCTCAAAACTGCTGGCGACCACCCACTGGGCCGAAATGTCCCACAACTCCATTTGATCTTCGACCCGGCGCTTGATGGCATCGCCCGCCACCACGCAGCCCAGCATGCGATGCGGCGCGGGCAATTTAGCCCATTCGCCTTCGGCCAGTTTGTCGATGTTCTCAAGAAACTCAGCCCCTTGGGCCAGCACCGCCGCATCCCGGCGCGCTGCCGCGTGCAAGGACCATTTAAGCCGGGTGTTGCCGACGTCGATGGCAAGAAAATTCATCGCTCAGCCCTGACGCCAGGGCAAGCCGTTGAAGCGCCAGCCACCGCGTTGGCCACGCTGGGCGTTTTCGTTCGGGTCGCCTTCAAATCCTTCCAGAATGTTGAAGGCTTGCAGACCCAGCTCGGTGGCCCGTTTCGCCGCTGCGATCGAGCGCACGCCGCTGCGGCACAGCAGCAGCACCTTCTTGCCGGGTGGCACGGCGGCCAACAGCGCCTGGTCAAAGTCCGGGTTCATGGCCATGCCGGGCCATTGTTTCCAGGCGATGCCAAGCGCATCCGGCACAAAGCCGACCCAGGCTCGCTCGGCATCGGTGCGCACATCCACCAGCACCGCGTCGCCGTGCTGCCACCACTGGTGGGCCAGCGTGACCGAAACGTCACCCGCATAGCCGTCAGCGTCGCGCTGGATGAGGGCATGGGCCGTGGGCGCGTCATGCCGCAGCCCCAGGTGCAGATTGGCCGGCACTGCCTCGTCGATGCGTTTGGGCGGCGGCAGGTGCAGCGCGTCCATGATGGCGGTGAACTCGGCCAGGGACTTGCCGGCAATGCGGGCGTTGCTGGCTTTCTCCTGTCCGATAGTGCTGCTGCTGCGGCCCTGGTAGTCATGCCCGGGCCAGACGGTGGTGGCGTCAGGCAGCTTGAACAACACCTGCGTCAGGCTGTGATAGAGCTCGTGCGCGCTGCCCGACTGGAAATCGGTGCGACCACAGCCATTGATCAACAAGGTGTCGCCGGTAAACACATGACTGCGCCAGACAAAACACATGCTGCCCGAGGTGTGGCCGGGGGTGTGCAGGGCCAGGATGCGTTCGCTGCCAAAGTCCAGCGTGTCGCCGTCCTTGAGCAGCACCGCCGCCGAGGTGGCGCCGCAGGCCGCGGGTGCCGTGGTTTTTGCGCCGGCCAGCTCGGCCAGTTGGCCGGCACTGGTGATGTGATCGGCATGGGCGTGGGTCTCCAGGGCCCAGACCAGCTTGAGCCCGTAGTCGCGCAAGACTTCCAGGTCACGCGCCAGTTGCGTGTCCACCGGGTCGATGATGACGGCCTCGCGGCTGGTGGCGTCAAACAACACGTAGGTATAAGTGGATGAGGCTGTGTCAAATAATTGGATCGGATTCATGGCGGCAAGTCGGAGAGGGTGTCAGAACGGGTGGGAATATACCGCGCACGCGCGAAGCCGGCATCAAGCAAGAAATTTCATGGTGAAGCCGAAAATGTTTCACCGAGATAGCGGGGTTTGTCAGTGAAAACCCTAGGAAAAATGTAAAGCTTCATTGATCAAAATCAAAGCTGGTCAGCAGCAATCGTCAGGTCAGCCGAACTTGCCAGCCGTAAGTGTCTTGGCAGGGTCGGCTTGTTTGACGTTTGTTGCTGGTCGATTCGTTGAACACATCGCACCCTGCGAGCCAGAAAACCCATCCATCCCAAGGAGATTCACTTTGAAAAACACCCTGAAAGCCCTCGTTCTGTCCATGTCGCTGCCTCTGATGGCCCTGCCTGCTGCTGCGCAGGAAACCGTGCGTTGGGGCATCCCGATGGCCTTTGGCTCCAACCTGACGGCATTGGGTGACACCATGCCCTGGGTGTCCGAGCAGCTCAAGAAGGTTTCTGGCGGCACCGTCAACCTGCAGGTGTTCGAGCCTGGCAAGCTGGTGCCGGCGCTCGGCATCTTCGACGCAGTTTCCAGCGGCAAGGTCGAGGCGGGCTACAGCTTCATGGGCTATGAAATCGGCAAGGTGCCGGTGTCGGGCATTTTGGGCGCCATGCCGTTTGGCCTGGAAACCGACCAGTTTGCCGCCTGGGTTTACTTTGGGGGTGGCGACGCGCTCATCAAGGAGGCGTTCAAGCCCCACAATGTCTATCCGATTCTGTGCGGCTCGATCAGCCCCGAGGCGGCTGGCTGGTTCCGCAAGGAAATCAAGACCCCGGCTGACTTGGCTGGCCTGAAGATGCGTGCTGCGGCGATTGGCGGCAAGGTCTATCAGAAGCTTGGCGCATCGGTGACCATGCTGCCTGGCGGCGAGTTGTTCCAGGCGCTGGAAAAAGGCGTGCTGGACGCCACCGAGTTCTCATTGCCCTCGGTCGATGAGCAACTGGGCTTCTACAAGGTAGCCAAGCACTACTACCTGCCGGGCTGGCACCAGCCTTCCACCAACCAGTTCCTGTACGTGAACGCCGCCGCCTGGGGCAAGCTCAAGCCGCAGACACAGGCGCAGATCGAAACCACCTGCGTGGCTGCCGTGACCATGGCCATCGCCAAGGCTGAGGCCGTCCAGGGTCAGGCTTTGGCCAAGTTCGAGAAGGAAGGCGTCACCCTGCACCAGTTTGACAAGAAGCTGCTGGACGCTTTTGCCAAGGCGTCCAAGGAAGTGCTGGCTGAAGAAAGCGCCAAAGACCCGATGTTCAAGAAGATCTACGACAGCATGACGGCCTTCCAGGGTGCCAACGAAAAATGGCAAACCAAGGGCTACCTGCCGCGCGACTTCAAGTAATCTAGCCATCCACAATTTGCGGAGACCCGGCCATGAGTTCATCCCCCCCCGTCGCCGGGCCTTCGGGCCTGGCGCTTCCGACCACTGCGCTGTCGCGTGGCATTGACCGTCTGCTGACCTGGGTCGGCGAAGTCGCTTCAGTGTTGTGGACGGTGCTGGTTGCCGTCATTGTGGTGCAGGTGATTGCACGCTACGCGTTTGGCAAGGGCTCCATTGCGATCGAAGAGTTGCAATGGCATCTCTACGCGATCGGTTTCATGCTGGGTCTGGGTTTTACCGAGATGCGTGAGCGCAATGTGCGCATCGACGTGTTGGCCGAGCGTTTTCGGCACCAGACCCGCTTGTACATTGAACTGGCGGGCTTGCTGGTCTTGTTCTTGAGCTTTTGTTTGGTGGTGATCTGGTTTGCGATTCCGTTTTTCATGAGCTCGTTTCAGCTCAATGAAACTTCTGCCGCAGCGGGCGGCTTGCCCTACCGTTGGGTGCTCAAGTCGTTCATCGTGACCGGCTTTGTCTTGCTGGCGCTGGCCGGGCTGGGCCGCCTGACCCGGGTCTGGGCCGCACTGCGTCTGGGCTGACCACCGATCCAACATCCGTCTCGACGAAAGTTACCATGCCTTTTTACGAAATCATTTCCATCGGTTTTCTGGTGGTGTTCATCCTGAGCCTGTTTTCCGGCTTTCCTGTGGCCTGGCTGCTGGGTGGCCTGTCGCTGCTACTTGTCACCATCGCCCTGCCTCTCAATGGCATGGGCTACGACACTTTTCTTTTGACCAATTGGGACAAACTGGGTGGGGTGGTGGACCGGTTCGACGCCATCATGTCGAACTGGGTGCTGGTCTCGCTGCCGATGTTTGTCTATATGGGCCTGATGCTCGACAAGTCGGGTGTGGCAGACATCATGATGCGCAATTTTGTCAAGGTGTTTGGCGGCATCAAAGGCGGGCTGGGCCTGACCGTGGTGGTGATCGGCATCCTGCTTGCGGCCTCTACCGGCATTGTGGGCGCGTCCGTGGTGTTGCTGGCGGTGTTGGCCATGCCAGTGATGCTGAATCAGGGCTACAACAAAGGGCTGGCCTCCGGCGTGGTGGCGGCCTCTGGAACCCTGGGCATTTTGATACCGCCGTCGATCATGCTGGTGTTGATGGCCGACCAGGTGTCGGCACCGGTGGGCGACCTGTTCATGGGGGCGCTGATTCCTGGCGTTCTGCTCGGCGTCACCTACATGGTGTATCTGGTGTTCTTGGGCTTGTTCAAGCCCGCGATGGTGCCGGGTCGCTCGGCTGACATCCCGCCGCCCACCGGGCGCGAGATTGCAATGGCCTTTTTGTCCACCATTCCAACATTTGGCCTGATTCTGCTGGTGCTGGGTTCGATCTTCTTTGGCATTGCCACACCGACCGAGGCCGCCGGCCTGGGCGCGGCCGGCGCCATGGTGCTGGCCGCCATCAACGGACGGCTGAGCCTGAAGACGATCCGCGAGGTGGGCATTGAGACCACGCTGACCACCTGTTTCATTTTTGCCATTTTCATCGGTGCCACGGTGTTTGCCTATGTGCTGCGGCTGATCGGCGGTGACGAGGTGATCACTGACTTTTTCAAGGGTCTGGGCCTGGGCCCCATGGGGCTGACCATTGCAGTGCTGGCGGTGGTGTTTGTGGCGGGCTTCTTTCTCGACTGGTTCGAGATCGTGTTGATCATCGTGCCGCTGCTGGCGCCGGTGCTCAAGCTCGCCGGGGTGGATCAGACCTGGTTCCTGATCCTGATGGCGCTGATGTTGCAGACCTCGTTTCTGACGCCGCCGGTGGGCTTCTCGCTTTTTTACCTGAAAGGCGTGGTTCCCAAGGAGGTCACCATTGGTGATATTTACACCGGGATCATTCCCTTTGTGCTGTTGCAGTTGCTGATGGTGGTGATCTGCTTCATCTTCCCCGACCTGATCCTGTGGCTGCCCAAGCAAATGTATGGTGGCTGATGGTGCGGTGTCTTTCCTATTTCCGGAGCTTTTGATTCATGTACAAGCGTATTTTTGTCGCCTATGACGCCAGCAGTTGCGCCATCAAGGCACTCGATGAGGCGATCCACCTGGCGAAGTCGCAGGCGGCCACGCTGTGCGTTGCGCATGTTGACGACGGCGCTGCCACCGCCCACGGTGGGCTCGATATCCATGCTTATGTGGAGGGGCTGGACCAGGTGACCGGGCAAATCCACGAACAAAGCGAGCATCTGCTGGACGCTGCGGTCGCCAAGGCGCAAGCGGCCGGTTGTCAGGTGGTGCGGCAACTGGTCGCGGCAGCGCACCGGCGCCCCGCCGAAGCGATTGCCGAAGC
>JFJP01059088.1_pt1 | contig 12401 bp, 16 predicted proteins | sample 431651 | NCBI WGS metagenome assembly JFJP01 (sample SAMN02602958, study PRJNA72255) | Microbial mat metagenome, whole genome shotgun sequencing project. | biome: fresh water; feature: sink hole; material: water; isolation source: purple microbial (photo- and chemosynthetic) mats found in... | reverse complement strand
GAATGACCACAAGCCCCTCCTCCTTCTTGCCCAGTCCACGCAGCGCCATGCCCCGGGACTCGAGCGTGGCAGGCTTTTGTCCTGGATTGATTCCACCCTCCTGCATTGCCAGTGCTTCATCTGCGGCCTGCAGGGCTTCCTGGAATCTTTTCTTACTGTTCAGGGAAGTCGCCAGGTTGGTCAGAGCTGCAACGAGACCCTCCCTGTTTTCGCTTTTCCTCAGAGCGATGATCGCCTCTTGGCCTGCGGCAATGGAGCCGTCAATATCCCCTTTCATGCATTGGACTGCACAAAGATTGGCGAGTGTCTTTCCAACATTACCCAGGTCGTCAATGGCTCTGTATTCGGTCGCAGCACGCGCAAGGTGGTCGACAGCTTCATCGAAGCGGTTAGCCCAGCGGTACACGTTACCCAGGTTGTGGAGCGAATGCGCCACGTAAATCCGTTGCCCGCTTTTTTCGCCCAGTGTCCTCGCTTTTCCCAGCGTTTCGATGGCTACCAGATAATGCCCCTGGCGGCCGTACAAGGTGCCAAGATACGAGAGGGTGCGAGAGAGCTGGGAATCGTTGCCGATGGCCTCCAGCATGCGGGCGGATTCCTCGCCGGCACGCTGGGAGGCTTCAAGCTCACCCTTGTTCTCAAGAGCAATCATCCTCAGATAGCCCAGCATGCCAAGGCCTTCTTTGTCATCGCTGCGCTTCGCCAGATCCCAGGCCTGATCTACGAGAGAAAGTGCCTTGTCCGCGTTTCCATACCTTAACTGCGCATAGGCGCGCAGGTGCATGAGCCTCACTTCATGCAGGGCATCCGGGTGCTTCACCAACTCGGAGGCGAGGGCAAGCGATGCCTGCTCCACCTCCGAAGGCTTGTTGCGCGCCAAGGCCTCAAGCTGGACCAATTTCTCATCCCAGCCAAAAGAGACACCAGGGGTGTTTGCGGGTGCGGCGACGGCTGACTGGCGAAGCAGAAACAGGCAGCTTATCAGGAGTGCCCTAAGGAATAAAATGCCTTCGATGCGCATGGGTGGAGAGGCCTAATCCGTTTTACACGCGGTGCGGCGCAGGACGCATGCGGCCACCTCCTGCTGGAAGGCGGCCAGATTGAACGGCTTTCCGAGGAACTTGAGTCCGGTCGTCTCCTCCAGGACCTTGCGGATGTCCTGTTGATTGCTAAATCCGCTCGTGAGCAAAAGGGGAAGCTTCGGATCCCTGCGTCGAAGCTCCCGGCACAGCTCGCCGCCGCTGCCACGCGGCATTTGGTAATCGACGATCGCTATGCTGATTTTGTCGCGGTTTTTCTCATACAGCGCAAGGCCCTGTTCGCCATCCTCGGCCACCAGGACTTCCATTCCCAGCATTTTCCCCCAGGACTGAACCATGTTCAGCACCATGGGTTCATCATCCACGAAAAGCATTACCTCGTTCTCCAGGGAGCCAGAAACGACAGCCTCAATTCTGGGTGTGATGTTCTGGGGCCTGCGGGCGGGCAGGATGGCACGCACGCGGGTTCCAGCTCCTGGTGAGGAACTCACCAGAATCCCGCCGTTATGCGACTTGAGTATGCCCAGCACCGCTGGCAAACCCAAGCCACGCCCGAAAAGGTGTGTCGTGAAGAATGGCTCGAATAAACGGGACAGGACTTCCCTGGTCATGCCGGGACCGTCGTCCGAGACCTCCAATTGGACAAAGTTGGAACCCAGGAGACTGCGCCCTCTAAACTCCTCAACTTGCCTGGGCGAAAGAACCTCCAGAGAGACTCGTACGCGTATCGTGCCGATCGTGTCCTTCATGGCTTCCGCAGCATTGGTAAGCAAGTTGAGCACGAGTTGGCGCAGAGCGCTGCGATCACCTTCCACGGGGGGCAAAGTCTCAGGAATATCCATTTCCAGATCAATACCAGGAGGCAGAGTGACGGAGAACAGTTTGGCGCAATCGGTTGTAAGCTTGTCGAAACTCGTGATGCTTTTTTCGCGAATCCCTTGACCGCTGACTTCGAGCAACTGAGTGCACAGTGCCGCCGCGCGTTTTACCGTCTGAATGACTTCGGAGACCGCCATGTCGCGCTCGTCCTGCGGCATGTCGTTTGATTTGAGCAGGCCGGCATAGCCGCAAATGATGGTAAGCAGGTTGTTGAAGTTGTGCGACACACCGCCCGCTATCGTTGCGAGGCTTTCGAGATGTTGCCTTTCCAAGCTGTGGCGAGAGATTTGGTTTAGTTCCTCCGATCGCCTTAGGACTTCTTTCTCAAGGTCGGTGATGGTGCGTTTCGCTATCTGCGAAAGGTGCCACTTCTTCGACAAGGTATGCGCCAGTTGTCGCACTTCGATGGGCTCGAAGGGTTTTTTCAATATGACAAGCCGGTCCGAAGTACCTATCCTTGCGACAATGTCTTCCCAGGGAGAGTCAGCGTAGGCGGTGCATAACACCACCTGCAGTTCAGGATCCAATTGCCAGAGTTTCTCCACCGTCGCTATGCCGTCCATCCCCGGTGGCATGCGCACATCGACGAAGGCCACCTGGAATTTCTGACCGGAACGCACGGCACCCTCCGTCATCGCGACAGCCTCGTCGCCTTGAGTCGCGAACTGAAGCTCGTAAGTCTGCCGGGGCTCGGGTATCCTACTTCCCAGTACACGGGCTTCAAGAATTTCGCATTCAGTGATGTCCGCATTGGATGCAAGTATCCTGCGCATGTCCTCATGTATGGTCGGATTGTCATCAACAATCAGAAGTCTGGCCAACTGGAGCTTTGATGTGGTCATGACTGATCCTTGGTGGGCGTGGATAAAAGTCGGTGTGAATGCTGAGACCTGTGGTGACTCTTTTATAATCAGGCCAACGACTTAAATCACATTCGACGTGCTGTTGACATAAAAATCCGTTCCTCAATCAAGCATGCGCGCTGGGCCGATGGCAACATGCCATGGGTTGACCGGCCTAGGTCCGCTGGCCCAAGGTAGTTGCAATCAGCCGTTGACACACCCTTCGAGCTTGCCCGTGACTTGTGGATCCTGGGCAGGGGAGTCCTCATCCAAACCAGTATCCATGAAATCACTTCAGCGAATCCTGCTTGCGGCACTCGCGCTCTCCACAGCCACCCTCGCACTCCTGGTCTGGCGGCAGCAACAGGAGCTGGAGGCGCTGCATAAAGTTTCGACGGGCCAAGCGATTGCGCGCGACGAAGACATGGAGCGGAAACTAGCGGCCTCCCAGGCCAATGTCCAGGAGCTCGAACGCCAGCTCGCCGAAGCCCGTGCCCCCAAAGCATCCGCGAAGGCCGAAGGCCGGACGACAGGCAACCCCGCTGCCTTCATGCCCGAACTAGCCTCCTTCTTCGACCGGCCGGAGATGCAGCGTATGATGAGCGCACAGGAAAAGGCCCTCACCGACCGTCGCTATGACCGCCTCTTCAAACTGCTCAAGCTCAGCCCGGAGCAGCTCGAAAAGTTCAAGGCGCTGCTCGCCGAGCGCCAGGCTGTACCGCGCGAATCCATGCTGGTCGCTGCCCAACAGGGGATCAACCCCATGACCAACCAGGACGAACTCCAGCGCATGGTCGCGGCATCGCAGAAGGAGCTCGACCAGCAGATCCACGGCTTGCTCGGAGAGACCGATTACGCGCACTACGAGGACTACCAAAGGCTCGAACCGGTGCGCGCCACGGTCGGGCAGCTTCAGCAGGGTCTCAGCTTCAACGACGAACCGATGACGAAGGTGCAGGTGTCACAGCTCGTCGACGTGATCGCCGAGACCCGGTCGCCCTCGGGTGCCGACGGCGGCAAGGGTTCGCTCATCAGCGACACCGCGATCCTGCGCTCCCAATCCTTTCTGTCGCCCTCTCAGGTCCAGTCCCTGCAGACTCTGCAACAACAGCAGCAGTCCAACGCCAAGCTGCAAGGCCTCTTCAGGTCGGGGGCCAGGACCCGGCCAGGACCGCCATGACACCATCCGCTGAACCCATCCTCCGCGCCATCCAGGTCGTCCGGGAATACCGCATGGGCTCCGGCATGGTCCAGGCGCTCGCGGGTGTCTCGGTCGATATCGCACGCGGCGAATGTGTCGCCATCCTCGGCACCAGCGGCTCGGGGAAGTCGACGCTGCTCAACTGTTTTGGCGGCCTCGACCGGCCCAACTCGGGAGAGATCCTTTTCGACGGCCGCAGCCTCGCCGCCTTCTCAAACCGTGAACTCGCCCTGCACCGCCAACGCAACATCGGCATGGTTTTCCAGAGTTTCAACCTCATCTCCTCGATGAGCGCCTGGGAAAATGTCGCCCTCGCGCTGGCCTTCGCGGGCGTGGGGCGTGCTGAACGGCGCCGCAGGGCAGAAACCCTTCTCGGTGATCTGGGTCTTGGCGCCCGCACCGCACACCGGCCCTCCGAACTCTCGGGCGGCGAACAGCAGCGCGTCTGCATCGCGCGAGCCCTCGCCAACAACCCAAGCGTGCTGCTCGCCGATGAGCCTACCGGCAACCTCGACAGCACGCGCGCGCTCGAGGTGCTCGAGCTCCTCAAGGCCCAGCAGCATACGGGACGGACGATCGTGCTGGTCTCGCACGACCGCGAACTGGCCGGACGCTTCGCCGACCGGTGCATCCACCTGCGCGATGGAATGGAGTGGATACCGTGATGGGTTTCTCCGACATCCTCCTTCTCGCTCTCAAGAGCCTGCGCCAATCTAAACTGCGCGCCTCGCTGACCGTCGCCGGTGTCGTCGTGGGCGTCACGGCTATCGTCTCGATGGTGAGTTTCGCCCTCGGCCTGCAGGAAAACCTGCTCAACCGCAGTCTGGCCAAATTCGACATCTTCACGACCATTCCGGTATCGGGGGCGACCATGAGCATGCTGCTGGATATGAGCCAGGGCGGGGCACCTGACCCGAGCGCCCAGGCCGCCCAGATGACGAGCACCGCCACCACCCCGCCCGAGCGCACACTGAAGGATCGCCTCCGCAGCCAACCCGCGCGAAGACAGCTCGACGACAAGGCCATCTCCGAGATCGAGGCCATCCCAGGTGTCGTCTCCGTCGCCCCCCGCCTCAGCTTCACCGCCTTTGTCCAATATGAGGGCCGGACACGGCAGCTGTCCCTCTCCGGCGCCCCTGTCGACCTTTCCCGACTGGGTCGCTCGACAAAGCTGCTGGCAGGGAGGGAATTCAGCAACGACTACGCACGGGAAATCATTGTATCCGAATACTTCATGCAGGCCGGGGATCCTGAGCGGCCGGGCCGTCACCCCCCAACTGTCCCGACACCGCGCGACGGCCCCAGGCCCACCGAGGCTCAGCGCCGGGCAGAGGCTACCAGGCTTCTCGGCACTCAGTTCATTATCCTGACCCTGCGCAGCGGTGAGCCCTCGGCGGTTCCCGAGGAACGCTTCAACCGCGATGCCTTTACCATCGTGGGCGTGGTCGGAGAGGAGACCGGGCAGGGCGTCTTCGAGCGCCTGTTTTCAGGCTCCTCCGGCAATCTCTTACCCGTCGGCCAGGCGAAGCTTCTCCGACTGCTCAACCGCGACCCGCTCTCCCGCATCGGCCAGGCCTTCGTCGGGGACACCGGCTACCCAGGTGCACTGGTGCGCGTCCGCGACGCCTCACAGACCCAGGAGGTCTTCGAAGCAATCAATCGTCTTGGCCTGCGTGCGATCTCCCTGAGCGGCCAGCTCAGCGAAATGAAGACAGCCTTCCTTGCCATCAACGCAGGCCTCGCGCTTCTGGGCGGCCTCTCGCTCTTCGTCGCAGGGCTGGGCATCTCGAACACCCTCATCATGTCGATCACGGAGCGCACGCGGGAAATCGGTGTGATGAAGGCGATCGGTGGAGATGACCGCACCATCATGTCCCTCTTCCTGTGCGAGGCCGCCCTGCTGGGCCTGCTGGGAGGCGTGCTGGGCGTGCTGAGTGGTTGGGGCGTTGACCGCATCGCCAATGCGATCGTCAACCGCTTCATCGCAGGCCGCAATCCAAGCGCGGAGTTCGTCGAGTTTTTTTCCATCCCCTGGTACCTGTGGAGCGGCGCCATCGCCTTCGCCGTGGGCGTGAGCCTGCTGGCTGCCATCTACCCCGCCTTCCGCGCCGCCCGCATCGACCCCATCCGCGCCCTCCGTCACGACTGAAGCGCCTCTCCAGGAGTCAATCCCTCGTCCTCAAGCCGGCCTGCCTGCGGCCAAGGATCGATTTTCCTCGTGGGTGTCCACCCCATACCGCCCCACAAGGCCTGAGCATACACTCCGTTCGCTTTTCCGATGTCCGGCAAGGCGATCACAACTCAAACGAGGTATTTATGCTCCATAATTTAAAACAAATCCGCGGCCACAAACTCGCCGCTTCTGACGGCCCCATCGGTCACGTGAAAGATTTCTATTTTGACGACAAGACCTGGGCCATTCGCTACCTGATCGCAGACACGGGCAACTGGCTCAACGGCCGCCTTGTGCTGCTTTCCCCCTATTCCTTCGGACGTCTGGATCAGGACGGGAAGATCCTGACGATCAACCTCACGCGCAAGCAGATCGAAGACAGCCCGTCGATAGATGAGCACCGTCCCGTCTCCCGGCAGTATGAACAGAACTATTACAACTACTACGGTTGGCCGACCTACTGGGAGGGCGGTGGTCTTTGGGGAACGCGCGAGTATCCCGAATTCCCCTTGTCCTCGCGTCCGTATGTATATCAATCCTATGAATACCCACGCTGGGATGACATCCATCTGCGCAGCACCAACGTGGTGACCGGCTACGACATCCAGGCCAGCGACGGAACCCTGGGCACGGTCAGCGGATTTCTCGTGGATCAGAGAAAGTGGCAGATCCGGGAAGTCGCGGTGGAAACGGGTCACTGGTATTCCGGCAAGGAAATCCTGATCACACCCGCCGATATCCAACGCATCAGTTATACCGAGTCCAAAATGTACGTGGATCTCTCCAAGGCCGACCTCGAGCGCACAGAGGAAAAGCACCTCGCGACCGCAGGCTCCTGAGAAGGCGCGATGTAAGGGCCTCGCGTTCCTGTTCTCCGCGGCCGTCGGCATCCTCTTCGGCTATGCTCCCGCACGACGTGCCGCTCGCCTGAATCCGATCGACGCCTTGCGACACGAATAGCGACTCAAAAAACATACGAGGTAGGCCTTTACCCCAGCAACAAAGCCTCGCCTCCACAGAGGCCCAGCACTATAAAGCGTATGCGCCGTCACACACTCCCTGCTACGACACCTTCGGGCTGGCATGTCTGGCTTTACGCAAAAGTAGACCATGAAAACATCCACCAACAAACCCTCCACTGAGTCACGCAGGAAGGCTCTCTCTCGGCCCATGGAAGCAGTGACAGCCGATCAGAATGTCTCCCTGAACCTGTTGCGGCGCCGCTTGGACAACGAATTCACCGCACACCGACTCACCAAGAAGAAGCTCGCGACAAGCGCCAAGCACTACCTCCAGTCGCTGGATCGCGCGCGGAAGATGCAAAACCAGGCGCGGCTGCTGGCCCATAAGGTCCTGATGGCCCAGGAGGAGGAGCGCCGGGAGATCAGCCGGGAATTGCACGACGAGGTCGCCCAGATTCTCGCAGGCATCAATGTCCAACTCTCCTCGCTCAGTGAATCTTCAGCCATCGGCAACCGCAGCCTGCGCCGAAAGGTTGCCCAGACCCAGCGCATGGTCGCGCACTCGGTGCAGGTGGTCCACCGTTACGCGCGCGAGCTGCGGCCCACCATGCTCGATGATCTTGGGCTCATTCCCGCCCTGCGCGCCTACATCCGGGATCTTCCCGCGCGCAAGACGCTGAGGATCCATTTCACGGCCTACCCCGAAGTCGAGGCCCTCGACAACACACGCCGCACCGTACTGTACCGCGTCACTCAGGAGGCACTCACAAACATCCTCCGCCACGCCCACGCAAAAAATGTCCGCGTGCGGATCACCAAGTCCCCCGGTTTGGTCAAGCTCACGGTCCATGACGACGGTAAGTCCTTTCTGGTAAACAAGGCCTTCGACTCCAAGAGGGGGAAACGGCTGGGTCTGCTGGGAATGCGGGAACGCGTGGAGATGGTCGGGGGCTTCTTCTCGATTGAATCCACTCCCGCCCAAGGCACCACCGTACAAGCCCAGATACCTTTCGTCGAATAAGGCCGACCACGAAACACCATGAAATCAATCACCGTACTTCTCGCCGAGGATCACGCTGTCGTACGCGAGGGCCTGCGCTCGCTGCTGGATCTGAACAGGGAGTTTCAGGTGTTGGGCGAGGCGGAGACGGGCCGCCAGGCCGTGGACTTGGCTAAAAAGCTCCACCCGGAAGTGGTCGTCATGGACATCGCGATGCCGGTCCTGAACGGCTTCGAAGCGACGCGCCAGATCCTCCAGGTCCTGCCGAAAACCCGGATACTCGTGCTTTCCGCCCACACCGATGATGAATACGTGGCTCGCATGGCTTCCGTCGGCGCGCAGGGATATGTAGCCAAGCAGAACTCGGGGCAGTCCCTCCTTCACGCTATCCGCGAGATCGCCGCCGGGCGGCCCTTTTTCAGCCCCACCATCCTGAAACGCCTCAACGAGGCAAAAAAGCGCTCCATGGAGGCGGGGTTGGGCAGGAAGAGCAAAGCCGTCACCCTTACCTCCCGCGAGGCGGAGGTGCTGCAACGCGTGGCCGAGGGCGGGGCGAACAAGCAGGTAGCCCAGGAACTCGGCATCAGCATCAAGACCGTCGAGAAGCACCGCCAGCAGCTCATGAACAAACTGAATATCCATGACACGGCGGGGCTCACGCGCCACGCGATCGCCACGGGCGTGATCGATGGCAATGTGCACATCGACGACTGAGAGCTTGCGTAGGCGACGTCACGACGCAGCGCGGCATGAGCACGACCATCGTCACCCAGACCCCCCCCGGTCTCCAGACCGAGGTCCCGCTCGCCCAGCCTAGTTCCTCGCATCTGTGGGTTCCCGGCTATTGGACCTGGCAGAATGAACGGTATGAATGGAGATCCGGACACTGGGAGCTTCCTCCCAACTCAAGTTCCGTCTGGATTGCCCCTCGCTGGGAACGCGAAGGCGCCAGTTATCGTTTCTACGAGGGCTACTGGCAATAGGCCTGAATCCCATGCTATCCTCCCCTGGGTTCAAGCGCTATGGGGTATTACCCTTCCGACTGTCAGGCCGCAGCCGTCAGAGCGCGGATGGGGTAAGACCCCATGGTGAGGGAAATGGATTCCGCAAGGATAGGCCTGCAGTCCTCGGGCATCGGCATGAACAAAGCCACCAAGGAAACCTGGAACAGTGAAAAGGACAAAGTCGGCATTGCGTGGGTGCGCTCTCGGGAGACCTGATGGAAGGTCATCACCCCATGGCGGAATCGTCTCCGGGCCTGTAAGGTGTGTAAATCACGAGGCATCTCTTGTGAAACCAATCAGCCAATAACAAAAAAATGAATACCACAGACACTGCTACACACACCCAACTGCTCCATGACCTCCAGACCCTGGTCACTGAAGCCGAGAAAATGATCTCAAACTCGGGCGCGGACTGCTCCAAGGACGATACCTGTTCGCTACGTTCCCGACTGGCATCCGCCCAGGAAAAAGTCTCCGGGTTCTATGACGGAGCCAAACAAAAAGTCACCGCCGGCATGAAATGCACGGATGAAGCCGTAAGGGCCAGGCCGTACCAGTCCATGGCGATCGCAGCGGGCGCAGGCCTTCTGCTCGGCGTGATCCTGGGCCGCCGCTCCCACTAGGTCCTCATGCAGACAGAGGGCACATCACAAGGGATCCTGGGCTCGGTACGCGCTTTGGGCGCGCAACTCCTGGGCTCCCTGAAGGAGCGCATAGAGCTGTTCTCGCTTGAATACCACGAGCAAAACAACCTCCTCCTGCGCTCGATCGTCTGGACGGCCGCCATTCTCTTCACGGGAATGATGGCTCTCATCTTTGCAAGCCTCACACTCGTGTATCTGTTTTGGGATACGTGGCGCATTCCGGTGCTCGCCGGACTGGCGATCCTCTACCTCGCCGTCTTCGGCACCCTCCTGCTGTTGTTCCGGCGCATGCGGCTCCGCCAGCCGCTTCCCTTCGCATCCACACTGAGGGAACTTGAAAAGGACCGCGCATGCATACTGGGCGACAATTGAAGGAATTGAGGGCCAGCAAGGTGCTCCTTGAAGGCAGGATCGCGAGTAGACGCCACCATGTGCGGGCGCTTGTCGCTCCCCTGGTCGAAACGATCAGGCTGGTGGACGCGATCCGTGGCCTGTGGAAACACCAAGGCCTTGGTCTCGCATCCATCCTGGACCTGCTGAAGTCGACCTGGCGCTGAGCCGTCAGGCAACTGGAAGCGTGGCATAGAACGCCCTGGCCTCGGCGGGGAGTTGATCCTCGGAAAGAGGGCTCTCATCCACGACGTCTGCACCGATGACGCGTACCGCCGGCTCGGGAGGATGATGACGCAGCCATGCCGTAGACGGATTCATCTCGGTGCTCAAATAATCATGGGATCAGGCGCGGCTGCTGCGGAATATCGCGAGCACGAAGAGCACGAGGAAAACCAGGAAGAGAACCTTGGCTATGGTCGCCGCTGTACCTGCGATGACGCCGAAACCAAGGACCCCGGCTACAAGTGCGATGAGTAAAAAGACAAGTGCGTAGTAGAGCATCGGAGTGGAGCTTGAAGGGAGGATCAGGTCTTTGATCCGCGTAACACGCCCACAAGACCGACGGCCAGAGCGACGGACCCACCGAGGAGAAACCAGATGGTCTTGTCGGTCGGGTTACCCGTGAAAAAACGTGAGAAACTCGAACCGATGGAGTCCGAGGCGCTGATGCCGTAAACGATCAGGACGATTCCGCCTACGAGCAGAGCGATGGAAAGGAGTGATTTCATGGTTATGGTTCCTGCCGGAAAGAGTCCGGGCGGCCGATGTTAGGCGGCCGCCCGGGTTCATTGGGATAACCCCGTCGCCCGAAGCGACAAGGAGGAGAATCAGATCTTGACCGTCATGTTGTTGCCGACGGATCTCACACCACGGACATCCTGGGCAAGCTTCGTGACGAGCGATTTCTCGGCCTCGGAGCTGGCCTCGCCGGTGATGACGATCACGCCGTCATTGGTGCTCACCTTGGTCTTGATGGCGCTGGTGGACTTGTGGCTGAGCAGCGCGAACTTGACCTGTGAGGTGATGGAAGCGTCATCCATCTTGTCGCCAATCGTCTCAGCTGAAGAAGGCTTTTCGTTGACGACGATGTTGTTTTTGACCGACTTCACCCAGTCGATATCCTTGGCGTAGGCGGCGGTAAGCTCCTTCTGCGCCAGGTTGTCGGCGGAACCGTTCAGCGTGACGACGCCGTCCTGCACCGATACAACAGTGGTGGACGCGCTGACATTCGCCTTCACGAGCAGCCGGGTGCGAATCTTGAAGGCCATCCAGGCATCCGAGTGCTCGGCGTAGGTGGACTTGATCGTGAGTTCATTCTTCACGCTCAAGACGCCCGGCAGATTGGATACCGTATCGATGGCGAGCTCCTGCTCGTCCTTGTCCTGGACGAAGCCGGAGAGGGTGACGATACCATCGTTCACCTTCACGTTCACATGGTTTTCGAGCACCATGCGGTAGTTATAGGAGGCCTTGGCGGCGTCCTCTATCTTGTTATCGGTTTCGGAGGAGGCAAACAGCGCGAGGGGGCTGGCTAGAAGGGCGAACAGAATTGATATGTTTGTAGTCTTCATAGGATTGGAGCGAAACAATACGCCCAGTCCTCCCCTTTCGGAATGGGGTCAAACCCTCCCATCACGGGTCCCCTCAATGATCCACCCCTCTGGGAGCCCAGGCCACTCATGCCCGTCCGCCACGATCTGGCTGATGCGACTCCCTCGCAGCCCCTGCTCACGCGCTTACGCAGGTACACTTATTCCCAGGTGCTCAAAAATCAGATAAGCTGGCCGACATGTCCGAACCTCTCTGGCAACCACGCACTGACTTTGCTGCCCGCCTGCTCGGAGCCGGCTTCCTCACAGGCGGCTTCGCGCTGCTCGCTTACCAGGCAAAAAGTATCCTGGATTCAATTACCGCACGGGAGGAGAATGTCACCTATCTCATGTCGGCCATAGGCCTCGGCGAAATGGGCGTGATCCTCGGGGCCTATTGGATCATCCGGGGCCTCGCCGGATACCAGACCGTGCGGACCCTGCAGCAGAACCCCCGCCGGATGCGCATGCTCCTGCTTGTATCCATAATCGTGATAGGCGGTACTCTGCTCGGCCTGCGCGCCTGGCTCACTGGGCATGGTTACGAATAATCTGTTTCGGACACCCAGGTAGCCGCGCCATAGACGTCAGGTCTTGGCTTTTGAGAAAGCATGCGAAGAAACGGGAGTTCCGTATGGATTTAATGATAAAACTCCTTACCACCGGACTAAAGG
>JFJP01043518.1_pt1 | contig 12401 bp, 9 predicted proteins | sample 431651 | NCBI WGS metagenome assembly JFJP01 (sample SAMN02602958, study PRJNA72255) | Microbial mat metagenome, whole genome shotgun sequencing project. | biome: fresh water; feature: sink hole; material: water; isolation source: purple microbial (photo- and chemosynthetic) mats found in... | reverse complement strand
CCTGCCAACTTATTGCTAAGCCAGGTATCTAAAAACGAAGCAGGCAAGGTACTTAGCTATATTCAATTTGAATACGATGAGAAAGCGCGGGTTTTGAAACAAAAAGGCAGCAGCAGCCGCAGCTCAATAGTATATGAATACGACGATGAAAATAATACAATCACCGAATTGCATTTCAGCCCAATGGGTACTATAGATCACAGACTGGTGACTCACATGGATGAAAACGGAAATATAAGCCTTCAAACTACTTTGCTAAACCAACGCAGATTTGAATATACTTATTTTGAATCATAAAATTTAGAGAGAGTTGTGAATCTCCAGGAATTTATCATTGGGCTTTATTCGCTCATTGTCTAAGGCAAATTCCGGTTTTAGGCCTTGTACAAAATACATATCCATGCGGCCACGGTTTTTGATTTCTATTTTGCCACGATATATGCAGTCAAAATAGTCTTTCACAAACTCATAAGTAGCACCCGATATATTTACCATATTTACATTGGATGCAGACTCCATGCGTTTGGCTATATTCACAGTATCGCCCCAAATGTCGTAAGCAAATTTAATTTTCCCTACCACACCAGCTGTAACCGCACCTGTATGTATACCAATACGCAAACGCCAGAAAGGTAGCTTCTTGAACTGCTCCATGGTTGGGTATTTGCTCATGAATTTCTGAATTTCGAGGGCAGCCAGTATCACATCGAACGGATTGCTGCGGTTGCGCAACGGAATACCTCCGGCACACATGTACGCATCGCCTATGGTTTTTATCTTTTCTATGTAATGATTGGTGATTACATCATCAAACTCAGCAAAAAAATTGTGCAATGCTTCAACTATCTGGTTTGGTGATAGCTTTTCGCAAGATTTGGTAAACCCCTCAAAGTCGGTAAACATAACCGAAACCATATTGTAATTACGCGGTTTTGCATAACCCGAAGTTTTTAGCTGGCTAGCCACATGATGGGGCAAAATGTTGAGCAACAAATTATCTGTATTCACTTTCTCGCGTTCAATGGCTTCCTTCTGCTCTTCTATCTCATGCTTTTGCTGTTTAAGTATTTCGTTTGCTTTTTCGAGATGCTTGTTGAGGGTTTGCATCGTCTCATTTTTCTTCTTGAGCTCCTCGTCTATTGTTTTTATTTGTGTTACATCCGTTTCTACTATTATATACCGTTCTATCAGATTGCTCGCATTCTTTACCACAGTCATAGACGTATGCACCCAGAATGCTTTACCATGTAAATCTTTTGCCTGTGATACAAATGTTTGGGTCACTTCAGAATCCTCAAACTTTCTGAGTAGCTCATCTAACTGATCCGATTTTTTCATGTGAAAATAATTGGAGCCAAATTTATATGTAAACTCTTGAAGAGTTGCACTATATAGCTTTTCAAATCCATCGTTCGACCAACTTATTTCACCATCAGGTGTAAGCACAAGCATTGCATTGGCAGCCTGATTTGCAGCAATAGAATAAAACTTTAGTTCATCTATCTGAGATTTTATCTTGGCATTCTGGTTTATAATCTCACGGTAAGTATTGTACAATTGCAACGAAGTTTTCACCCTGGAGAGCAATTCGCTGCGTTCAATGGGAGAACGAATATAATCGGCAGCCCCCGCTTCCAATGCCATTTCAAGATTCTCCGCAGATGTAAAGCCGGTTTCCATGATAACCGGTATATTCTTAGTATCGGGGTGACTTTTTAAAATCTTGAGCACATCTATGCCAGTAAGCTTGGGCATTTGCCAGTTTAGCAATATCAAATCGGGCCTATGAATAAAAGCCAAATCCACTGCTTCGCTTCCATCTACAGCCAGAAGTATAGTATATTGCTCCGGTGCCGATTGTAACATTAGCTTTATAGCCGTCAGGCTTATCTTGTTATCATCAGCTATTAAAATAGTGTAGCCCATTGTATTTTTAACGGTTCTTACAGAAGTATCACTTAGTGAAACTTGATGTGCTTTGCCTTGTATCATTCACTATTTCTTTTAGATCATGACCATTTAACTGCGCAATTGGTTGCAACGGTATATAGGCATTTAAATATACAATTTATTTTGCATTCATTAACATTCTAAATGCCCTGATTGTATTTCTATTTCAAAATTAAATCAATCATTTGATTTTATGCAACATAGCACTCAATTATTTTGCTCATGCATAGATTGGTTTGCAAACATTAATGCTTTGATTACAAATACTAAACCCTGTTGAAAGAAAAATAATTTAATTTAACCCAATTATTTTATATTTGCATCCTGATTTTTTGCTAATTACATGGAACAAGTATATTCTGAAGAAAGTATTCGTACACTCGACTGGAAAGAACATATTCGCAGACGACCCGGTATGTATATCGGAAAGCTAGGAGATGGAGCCTCCCCAGATGATGGTGTTTATATCCTGATAAAAGAGGTTTTAGACAACTCTGTGGATGAATACATGATGGGACATGGAAAAAAAATAGAAGTTGAAGTAAGCCAAGATCATGTTCGTATAAGAGATTATGGCCGAGGTATTCCCTTGGGAAAACTCATTGATGCGGCATCCAAAATGAATACCGGTGCTAAGTACGACTCCAATGTATTCAAGAAAACAGTTGGTTTGAATGGCGTAGGTATAAAAGCTGTAAATGCGCTCTCATCAAATTTTAAAATTTCTTCGCACCGCGAAAATCAAGTTAAAACTGCTGTTTTTGAGGCAGGAAATATCATTGAAGACCTTCCGGTACACACCTCCACTGCTCATAATGGCGTTGAGGTAATATTTTACCCCGACAAATCTGTATTCGGTGAATTCACTTTTGTAAATGAATTTATCGAAAGTATGATTAAAAATTATACTTTTCTCAATACAGGACTTGCTATCATATACAACGGCACTTCATTCGTTTCAAAAAACGGATTGCTCGATTTGTTGAATGAAAATATCAGCTCCACAGCGCTATATTTGCCCATTCATATTAAATCGCCCGATTTAGAGCTTGCAATCACCCACAGCAACCACTACGGCGAAGAATATTATACTTTCGTAAACGGCCAGCATACTACCCAAGGGGGTACCCATTTGCTTGCTTTCAGAGAAGCATTCGTAAAAACAATCCGCGATTTTTACCGCAAAGATTTCGATGCATCTGATATTCGTACCGGTATAGTAGCCGCCATCAGTATAAAAATTGAAGATCCTGTATTTGAGTCACAAACCAAGACCAAGCTCGGCTCAAAAAACATGACCCCCGATGGCATTAGTATCAGGCAGTATATGCTTGATACTGTGACAAAAACCATAGACGACTATCTGCATAAAAATAGCGAAACAGCCCGCACGCTGCAAGCCAAAATCATAGAATCTGAGAAAGAACGCAAAGCCATTTCAGGCATACAGAAACTGGCACGCGACAGGGCAAAAAAAGCAAGCCTGCACAACAAGAAGCTCAGAGATTGTCGCGTACATTACAATTCGGAAGCAGAAAGAAGAGACGATTCTACCATTTTCATCACCGAGGGCGATTCAGCTTCAGGCAGTATCACCAAATCGCGCGATGTAAATACCCAAGCAGTTTTTAGCTTGAAAGGTAAGCCTCTCAATACCTTTGGCCTTACCAAAAAAATAGTATACGAAAACGAAGAGTTCAACCTGTTGCAAGCGGCGCTCAATATAGAAGACGGTATGGATGGTCTGCGATACAACAACGTAGTAATAGCTACCGATGCCGATGTGGACGGAATGCACATTCGACTGCTGCTTATCACGTTTTTCCTGAAATTTTTCCCTGACCTGGTGCGCGAGAAACATCTATTCGTGCTGCAAACTCCACTTTTCAGGGTTCGTAACAAAAAGCAAACCCGATATTGCTACAACGACGAAGAGCGCGATGACGCCATAAAAACACTGGGACCAAATCCCGAAATTACCCGATTCAAAGGTTTGGGTGAAATTTCGCCCGATGAGTTTAAATACTTTATTGGTGCAGATATACGTTTAGAACCTGTATATTTGCGCAGAGAAGATCAAATAGATACTATGCTTGAATTTTACATGGGGAAAAATACCCCGGTACGTCAAGATTTTATTATTGACAATCTTAGAGTAGATGAAGAAATGCTTTAATACATGAAGAAAGTACTTTCTATTCTTATATTACTGATTCTTATATGGTTGCCTCTGAATATCAATATCAGAACTGCTACTGGTACGAATCTGAAAGGGCTCGATAAAGCCCTAAAATTTATAGTGTGGCCAAGCCAGCACCAACAGCAACTCGATTTTTATTTTCACTCCATTACTCTCGGCAACCGATTCAACGGTGGTATGCTTATAGCACAAGATGGGAAAATAATTTACAGAAAAGTGCATGGTTTTACCGATTTCAAAACAAAGGATAGTTTAGATATACATGCCCAGTTTCAGTTGGCCTCGGTTTCAAAACAATTTACCTCGGTAGCCATACTCAAGCTAAAAGATGAGGGTAAATTAAATTTAGATGACTCTGTAGCAAGGTATCTGCCAGGCTTTCCATACCCCGGTATTACAATCCGCCATTTGCTATCGCACCAATCAGGTCTTACAGATTATCACCACATTACTCCTACCGATACCTTTTTTTACCTCACCAACGATAGTCTCCTGAGTGCCATCAACAATAAACAGTTGAAAAAATTTCGAAACAGAAATTTCCGGAATACATGCAGCAACAAATATTTGAGCCACTCGGAATGGCCAATACTTTTGTTTATGTACCTGGTGTAGTGACCAATTCGCAGAAAAAGATGACACTTGGTCATAATCCTAATAATACCCATCTGGATCCTGTATCTGCCGATGGTGTGTATGGCGACAAGAATATATACTCCACCCTCAACGACCTATTCCTTTGGAACGAAGCTCTGAACAATAACCTCATTGTTTCTGAACAATCGATAAGCGATGCTTGGACACCGCAAAACAACCGCTCGCGTACGTTGCGAAATTACGGTCTGGGCTGGAGGCTCAATATGGCCAACAACCACAAAATGGTGTATCACTCAGGCTGGTGGAGGGGATACAATACCATACTTGTGAACATACCGGAACACAAAATGACCATTGTAATACTTGCCAACAAACGCACCAGAAGCTTCTTTAGCAACTATTACTCTATTATAAATACCCTGCTGCCGGGCTATTTCCCTACCCATGAAGCACCTGAGGAGGGAATATTACAATCACCTGAAATGGAGATGGCTCCACATGAACTGAACATGACGGACAGCCTGTTTTCGATACTACAATAACCTGATATTGTGAATATTGCATCTTTTTTTCAAAAAATAAAAGAATATTATCATTTAACTATTTCATATTAAAAGAAAATACTATATTTGCACACCCAATTTTGCGGATGTGGCGTAATTGGCAGCCGCGCCAGACTTAGGATCTGGTGCTGAAAGGCGTGGGGGTTCGAGTCCCTTCATCCGCACAATAAAAATTGAAACGTCACCATTTTTATCTTTGGGTGGCGTTTTCATTTTTTAAAATATATGCACTCATTTGAATTAAATCACAATCAGAAATGAAATTCACAAAAAATGATATCGATGCTCTGAATTCAATTGTTACCATAACCATTGAAGAAGCAGATTATCAGGAAAGAGTTGACAAACAACTTCGCGACTACCGTAAAAAAGCTGCTATTCCGGGCTTCAGGGTTGGTATGGCTCCTATGGGCCACATCAAAAAAGCCTATGGAAAACCGGTACTTGTGGACGAAATAAATAAAATACTCAGCGAATCTCTTTTTGCATACATCCGAGAGGAAAACTTAAATATACTTGGCGAGCCACTTCCTGCTCCTTCCGACAAACCTGTTGATTTCGACGCCGATAAAGAATTTTCATTTTCATTCGAATTAGGACTTGCCCCAACGCTGGATCTTGAAATAAACAATGAGATTGCTCTTGACTTTTATCAGATAAAAGCCACAGATGAAGAGATCAGCAAACAAATTGATTTCTACAGAGAGCGTATGGCCGACAGCGAAGAAGTAGATACTGTGAGCGAAAAAAGCGTTCTGAAAGCTGACCTTACAGAAAATACCGAAAACGGACACAATGTTGAAAGTGCAATGATTTCGGTAGAATTTGTGAAAGATGAAGATGTGAAAAACATGTTCATAGGCAATACAGTGGGTGCACAAATCAGTTTCAACCCAATGGCAGCTTTAGGTAACGAAGCAGAAGTAGCCAATCTGCTGAAAGTAACCAAAGAAGATACTGAAAAATTGAACGCAGATTATACTGCAACCATTGTAAGTATTACCAACTACAAACCCGCTGAACTCACTCAGGAGTTTTTTGATAAACTCTATGGCGCAGGTGCTGTAAACAGTGTGGAAGAAATGCAGGACAAAGTACGCGGCGAACTGGAGCACAACTACTTCCACGATAGCGAGTACAAATTTGAACTCGATGCCAAGAAATATTTCACCGACAAACATCCATTCGATTTGCCTGTAAGCTTCTTGAAAAGATGGATTTTAGAATCCAACAGATCAAACAAAGATAGCAAACTAAGCCCTGAAACCATTGACAGCGAGTTTCCTCAATTTGAGAACTCATTGAAATGGCAAATCATAAGCAATAAAATTATTAGTCAACTTGATCTCAAAGTAGAACAACACGAGATAGAGAATGAAGCCATGCATGAAATGTATCACTATTTCAGCCAATATGGTTTCAACTCAGGCCTCGAAAGCTATGTACAAAAATTTGCCATCGACAAATTGCAAAAAGATGAGAACTATGCACGCCAGGTAGCTGAAAAAGTTATGGAAAACAAACTTTTTAGAAAAATGCGTGAAATAGTGACCCTCAATACAATAGAAACTACCCCTGAAGAATTTAAAGCCATGATGAGCTAATAAAATTTTAAGGCCGGTAGCAAAACATACCAGAGGCTGGTTGATGCATTGTAAACCCATACAAAGGTATAGAAAATTAAGCTTTTTTAAACCATGGTTCGCACAATGCATCATCCAGCCTTACAGTTTTTTATATAATTATATCGAAACATCAGATGTGATCTATTTTTGCAAAAGCTAAATATTTTATACCTTTCGAAAATATTTTGCTTTGTAACTAACTTCAAAAATTAAAATATGAATAGTCAACACGAATTTAATAAATACGCCCGCAAACACATGGGACTAAGCAGTATGAGCCTAAACAGGTTCTACTCACAATATAATAAAACTACAACCAACTCTATCACACCACGTATTATAGAAGAGCGCCAACTAAACATAGCAGAAATGGACGTTTTCTCTAGGTTAATGATGGATCGTATCATCTTCTTAGGTATGCCCATTTACGACGAAGTTGCGAATATAATTCAGGCTCAGTTATTGTTTCTCGAATCTACCGACCCAACTAAAGACATAACCATTTATTTCAACACCCCGGGTGGCTCTGTATACGCCGGATTAGGTATATATGACACCATGCAGTTTATCACCGCCGACGTAGCTACTACTTGTACCGGAATGGCAGCGTCCATGGGTGCAGTTTTGCTTACCGCAGGTGCAAAAGGCAAACGTGCAGCATTACGCCACTCACGCGTTATGATTCACCAACCTATGGGTGGTGCTCAAGGTCAGGCTACTGATATAGAAATAACTGCACGCGAAATAAACAAACTAAAAAAAGAACTTTATACAATCATTGCTTATCATTCCGGACAGCCTATCGAAAAAATAGAAGCTGACAGCGATCGCGACTATTGGATGACTGCACAAGAAGCTACTACTTATGGAATGATTGACGAAGTGCTTGTACGTGAAATAAATAAAAAATAATTCCCTTTGAAAATGGATAAATGTTCATTTTGTGGACGTACCAAGAAAGATGTTAAATTGCTGATCGGTGGAATATCCGGTCATATCTGCGATATTTGCATTGAGCAGGCTCATAGTATTTTACTTGAAGACGGGAGAAATAGAAAAAGTTTCACCCTCAACGAAAGTAAAATACTAAAGCCTATTGAGATAAAAGAATTTCTCGATAAATATATCATTGGCCAGGATGAAGCAAAAAAAACATTGGCTGTAGCTGTTTACAACCACTACAAACGCCTCTCGCAAGTAGATGTCGGTGACGATGTGGAAATTGAAAAATCTAATATTTTGCTCGTTGGCGAAACCGGTACCGGTAAAACTTTGCTTGCACGCACTATTGCACGCCTATTGCAAGTTCCATTTGCCATTGTAGATGCCACAGTACTTACTGAGGCTGGTTATGTGGGCGAAGATGTAGAAAGTTTGCTTACCAGACTTCTGCAAGCTGCTGACTATGATTTGGCTGCCGCCGAAAAAGGCATTGTATTCATTGACGAAATTGATAAAATTGCCCGTAAAGGAGATAATCCTTCTATAACCCGCGATGTTTCGGGCGAAGGAGTTCAACAAGGTTTGCTTAAGTTGCTCGAAGGCTCTGTTGTAAACGTTCCACCACAAGGCGGACGTAAACACCCTGAGCAAAAGATGATTCCGGTAGATACCAAAAATATTCTGTTCATTGCCGGTGGTGCGTTCGAAGGTATAAATAAACGCATTGCCCAACGCCTGAATACAAAAGTGGTAGGCTACGGAGCATCTAAAGACGCTGAGCAAATAGACAAAGAGAACTTCCTGCAATACATTTCACCTATGGATTTGCGTTCTTTCGGTCTTATTCCCGAAATAATCGGACGTATGCCGGTGGTAACCCACCTCAACCCGCTCGACAGAACCACGCTGCGAAATATACTTACCGAGCCCAAAAATGCAATCATTAAGCAGTATATCAAACTTTTCAAAATGGATGATATAAACCTTGGTTTTGCAGATGATGTACTTGAGTATATTGTAGATAAAGCGATAGAATTCAAATTGGGAGCCAGGGGCTTACGCTCTATATGCGAGACCATCATGCGTGATGTGATGTTCGATAACCCTTCAAAAAAAGAGAAAGACATCATCATCACACTCGAATTTGCCAAAACAAAGATTGAAAAATCGGAAATGAAGCATCTCAAGATTGCATAACTGACCGTCTTCTATCGAAAATATAAAACCTGCAGATTAATACTCTGCAGGTTTTTTTATTGCTTTTAGTTCTTCATCAGACGGCTTGGTGTGCTTCCAGCGGTTGTGAGTCCACAAGTAGGTATCGGGCTGTTGGCGCAGGGCACTTTCCAGAAAACCAATATATTTTTCGATTATAGCAGCAGGTTCTTCTGCCTCTGGAGTATCAGTTACCAGTTTCATTTCCAGGTTGTAATACCCTCGTTTTATTTTGGTAATATGTGCAAAAAATACAACAGAATCCGTCTTGCGTGCCAAAATATCAGGACCTACATAAAAGGGAGAATCTATACCCATGAACTTGGTCCAATAGCCTTTGAATTTGCTGGCTGCCTGATCGGCTATAAGCAAAACCACAAAAGGTTTGTTGCGCTCCTTATTATCCTTCAGTGTACGCGATGTTTTGTCCATAGGGATAGGAGTAGCGCCAAAACGTGCTCGGTTTTCGCTGGTATATTTATCTATCTGCTTATTGCGTAGCGGTTTGTGTACAGGATACAAATCGCAGTCAGATTTGAGATTTTCCCCGAAACCAACCGATAACTCCCAGTTCATCTGGTGCCCCATGGTTACAATTACTCCCCTGTTCTCACTCAGGTACTTGCGCATAGGCTCTAAGCCTGTGTAAGTAAAATGCTTATTCAATGTATGTATATCCATGCTTTGCAGGTATACATATTCTATTACCAAATCGCAAAAATTCTTGTAAAACTGTACTTCGATGCTCATTAATTCTGCTTCAGTTTTGGAGGGAAAAGCCCTTTTCAGATTATTTCTTACAATATGCACCCGATGTTTTATTACCTTATGCACAATCAGATACATAAAATCGGATATGCGGTATAAAACACTTAACGGCAATTTGCTTAGCAATTTGATAAGCCCTATCACCATTTTGAACACAAATTCATTCATAAATTTCTAATTTTACGTGTCAAAAGTAATTAAAAAACCCTGTTATGTGTTTTTTACCGGCTTAAGTTAAGATTTTTTATACCTTCAATATATTTATATGATTCAAAACCAATCGAGTGCCAACAAACCACATATTGGCATTTATGGCAGAAGAAATGCAGGAAAAAGTTCTCTTATCAATGCCATTTCCGGGCAGCAAATAGCCATAGTATCTGAAGTACCCGGCACTACCACCGACCCCGTGAAAAAAAACATAGAACTTACAGGATTCGGACCGGCAATACTTGTGGATACTGCAGGAATTGACGACGAAGGCGAGATAGGCAATAAAAGAACCGATAAATCGATGCAATCCATTGCCAATGTGGATTTGGCGCTACTCCTCATTGCCGATACCCATTGGGGGCAATTTGAAGATTTGCTGGTTCAGGAATTTAAGCGCTACGATATACCCTTTATTCTGGTTCGCAGCAAACAAGATACGCAGGAAGCAAGCGATTTTATTTCACCCGAAATAATAAAAAAAGCGGCTGCCCATTGCTCTGTGAGTATTCATAAGTCCTCGAGCATTGAAAATCTTATTTCACTCATCAAAAAAGCCATTCCTGAAAGTGCATACAAACACCAAAGCTTGTTGGGCGATATGCTCAGCTATGGCGACATAGTGCTGCTTATAACCCCCATAGATGCCGAGGCACCTGCCGGACGGCTTATTATGCCGCAAGTGCAAATGATACGCGATATACTCGACAATGAGTGTGTGGCCATAGTACTGAAAGAAAGAGAAGTAGACTCATTCCTGAAAAACACAGGAATAAAACCCAAATTGGTGATTACCGACAGCCAACTTTTCCTGAAAGCCGATGCCAGCATACCCAAAGACATACCGCTCACCAGTTTTAGCATCGTACTGGCGCGCCACAAAGGGGAGTTTGCAAAATATCTGGAAGGTACGCCACGCATTTCTGCACTGAAGGATGGCGACAGGATTTTGTTGCTTGAATCTTGCACACACCATGTTTCGTGCGACGATATAGGGCGGGTGAAAATACCCCGCTGGCTGAGTGCATTCACCGGGAAAAGACTTGAATACGACGTAGTTTCGGGACTCAGTAATCTTAACCGCCCCATTGAAGACTACTCTCTGGTGATACAATGCGGAGGCTGCACCATTACGTCTAAGCAACTTAAAAGCAGGCTACGCGATGCCATTGATGCTGAAGTACCAGTAACCAACTACGGAATGGCCATTGCCTACGTGCAGGGCATATACCACAGAGCTGTGGCGCCATTTACAAAGCACACCCCTACTTCAGAAAGCTACCTCTGATGTCGTACTTCGTTTCTGTTTTATGCTGTTTGTACATTCTGCTGTTGCTTGGCGGATTGTACAAATTTAAGATGCTTCGCAAATCAGATGATTTATCGTTTGAATATGATTTGCCAAGTATTTGCATCATGGTACCATTCCGGAACGAAGCGCAAAATCTGCCAAATCTGCTAAAATCTATTGCTGAATTGCAATACCCTGCGCAGCTTTGCCAAATAATACTGATAAACGACCACAGTACAGACAATAGTTCAGAAATTGCCGAAGACTACAGTCTTCCATTTCCGGTTCAGCTGCTTCAGCTACCCACCGAACTGAGTGGCAAAAAAAGTGCTTTGCGGTATGCATTGCCTTATGCAAATTGCGATTACCTGCTATTTACTGATGCCGATTGTGTACTTCCCACGCATTGGGCACAAATACTGGCAAAGAAAGCAACAGTTACAAATTACGATTTGGTGCTGGGTCTAGTGAAAATGGATGAAAATACAATGGCCCAAAAATTACAGGCAGTAGAATTTCTGAGTGTGCAAATGGTTGGCGCATTTGCCGCATCTATAGGTTTTCCCATCATAGCCAATGGCGCCTCTTTGCTTTGCAAAACGGAAATCTACGCAAAGCTTCAATCTGAACTGAAAACCAACATCGCATCAGGCGACGATGTTTTTCTGCTGAATGCAGCCCTGAAGCATGCTCATAAAATTGGAATTTGCCTGAATACCGAGGCTGTTGTAAGCACGAAACCATCGTTGAATCTTACCGGTTTTTTGCAACAAAAAAGACGATGGTCGGGTAAAATGCAACACAGCGCCACGCCAGCATCTATGGTCATTTCATTGATACTGACGGCCACCAATATCGGGCTGCTTACTTTGCTTTGTTTGTACCCTACTTCAGTGAGCCTTGGATTGTTTTTGGTAAAAAGCTTGTTTGACACTGTATTGCTATCACGCATTCAAGCATTTTGGAAAATGAAAATACCTGCCATTTTCATAGCAGGTATCTCAGTTTTGTACCCTTTGTATTTTCTGATGATGCTTTTC
>JFJP01039880.1_pt1 | contig 12401 bp, 7 predicted proteins | sample 431651 | NCBI WGS metagenome assembly JFJP01 (sample SAMN02602958, study PRJNA72255) | Microbial mat metagenome, whole genome shotgun sequencing project. | biome: fresh water; feature: sink hole; material: water; isolation source: purple microbial (photo- and chemosynthetic) mats found in... | reverse complement strand
CCATGGAAATCGCAAAAGCTAGTGGCTCAGATTCAGCACGAATTGTATAGCAATACCCATTCTGGTTATCAGGGCAATGAAGATTGTGGTCAAATGTCGTCGTGGTATATTTTCAGTGCCATGGGCTTTTACCCCGTAAATCCTGCTAACAGTGTATATGTAATTGGTTCACCTACGTTGAAAAGTGCCGAAATTAAATTGGAGAATGGAGTGTCATTTAAAATAACGACCAAAAATGTGTCGAAACAAAATGTATATATCCAATCGGTAAAACTAAATGGTAAACCCTACACAAAAACGTATATTACACATAATGATATTGTTAAAGGTGGAAGTTTGGAATTTGAAATGGGCAAAAAACCGAATAAAAAATGGGGAACAGCGGTCGGAGATGTTCCGCCAGCAATAGGTTTTTGACAGAAAATTGATCGTGTATTGGATTTTGGAAGCGTACTTTGGTTAAATGATGATTTGAAAATAAATTGTTTAGGCTTTCTGGGAATTCATAAACAACATAACAACATATTAATACTTTTTTTAAATGAAAAAACTTCTTTTTGCCCTTTTATTTCTGATTGGTACCAGCTTCTCCATTATGGCTCAGGCTACCGACAAATCAACAGTTTGTCCTGCCACTCTTTTTGGAACCTGGCGGCTGGACATGCCTCAACGTGGAAATGTTATGCTAACTTCCTATTTTATTATTCGTCCAAAAAATGATTTGTTTGAGGGAACCATAGTCATTAATAATGCAGTGGATTTGTCTTTTTCGAAGCCCCGAATGGAGGGAGATGAAGCCGTTTTTAGCACCGATTGGAATCGCGATTATCGCCTTAAAATGACTGGAGATAAATTAAAGGTAGTCATTGCGCATACCAATAAACCTTGGGAAGAGGGCGCAGCTTACCGCGTGCCGGAGTCAGAGACCAGACCTCCAACAATCATTCAGCTTCCTGCTAAAACTATAGTATCAGCGAATGGACTTGCTCAAACACCACCTATGGGCTGGAATAGCTGGAACCATTTTGCCGAGAGAGTAACTGATTCGATTGTTCGCGTTGCTGCCGATAAACTGGTCAGTAGTGGACTGGCCGCATTGGGTTACGTGTATGTTACTATCGACGATTGCTGGCAGGGTAAACGTGACTTGAACGGGAATATTGTTCCAAACGAGAAATTTCCGAATATGAAGGAATTGGCCGACTACATTCATGCACGTGGTTTAAAATTTGGCATATATTCTTCTCCCGGTCCACTTACCTGCGGTGGTTATATAGGTAGTTACGGCTATGAAGAACAGGATGCTAAAACTTACGCATCGTGGGGTGTCGATTATCTAAAATTTGATTGGTGCAGTGCGGCCAGGGTTTATACTACAGAGCAATTACAAGCCACTTACCAGAAAATGGGTGCTGCCCTAAAAAATTGCGGACGCCCTATAGTTTATAGCGTTTGTGAATATGGGATGGGTGAAACCTGGAAATGGGGACCACAAGTAGGGGCAAACTTGTGGCGTACAACCGGCGATATTCAGGACAACTGGAAATCCATGTCAGATATTGGTTTCAGCCAAAGTTCATTGGCACCTTATGCCGGTCCGGGACATTGGAACGACCCAGATATGTTGCAGGTTGGAAACGGAGGCATGACCAATACTGAATACCGCACGCATTTCAGTCTTTGGTGTCTGCTTGCAGCGCCGCTCATGGCAGGAAACGACCTGAACGCTATGTCTGCAGAAACGCTTGCGATTTTAGGCAACAAGGAAGCAATAGCTATCAATCAGGATGCCCTGGGAAAACAGGCTACACAAATTGTAAAACAAGGCGATATTCAAATCTGGGCACGGGAACTCAAAAATGGTTCAATGGCGGTAGGATTGTTCAATACAGGATTAACTGACGTAACCGTCACGTTGAATTTCTCGGATTTAAAACTTGTTGGAAAACAAAAAGTAAGGGATTTATGGCTTCATAAAAATTTAGGCAGGTTTAAATCGAAATTTAACGCCAAAGTAGATTCACATGGTGTTGTTTTTCTAAAGATATGTAAATGAAAGATTTGCTATTAAAGCTTTTCTTATTTTTAGAATAATTAAATCGAAATACATCAAAACAATCTCATGAAAAAAAAATATTTTACCTTATTCTTTCTCGCGATATTTTTGGGTTTCGTTGCGTCTGCATTTTCTCAAAGTCCGGGATATGATCTTTCGGAGAAAGTAGATAAATCGTATGGAAAATTCATGGAAGTAAAGAGTACTTCCATGCTTCGTGCATTTCCCATGTTGGTTTTCACGCCCGCCGATTACGACAAAAGTAAACAAAACTATCCAGTGCTGTATATGCTGCATGGCACCAACGACAGTCCTTTTACCGAAGAGGGTTTGCGAAAAATGAATACTCCGTCTACTCGATTACAGGAAATGGCCGATATTTTCCGTGTCATCATCGCTATTCCACTGGTTGGGAATACCTATTTTATGGACTCACCCGTAGTAAAAGAAAGCAAAATAGCAACTTTTATCAGTCAGGAACTGACAGCATTTATGGATACAAATTACAGAACAGAACCCAACCGAAATGGACGAATTTTGTGTGGTTTCAGCATGGGTGGATATGGTGCAGTGAGTTTGCTCTGTCGCTATCCCGATACTTTTTCGGTGGCAATAGAGCGTGCTGGAGTATTGAATTTAGCTACCGATGTAGAAGATTTATACTGGGATCATGTGGGTGATAATGCTGAGAAATTACTGGGAGATTATTATACAAACAGGCAGAATTATCATCTGAACGGATGCTTCAATCTGGTCAATCATATTCGCGACCGAAAAGACATTGCTTTTGTGATAGAGGTAGGAAAGGACGACTTTCTGTACAAAACAAATTTTGCTTTTCATCAGCGACTCACTGAGTTGAAGATTCCGCATATTTACAACGAAACCGAAGGTGGTCATGTGTGGAATGAAAACACTTTGCGGAGCTTACTTTCTAACTTACAGTATTTTAATAAAACTCAATTTCGATAATTATAAAAAATCTATATGAAATTATTACTTAATACATTCACTTTTGTTCTCCTTTTGAGCCTTTCCACCTATTGCTTGGGCAGTTCAAATAAGATTGTATCTGGAAGTTCTTTAATGGCTTTCGACACTACTACCGTAAAAATTAAGGGTGATTTAAAATCATTTACAAAAACGTGGAAAGTCAAAAAAGTGAACGAAGGGCTCCATGTTTATACCCTCACTTTAAGGTCACCGCAGGACGCTATGCCACCTGCCTTTACGCTAGAATGGAATTTTCCTGCTGTCGATGTTTATTCTATTTGGGATCCTCAAGCAGAGGCTTCTACCTTGAATTACAATTACCAACGCTATTCGAGGGCAGGTTCGGGTATTCCCATGTTCTGTGCATTAAACAGTGAAGATAACAACCGGTTTACGTTTGCCTGCTCTGATGTGGTTAATTCTCATCTTATTACGTGCAACCTTAGTGAAGAAGATATTAACCTCTATTTTACGATGAGTTTCTTTTCCGATAAACCAACCATATCGCTTGTCAAAGAATATACTGTTCAGTTTTATATCGACACCAGGTCAATTAATTACAGCGAATCGTTGGCACAGCTCTCGGGTTGGTATAGCAATATGTTTGTTCCCATGCATGTGCCGGAAAATGCCCGTCTGCCGATTTACTCCACTTGGTATGCGTACCACCAATCCATCAACCCCACAGATCTAATTGGCGAGTGCAAGCTGGCAAAAAATCTTGGTTACGAAACGATTATTGTAGATGACGGGTGGCAGAATAAGCCGAACGAAAGAGTTTTGAACTTCAGTACCACTGGCGACTGGGAGCCTTTGAGCTTTCCGAAAATGAAGGATTTTACCGATAGCATCCATAAAGTTGGGATGAAAGTGATGTTCTGGTACGCTATGCCGTTTATGGGCGATAAAGCTAAAAATGCCGATCGTTTTAAAGGAAAATACCTTCGTCACAGAGATTTTGGTGCCTCTGTCCTTGACATCAGGTATCCTGATGTGCGTAATTTCCTGATTGACACTTACGTATCCGCGGTTTCAGACTGGAAAATTGATGGTTTGAAACTCGATTTTCTGGACAACTTTTACCCCGAAGCGGATACACCAAACGATGCCTCCAACGGACGTGATATTGCATCACTTGACGAAGCACTTTTGAAGCTCTTATCCGACCTGAAGGTTGAGTTAATTAAAATCAATCCTGAAATTATGATTGAATTCAGGCAATCTTATATTGGCCCGGCAATGGGACAGTACGCCAGCATGTTCAGGGCGATTGACAATTGCAACCAGGCGATGTTAAACAGGCAATACATCGTGAAACTCCGGTTGCTTTCAGGAGCCACAGCGGTTCACAGCGACATGATGATTTGGCATAAATCGGAACCTGTAGCATCGGCAGCACTTCAACTGCTAAACGTTATTTTCTCGGTGCCGCAGTTGTCAGTTAAGCTTGCCACAATGCCCGAAAGCCACATTAAAATGATAAAATTCTGGAACAATTACTGGATTCAAAACCGGGAAGTTCTTCTCGATGGTACGTTTATCGCCTCGAGTCCTCAGGCAAATTACCCAATCGTTAAATCGACGGGGGATAATAAGACTATCGTTGCAGTATATGACAATCTGGTTGTGAAATTTGATCCAAAGGCTTCAAAATCAATCGACATCATCAATGCAAAATTAGGGTCGGATATTGTGATTGATTTTACTGAGAAATTAGGAACGAAAGTGCTTCGTAGCTATGACTGCCAGGGTACTCTTATGGAAACAAAAAGAATCAATTGCCAAAAGGGAGTAAGTAAATTCAAGGTGCCTGCTTCCGGACTTTTAACGTTTAGCGATAAGTAATGTTTGTAACTCCACCGATATTACAATCAGTTTTATACTATCAACGACCATTCATTCAACGCATTTTGTTAAACCCATGAACTGTAAACTTATTTCTTTAGCAATTGTATTGGGATGTGGCGTTTGTTTTTTAGCAAATGCTCAAAATACTACAAATGAATTTCAAATGGCGTCGTTTCCTAATTTGGATTCAATTCAGGTGGCCAAAAAACCCGCTGGTCCAGACTGGATGCATACGGCCAGTTTCTACGAAATTTATCCACAAACTTTTAAGGATAGTGATGGTGATGGGATAGGTGATTTGAAGGGAATTATCAGTCAGCTGGATTATGTGAAAAATTTGGGGGTGGATGCTATATGGCTCAATCCATTTTATGTGTCGCCGTTTAGGGATGCAGGCTACGATGTGTCAGATTTTTACCACGTGGCACCCCGCTATGGTACCGATCAAGACGCCAAAGATTTATTTCGCATTGCCAAACAAAAAGGATTAAGAATAATTCTCGACTTTGTACCCGGTCATACCTCCATCGACCACCCTTGGTTTAAGGCTTCGTGCAATCCCACACCCAATAAATACAGCAATTGGTTTATCTGGACCAGCGGAACTTGGTTTTATAACGACAGCAAGTTTAAAGAAAATTTTATACAGGGTTATTGCGAAAGAGATGGAAATTATATGACCAATTTTTTTTGGCATCAGCCGGCTCTGAATTATGGCTACGGAATGCCCGATCCAAAACAGCCTTGGCAATTGTCTGTCAATCACCCCGATGTATTGGCATTGAAGAGCGAGATGAAAAATATCATGAAGTATTGGCTGGAGATGGGTTGCGATGGTTTCAGGGTGGACATGGCCGGCTCATTGGTTAAGAATGACCCGAACCAAAGCATTAAATATTTTTGGCAAGATGTGCGAAAAATGTTGGATGAAGAATATCCCGATGCTTTTATGGTTTCGGAATGGGGATTTCCTCAAGCGGCTGTGAATGCCGGTTTTCATGCCGATTTCATGCATTGGTTCGAGGGATATGAAGATTTGTTTACGCGTGAAAATAGTTTCTTCAGAGCTGCCGGACAAGGGAGTATCAGCCATTTTTTAAATAATTATTTTTCACAATATGCTGCTACCAATGGGAAAGGCTATATTTCATTACCCATTGGCAACCATGATGTGGTGCGAATCAATAACAAAGGCCGCAGTCAGCGAGATCTGGAAATGATACAAGTTTTTAATTTTACCATGCCCAATGTTCCCTTTGTCTACTATGGTGATGAAATTGGAATGCGACACCTCAATATCAAATCGGGCAAAGAAGGTTGTTATGGAACACGAGCAGGTGCCCGCACCCCCATGCAATGGGACGCTTCCGCCAATATGGGCTTCTCTTCCGCCCCTTCCGAAAAGCTTTACTTGCCCATGGATAGCTCCAAAACTGATCCAACTGTTTTGGCACAAGAAAAAGATAATGCTTCGCTGTTGAACTTTGTGCGTAAATTAGTGCAGCTTCACAAAACCGAGTCCGCACTCTCTAATTATGCTAGTTTTATTCCTGTTTATGCCCAAAAAGATACATATCCTTTTGTGTATCTGCGGGTGTTGGGAAAAGAGAAAATGCTGGTGGTGCTGAACCCAAGCAATAAAGCGGCAAGTGCCAGTATAAAAGGGGAATTGAAAGGGGCGAGAAAATTGTTGTTAGGGACACTCCCTGTATGGAAAGTGAAATCTGGAACAACAGAAATTCAGATTCCGGCTCAATCTTTTTCTGTGCTAAAATTGAAATAGTTGCCATAACTTTACAGGCAAATTTTGATGAATTCGAACTTTCAGACCCAATGCTGTTTTTAATTTTCAAAAAGCGTCATAAGTAACTAGCATTTTTAGTTTTGGAATACATTGACATACTGGGTGTTGTCTTTCGTCTTTGTTCTTTTGTCTTGGAGGTCTATTATTATTATTATTATTATTAATCAATATATTATTTTGTATGAAATCGAGTACCATTGTTTTGTTTTTGTTTTTTGCTACTGTTGCCTTTTGTCAAAATAAAAAAAAAGAGCTTGACTTTCAAGGTAAAGAAATTTTTGTTTATTCAACGGCCGAAGCAACCAATCAACGATTAAGCTTAACGGACACCATTGGTTTTGAGCCTGCACGGCAAGCAACAGAGAACGAAATTTCTGTTTTTGTGAATCCGAGAAAAAAATTTCAAAGCATTGTTGGCATAGGTGGTGCCATTACCGACGCCAGTGCTGAGGCTTTTTCCAAATTACCCCTCGCCAAGCGAAATGAATTCATGGAGGCTTATTACGATAAGAAAAACGGAATAGGGTACACATTGGCACGTACGAACATCAACAGTTGCGATTTTAGCAGTGCAAGCTATACGTATGTTGCTGAAGGGGATAAGGAATTAAAAACCTTTAATATTGATCCTGATAAGACTTTCAAGATTCCAGTTATCAAACAGGCCATACAGGCAGCCGGAGGCAAACTGACACTATTTGTTAGTCCGTGGAGCCCGCCGGCTTTTATGAAAGATAACAATAATATGTTGAGAGGCGGTACACTTTTGCCAGCCTATTATCAATCGTGGGCAACTTATTTTACTAAATTTATCAAGGCATACCAAAAAGAGGGAATTCCAATTTGGGGACTTACCATCCAGAATGAGCCTATGGCCATTCAATCGTGGGAATCGTGCATCTACACCTCCGTTCAGGAGCGGGATTTTCTGAAAAACTTTTTAGGCCCTACCATGCAGAAAGAGGGCTTGGGTAAAACCAAAATAATTGTTTGGGATCATAACCGTGATTTGATCAATGACAGGGCGAATGTGATTTTCGAGGATGCTAAAGCTTCCAAATATGCTTGGGGAATAGGGTTCCACTGGTACGAAAACTGGAGTGGAGGTGACCCAATGTATGAAAATGTAGCAAAAGTACAGGAGGCCTATCCAACTAAGAATTTGATATTTACAGAGGGATGTGTGGAGAAATTTAATGCCGAGAAATATCAGTTGTGGGCAAATGGTGAAAGATATGGACGATCAATGATCAATGATTTTAATCATGGAATCGCGGCTTGGACCGATTGGAACATCTTATTGGATGAAACGGGAGGCCCCAATCATGTCGGCAATTTTTGTTTTGCACCTATTCATGCCAATACTAAAACCGGCGAATTAATATACACTCCCTCGTACTATTACATCGGTCATTTCTCAAAGTTTATACGCCCTAATGCCAAAAGGGTAAGTACCTCCTCGAGTCGAAGTCAGTTATTAAGTACTACATTTGTGAATGAGGATGGAAAAATGGCAACCGTGGTAATGAACGCGAGTGACAAACCCATTCAATATAAATTAGTGGTGGGTACTGCGCAAGCGAAAGTCCAAATTTTGGCTCATGCCATTCAAACGCTTGTGTATTGAAAGTTTGAAAATTAGCATCAGATTTGAATAAAAAACAAATAGCCACCATGAAAAAAATCACCATCTTTTTCTTTTTTGCTTTGATATTTGTTGGTATTAATGCCAACGAATTAGTACTTTACAATGCACCAAAAACAGCATCGGCAGCCCCCGAATTTGAACTGGAAGTGAACGGACAGAAAGTGTTTGTGTATAATACCCGCACAGCTGCCATCGCTTATTTCTCTTTCTCGGGTAGGGTAGAGGTGAAGGTAACTTTCCTATCGCCCATTTACAATTTCGATATTCGCCCAAAGAGCCGAAAGATAGCGGGGGAATTGTACCGCAACCAAATTATTTTCAGTTTGGACAAGCCCGAAAACCTGAGCGTGGAAATAAACAAGAATATTAAGCGGCCTTTGTTTATCTTTGCCAACCCTTTAGAGACGAGTATTCCCGATAAAAGCGACAAGAATGTACTTTTCTACGAAGGCGGAAAAATTCATACGCCAGGAATCGTAAACCTCAAAAGCAACCAAACGGTTTATATTGCCGGAGGTGCCATTGTACAGGGTTCGTTCAAGACCGACAAAGGCTCCGATATTAAAATCATGGGGCGCGGAATGATCGACAACAGCATGTACAAGGAGCAGGAAGCACGGCCGATAGAAATTAATGAGAGTACCAATGTGCTGCTCGAGGGATTTATTATTAGCGAAGCCAAACATTGGAATTGTGCCGCTTTTGCTTCCAGAAATGTTAGCTATCGGAACATTAAAATCGTGTCTGATAATCCGGTGGATGATGGCATTGACATTGTGGGCAGTCAAAATGTATTGGTGGACGGCTGTTTTATTCGTACTAAAGACGATTGCATAGCGGTGAAGTCGGGCGTGAATTATTATACCAAATTCAACAGCGGTTTTAACGTGAACAATGTGCTGGTTCAAAATTCGGTGATGTGGAACGGAGCTTGGGGAAATGGTTTGGAAATTGGCTTTGAAACAAGGGGTGACAGTATACAGAATGTGACTTTCAAAAACTGTGACTTGATACACGTGGAAGGACCAGAAGGTACTTTTACCATACATAACGGAGACCGTGCAGTGGTGAAAAATATACTCTACGACGACATTCGGGTGGAAGATTCACGTGGTTGGTTGATTGATTTCAAAATCCTAAAATCACGTTACTCGAAAGATTTGTTGAGAGGAAAAATTGAAAATGTGACTTTCAGAAATATAAAAGTGGAAGGCGAGATTTTCCCGTATTCCCAAATTATGGGCTTTGATGAAAGCAATAAAGTGAAGGATGTAACCCTCGAAAATTTCTTTATTCATGGCGTAAAAGCAAATAGCACTTATAATACGAACATGACTACCATTCATTGCGAAAACCTGATGTTTAAGTAGTTACTAGTAGACGAGTAGACAAGTAAACTAGTAGACAAGTAAACTAGTAGACAAGTAGACAAGTAAACGGCAGTACGAGAGATTATACAAGTTTTTGAATTTGCTATTTCAAGTCTAGTCAATCATTAGATAATATAGGAATAACTTTCAATCACCGTCTACTCGTCAACATGTTTACTTGCCACCCCGTTTTGATCGGATAACACAAAACTACAATAATATGAATACATCACAGACTCCTTTACGGGTCATTTCACCCGTTCTCTTTTCCTTTTTTATCATGGGTTTTTGCGATATTATTGGAAAAGCATCCGATTATATCAAAACAGATTTTAATTTGAGCGATAGCATTACCGGATTTTTGCCCGCCATGGTTTTTATTTGGTTTTTGTTTCTGTCTATTCCTACAGGCGCATTGATGAACAAAATTGGACGCAAAAATACGGTTCTTTTAAGCATGTCAATCACCGTGTTGGGAATGATGTTGCCACTGCTCAACTACAGTTTTTATAGCTGTTTGGCAGCTTTTGCGCTTATAGGTATGGGTAATGCTATTATTCAGGTTTCGCTCAATCCGCTGATTTCCAATTTGGTAGATAGCAAACGAATGAGTAGCGCTTTGTCGGCCGGACAGGTGATCAAGACATTATCGTCGCTTTTTGGACCCTACATACTTTCATTGGCTTATATGGAATATGCTCAAAAGTGGTATTATGCTTTACCAATGCTTGGCGTATTGACTTTATTAGCAATGCTTTGGCTTTATTTTACGAATATCCCCAAAGAGAAAACATCTACTCAAACTGTCTCTTTCAAAGCAGTTTTTGCACTCTTGTCCAATTCAAACTTACTCCTGCTTTTCTTTGGAGTATTGTTTGTGGTAGGCTTGGATGTGGGCATCAATTACATTGGTTCTAAGCTACTTATAGGCAGATGTGGGGCTGCTACCACTACTTCATTGGCACAAATGGTCTATTTTTCCAGCAAATTGGTTGGCACTTTTGTGGGCGCATTTTTATTGACAAAAATAAACGACAGAAACTATTTCAAAATGAGTGTTTTGGTTGCCTTTCTTTCTGTGTTGGCACTTTTATTTGTGGTCAATAATGAATTTCTAATCATTGCTTTAATTGGGTTGGTGGGATTTTCGTCAGCCTGTATTTTCCCAATTATTTACACGCAAGCCGTTAAAATTAGGCCCGATAAAACGAATGAAATATCGGGATTGATGATTACCGGTATTTCTGGCGGTGCGCTTATTCCCCCTGTGATGGGCGTTTTTACTACCATGACCGACAGTGTGGGTTTCTATAGTCAAACCGGTGGATTATTGGCACTCCTACTTTGTTTGGTTTACTTGCTTTATTTGGCATTTATAAAGACAGCCAAATTGTAAATTGAGATTGAAAATATTTCGTCATAAAAAAGCCTATTACATTTAAATTCAATAGCTTAATCATGTGTTTTTATTGTATTAAATTATATTCTTATTAAAAGAGTAAACGCAACCCGCGATAGCTATCGGGTCGCAAAGATTTAAATACCTTATAATCAATTAAAAGAGAAAGAACGCAATCCCGATAGCTATCGGGACAAAAACTTTCAGTTTTTCTTTGCGGCTTTGCAACTTTGCGTCTTTGTGTTCAAAAAATCTTATTTTATAACGAATCATTGATTGAATAACAGCCAATTCTTATCCCCTGAAAAGTAAAACGATGCGTAAATACCATTTTCTATTAATTTCCTTTCTGTTTTTGATTTTTACTTCCTGTCAACACAAAATGCTGAATGTGATCTGTTTTGGCGACTCCATCACGCAGGGAAAAGTAGTGGGCGATTCCATCATTCAGCTGAGCTACAGGTATTGGTTGTGGGAAAAACTCGATTCGGCAGGATATAATGTGGATATGCTGGGAACCAATAATATTTGGCATCAAGAAAACCGATTGAATCGTGTAAAAGTTCCCGTTTCGCCCTATACAGGTCATACTTTCGATACAGACCACGAAGGCTATTATGGTATCAAAACAGCCGAAACGCTTGAGGGTGGCTTCACGCACGATAGCGTAAAATATGCTTCATTCAATGAACGATTACAAAAGCTTAAGGCTCCAGATGTGGCTTTTGTACACATTGGTACCAACGACAGTAAAGGTGATTCGCTGAAAACGATAACTGCTTTAAAAGAAATTGTGGAACAAATCTATTTCAAAAATCCAAAAACAACCATCTTTTTGGCTAAACTAAACACGCCCTGGGTGCGTTTTGTGAATCATAGTATTGAGCCAATCATTGCCGAATTGAAACTAAAACATAAAGATATCCGCTTGAGCTATGTGGACATGGCAGCTGGATGGGTAAACTGCACCGATGTGGCTGGCACCATGACTTATGATTGGACGCACCCCAATGTGTTGGGACAAAAAACAATGGCTAATAACTGGTACAAAGCCTTTAAAAGTATGGGTGACAAACAAAAACCAACATTTACAGCCAATACCAAAGTGACGGAAAGGACTGATAGTACCGCTACTATTACCTGGACCCCGGCAACCGACAATAAATACATTGCAGGCTATAACGTTACTGTAAATGCTGAAATGGTAAATTGGCATCGGTCGGAATGTGGCACAAAAGACAAGCAATGTATTGCGCTGATAACTGGCAATTCGTTTGTATTGA
>JFJP01039879.1_pt1 | contig 12403 bp, 10 predicted proteins | sample 431651 | NCBI WGS metagenome assembly JFJP01 (sample SAMN02602958, study PRJNA72255) | Microbial mat metagenome, whole genome shotgun sequencing project. | biome: fresh water; feature: sink hole; material: water; isolation source: purple microbial (photo- and chemosynthetic) mats found in... | reverse complement strand
AAACGTAGCTAGACGTTCAGTAGAGCAAAACAACATTACCTATGGTCAAATTGTAATCGTAGGTACTGGAGGCTCTAAGGTAGAAGACTTAGCAGGATTCTCAACAATTATTCGTAATCCTAAGAACTACAAAGTTCTAGGAGTCCCTGATGTGTTTAGTAAAGTATTCGCTGACAAACAAATAGCTCTATTTATGGGGTCATACTGGAACAATTCAGGATTCTATACAGATGGTGGAGTATCAGATATTATGGGGGCATACAAGCACGAAATGGATATACGTAAGGAAATGGCAGAATCAGACGGTGAAGGTTCAGTTACATACTCACAGTATGTAGCCGAAAACTGTTTACATCCAGAGGAAGCTCTTATAAACGTAGGTACAAGTAAGATGCCAATGACTCTAATATACAATAGGATACGCGAACTTGAAAATAGAAGGCATAATTATGAACACGGAATGTTCAATATTACAAATATGGACAATCCAGTATTTATGCCAGGAATTGGATTCCCGATACATGAGTTCCCGATTACGTCTATGAACGACAAGTCGGGCTCAGTATGTATAATAGAAGAGCCAGTCCCAGGTAAGTCTTACTTTGGAGGAGCTGACCCATATTCAAATGATACTGCGGAGAAAGGCTCATTAGGTGCCATATATATAATGGACGAACTTAAGGATAAAATTGTAGCATTCTATGTGGGTAGACCAAATCAGAATACCGATTTTACTAAGATATCTATTGCATTGCAGCGCAAATACAATGATGCCCAAGTTCTTATGGAGAATGTAACAGGCGGACCTATAAGCTATTACAGATTACTTAATGCGTACAACTTATTGATGGCTAAACCTACTATAGTAAAAGCTATGCTTCCAAAAAGTAGAGCTGCAACAGATGTAGGTATGCACAAAGTTCAGAAAGTATTTAATGATACCTTAAACTTCCTAATAGACTGGCTGACATCCCCCTCAATAGAGGACCCAGAAATACTAAACATCAATACCTTGGAAGACCTAGGCTTACTCAGAGAACTAGCATTAGCCGCAGAGAAATTAAACTTTGATAGATTAAATGCAGTAAGTATGTTATTCCTCGCTAGACAAGAGCGCCTTATGTTAGCAGCAATAGGTAAGAACAGATCAGAAACACCTAACCAGCGTGTGCATCAGATAAAGAAACATTTACAACAATTTAATGAAGACTTCAGAATTAAAAACTTTAATAGCAACAGTCCAGGGGTACAAACATCCGACGAGACTGGAGAAGTTGACGAAGCAGAGATTGGCGAGGTTAGCGGCGGATAAGCCACTGCCTACTGACATAATCGTACCCGAGACAAGTTATGCCAAACTAAAACTTAATCATCTTAAAAAAGATGTTAAGCATCAACCAATAGTTACACAATTTTTAAAACGTACTATTGGTGCCCACTCAAATGCCTTACAGCAGTTTGTTGTGAAAGAAACTGACTTATCGGTAATAAAAGCTAGGAAGTCAAAGAAAGCTAGACAAATAGAGGCGGTAATGAAGCGCATAGTAACTGAACAGTTACCAGAAGATGACCCTGCATACAAGGAATTAGAGGATTTAACCAGCAATACTGAACAACTAGCAAATGAACGTAAAGCGTCAAAAATACTAGGAGTATTCACAGAACTGCTTAGAGAACAGAATTCTTACGAAAAACCACTATATCACGTAGAGACGTACGGAGAAATTATGCTTACAGTGGATAGATACAAACACAGTATTGCTACTAGAGTGTGTGACCCGATTAATACCTACTTCATTCCTGGAGAAGATGTTAACAATATATCCCAAGCTACCAGAGTACTGGAAGATATGTCTGTAAGTATATTCAGTATATTTGATAGATTCGATTTAACTACTGAAGCTTCCAATGCTCTATATAAACTAATAAAAGATTCTTCGCCTAAAGGTACTGATAATGGAAGCAGTCATGTATTCCATTCTGTGAACAATGTACCTATAACAGGTGGTGAATCTTTAGTAACTTTATTTACAATAGTTGAGGGACAAAGTAGTGGCATACAAAATTTCGACCCAGTTAGTATGCGAGTACTTTTGCAAAAGTTTACTAACAAATCTTTACGTAAGCGAAAAAAAGTATTCTCTTCAGTTATAGACATATCGGAAGATAACTACCGAATAGAATCAGAGTTCTATGAACCACTTCCTAACGAGAAGGCATCCACTATATATGATACAATATGGACTGTATATTATTATTTACCTTGCATTGATACTATTATCCAAGAAACTGAAGTATTTAATCAGAGACGCAAGGCTGCGAGGGCAGATAATTATAATAATGGGTATGCAGGCTTTATTCAAACTATTACAGGGGAATTTGCGCACTCTTGGTTAGAGAGCATAGAACCACTTATACATATTCGTAACGGGGCATTTGCATCTATAGCGCAATTAATAAGTGATAACTTAGGTAGTGTAATGCAATTAGAGTTTAAAGCTATAGCTAGTGATTTGAATTATGACGAGTTTATCGCCTCAATACTTCACAATAAAATAGCTACACTAGACTCAACGCAACTAGCTGATAGTAAAACTCTACAAGAGTTCATAGGAAGAACCTTCCAAAATCCACTAACCAAAGTAGATTTAGATAATAGCGGTAATGTGGCTAGATTATTTGATATAGTAAAAAGAATAGAGGAAACAATACTAACTGGTAAAGGAGAATCTGCAGAAGCTATGGGCAACATTGGTCAACATGCTAGTGTTAGTAACGTAGAATACGCAGCTCAACAGGGTGCAAACACTCAAGCTCCTTCTATCAAATTATACTACCTTGCATTCGCACAACTGTATCAGATAATTATAAATACTCTACAGGCTATGAACAAAGAGTCTGACTTGAATAGTGCAGAGGTTGCACAAAACTCCATGAATACTGACATAATCGAGGTATCTAAGGGTGAATTAGACGGTGACTTAGTGGTATCAATATCAACTTCTTTAGATGAATTAGCTCTATTGCATGACAGTAAGCGTCAGGCCGGTGAAGCATTGCATCAAAAGGTAATAGATATGAATGCCTATTTTGAAATAAGAAGGTCTACTTCATCAGCAGAAATAGCTAAGATATTAGAAACGGCGCAGAAGAAGGCGTCAGAAGCAGCCGCAGCTAACCAGCAAGCGGCACTAAAGGCTCAAAAAGAAGCCAAAGATGAAGAACGCGCACACGATTTAGCAAAGCTTGATAAAGAATTAGCAAATAAATTGGAAGTAGAAAACATTCAAAAAGAAGCTAAAATAGAAAGTGCTAGAATTGCAGCGGGCGCAACAATTATAAATAAAACAAAGCCAAAAGATGTTTGATAACATGTTATCAACTCTGTTAGAAGTTCAGACTAGTATAGGCGAAACTCCACCTGCAGTAGAGCCTGTAGCTGGAGAACCAGCTAAACCAGAATTGACAATTCAAAACAGAGACATATACTCTAAGCTTCTAGAAAAAGGTCTTATTGCTGAGCTAGGTGAGGATGAGTTAGTAGAAGGTGCTGATGCACTGGAACTAGCTGTATCTAAATTGAAATCAGCAAGCGACTTACCGAAAGAAGTTAGAATATATAAAGAAGCTATGGAGAAAGCAGGAGGAGATTTAGATGCATACCGCAAGGTAACCGCAGCTATTGATAGCCTTACTAATTTAGACGTAGCCAAATACAGCGCAGAACAGAAACCTGACCTATTAAAAACTCTGTACAAACTCGCAGAAACAGATGATTTCGATGAAGCTACAACAGATGCAAAGATATTAGGAATAGTTGACAAGGGTCTTATTGACAAAGAAATTACAGCTTTGGCTGCAAAAGTACTAAAAACTAAAGAGGCCGAAAAAGCTAGCCTAAGCGACTCATGGGAAACTGCAAAGAAAACTGCAGCTGCTAAGTTCAGTGAAACTAACAAGCCAGTAGAACTAGCTCTACAAGAAACAAAGACCCTTTTAGGATTACCAGTGGATGATAAATTACGGGAAAAGTTACTGGCCATCATGCAGCCAGAAGTTCGCAAAGGCTCTACAAAGTCAAACATAGCACCTACCTCAGAATTTCTAGAAGTAGTTACTAACCCAGAGAATCAAATAAAGATAGCACTCCTGATAGCCAACGGCATATTTAAGAAGCAATCAAAATTTTCCCTAGCCGCTAACCAAGGCGGTACCGAAAAAGGCAAACAAACTGAAGACCCAAATGCTTTAGATATGAATGCCATAACAAACTTCCTTAAATTTGCTTAAAACATGGAAATTAAAAGAATATTAACTACCTTGGGACAAATCAGTAACATTGCTGATTTCAAGAAATTCATCAGTGACGATAAAATCACTGACGAGATGATTCACAATTTAGAGCGTGTAACTTTAGTTACTGGTGCTGGACGTTTCGACTTCGAAACTTTAGTATCAGCATATGGTTCAGGAGCTTCTGAAATGGTAGATAACCCAGAACCATTCTTGTATGATATCGTAGCAGCCGACATCTACAAAAAACCATTTATCCACTTTGTGGCTAAAAATGCCCAATTCCCTGGTGCTAATAACTCAACCATCGATGCTTGGACAGACAGTCCTATCTTTAGCAAATATCAAACATTGGTAGGTCCGAACGCTGAAGACTTATTGTCGGTAGTTGAACACCCTACCAAAGATGCTAGAGGTTACAAATATGTACTTACAACATACAGAGCCGGCGGTATTAACCCACGATACTTAGCACCTACTCAAGATTGGGCTCACTCATTTGCAACTACTGTTAGAGAATTTGGTACCGATGGTGCTAGAATTTATTTCACAGGTACAGCTAAACGTACTGGAACATTTCACGGTATTCGTTACTCCGAAGAAATGGGCGGTGAAACTGCTAACACTCGTGTGGCAGTATACACTATCAACGACAAATCACTTGGCTCCCAAACAATCCAATTTTACATGGATGCAGCTAAGGAGAAATTAGCCGATACTTTCTACGCTGGTAAAAATGCCGCTACCCTTTGGGACAGACTTCCAGATATCCCACAACATGACCCTGCAAACGGACAAATCGAAATGCACGGTAACGGATATGTGGCACAAGTTGGAGGTACATCAGTTAAATACGTAAACCGTGTTTCGTTAGATGCAGTTATCTCATCAATTAGATTGCGTCAAGCATTATCAGGTAACGACAACGGTTACGAATCACACTACACAGCTGTATGCGGTACATCATCTTATGACATCTTGACATCAGAAGCTAAAATAGCGTTCCCAGTTGCACAAACTGTTGATAAAATGACCGACAAATTCTATGCAGGTATTGGCTATGCCGGCGTTATCTTAGCTGACGGTACTAAAATTACCTTCAAGTTGGATAGCTCATTGGATAAAGACATTACCCAATTAGCAAAAAGCCCATCTGGTTTTACTGCCGGTTCATATAGTGTACACATATTCAACACAGGTACAACTAAAAACGGAAAATCTGCAATTATCAACAAGAAAGTTACTTCATTCAACGACTTGTTTGCAGAAACTCCAGGTGTAAGAGGTATCTCAAGAAAAGCAAACGCTCTCGGAAAAGGTTACAACTTAACAACTAGCCAAAAAGATAGTAGCAAAATTAGTGCAATGGCTCAATGGGCATCTGTACTTGCTGACCCATACGGTTATACATCTATCAAATTAAACGTACGCTAGTATGAAAGTAAGAGTTGTTTATAACGCAGGATACAATCCTATTATAGCAAAAGAACTCGAAGCTGGCCAACCAATTCAAATTGACACAGAGATTCCGTTGGAAAACGGAAGACCTGCTGCCATATTTACAGCGGAAAAGCTACGCGAACTCGAAAAAGTTCTTAATCCAATGAAGCCTGTGGGCTGGTTATCTTTAACTATGGATAACCCATACTGGGTAGGACCAAATGCATTTGTAGCACATTTGCACACAAACGGTCAATCGTTTGACACGTCAGTACCTGAGCACGAAATAGCTTTAGCTATTCTAAAAGCTACTGGTATTGTGATAGAACAAAGCGAAGATGATGACAACGACAAAGCTTGGCATATCGTAATGGACGGCGAAAATGTTAACAACAACCTAATGAATTTGAATATATTCCAAAAGATAAATCTATTCTATTCATCTTTAAGTTTAGGTGAAAAGGTCGGATTTATGTTGGGTATTGCGAATGCTCCAGGTGAATTGTTACCCGAAAAGATAACCACATCGGCTGTTGACCAGTTATTTCAAGATACGGTATTTGCAGGTACTTCATTTAAAGTTGCAGCACTTAAGAATATTAACAAGCACATAGATAGTAAAGATGATTTTTACCGCAGAGCTAACATATTAGTATCAGCTGGAGCATTCTTAGGACTAATCAAATTCGTAGGCTCTAACTCAGAGACCCCATACGAAATTGCAGGTAAACTAAGAAGTCGCCACAATGCTATTAAGTTCATAGCAGACGGATTAAAATCTGAAGCTAAGATTGCTTCTGAATTAGCTGAGAATGTGAAAAACTACGTAAGCAAATGATAGATAGCGAAGTTTTAAAAGTAGACTTCCTGAACCGAATAGCTGAGAAAGGTAACATGGTAGCGGGTCTTTCTGACCCAATCTATCAAAACTTCTTGAATGCAGCTATTCGGGATTTAGTACTTGACGCTGTTGCTAATAAAACAGGTATGAATCCAGTAATTGCGAATGTCATTAGGCAATCGCTAACTGGAGGTACCAGACAGTTAACCGGCAATGATATCATATTGGGTACAGCCTTCAATGGTGCATTACGTGCATATGACGAAGACATGACTCAAATAGAAAATGCCTCTATGCCTCCTCAAACTAAATATGCATTCCTAGTACCTCTGCCTGAAGAAGTATTTGTAGTGATATCTAGAACATTGGATACATTTAAGAATGGTATTACATATCCCTTAGTTGACGTGGAAGCGATAACTTTAGAGAAATATAACCAGCTGTTAACTAACAAAATTAGACAGCCTCAAGATGGCTATGCCTGGTCCTACATTCAGAATGCTAAGACTGTGGCTGGAACAAATTTTTCAGTAGTGGGTGGAGTAACTAACACAGATTGGGATAAACCTTTACAAAACGCAAACTATGCATCTATGCCTGGATTAAAAGGCATGAGTATAGGTGTTCCAGACGTAAAGAATCTCACGCCATCTGAGCCGAAAGAGATAACTGTTAAAGCTACGCAATCCGTAGAGCAGTTAATTCTGAAACAAGGTTGGGTACCCCTACAATATACAGTACAATACTATAGCAGACCAGCATCAATAGTTATATCTAGAGTTGCGAACTTGCGGAAACATTCAGATTTACCAGATATTGTAAGAAACGAAATAGTAGATTACGCGGTAACAAGGTATATCGCATCCCTAGCTGCTGAACCTGCAGGAGCTGAAATTAACAACAGAGAAAAATCCAATCAATAAACAATAAAAAATGGAATTTAGATCAATTTTCGTTGGCGCAAACTGTAACAAAGTTGCAGCCGACATTACTGCAATAAGTGCAGGCACATCAACTGTAGCCGACTTAAAACCTGGCGAGATTTTAATACTTGACCAGGATGGTAAAGCTATCACAACAGCAACCCAAGCAGCCGCAGCAAAACATTTCCACATTTATCAAAATGTAAATGGTAGCATCATATCAAGCCCAGACATTAAGCCGTCACATGTTAAACGTATCTACGGAGCTAAACCACAATTGTTCCTAGGCCGTCGTTTGACAATAGGTTATTATCCTGGTGCTAACACTACATTACTTTCAATACTAGCCGGAGAAGGTTACGGTATCGGAGTACGCTCGAACTTATCGCCTACAATAGTAACATCAGAACAATTCGAAGCATCAGCAGTAGCAAGCGCAGCTCCAGATTCAGTAGCAAGATTGCTTACTGAGATAGTAGCGGGTTTGAGCCAATCGAGCGATTTCAACGTACTATTTAATGCTACTGTACACGGCGCAATTGCTGGTGGTTCAGCTGCTACAATTACAATTAATCCAGGTAGTACTTGGGGTGCGTATGCAACTGGTACATTGGTTGCCGGACAATACATTAATTTCCAACACACTTCAACCGAAGATAACCGTACTATGCCAAAAGGCTTGTACAGAATTTCATCCGTTGACACTGTGAACAAAACCTTCACATTAGAAACTCCTTGGAGATACAACAGAATGAACGCCAGCTCGGTAACAGTAGTTGCTCCAGTAGATACTGACCAATTGGGTATCTTGATTGAAGCGAAGGCAGTTATTGTGGAACAAGGTGCAACAAATTCACTTCACGAAGTAGATTTCGACCATTTCTACCAAGGTTTCAATGTAGCCGATATTATTTGGGACGGTGCTAACGTAGGTTGCCGCGCATTCGGACACTGGTTAAGTGTGGATGAAGAACAGGCCGACAACTGGACTCGCTACCGCATTGGTCAAAATGTTGTACTTGCAGTAGAAAATTACTACTACAGTTCGATAACTATTGAATTGGTTCAAGATAACTTGTTGTCAATAAACAATAGTCTATCAAACAATGAAGTAGTTATTTACTTCCAACGCAGCACTTCAGCAGAACTAGCAGCTAATACTGCTCCAACATTGCTTACAAATTTATTGACAAGTACTGGTGTAGAAGCCACAACTACCAACTCGGTAATCAATGCCTTGAACTTATTAGGATTGGCTCACGGCTGGTTTACAACTGGCTTAAACACTGTGTACAATGGCGGCAAACAACTTGCTGTCGGTATCGACATTTAATGTAGTAAGAATAAATGATGAGATTGTTGTAAGTAACCAGTATATAGATGTACCTAAGATAAGTGTATTTACTCTAAGAGTAAGTAGAGGAACTTTCACAAAGGAGTACAACATACTAAGTTACTTGCAAAACTCTCTGGAGCATAAAGAACTTATAAAGATACCAGTATCAGACTTGCCAAGTCCTACCGGTATCTATAAGTTTGAATTCATAGCTAATTTAAATATCATATCGACATATTATTTTCTACATGCCGCAGATTTAATTGCGTCAATTATTAGAGCTGCTAAGGAGATAGACCTTACAGTTTTAAATGATGAAATGACTTCTATATCATATAATCATAATAAAAACTTAGCTGAAACAGAAGCGATACTAAAAGCTGTAGCAATACTAAATGGTGTACTAGCTTCTATTCTAGTAAACGATTTTGATGCTGCCGAAGAGTTATTAAACAAATTAATTAACATATCTCTATGACCAACTTAATAAACTTGGTGCAAGACCCACAGACAGGAATGTTCCTGTTTGTAAATGGAGAAAAGGCATTCTTCCCAGAAATGAGGTTTGCCCCAGAACCAGAGGGACCGTGGGAAAGTAAATTCAATCCCTACGTACATGCTCATGAGAACCTATCAACACTAGAGGTGCAGGGGCATAAATGGATACAGTTGCGTGTCAATGAGTTGCAAGAGTGGTCAGCTCCAGCAAGATTCATAGGTAAAGATGGGAAGTCCGTAACTTTACGTGTATATGATAAAGTAATAATGGCTAAATTCGACGGTGAACAAGAGTTTGCCTTATTCGATATGACACAGCTTACTGGACCACAAGGTATACCAGGACCAGCAGGGGCTGGATGTGCTATACAACAGGCATTATTTTATGACGAAATGCTATTGCTTAATCCAACTCCCGCTAGTTCATGTAACACTTGTGGAGGTGGACATTCTCACGCAGGCCTAATGACAGTGCTTGTGCTCGGAGATAATCGCAATCATAAAATAGTAGATGCAGATTGGGCAGGTGAACAGTACCATAAAGTAGACGCAGTATCCCCATGGGTACGTACTACTGGATTAGACTTCGGAACTTCAGTACGATTCTATGGCTATAATGGCACAGGAACTGCTACAATCAAAGATGCTACATTGGAAAACACATTAGGATTTGCAGATACCGTATGGGTAAATTCAGAAGGTATATGGCATAAAATAGCATCAATAGCTCAGCCTACTTACAAAGTAGCGCCAAATGCAGGTAACGCAAATAGGGGTGCATTTCTGCACGACTACATTGTAAACAGCGAAACTATCGAATTGATAGGTGGATTTGTAATGGAAGTAAAACTAGACGCCATAGCAGCTAAGCATCTCGCACCTGGAACATTCACATTCGGATTCGATGAGGGTATAGGTACCGTACCTATTCGCATAAAGCCAAGCGACTTTGCTGGATATGGGTTATCTACTTATATCAATGAAGATGGAGACTTGATGCTTCAGGTATTACCATCTACATTTATTGGAGATGGGCTATCATTTATGCTAGGTACATCTTTAGATAATGAAGTACATCAAGTACAGATTGTTAACGTAGAAGACTTAGTTAGTGCGGTGGATAACTGTGGATTAAGTGCCTACGTTAGTCCTGCTGATAACAAAAAGAACTTAAAAGTAAATACTAATAAAGCTATGTTCTTATTTGAGAACAAGCTTAACGTGCGCACAGATGAATTCACCCTTACTCAAGCGGTACCGACATTGCCAGCACCAGTGGATAATCCAGCTACACCACTAGTAAATGAAGCTTTGATACCGAATCCGACATTAGAAATATCGGTAATGTTAGCAGAGTCTGATGATTTACTAAAAGGAGTACAAGGTAAACATATTCACAAGAATGCGTACAACGAACTTAAAGGTATTAAGAAAGTATCCAATCAAGCTGAACTATTAATAAATGCACAACAATTTGAATTTGACGGTGCCGGAGAACTAAACATAAATGATGATGGTATCCGCGCTAACAAAATACACAGTTCTGCAATCGGAAAAGGTTTACGCATTAATGAGGTAGCTGTAAGTGAAGACCCCGCAGAGGGTACAGTTAAATTACTAGAAGCTATGCCAGACGAAACATCTATAACATTTGATGCCAATGGTAAACTTAAAGTAAAAGAACTAACTGCTGCTCAAATACCTGCTGGTACATTAGTAGACTCTATTAACGTTAATGCTCAAGGTGCAATAAAAGGTGCAGTGGCTATAAATATAGCAGGTGCAGCACAAGAGATAGTACCTGCAGAAGGCGCAGTACCTGCTACTACAGAAACAGTTGTAAACGTAGCTGCAAATCTTAATTCTAACCTATTTACAGTAAATCTTACTTTAAATAGAACTGGACTAGACCATTTAATTGAAGCGCTAGGTTATATAAAAGAAGCTAATATTACTGATATTCCATGGGGCACACTAAAGCAGACCACAGAATCAAATAGTGATACAATAGCTTCGTATGTAAATAAGACAGCTGTAATTGTTGGTACTACTTACGGAGATACTCGTATAACATCATCAGGATTACAAATGAGAAATTCTAACGGCGATTGGTATGATTTATTCCTAGACCAATTTGGTTACGTAGGAAGCACTCCAGCTGCACAACCCCAACCATAATATTATGAGAAACCCGGGATTATTAAATAATCTCCCTTCGGTTACACTACAGGAAGACGACAAAATTCCTGTAGTAAACCCTGAGGGACAAGGCGTTGTAAGTATTACAGAAATACTGAAACCCTTACAAGCGCAAATACATGAGCTTACAGTAATAGTGGAGAGCTTGAATGAATCATTGTCAACGGCATTAGGAGAAGTAGCTATTAAGCTACAAAACTCAGAAGTTCCGACAGGGAATTTACAAGTGTTACATATACCAACTGCAGATATTGCACAATTACCTGGCGATGCACTTATCGTCAATGAAGAAGGCTTATTTGTTAAACTAAACTCGGAGGTAAAGAAATGGATTGGAAATGGTTAAAAGAGACACTCAAAGATTGGTCAAATAACGGATTACCTATAAGTACTATGGGAGGTGGCTCTATAACATTGCCCCCAATCAATGTACAGGTAGAGGCAACTAAGTCTATTGCAGACTTTATCTTAGTAAACTACGAAGACACTGGCACATACATGTACTTATCGAAAACAAACGGCAATACTGAAAAGTGTATTATAATTCGTATACATTCCGATTTAAGCCAAACGGGATATGCTTCAGGGGCACTAGAGGACCTAACTACACTGTGGGATAACAGAGCGATTTTAACTTATACAAACAATATTGTATTATGACAAAATACATTCCGACGTTAGACCCCAGTCTGCAACCACTGTATGTAGATGCTCGCTTGACAGGATTTCAACAGGAGACCCCTATTGAAAAGCACTATAACTGGGCAGATAGAACAGTTACATTCATTGGTAATTTAACATACCAATTCAAAGGTGTAACAAAGAAATTTACAAGTCCCTTAGTATCTCCACCGCACGGAGGAGCATTTGGGA
>JFJP01027440.1_pt1 | contig 12404 bp, 13 predicted proteins | sample 431651 | NCBI WGS metagenome assembly JFJP01 (sample SAMN02602958, study PRJNA72255) | Microbial mat metagenome, whole genome shotgun sequencing project. | biome: fresh water; feature: sink hole; material: water; isolation source: purple microbial (photo- and chemosynthetic) mats found in... | reverse complement strand
AAGAAAAAAAAAAGTGTTTTTAATCAAAAATTTTAAAATATTTCTATTTTGTTATTTTAATTAAAAAGAATTTTGAATTTTTTTTTTTTTAAAATATTTTGAAAAAAAACAAAATTTTGAAAGACGTTTGAATTTGCAAGGTTTTTCTTGCAAAAAACTTTTATTTTTTTTTCATTTTTTTTGGCCTTTTAATTTCAAAACTTTTCATTCAGGATAAGTTTGCCTTTAAATAGATGAATGACCATTTGATTTTTCATGTCATATTTAAAAAAAATCTGTTAAAGGGATGATAATATCAAGAATTTTTTATTTTTGAACTATATAGAGAGAGAGAAAAAATTGTCGATTAAGTGAAGTCTTTAAATTTTTTTTCCTATTAAAATTTTTGAATTTTAAATTTAATTCAAATCTTCAGCCCATTTATTCTCTTCCCTAATATGAGCTTCTTCTTCTGGAGTGAAATCATTCTGAATATTAAAGATTTTTCTTATTTCCTCAGGCGATTTTCCTTTCCAAAAAAAATAAAACTTTTCCATAAAATAACAAAAAAATACCTTTAATCATTGTCGCGACTTTTGCACATGAAAGATCAAGCAAGGATTTTATATCCAAAAAGTTTGCTGCCAATATCAACTCAAACAAGTCTTCTAAATTTTCAATTTCAATAAATTTGGCATCCCATGGGTCACTCACATTCTCAGACATATCCACAGATTTGATAGGTTTTTCAATCTCTGGTGGATTATTGTTTTTGTGCTTCTCACAATATTCCATCACTTTTTTTAAAATTGACAATTTCACGTTCGGAATAGGAATTTCTTCCTCATTTCCTGTGTCTAAACATCAAAAAAATATTTTAAAGAGATTTCAAACAAACAAAACAATGTTCACCTTCAATCATGTTTTTAATTAAACCAGATTTAATTGCCACATCTTCATCAACCTAAAAAAAATGTTTAGGGGCTTCAATATAAGAATTTTTAGTGACTTCCAAAATTTCTCCTTCAGAACTTACGAGCTTTAATTTGTTCATTTTATTTTTCTTTATCTTTTTTTTATAAATTTTTGAGTTTAATTTTTTTTTCACTTTAATGTTTTCTTCAATTATAAAAGAATTTTCGAACTATTGAGTTTTTTTTTTCACATTTTAAACTTTAATATTAAGAAATTATTCACTTTTTTTAAATTATAAAGAATTGAGTATAATAACAACATCACTTATATTTGGCCTCAAGTTTGGGTCATGGTTCCAACATTGCTTCATTATATTGATAATCTTAAAAAATTCACAAAAAAAATAAATTAAAAAAATGATTTTTTTGACTTCGCAAGGGCATTCTTCTTCAATTTTTGATAATTCCGGTCTCCTTTGATCTATTGTTACATATTTCATAATGGCATGTGGTCCTTTGAGATCTTTATAAGGAGTTTCTCTTGAGCAAATTTCCCATAAAATAATCTAAAATTTTATTATTTATTTACGATTTTTTTTCTCTCTCAAAATTTACCCCAAAAGAATAGACATCTGCTTTTAAGCTATACGGTTTATTTTCAAAGATTTCAGGTGCCATCCAATGCTTTTACCATATAAAACAAACTAAATTAATAAGTTCAATTTATACAAATGTTCCAGTAATTCCAGTCATTTTCCCAATATCAGTTGTTTGAAAAATTCTAGAGAGACCAAAGTCAGCAATTTTGATATTCGCTTGGTTTAATTCTTCTTGATCAATTAAAAGGCTTTTTCAGAATTAAATAAATACAACATTTAATTTTTTGGAAAAAAAATAAACTTAAGTGATTTGAGATCTCGATGAATCAAAGGAGGGTCATAATTATGCAAATATTCAATTCCTCTGGCAATATCTTTAATAAATTTAACCCTCAACTTCCACTCTAATTTTATTTCGGTTTTTCGATGCAAAAGCTCGAACAAATTTCCACCAAAACAGAATTCTGTTATGATAAAAACCTCGAACTCATTATAGCTGATTCCGAGCAGGGCTAAAAGATTTTGATGAGGTTTCAATTTCATTAAAGTGGAGATTTCTCTTTGAAACTCTTGGAATGAATTGGTATTTGAAAGAACAACCTTAACTTTCTTTATTGCTAAATTTTCATTTTACAAATATTTTTTTAGACAAAAAATAATTTTTAAAATTTTTCACAAACCTACATCCTTTGTATTCCATTTCCCTAAAAAGACTTCAGATGAACTACCTGTTCCAATAATTTTTTCAAAGGTTAAGTTTTTATAATCGATAAACCATTCTTCAATATCTAAAAAAAATTTTCTCTTGTTGAGATCAAATCAAAATAAATAAAAACCTTTTGAAACATTATCTTTTAAAAACTCTTTCATTTGAGATGAAATTGGCTTCATATCTCCAAAAGAAGATAATGGAGTGAGTTCCAATGTTATTAATTCAGATTCGGATATTTTTTTAGTCTCTTTTTTCGTTTTTTCAACACTGTTGAGTACTTCTTTTTTGGGAGCAAATTCGTTTTTGAAATCTTTTTATTTAAAAAAAAATAAAAAATTTGCTTTTATTAGAAAATTGTTTTTTTTTAAAAAAATAATGATTTTGAAAAAAATTAGACCACCGCTAAAAGCATTTTCCACTTCATTATTAAAGAAGTTGGTATAATCAAGAGCATTTTCTTTGTTTAATGGGGCATTAGCTATTTCATTATTAAAGAAATCAACATAACCAACATTTTCATTTGAAGGTTGGGGAATATTGTTATTATTATTATTAAAATTGCCATCATTTTTAAAGATGTTATTCAAATTATTGTCCATCATATTTTCTGAGTTTTGAAAATTATTTGGAAAATTATTAAATGCATCGTTAATTTGATTTTTATTGGAAGAAGCTCCAGGATTGTTATTAATTTTGTCTAGATCTATCATATTTTTTTCTGGAAATAGAAATTGATTGAAATCTTGATGCGAAAACTCTTTATAAATTTGATCATCTTCAATGAAATTCACATTTTGTGGTTTTGATGAGGAGTTGAATGCGAAATACTCTGAATTATTCTGTTTAAAATTATTGAAATCAAAATCGAAATAATCTTGACAATTTGGGTTTTGTTTATTATTTTCTAAAAAAAAAAATTAGATAAATAAACAATTAATAATATGTAAAATATTAAATAAGATAAATAATAAACATATAGAAAATTATTATTAAAATAAAATTAAACCAATTTTTGGATTCGGTGAAGAATTTTCCAATTCATTTTCTTCATTAAGCTTTGTTTTTGGAATTTTTCCAAAGGATGAGAATTTCTTATTCTCTGAAAATTCATATTTCTTGTTATTTTTTTCATTGGCGCTCATCATTGTCTCAGTTGCCATGGGTCTGATCTGCATTTCCTCTTTTTCTATTCTCAAATGAAATATAAATAACTTTTCCAAAATATTTACTTGAAGGATTTTTCTTGTCTTTTACATTGATTTGAACAGATAAACCATAACTCAAAGGGATTGTCAAATCAAGGATTTTATGATTATAATTTAAATCATTTACTAAATCAAAAGGAATGGTAATCGAATCTTGAAATATTTCTTGTTTTTCCAAGAAATTCAAAACATTTAAATTCAAATTTGGGATCAATTTAATTATTTCTGAGAACTCTTTCATTGATTTCACTCTGTTGAAGAACTCATTGATTTTTTTATACATTTCATTGAATTTCAATCTGATCAAAGGAATTGAATCTTTGTTAATAGTTTTGGCTTCAGATGTATAATTCGTTAATTTTTGAAAGGCAAATATCAAATGAGTCAATAAACAAATCAGACAATATTCTTCATCAATCATTGAAAAAATCATTGAGGATTGAATTTTCCACAAAGAATTGTCTTGAAGAAATAATGAGTTCAATTCGCTCAATGATTTCAAATATTTCAGAAGTTTATCAATAAAAGCTGAATGAAAAAATTTCTGATTTTTCGGTTTCTGTTTCAACAAAGGAGCTATAGAGAAATTTCCTTCAAAAACTTCTAGATTTTCTAAATGAAGTTTGATTTTTTCTTGTAAAACCAATGAATATTTATAAATGATATGCGAAAAATATGAGTTTCTGATCTGATCTTTGTTATAAAAGTTCTGTCGTTCGCAAATTTCTTTCCAATGAGTAGAAATTTCCTTCACAATCGATAATACGGTTTTTTCATTAGGTTGATGAAACACATCAGTTGGACCTTTTTTAAGGTAATTATGCAATAAAATCAGGATTTTCATTATAACAACAGTATTTTCGATATTTTTCTGTTTATTTTTTATTAGAAATTTGTAAAATTTTTCAATTTTCGTCTTCTTTTGCCAAGCTTTGATTATCAAAAACCTTACATATTTTTGTTTTGGTCCTTCTTCATTTTGTTCAATCGCTGATAAAAGCCATCCTTCGCTTTTTGTTGTTAATCTTTTGAAATGTTTATTAACAAGAGCGAAAAAATTTGGTTTCACATGTTTAGGAGATTTATTTAAATTTGTCATTATCTGTTTATTATTCGCTATTTTCTCTTTAATTTCGCAACCTTGTAAATAAGTTAAAAGATCTAAAGCTGATGGACGATCATTAGGATTCAAAACAAAGATTTTTTGAAACAAAGAAGTGATTTTCTCAGAATATTGTGGATTTTTTGGAATAATTAGATTATTGTTCAAAACAGCCAGTTTACTCTCAAAAGCAAATTTTTGAAAACAGAGCATGAATAAAACACATCCCAAAGCCCAAATATCGACTTTTTCATTGATTTCATACCCCAAATATAAATCTGATTGTTCAGGACTTCGGTAATTGGGAGTCGTATTATTCTCGATATCTTCCAAAATATTCGCACGGTTTTTTTCATTTACAATTGAGTATTTCTTTGTCGTAATACTTCCAAAATCACATAGTTTTAGATTTCCATCAATTCCGATCAAGATATTTTCGATCTTTATATCTCGATGAATTATCGGAGGAGTTGAACTGTGCAATTTATGTAAAGCAGTTGTTATTTCTGATAAAATCTGTAAAATCATGGATTCTGGCAAGGTTTTATCCTGATAAGCACTGATCAATTGGAAAAGCGAGCCATGCGCACAATTCTCTAAAAGAAAATAAGTGTATTTCTCATCCTCTTTGAAATTATAGCAAAAGACTAGATTTTGATGTTTTTCGGTCATTGTATAAACATATTTCTCATTGTGATAGGAAGCTAAAACTTTTGGATTCGCCATATTGATAACCTTTACAACATAATCAATAGAATCTGTTGAATAAACCTCAGCAAAAGCTCCGAAACCCAATAATTTCTTTAATTTAATTGTTTGATGGGGGGATTTTCCATCAAAACAAATAGTTTGATTAAGAAATCTGTTTTTCATTTTTTTTTCTCTATTGATTTTTTAAAAATTTTGTATTTTTTTAGTTTTTTTGAAGATTTTATTTCATTCTAATTACGATTAGTTCGAAAAAAAATCTTTTAAAATTTCATTCTCCTTTGATGAGTTCAAAAATTTATAATTTACTGCTTCTCTTATTTTTTCATCTTCATCCTGATAAAATAATCAATAAATTTTATTTTATATATGAGAAAATTAGTCAAACATTTTCAGAATTTCGCTCAATTCCAATTTCTTTTTTAAGATCTGTTAGCAATTTTATTGCTTCTTGCAAAGAAGAATCCTTTAAATTTTCAGGAATTTTGTAGGAAGTGGTTTCGACAACTAATTTCTTCAACTAAAAATAATTTTTCTTAAGAATTAGGATGAATTTAATTTGGAAAAACTTTTGAGGAGTCACAAGTTTTTTCCATAAAAAATACATCAAAAAATTTCGTCGGGTTGATTTGTCTCACTTTGCTCTATTTCAAAACATGAATTAATTTGTTAAATTAAAATTTACTTCAAATTTATCAAAAGACTCTTTTATTTTTTCAGGATCAATCATTTTTTCACTTTCTTGTCTGCTTTCGTAATATTTTGATAAAATGGGGTTCATTCTTATATCTTCATTCCTCGATTCATCTTTCACTTTCATGACATCAACACCAGATTTTATCAATTCTCTTTCTTTCAATTTTCTTGCAAATAATTCAGCTTCTAAAATCTCTTCATTTTCATAAGTTGGCGCGAAAGGCATGTATGAAAAGTCCAAATCTTTGAATTGTTTTATTTTCTCATCACTTATTTAAATTAAAAAAAAAAATTTAGTTGAGATTTTTTACTTAATAGCTCTGTCTTTAGGATAATTCCTCACAAAATCCTCATCTTTTATTTCTTCTTTTGGGCTCTTTTTTTTTTTTAAAAAAATGTTTTAGTAAAATTATTTTAATTTTTATATTAAAATCTAAATTTTTTTTTAAAATTTACCTGATTTTTATAATAAAGGTGGCCTGTCTCAATATTTATAGCTTTCCTGCTATAATCCTCAATGTCTTCATTCAAGGTTGTCAAGCTTTTTTTATCAGATGGTCTCACAAATGAATATGAAGGTAAAAGCACTGAATAAAATTTTATAATTATATTAAAAAGAAATTCTAAAATTTATTCTGAAATCTTACTCATATTTCTGGCAGTCTTCAGTGTTTTTGATATAAATCGTTGTTGATTGGCCTTGATCCTATTTTGAAATCTATTCTTGATTCGACCTGCTGTATTTAAAAATTTCGTCAATAACTCAGTATTTCTCCAATGAATATCCTGCCAATTGACATATCTAAACAAGAAAAAAGGAAAAATGGAAATTTTCTTTATCATAAACTCACAAAACCTTAGATTTCTCTTTCTCAGTCTCGATTTCGATTGAGGTATATAATGGAAACTAGTTCTTTTATCTTAAAATAATTCCCAAAATTAAAATTTAAATAAATTTATTTGAAGAAAAAACTCAAAATCTCTCTCAATTTGTCTTCATCAGGGAAAGTCTTCAACGAAAAATATCTGTCCATATGTTCTTTATTTTTGTCTACTTGTTTTCTATGCTTTGGAATACGTCCAATCTTTTCCAATTTTCCTATTTGATCTTCCTCTCCAAAGTCTTTTTCAAATGAAGAAAAGCTTGGATCTAAACCAACATTTTGTTTTAAAGCCAAGCCCACTACTTTTTCCACAGTAAACGATTCACCTGGCTTTACGAGCATCTCTCGAACTATTTTCTTATTTTTAATCAATTGGAAAAATGGATCTTGAAATAATGGTATTCCTTTCTATTTGACAAAAGATAAAATATTTTTGCGAAAATCAGTATTTTTACTCTGCCATCATCATATAAAATTTCTTCTCGTGAGAGTCCTGTAGTTTCTAATTCATCTAATTTTACATCAATTAATTCATGAATCTAAAAAAATTTCAGTTTTATTTCTTTAACTTTTCACAATAATGGTGTCTTTACTTTTTGCTTTTCTTCTTCTGACATCCATTTTATTGGGCCAGATGGAGATCGATAACCCTCCACAAATCTTTGATACTAATAAAGGGTTATTTATAATTATTTTAATTAAATTTTAAACATTTTCTTTATAAATTTCAGTTTCCTCTTTCGGCTCAGCTGTTTTTTTTTCATAACTAAAATTTAGTTGTTTTTTTATTAACAATGTTTTGTTGAAAAAACCTTAAGGAATCCAAATAATCATATTCTTCATCTTTGCGAAACAATGTTGAGGGTTTTTTATAATTTCTCAAAAATGGAAAAGCTTTGTCGAATTCAGGGTTTTGAGCTAATTCCATTTTCAAAAATTTATTATTCGAAATTTTATTTTTTGGATCAGGAAATTCATTCGGATTGCTAGAATCTTTGCTGTCTTTTTGTTCACCAGTTGAAAAACATTTCCCTTCAAAATTCAGAAGCTTACAATTGAAAGAAAGCTTTTGCAAACAAGAAAAAAATTTGCATTGTCTTAACATTGAATAAATTTTTGTTTTAATTTATATCTTTAAAAATAAAGACAATATTAAAAAAATAAACTCAAACTAACAAAATTTATCACCCAAAAACAAGAGGGAAATGGCTTATTCACAACGAGTTTTAATGATTTTTTTTGTAATTCTGATTGTTTTTTCATATTATTTTTTTCGTTTTGTTTTTATGAATTTAATTATTCTAAATCTAAACAAGAATTGTGGTTCTTGATATACCATTCACAAAACTCATCGAATAAAATGAATCCACCTTTATTTTTATCAATCTCATTGAAAACCTGTTTACATTGATCAGGTGAGAATTTCAACCCTAACACATCTTGGCCTTTAATAAACTCATGAAGCTCAATCCTTTTGTCATCTGAAGAATCAATCACATCAAACTTTTTCCATAAATCATTGTAAACTCTGATGTAATGCAAGAAATAGACAAATTCTTTTCTTGTGATGAAACCTTCATATTGCTTGCTTCCTTTCTCATCTGACTTTTTGTAAGCTCTCATTAAAGCGGAGAGATTATTCATTTCTGTAAAGATTTTTTCTCTTTCTATCATGGCTTGAAGATTTTTTAAAGAAAGTAAATTGTTGCCATCTGGGTCATAGGCGTTAAATAGCTTTTTTCTTTGTTCTTGGGTTTCAGGCCATTTATCCAGGGTATGAAGAGAATGCATTTTTTTTAAGTGTGATGTTTGAAAAGAATGAGTTTTTAATTTTATAATTATAAAAATTATGAAATAAAATTATATACTGAATTAAAATTTATTTCGTTTCTAATTTTAAAAAAAAAATTTCATTGTTTTTTTTCATAATTTTGAATTTATTTAAGAATTTAGAGAAAATTTACAATTATTATGAATATTTTTTTTCTATAATAAAATGCATTACTTACGTAATTTATTCTATTTTGGAAAGGTCATCAAAAATGTTGTTACTTTCAAATCTCACTTTTAAATTTGAAAACTTGTATTTTTCCTAAAAAAATTAAAAAAATGAAATTTTTTTTCATTTTTTTCTAAACAAACTGAAGGTCGTGGAGTAAATTCGGTCATCATATTGTTATATTCATTTCTATTTATATTATTTCTAAAATAAATCTTAAAAAATTCAAAAACCTTTTCACATCATTTATTTTGCAAAAATTTTCACATTCATTTGAAAACTTCCAAGTCAGCAAAAAAATTTTTTAAAACAAAATGAAATCATTAATTAAATATCAACATCAAATGAAACTTCTAGATTGCTATCTCTTGGGTCAAATCCCCCTAATGGATTACTATTGTTTTGATTCATTTTTTTAAGATGATTTTCTTGAAATTGTCGAAATTCTAAATCTATAAATTAACAGAAATTAGCAAGTTTAGTGGAAGTGTTCAACTTTGATCAATTTTTTGCTTTATAAAATTGTCTTCTTCTGATTTTTTTATAATGTTGTTGCAAACCTTTGTTAAAAAACCAATATATCCTCTTTTTAGTTTTCTTTGATGCTTGCTTATCAAACCAAAGTTTAAATTTAGAGAAAAATTAACAAAAACTTTGGCATAACGTAATCTTCCACCACCATAAATTTTAAGATAAAAGTTAAAATATCAAATTTTTCAAAGAGCTGTGAAAAAAATTTACGAATATTCTTTAGTTTTTAAAAAAAAAACATATTTTTTGAAACAATACACATTTTTTATAGTCAATGTTTTTGCTTTCTGTAATAGAAAAAATCAAATCATATATTTCTTGATGTAACATGTTGTTCCATTCATATTTAATCATTAAATTCTATTTCAATTTTTATTTATTTTTAATGATTCGTTCTATGAAAATTGTTTAACAAACCATTAAAATTTCAATAATATTCTCTTCAGATAAGAGTGCGCCAATTTTGGGATTTTCTTCTATTGAATAGCTCAATTTTAAAATTGAAATCAATTTTAGTTTTCCCATTCCAAAGGGAGCGAATTTCGTTCCAAAAGTAGAACATAAGTTATCACTAGGATTTTGAGATGATTCTTCTTTAATAATGGCTATAATTTGGGGTATAAATTTGAAGAGAAGATCAGGTATATTCGTTTCGTTTATATTTTCTTTTACAAATTGTTTTTTAAAAATGTGAAATTTTTTATATAAATTGAAAAAAATAACCTAGTTTTTGTTCTTCCTCATTTAAAATTTCCATACAACAATTCATTTCTATGCTCTAATAATAATAGATTTTTTTTTTAATTAAAACAAAAATTAATCAATACTTTTGCACAATTTACGAAATTCATTGGTATGTCCCCTTCTTCTTTGTTCAAAAAATGTTTCATCAATGTTTCAGGTATTGCATAAGCTTTTGCAATTATTTGTGAATTCTTCAAAAATAAAATCGTAAATCACTTTAAAAAAAAGAGAGTTTTACCCCTATATTTATTTTTTCCATAAAGGTGTTTAAATGAGACTTAGTAAACTCTTCTATAATTTGTTTAGATCCATTCACTCTTCTGGATTTTGAAATTAATTCACATAATACAAATGAAATGTTATGAATTTCCTAAAAAAATATTAAATCATTAACATCTTTTAAAAAACTTCTAAAATTTCTGATTTGATAAAGATTTCTGCCATAACTTTGATTAAATTTAATCGCAATCCCTATTTTCAGTTAAAAATATGAATATTTTTGAAATTTTAACCAGATATAATGGGCTCGGTTTATTATAATCGTCTAATAAATTCGGATTATCCAGTCTCAAAATTCTAGAAATAAAGTCACTCATTGTGATATGGCCAAGATATTTCAACACATTTTCTAAAATATTGGAGTTTTTTTGAAGATAAATCATCATCTTGAAAAAATAAGAATATATGAAACTTTCAAACAAAAAATAAATATAGAACATAATCGAATTTTTTGTTGAGAAGTGCATTAATAATTTTTGAGAAATATCCCAAAGTTGTCGGATTTATCAAATCATCCTTTTTGTCCAAATAAGAAAAGAGAAAATCCAGCAACTCTAAATTCTCAGCTCTGAATTCTGTTATTTTATTCACCATAATCGTTTTTGCATTCATCATATCCATCTCTGACGTTTCTTCCATATTGATACCCGCAATCACTCTTTCTCCAATCACCTTCTTTTCCATCATATTCTCATTATTATCAATGATCATTTCATTGAGCTTCTTATCACTATCATCCATCATCTCATTAAGTTTTTTTTCCTCATCATTATCATTAAAATTATCGGAAAAGTCATTGCACTTCGCACTTTTTATTGGGGAAAATTCTTTTAATTCTGGATCTGGCTTTTCATCAGGATTGTACTCTTTATTTATTTCACTATTCTCACATAAAAAAAGCTCATCATTGCCACCTTTTTTTTTTTCATCTTGTTCTTCTGTTTTAGGTATTTCCTTAAAAAAGAGATCAATTAACCCTTCGAGCTCATACGAGAAAATTTCACTTGAAAAAAACGAATATCTATTTTTATGTTAATATTTTCAGGAACAAACTCATAATTTTTTTTATTTAGTCATTACTTCACGAGTTTATCTGGTTGTAGTTCGCCGATTGGAAAATCATTCAGACAATATCTCATCATTCTCTTTAATAAATGAGGCTGAGTTGAGAAACTAAAATGAAGAATTAAAACTTGAAACAAAAATGTTTTGCTAAATTTTTTTTACAATATCCCGAACGCCTCACTTTTTATCCGAATGTTTGCCAAAATATCCTCTTCCTCAAAGATCTCTTCAATTGTCACACCTTGTTTTTTCAGGGTTTTATAGAGCAACTGATCATCTTCAGTGCCATAAGGCCAATCATTATTGCTATTCATAAATGTTTTTTAATTTGACCTAAAAGTATAATTCTTTATTTATTTAAAAAATAAAATGTTTTTTTATTTTTTTAGACAAACTGTTAAATATAAAGGGGTTTAAAAAATACATAATTTATTTTTTATAATAAAAAAAGATCCTATTTTTTACAACAAATTATTTTTCCCCTAATAGTATATTTCCTTTTTAGAGTTTTACTAAAACAATAAAAAAGAAAAAAATTAAATTTTAAACATGAAAATAGGATTTTAAATTTTCGCAAGATAAAATGCTTTCATTTTTTGTTTTAATTTGACTATATGTAAAGAAAAATATTTTTTTCTAACGAAAGAAAAAATAATAATTGCTTATTTTCCAAATTTCTGGAAAATTCTTTTTATTTTAAAGTGTAAAAAAAAATTATTTTATCAAACAAAAAAGATATCAATAAGAATTCATTTATTTCATGGAAAAAGCTGAAGGTACTGGTTCTTTATGGAATGTTAATTCATGGCATTGGTAAATTTCAATTTTTCTTAAAATTCTTTACAAAACCAAAATCATTTTGTTCAGGGAAAATAAAAATTACACAGAAGTCGCCAAAAGTGTAATAATATCAAAATTGTTGAGCTTAGAATTTACAACTCCTCAAAAAATTACTATTAAAATGCAAAAAATCCTGAATCTTAAAGG
>JFJP01007099.1_pt1 | contig 12404 bp, 8 predicted proteins | sample 431651 | NCBI WGS metagenome assembly JFJP01 (sample SAMN02602958, study PRJNA72255) | Microbial mat metagenome, whole genome shotgun sequencing project. | biome: fresh water; feature: sink hole; material: water; isolation source: purple microbial (photo- and chemosynthetic) mats found in... | reverse complement strand
TGTCGCTGGTATCGCCCTTGGCTGCATCAAACACCTTGAGCCCTGCTTCAACGGCCCAGGCCAGGGCGCTTTGGCGCACGGCATCGGTCACCTCCTGCGCGAGTGCTTTGGCACGGCTTGCTGGCACGATGGCCATGAATTTGTTGGGCAAGGTGGCCGCAAACAGCGGGTTGGCATCGCTGACCGCGTTCAGCCACTCGGCATCGATACTTTGAAAGCGCTGTTTCCAGGCCGCGCGGCGGTGTTCCGGCACCGTTTCCAGCAACCAGCGGTCCACCGCAGCCACACCGCGCAAGTGGGGAAACAGCACGGCATCTGGCCCCAGGGCCTTGCATACAACTTTCAGGCCCTGCCACACCAGCGAAGACAACAGGTGCGATCCCGCCCACAGGTCGGATGTTGACCGGGCCTGGGCAATGAAGCCCTGCACCGGACCAAAACTCATGGTGAGCAAGGCGGGCTGGTCATCGGCCATGGCCCCGGCGAGTGCCGAGACGATGTCCAGATGCGACCAAATGGTGTGATCGGGCACACGGGTGTCGGCCGGCAGCAGCCGCCAGAGTTCGCCCAGTTCAGGAGACACCAGTTGCGGCTCAGGCCCAAAGCGCCAAAAGGCAAGTTGCGTCCAGCGATGATCGGGGGTGCCGGTCTCGTCCGCTTCAATCAACGCCTTGAAGTGGTCAAGGCTGACGTTGCGAATATGCGGGCCAGCGATGTCTGTCAGCTTGCCCAGCGCAATTTCTTCGCCCGAGAGAGGGTGAATCAGCACAGGCTTATCCACAAAGCGCACGTTGGCCCAAGCCGGGCGTGGCTGGCCGTCTTCACAAGGCCAGTTGGGGCGGTCGGCGGCGGCAGCGTAGTGGTCAGCCAGATTGCCAAAGTCGGCCTTTTTTATGCCCAGTGCATGGCGAAGTTCTGCCACCGAGCCATCTTCGTGGCCAATGCGCTGGCCTTTGTTGTCCACATCGCGCATCAACACCAGCGCTTTTTCAGCAGGGTCGTGCAGCCAGGCGGCGAGTTTCTTTTTCCAGAGGTTCATGGTCAGGCGAGCCTTGTGGCGAGTTGGTCAAGCATGGCGTGAACGTCTGGCCAGACTTGAAGTTGAAGCGCGTCAATGTTGTTGCGAACTTGAGGTGGTAGCCCGGCAGCCATCGCTGCGGGCAACCGACAGGGCAGATGCACGATGACCCCGACAAGCTGATTGCCCTCGCGCAGCACTTTGAATCGAACTTGGTTGGCCAGGCGGCCTTGCCCGCCCCATTCCGGGCTGGCGACGGAATGGTGGGTCACGGGATAGGCCAGGAAATGCCGCTTTGCGAAAGTGCCCGCAGGAACACCGTCCAGCGACAGGGCTGGCTGGGTACGAAAGGCAATCTTGATTTTTGCCAACTCGCGCATGACTTGTCGTGCCTCGCCCGTGATGCGGGTGCGCCAGATAAGCGGACCGGCCTGATCCTGGCCTATGGCGTGCGGCCAGTCTTGTTGCAGGCAATTGCTTAACGGTCGCATCACTGCAAGGCTTTCGACACCTGACCTCGAAAGAACAGGCGATGCCGTCGCGCCATTACCAATGGCTTGCAAATGTAAAGCACCCCAACCATTACGTGAGCGGGAACCCAAAGTGCCAAACCAGGTGGCAAGCTGCATGGCTGTGGATATGTCAGCGTGGTGCTCTGATGGGAACATCAGGCGCAAGCAAGCGCCAGCTTTGGAGTCAATGGCGGTACGCTGACGATCACTATCGCGAATAGCGTTTAAGGCAGTTTGACCCGCCTTAAACCCAAGTGGACCATAGCCAAGATAGAGTTCCGCACCGACCTGATGTCCGTGCTCGCCCACCTCTGGATGAAATTCCGATGGACCACCGGCAGGCCATTGTTTCATCCCGCCATCTTCCCAACCGATACCACCGTTGAGGTCTTTTGTGAGTCGCAGCCGTACAAGCGAACGGTGAGATTTTTCTGCTCCGTCATCGGATGCCGCGCCAAAAAGTGAATTCTCGGAAGCCCGAAGCGCATCGACGTTGAAGGAGTGATCAAGTTGTGGGGCCTTCACCACCCGCCACCACTGCCGCAGCAGCGCCTTGAACGGCGGCGTGCGCCACTGGGCTTGTTGTTCGGCGTTGCCCAAAAAGGTAGGGGTGTTAAAACTGACCTGGTAGGCCAACTCGTGCATGGTCATCAAATTTCCTCCGTGAATGCCACATCTGCTGCGAATCGTACAGCATCGTGAATTAGGGTTAACCCGTAGCGTCGGGGCCTTGCGCCGCCATCGTGAATGCGGTAAGCCTCAAACGCCGGGCCCAACGCGGCTTTCAGTCGGCGCTCCAGTTTGGACTTGCGGGCAGAGAAATATTCACCATCCATACCGTCGCGCAAGGCGCGCTCGGTGGCTTCGATGTCGGCCAGGCTGCCGGTTACCAGACGGTATTCGCGCAAGTAGCGCTTGGCCCAAGCCGGGTCGGGCACGCCTTTGGTGGGGGCATTTAAAGGCTCCAGCCCCTGCATGGCTTGGCGCGCAAACACCGCCAGCAGCGCCAGTTCAGCCGGCGGCAGGGTAATTTCAAGGCCGCCCGCCAGAATGCGCTGGCGCGCCAGGTCGATGGTCAACTGGGCCGGTGCCAGTGCCACGCGAGCCGCAGCTACCGTGTCGTTGAAACTGGCTTGCCCCGCCAGCAGCGCCGTGGGCAAGCCGTGGCGCAGGCTGACAAACGGAATTTCAGCCAGCGTGACTTGCGCCAGCGCCGTGTCTGCCAGTTGGCCACCCTTGGTTTGCAGCACCCGGCTGTACGGCGTGGGGTAGAAAAAGTCGTAGCTTGACTCAAACGGGTCGCTCACCAGCACATGGCTCAGCCGGTCTTGCGGTCGGCCAAACAGCGACAAGGCGTAGCCCAGGTAAAAGCCCATGGTCTTGCGCCCGCCGGCAATCGAGGCGTGCAGCGCGCAGCCTGAATCGGCGGTGAAGGCGCGCACCTGCGCGGTGATGAAGTGGATGTCGCTCATCGGCTGGCCACGGGCATCGCGCATGACGTGGATGTGGCTGCGGTTGAAGCTGATGCCGGGCAGGTGGTAGTCGGCGCACAGCCTGTGAAACCAGCCCAGGTCGTCGCTGAGCAACGAGAGTTCGGCGCGTTGCGCGCCCTCGGCACTGGTGATCAGATGCACCTCGGTGGGTACAAATGGTGCAAATTCGTCGGCGGCCAGTGCGTAAATGGTTTCGGTGACGATCTGCGGGCTCAGGCCGCTCACAGCCAGCAGCACGCGGCGGGTAAAGTCAGCAGGTTGAACGGGCAGGGCAGGGTGGGTGACAGCAGTGGGTTTCATGCACGGCAGTTTAGGGCGGCAGCGGCTGCGCTGTCTGTTACGGCAAGCTTGCCATCGAAGCGGTGTTGCGGCGTTGCGACTGTGGCAAATGTATAAGTGTTTTAGGCCTCTAGCCCAATGCTAGATTGCGCTAGCAGCTATTTTATATATAGCTGATCAGGGCTGCTGAATGCTGGCCACCGCATTGCGGCCTCGGTCTTTTGCCAGATAGACACCTTCGTCTGCAGCCTTCAGCAAGGCTTCGGCACCCCATTGCAGCGTGGTGCAGGCGGCCACGCCAATACTGATGCTGCCATGCCACTGGCCGGTGCCTGCGTGTACGCGCAGCGCGGCGACTTCTGTGCGCACCTTTTCCGCCAGACACAGCGCACCTGCGAGCGGCGTGTTGCTACAGATGATCAGAAACTCGTCGCCACCGAGGCGACACGCCACGTCGTCGTTGCGCACCGCGTCACGCAGGCAGCGCGCCAGCTGGCGCAGCACCTCGTCGCCGGCATCGTGACCAAAAGAATCGTTGATGGTCTTGAAGCCGTCGGCATCAATCATCATGCAGGCCAGCGTGGACTGCTGGCAAGCAGCGTTGTGCCATTCGCGCTCCAGCACGCGCATGGCGGCGCGGCGGTTGGGCAGGCCAGTCAGCACGTCGGTCATGGCCATGGTTTCCAGACGTTCGTTGCTGTCGCGCAACTCCTGGGTGCGCTGTGCCACCCGGGCTTCCAGCGTCTGGTTGAGTTCATGCAGTTCGCGGCTGCGTTGCGACAACTGGGTAACCAGCCGGTTCATGGCCTGCAGCAGGGTGGCGGTGGCCGGGTCGCGGGTTGTTTGGTAGGCGGCGAAGGCCTCGTCGGCCGAGGTGCCGGCTTGCGCAGCCTTGATCAGCCAGGTCATCAGCTGGTCGGAGCCCAAAATATGGTAGGCCAGCCAGTTGGTCAAAAAGCTCAGCAGCGCGCGCGACTCCTCGGGGCGGGCGTTGGACAGGCTGCGGTGCATGGTCAGCACATCCTGCAAAAACTGTGCGTGTTCCCTTTTGTGGTTGGTCACAAAGCGCTCGTCCATGCCTGAGCGCTGCATCAGCGCCTCTTCGTCATCAAAATGGTAGGTGGTGTAGCGTTCCAGCTCTTGCAGCAGCCGCTCGACCTCGTCCGGGCTCGCGCCCTGCGGCAACAGCAGGTGGGTACCAAATTGGTTGATGATGTCCACCAGATAGTGGTGCTGCCCATCAACCGTGGGTAAGCCGGTCAAAAAGCAGGTATCCCAGCGAAACGCGTCCATGTCAGTGCTTTGTGGTTTGGTTTTATCAGGCTGCGCAGAAGTGGTTGAACCAGGTGGGGTGCTACGGCGCAGTCGTCGCTGTCAGCCATTTGCCCAGCGTCGCGCGCAGCGCTTCCAGCGCAATCGGCTTGGTTAAAAAGTCATCCATGCCGGCGGCAAAACAGTGCTGCCGGTCTTCGTCAAACGCATCAGCGGTCACGGCGATGATCGGTATGCGGGGCAGGTTGTGGTCTTGCTCCCACTGGCGGATGCGTTGGGTGGCACCGTAGCCGTCCAGCACGGGCATCTGGATGTCCATCAGAATGGCATCCGCACCATCGCCCTGGGTGAAGGCATCAACACCTTGTTGGCCATCGCCCGCCAGTTCAATTTCCATCCCAAGCTGGGTCAGCAGGGCCTCAATCACCATGCCATTGACCGGGTTATCCTCAACCACCAACACACGCCGCCCCGCCAAGGGCAGTGCCATCACCGGCGCGATGGCCGTTGCTGACGGCAGTGCAATGCTTGTCTCCTCGGCGACCTCAAACGGCATCGGGTGGCTGGTATCGTCCTCTGCTGCGGCAGCGTCGGCCAGCGTCACCTTGATGCAAAACCAGAAGTTGGAGCCGGCACCCAGTGTGCTGCTGACACCCGCATCGCCGCCCATCACCCGGGCCAGGCTGCGCACAATCGACAAGCCCAGCCCAGAGCCGCCAAATTTGCGTGTGGTCGAGTTGTCGGCTTGCGAAAAAGGCTGAAACAAAAGGGACAGATTTTCCTTTGCAATGCCCAAGCCGGTGTCACTTACCGTGAACTGCAATACGGCCTGGTTGCCGTCGCGGTCGAGTTCGGTGCATTCGATGCGTACCGACCCCAGTGCCGTGAACTTGATGCCGTTGCCCACCAGGTTCGATAGCATCTGGCGCACCCGGTGTGGATCAAGCAAGTAGCGTTGCCCGGCTGGCCCCAGCCAGCGCAGGTCAAGCTGTAGATTTTTGGCCTGCGCGGCGTTGGCAAACAGGTTTTGTACGTCGCGCATCAGCCGCTCAGGCCGGATCACGCGCGGTTCGAGGGTAATTTTGTCCGCTTCGATCTTCGAGATGTCCAAAATATCGTTGAGCAAGGTCAGCAGGGTTTGGCCAGACGACAAAATGGTTTTGGCGTAACGCTGCCGCTCAGTTTGATCAATATGCGGGTGCAGCAGCATTTGCGCCATGCCCAGAATGCCGTTCATGGGGGTGCGGATTTCATGCGACATGGTGGCTAGAAAACGGCTCTTTGCCATGTTGGCGGTTTCGGCGGCGGTCTTGGCCAGGCGCAGCTCTTCGGCAGCGGCGCGCTGGGTTTGCAAGGCGATCAGGTGGTCGTTGTAACCGTGCACCAGTTGTGCGATTTCATCATGTGCCGCGCCCGCCGGCAATGGCGTGTGCTGGCCTTGCGGGTCGGTTGCAATCTGGCGAAACCCGTCAGACAAGGCGCGAATGGGTTTGACCACGGTGCGGCCAAAATAGCCGGCCAGCACCACAATGCACAGCAGCGCCAGCGCTACCAGGCCAAAGGTCAGCAGCGCCAGCCGGTTGACCTTTTGCGTCAATGGCGCGCGTGGCGAGATCACGGCAAGCAGGCTGTTGCGCTCTGCCACCGGTGCCACCCGCAACAGTACTTCGGCACCATCGAGCACCAGTTGCGACACCGGGTTGGGTGCGTGCATCAGTTGCAGCAAGGTAGGTGCCAGTGACTGGCCCACGCGCTGGGCATCGGAGTGCAAGGCGATGTTGTCATGGTCGTCAAGTTCCATCAGTTGCGCCCCGCCCGGCAAAGGTGCACCCGCCAGAAAGCTGTGCATGATGCTGTTGTCCAGACTGATCACCAGCACGCCCACTGCGTCGGACTGGCCAGTGGCCGGCGAATAATGCTGAATGGCCCGCACCACGGTGAGCACCCGGGTGTGTTTGGACCGGGTGTTGAGGTTGTCACTGATGCCGCGCCACAGCACGGGTGTTTTGGCCTGATTGGCCTCGTCAATCAACTGCTTGACCAGCTGAGGCGGCACCACACTGACATCAAGTGTTTCGCCAACCTGGTAGCGCACGCCGTTGGAAGCAAACAAATTGATGGAAACCAGCCCTTTCACGCGCACATAGTTGTTCAGTGCGTAGCCCATTTGGGCCTGCGTTTCCAGTGCTTCAAAACTGTCTGCGGTGTGGGCGCTGACGTTGTGCAAGGCGGTGCCGATGTTGACGTTGCCGGCAATATTGGCGGCCAGGTCTTCAATCTGGTCCTGGTAGAGCTTCAAGTACGAGGAAAAGCTGGCCAGCAGACGGGTGTTTTCGGTCTCAGCCTGCTCAATGATGATGCGCTTGGAGACCTCAAATGCGGTAGCGCCCAGCAAAATCATCGGCAACACCGCAGCCAGCAGCAAATAGGCCAGCAGCTTGGCGGTGATGTTCAAGCGCAGCTTCACAAATAAACCCGTTGTTGTGCGTGGTGACGGCAGTGTCATTTTCAAGTGTCACGGCCGCAGGGGGCCGTCACGGGGCGGATGCCGCCGTCACCAGACGGGTGTCGATGGTGGTGACATCGGGCACTGACTCGGCGCGGCTGAGTCGCAGCGCCAGCACCACGCCCTGGTAGCCTTGTTCGGCGGCCTGCTGGTCGATGGTGGCGGCCAGCCGCCCGGCCTTGATCTCGGTGATGGCTTCACTCAGTGCGTCGTAACCGGCCACCTTGACACCGGTTTTCTTGCTGTCAGCCAGGTATTTCAGGGCACCAACGGCCATCACGTCGTTGGCGGCAAACAGCAGCTTGATGTTGGGATGTTTGGTAAATATCTGTTTGGTGACGGTATAGGCCTCGTCAATTTTCCAATTTGCCGTCTCGGAGGCCACCACCTTGATGGCGGTGTTTTCCTGTAGGCCACGCAACGCCCCCTGGGTGCGCTGGCGGGCGTTGTCGGCGCTGCGAATGCCCTCCAGAATGGCAGCCTGGGTTGGCTGGGTGATGCCTTCGGCCAAAAACTTGCCAGCCTTGTAGGCACCGGCCTCGTTGTCAACGCTGACAAACGGCACACTGGGCATGCCGGCTTGCTTGAGGGCAGCGGGGTCGAGCCGGTTATCAATGTTGACGATTTTGATGCCGGCATCAGCCGCTTTTTTCAGCGTGGGTATCAGCCGCTGGGAGTCGCCCGGGGCAATCACGATGGCGTTGACCTTGGCGGCTACCAGGTCATCGACGAGCTGAATTTGCTGCTCGATCGAGGTTTCTTGTGCCGCTGTTTTGACCGTCAGGTTGATGCCCAGCTCTTTTTCGGCGCGACGCGCACCTTTTTCCATCTCGACAAAAAACGGATTGGTCAGGGTTTTCATGACCAGGCCAATTTCGACCTTGGCCGCTGGCGCAGAGGCCACCGGGGCCGGTGCAGCGGTGGTGCTGATGTTGGGGCCGCTGGACTGGCCGCAGCCGACAAGAGCCAAAACACAAGCTGTCACAGGCAATAATCGGGCAAGAAGAAAGTGGTGCATCGCGATTCCTCTACGTTTGGTTCACTATAGTCTAAGCCATGACCTCATCCCCCACTCCCTCGCCACCCGCTGCGCCCGTGCCGGTCAAACAGGCGAACAACCCGTTGCACGGCATCACGCTGGAGGCAATGGTGACCGCTTTGTCGGTGTATTACGGCTGGGATGGTCTGGCCACACGTATTCCGGTGCGCTGTTTTAGCCACGAACCCAGCGTTACATCGAGCCTGAAGTTTTTGCGAAAAACCCCGTGGGCGCGCGACAAGCTGGAAGGGCTTTATTTGTTCATGCTGCGCGAGCAGCGCCGCGCCCGCTGATCACCGGTTGTTCTGTAAAAGCGGCTTCTTGCCGCTTTGAATGCGCCTGGAAGCCGCATCTACAGCGCTGTTTCTTACTTTTGGGGTGGCTGCGCTGCCATGCGGGTTAGAGTGAGATGTTCAATCTGGCCTACCAGGCAGGGCAGGGCAGGGTTTCGGGCCTAAACTGAAAAGTGCCATGAAACACCCCGCCCCACCCCCAAAAGATCCGTTGCACAACGCGCTGGCGCTACAGCGGCAAGCGTATTTGGCCAATCCGGTGCCCACGCTGCAGCAGCGCAAGGCTGATTTGCGCACCTTGCAGCGTTTTATCCGTGAACACCAAGAGGCGCTGTGCGATGCCATCAGCGCCGACTACGGCCACCGCTCGCGCCACGAGACGCTGCTGGCCGAGGTGTATCCTGCCGTCAGCGGCATCGACCACATTCTGGGCCACTTGCGCCGCTGGACGCGCCCGCAGCGCCGTGGGGTGGACTGGCGCAGTTTTTTTGGTGCCAGCAACCGGGTGATTGCGCAGCCTCTGGGCGTAGTCGGTGTCATCGTGCCGTGGAACTTTCCGCTCAACCTGAGCCTGGTGCCGCTGTCTTACATATTTGCAGCCGGCAACCGCGCCATGGTGAAGATGAGCGAGAACTCGCGCCATCTGGCAGCGTATTTGATTGCGCACATGCCAGCCTACTTTCCACCCGAAAAGCTGCAGTTTTTTGATGAAACCGGTGGCGTTGGCATTGCGTTTTCACAGCTCAAGTTTGACCACCTGCTGTTCACCGGCTCGGGGCAAACTGGCAAGTCGGTGATGGCGGCTGCCGCACTGAACCTGTGCCCGGTGACGCTGGAGCTGGGAGGCAAGGCGCCGGCCATTGTGTGCGACGACTTCCCGCTCAAGACGGCGGTAGAGCGCATTTTGTTCGTCAAGCTGCTCAACGCCGGGCAGATTTGCACTACGGTTGACCATGCCTGGCTGCCAGTGGCCAAGGTGGATGATTTTGTCAACATGGCGCGCGACTTGACCGCGCAGCGCTACCCGCAACTGGGGTCAGCCGACTACACCTCGATCATCGACCGGCGGGCCTTTGAGCGTTTGCTGGGCGCCCTGGAAGATGCCAGAAACCGTGGTGCGCGGGTCATTTGTCTGCTCGATGGTCCGGCGTTTGACCGCCAAACGCGAAAAATTGCGCCACACATCGTGCTGGATGCACCGGCTGATTGCCTGCTGCTGACGCGTGAGATTTTTGGCCCGATCCTGCCGCTGCGCACCTATCGATGCGGTGATTGCCAGCATCAACGCCGGGCCGCGCCCGCTGGCGGTGTACCCGTTCAGTTACGACAGCACCCAGGTGCAGCACCTCATCGACCATGTGATGAGTGGCGGTGTGTCGGTCAACGACGCGCTGTTTCATGTCGGCCAGCACGACCTGCCGTTTGGCGGCGTGGGCGACTCAGGCATGGGGCATTACCACGGGCACGAAGGTTTTGAGACGTTCTCAAAAATGCGTCCGGTGTTCTACCAGACGCGCCTGAGCAGCATGAAGTTTCTGTGGCCACCGTATGGCAGGTTTGCCGAGAGAATTTTAAGCTTTTTAATCCGTTAGCCCTTATACGCTGTGCGCTGACAGCTATTTTTACTGTAGCGTATTTTGGCTGCTTGCAACGGTGAGGCGGCGCGCCAGCAAGGCGACCAGGTTGCCCAGGTCAATGGGCTTAGCCAGAAAGTCGTCCATGCCCGCCTCTTTGCAGCGCTGCTTGTCGTCTTCAAACGCGCCAGCGGTCAGCGCCACGATATTGCAGCGTTTGGCATCGTGCGCGGCTTCCCAGGCTCGGATGCAACGGGTGGCTTGCTGGCCATCCATCACTGGCATCTGGATGTCCATCAGGATCAGGTCATAGCCTTGGCCGCTGGTGGCAGCGTCCACGGCAGCTTGCCCGTCTTCCACAAAGTCAGCCTCCAGACCCTGGCTTTCCAGCAGCGCCTTGGCCACCATGCGGTTCACCGGGTTGTCTTCAGCCACCAAAATGCGACCACTCAAGGCCGCTGCGCCGTCACTGCTCGGTTGGCTCGCTGGCTGCACACCCGTTGCGATTTTGGCCAAATTGGCCTGTGGTTCGGTGGCTGCCCGGAACCAGAAGCGCGAACCAATGCCAACATTGCTCTCCAGCCCTACTTGTCCCTTCATCAGCTCGGCCAGCCGTGCCACGATCGACAGTCCCAGCCCGGTGCCGCCAAACTGGCGTGTGGTGGAACTGTCGGCCTGGGTAAAGGGTTTAAACAACAGCGCGTGCTTTTCTGGCGGGATGCCAATGCCGCTGTCGCTGACAGAAAACTCAAGTTGCGCCGTCTTGCCGTCGGTGCTGACTTCGCCCACCTCCAGTACCACGGTGCCTTGTGGGGTGAATTTGATGGCATTGCCCAGGTAGTTGGACACCATCTGGCGCAGCCGCAATGGGTCGCCCAGGTAGTGGCTGCTGCGCAAGTGGCAATAGCGGGTTTCCAGCGTCAGCCCCTTGCTTTGAGCCAGCTCCTCAAACGCCAGCGTGGTGTCGGCCATCAGCTGTTTGAGGTCAAACACGCTGTGTTCGAGTTCCAGCCGACCGGCCTCCACCTTGGAAAGGTCCAGAATGTCGTTGAGCAGGCGCAGCAGGCTTTGCCCTGAATCCAAAATGGTGCGGGCATAGTCGTGCCGGGTTGCCTCGTCCACCTGCGGCAGTTGCAGCATTTGCGCCATGCCCAGAATGCCATTGAGCGGGGTGCGCAGCTCGTGGCTCATGGTGGCCAGAAAATCGCTTTTGGCGCGCGTAGCTTCCTGTGCGGCGCTGAGGGCTTGTTCCAGATCAACCTGATGCTGCTTACGATCAGTGATGTTGGCGTAGGCGCCTACCACCCGCGCTGGGCGATCCTGCGCATCGCGTTCGGCAATGCGACCCCGGTCCACCACCCAAATGATGCTGCCGTCTTTTTTCACCATACGGTGCTCTGACTGGTAGCTGGCATCGGCATCGGACATCAGTGCCTGAATGCGATCCCACACCAACTGACGGTCGGCGGGGTGAACATGGGCTGAGAACGCCTCGACGTTGTCGGCAATTTCACCCTCAGAAAATCCTAGCAGCTTGTACCACTGGTCGTTGTGGGTGACATGCCCGGTACTGACCTGCCAGTCCCAGATGCCCTCCTGGGTGGCGGCCATCACGTCGCGCAGGCGCTGCTCGCTTTGTGCCACCTGCGCCTGGGCGCGCACCACGTCGGTGATGTCGTGGGCAATCACCAGAATCTGGTTGTGGCCTTCGGCATCCTTGAACGGCCGCTTGATCGACTTGAAGTTGCGCACTTCGCCCGTGAGCGTATCGTGGCTGTCTTCAAACACCACCTCGGTCTGACCGCGCGCCATGATGTCCAGCACGTTTTGGCGAAATGCGTCAGCGATTGGGGCGGGAACACCAAAGTCGCCATCGTGCTTGCCAACCATGGCCTCCGGGGTGGTGTTGTAGAGCCGGGCCACCGTCTGGTTGCACAGCAAAAAGTCGCCATTGGCATCTTTCAGGACGATGACATCGGGTATTTCGTCAAAAACGGCCTGAAACAATGCCAGTTTTTTTTCGGTGCTGAGTGGCACCGGTGTAGCAGTGGGGCTGGTGGGGGTATCAGACATGAAAGCACTCCGCAGGATGCTGATTGAATTGGAAATGATGGCCAACGAATTATTGAAAACGTGCGCAATTATGGGCCCGCATACGCCACCCGGCGTATTTCGCAAACCCGCTGGCTTGCCTAAAGTCTTCCCATCGCCAAAGAAAACTGCACTGATACACAGTTTTAGCGTGGCGAAACCGGTTTTTCTCATTAACTACCGCAAAGGCATCCCCATGCAAACCATGAACTCTCGTCGTTTCACGCTCAAGGCGCTCACCGTCGCCGCAGCGCTTTCAACCCTGTCTTCGCTGCCAGCTTTTGCCGCTGACACCATCAAGGTTGGCATTCTGCACAGCCTGTCTGG
>JFJP01002526.1_pt1 | contig 12405 bp, 12 predicted proteins | sample 431651 | NCBI WGS metagenome assembly JFJP01 (sample SAMN02602958, study PRJNA72255) | Microbial mat metagenome, whole genome shotgun sequencing project. | biome: fresh water; feature: sink hole; material: water; isolation source: purple microbial (photo- and chemosynthetic) mats found in... | reverse complement strand
AGTAAATGTGGGAGCGGTGATTTATCTTTCACCGCAAGGCAAGCCGCTCAGCCACGCGAAGGTGGCTGAGCTGGCGGCGGGCAGCGGGGCGATTCTGCTCTGTGGCCGCTACGAAGGTATCGACGAGCGTCTGGTTGCTCGGTGCGTGGATGAGGAAATATCTCTCGGAGATTTTGTACTTTCCGGGGGCGAAGTAGCTGCGCTGGCGTTGATCGATGCCTGTGTGCGGCAATTGCCGGGGGCATTGAACGATGCCGGCTCGGCGGTAGAGGATTCGTTTGTGGATGGGCTGCTGGATTGTCCGCATTACACGTGGCGACTCAAGCAGTCGCTGCTGCGGACCCGGGAGCGCCGCCCGGAGCTGTTTGCCAAATGGCTGGCGCAACGTGTAGAAAGTGCTCGCGGTTTGAGCAAGGAAGAAGCGCAACTCCTGCGTGAAATCGAAACCGGTTGAAGCACTGGAGCTCTGCGGTCGTGATAGTGAAACTTGAAAAGGAAAAAACGACATGAACTTGATTGAGCAGTTGGAAAAAGAAGAAATCGAGCGTCTGGGGAAAACCATTCCCGATTTCGCTCCCGGTGACACGGTGGTCGTCAACGTCAACGTGGTTGAAGGTGAGCGCAAGCGCGTCCAGGCTTTTGAGGGCGTGGTGATCGCCAGGCGCAATCGCGGCCTGAACTCCAGCTTTATCGTCCGCAAGATTTCATCGGGCGAAGGTGTGGAGCGGACCTTCCAGCTTTACTCCCCGCTGGTGGCCAGCATCGAACTCAAGCGCCGCGGCGACGTGCGTCGTGCCAAGCTTTATTACTTGCGTGACCGTTCCGGCAAGTCGGCGCGCATCAAGGAAAAGCTTACCCGAAAGGTTGTCGCAGCCAAAGAGTAAGTTTTTTACTCCGCACCATGCAAAAGGGACGCTACGGCGTCCCTTTTGCATGGTTGGACAGGCATCAGATCAGCGTGTCTTGTTGCGTTCGATCAGGGCGTAGGCCGAGTGATTGTGGATCGACTCAAAGTTCTCGGATTCGACAACATACGCATCAATGCGTCGGTCGGCATTCAGCACGCCGGCGACGTCGCGCACGATGTCCTCGACGAACTTGGGATTGTCGTAGGCACGCTCGGTGACGAGTTTTTCGTCAGGGCGCTTCAGCAGACCATAAAGCTCGCAGGAAGCCTGACCCTCGGCCATCTGCACCAGTTCCTCGATCCAGACGAAGCTGTTGGTGGTGGCGGTGATCGTGATGTGCGAACGCTGGTTATGCGCACCACGATCGGCAATCTTCTTCGAGCAGGGGCAGAGGCTGGTCGCCGGCACGATGACGCGCGTGGTTTGCCGGTAACGATCACCATCGAGCACTTCCCCGACGAAGGTCACTTCGTAATCCATCAGGCTCTTCACCTTCGAGACGGGAGCCTCCTTGTTGATGAAATAAGGGAAGCTCATCTCCAGATGGCCGGTAACGGCTTCCAGACGCTTCACCATCTCGCGCAGCATCGACTCGAAGCTCTCGACCGAAATCTCGCGTTCGTGGGCGTTGAGGATTTCGACGAAACGCGACATGTGGGTGCCCTTGAAGTTATGCGGCAATCCGACATACATGTTGAAGTTGGCGATGGTGTGCTGTACTCCGCCTCCTTTGTCGAGAACCTTAACCGGGTGACGGATGGATTTGATGCCGACCTTGTCGATGGGCAACTGGCGCGAATCGGTGCTGGACTGAACGTCAGGGATAGCCATGATGTCTTTCAGGTTCAAGGGTATGTCTCCGTGGGGTCGGGGGTGCAGTTCGATCAAAGTCGATCTGTCTATCCGAAACCACTATAACATACCCGATTAAATCGCTCAACTAATGGTTGTAAGAAGTGCCTTGATACGTTGCACCAGGGATGAGGAGTTCAGGCCGAGCTCTGCCAACATCTGACCTTGCTCTCCATGTTCTATAAAACAGTCAGGCAAACCCAGTCGATGCAGGGGCTTGACGATCCCCATGCCTTCAAGGGCGCGGGCGACTTCGGCACCGGCACCGCCGATCACCGCATTTTCTTCGAGCGTGATCAGTAAATCGTGGGTTTCTGCCAACTCGCGTATCAATGCGACATCAAGCGGCTTGACGAAGCGCATGTTCGCTACCGTGGCATCGAGGATTTCACCTGCGTCGAGGGCGACCGCGAGCAGGGTGCCGAAGGCGAGGATGGCGACACGGCGGCCCTGGCGGCGAATCTCGCCCTTGCCGATTTCGAGCGTGTCTAAAGTCGGCGCTGGCAGGACGGCGCTACTGCCCGTACTCGAGCCCCGCGGATAACGCACGGCTGCCGGGCCGGGGTGCTGGTAAGCGGTGCTGAGCATGCGGCGGCACTCCGCCTCGTCGGCCGGCGTCATGACGACCAAATTGGGAATGCAGGTCAGATAGTGGCGAAGGTCACGTCGAGGTTTTGCAGGGCGATGTCGTGAATCAACTGATCGTAGGCGCGCTGCAGGAAGGTCGAGTAGATCGCCACCACGGGCTTCATGCCCTCGCAGGCCAGGCCGGCGGCGAAAGTGAGCGCGTGTTGCTCGGCAATGCCGACATCGTGGTAACGCGCCGGAAACTGCTCGGCGAAGCGTGTCATTCCAGAGCCTTCGCACATGGCGGGTGTGATCCCGATCAGTCGCGTGTCGTTTGCCGCCATATCGCACAACGTGGCATCGAATTTGGAAACCCCGTGATAAAGAATCGGGTCGACCTCGGCCAGCTTGTACCCTTGCCCCTTTTTTGTCACGACATGCAAAAAACGCGGTCCGGAAAGGTCGCGCATGTTTTGCAGGGTGGGGATCAGCGAATCGAGGTCGTGTCCGTCGATCGGGCCGATGTAATTGAAGCCGAATTCCTCGAACAGCGTACCTGGCACGAACATGCCCTTGACGTGCTCTTCTGCGCGCTTGGCGATCTCGAGCAGGGAGGGTGCCATCGACAAGACCTTTTCGCCCGCCTTGCGCGCAGCATTGAAGGTGCGGCCGGACAGCAGGCGCGCCAGGTACTTGTTGAGCGCGCCGACCGGCTGCGAAATCGACATGTCGTTATCGTTGAGGATCACCAGCAGGTTGGCGTCGATTACTCCGGCGTTGTTGAGCGCCTCGAAAGCCTGGCCGGCCGACATGGCGCCGTCGCCGATAATGGCGACGACGTTGCGGTCTTCGCCTTTGTCGCGCGCGGCCACGGCCATCCCCAGCGCAGCCGATATGGACGTCGACGAATGACCGACGCCAAACGTGTCGTAAGGACTTTCGCTGCGGCGCGGAAAGCCCGAAACCCCGTCCTTCATGCGCAGGCGCGCCATACCTTCCCGGCGCCCTGTGAGTACCTTGTGCGCGTAAGTTTGATGGCCGACGTCCCAGACGAGGCGATCTTCGGGGGTATCAAATACATAGTGCAGGGCGATGGTGAGTTCGATGGTACCCAGATTCGAGGACAAGTGCCCGCCAGTCTTTGCCACCGACTCGAGAAGAAAGGCGCGCAGTTCTTCGGCGAGGGCAGGCAATTGTTCGCGCGGAAGCTGGCGCAAGGCAGCGGGATCGTCGATGGTTTCGAGCAGGGGAAAGGGCATGTTCAGAAATTGCGCTCGGCAATGTAATCGGTCAAGGCGGCGAGGCGTCCGGTGTCGACCTGAATTCCTGTCAGTGCAGCGTGGGCTTCGGCGCGCAGGCGAGAAGCCATTTCTTTGGAGCGTTCCAGTCCGATCATGCTGACATAGGTGGGTTTGTCTTGTGCGGCATCCTTGCCGGCAGTTTTACCGAGAGTGATGGTGCTGCCTTCGGCATCGAGAATATCGTCTACCACCTGGAACAACAGGCCGGCGCGGTTGGCGAAATTGCCGAGGCCTTGCAATGTCGCCGCATCAGCTGCCCCGGCATGGGCGCCGAGCAAGACGGCAGCGCGTATCAGTGCTCCGGTCTTGTGAATATGCATGAACTCAAGCTCCTCGATACTTAAAGCCATGCCGACGGCGGCAAGGTCGATGGCCTGCCCGCCAGCCATGCCGCGCGAACCGGCGGCTTGTGCGAGCAAGGTAAGCATCGAGAGTTGTCTGTCCGCAGAGGGTGCTGCAGGGTGCTCTGCCAGCAATTGAAACGCGAGCGTCTGCAAGGCATCACCGACCAGCAGTGCAGTGGCTTCGTCGTATTCGACATGGCAGGTCGGCCGGCCGCGACGCAGTACGTCGTTGTCCATGCACGGCAGGTCATCATGTACCAGCGAATAGGCATGGATCAATTCGACTGCGCAGGCCGCAATATCGACAAATTGCGGATCGGCGCCAAGCGCCTCGCCGGCTGCATGGCAAAGCAAGGGCCGCATGCGCTTGCCGCCGCCCAGCACGCTGTAGCGCATGGCCGCATGCAAGCGGGACGGGGCGGTGGCGGGGGCGGGAAGGTAACGCTCCAATGCCGTTTCGGTACGGCGCTGGATCATGACCATCCAGGAGGTGAAGTCGTTTTTCAATCCGGTTCGCCTTCCGCCGGTACTTCAGTGGCACCGACAAAATCATGCAGTACGCCGTTTTCGAGGATACGGATTTTCTGTTCCGCCTGGCCGAGGGTTTCCTGACAATAATTGCGCAAGACCATGCCCCGCTCGTAGGCCTTGAGCGACTCCTCGAGGGGCGCACCGCCGCCTTCCAGGGTTTGGACAATGCCTTCGAGTTCTTGGAGGGCAGCCTCGAAAGAGGCCGGTGGCTTGCTTGGATGCGCTTTCATGCGGGGCGAATTCGTTGTGCGAACCCGTAAAAATAGCCTATCGTGACCCTTCCGGTCAAATTGGCTATACTCCCGACCCCTGCGCTATCCTGTATTTGCAGCCAAAACGCCGGTTTCCGGGTGATCAGTTCTTGGAGGTTGGTAATCATGTCCGACGTCGCTACCAGGGCGCAGCTTGCGCCGGGTGTATCTCAATTCCCCGTCGAATGGTATTTCGACGAAAAGATTTTCGAGCTGGAGAAGAAGCTTATCTTCGATGCCGGAGCGGGGTATGTCGGCCATGAGTTGATGGTCCCCGAACTTTACAACTACCGCTCCACCGAATGGTCTGATCATTCCCACCTGCTGGTGCGGCAGCCCGACGGCGTCTACCGGATGTCCAATGTCTGTCGTCACCGCCAGGCCATCATGTTGCAGGGTGCCGGCACGGCGCAAAACATCGTCTGCCCGATCCATCGCTGGACCTACGATACCGCCGGAGGGTTGATCGGTGCGCCGCATTTCCCGGCCAATCCCTGCCTGAACCTCCATAAGGAAAAGCTGGAAAGCTGGCAGGGCCTGCTGTTCAAGGGCCCGCGCTCCGCCAATGCCGACCTGGGCGGCATGAAGGTGGCGACCGAACTCGATTTCTCCGGTTACAAGCTCGAACATGTCGAGTTGCACCAGTGCAATTACAACTGGAAGACTTTCATCGAGGTCTATCTTGAGGACTACCATGTGGTGCCCTACCACCCGGGACTGGGTGGCTTCGTCACCTGCGACGACCTGACCTGGCAGTTCGGCGACTGGTACTCGGTGCAGCGCGTCGGCCTTACCTCGCTGGCCAAGCCCGGCAGCAAGACCTACGCGCAGTGGCACAAGGCCGTGCTCGACTATTACAACGGCGAGCTGCCGCCGCACGGTGCAATCTGGCTCACCTACTACCCGAACATCATGGTCGAGTGGTATCCGCATGTGCTGGTCGTCTCTACCCTGATTCCGCAGGATGTGAACAAGACGCTCAACGTCGTCGAGTTTTACTATCCTGAAGATATCGCCCTGTTCGAGCCCGATTTCATCAAGGCCGAGCAGGCGGCTTATATGGAAACTGCCATCGAGGATGACGATATCGGTGAGCGCATGGATCGCGGACGCCATGCCTTGCTGAAGCAGGGGCGCAGCGAAGTCGGCCCTTATCAGTCACCCATGGAAGACGGCATGCAGCACTTCCATGAGTTTTATCGCCGCATCATGTCAGGAGCGATTGCAGAACGATGATTACCATAGACCATACCCAGCGCCTGATGACCGTAGTCATTCTGGGCGAATTCACTCTCGACGATTTTCGCGAGTTCGAGGAATATGTACTTGAGGAAGGTCGCTTCGCGGGCCAACTGGATTTATTGTTCGACGTGACCGAGATGGCCGGTTTCACTGTTGACATGGCTTGGGAGGAAATCAAGTTCTCCCGCACCCATGGTGGCGACTTTCATCGCATCGCGGTGGTGACCGACAGCCAGTGGGTGGCATGGAGCGCGTGGCTGGAACAACTGTTTGTCAGTGCCGACCTGCGTGTCTTCGAAGATGCCGGCGAGGCGCGCACCTGGCTCACCACGGAGGGTGTTTGATGTACGACCGCCTGGTAGGTGTCGACACGCTCGCCGCCCACATTGACGATCCCGATTGGTGCGTTTTCGATTGTCGCCACGATTTGCAAAATACCGAATACGGCGCGCAGGCGTATGCGAAAGGCCATATTCCCGGCGCACAGTTCATGCATGCCGACCACGACTTGTCGGGGCCGCTGACCGGCACGAACGGCCGCCACCCCTTGCCTGAGGTCGCCACGATTGCCGCACGCCTGAGCGCCTGTGGCGTCGGCCCAAACACGCAGGTCGTGGCCTACGATAACGAAGGTGGGATCTTTGCCTCGCGCCTGTGGTGGACGCTGCGTTGGCTTGGCCATGAGAAGGTCGCGGTGTTGAATGGCTGTCTACCGGGCTGGCGTCGCGCCAAGCTGCCGCTGGAAACTGAAACCCGGCCGCGCCCTGCGGCGCAGTTCGTACCCCGGCCGCAGGACATCCAGGTCGATACGGCGTATGTCCTGTCAAACCTGCGTGCTCCGCAGATGCTGCTGCTCGATGCACGCAGCGAAGAACGCTACGCCGGCCAGAATGAAACGCTTGACCCGGTCGGCGGGCATATTCCCGGCGCGCTCAACCGCTTTTATTTTGACAATCTCGATGATGCCGGCTGTTATTTCAAGCCGGCTGAAGAACTGCGGGCGGAGTATGCAGACATCCTCGCCGGACGTGATCCGCAAATCGTCGTGCAGCAATGCGGCTCGGGCGTCACCGCTTGCCACAACTTGCTGGCGATGGAAATTGCAGGCCTGTCGGGCTCGAAACTCTATGTCGGTTCGTGGAGCGAATGGTGCAGCGATCCGTCCCGCCCCATCGCGGTTGGCGTTCAGCCGGGGTGACGCTGTAGCGCCCAGTTGATGTGTTCGCGGACCAGCGGGGATGAATGCTGCTGGCGTGCGCACAGGGCATCCAGGATGGCCGGGGAGGTTGGCGCATTTCCCAGTGCGACCGCGATATTCCGCAGCCAGCGCTCATGGCCGATGCGCCGAATCGGTGACCCGGCCAGCCGCTCGTTAAAGTCGCTTTCGCTCCAGGCAAACAGTTCGACAAGCGTGGCTTGATCAAGGCCATGCCGCGGAGTGAAATCGGCCTCCTGTGTCAGTGGCGCTAAGCGGTTCCACGGGCAAGCCAGTTGGCAATCGTCGCAACCGTAGATGCGGTTGCCGATCATCGGGCGCAATTCAACCGGGATGCTGCCTTTGAGTTCGATGGTCAGGTAGGAGATACAGAGCCGTGCATCGAGCTGATAGGGGCCGATGAAGGCCTGTGTCGGGCAGGCATCCAGGCAGGCCGTGCAGTCGCCGCAATGCGCGCTGACCGGCGTATCCGCAGGCAGCGGCAGATCGACAAAAATCTCTCCGAGGAAAAACCATGAACCGGCCTCACGCGTCAGCAGCAGTGTGTGTTTGCCGCGCCAGCCGAGCCCGGCATTCTTCGCGAGTTCGACTTCCATGACCGGCGCGGAGTCGGTGAACACGCGGTAGTTGAAATTGCCGATCGTGCCGACCATGCGCTCGGCCAGTTTCTGCAGGCGGGCGCGCAACAGCTTGTGGTAATCGCGTCCCAGCGCATAACGGGAAATGACGGCATGAGTCGGGTCATGTGAAAAGTCGGCGCTGGCGGGACGGCGCATTTCCGGCCGGTAATTCATGCGGCAGGAAATGACGCACTGCGTGCCGGGCACCAGTTCCGCCGGCCGTGTGCGCGCCGTGCCATGGCGCGCCATATAATCCATTTCGCCATGGCAGCCCTTGGCCAACCAGTCCAGGAGGCCTGTTTCCGCTGCGCCAAGTTCGATGCCCGTAAAGCTCACGGCGGCAAAGCCCAGGTCGCTTCCCCAGTCGCGAATTTTCTTCTTCAACTCGATCCAGTCATGCATGCCACCGATGATACCTGTCGTGAATACACACTGCCCGACGAGGCGGCCACGCTGCGTTTAGGCGCTGCGCTGGCTCAAGAGATGCCGCCGTCTGCCGTCGTTTACCTCGAAGGCGACCTCGGTGCGGGAAAAACCACGCTGGTGCGCGGCCTGTTGCGAAAAGTCGGCTTTGGCGGGACGGCGAAGAGCCCGACCTACACGCTGGTTGAACCTTATGTAGTTTCTGGATTAAACTTATATCACTTTGATTTTTATAGATTCAGTCTTCCGGAAGAATTTCTTGATGCAGGCTTGGACGAATACTTTGCAGATCGCGCAGTCTGTCTGGTCGAATGGCCGGATCGGGCGCAGCCGTATTTGCCGCCGGCAGACCTGCATATCCGTCTGGTGCTCGAAGGCACCGGGCGTCTGGCACTTCTCGAATCCGGCAGTGAACGGGGGCGGCAATGGCTAAAGCAGTTGCCCAATTTTCTCGCCGCGATGCCCTCCGTTATGCCGCCGCCAGCCTGACGCTGCTGGTTACGCCGGCCGCGCGCGGCGCCAGTATCCTGCAAGCGCCGACACTGCTCGCGGTGCGTGTCTGGCCCGCCAGCGACTACACGCGGGTTACGCTCGAATACAAGACTTCACTGATCCAGTCACTGAAATTTTCTCACCTGCTGCTGAAGGATCCCGACCGGCTGGTGCTTGACCTTGAGGACGTCGAATTCAACTCGGTGCTGCAAAGCCTGCCGGGCAAGATTCGCGACAATGATCCGCAGATCCGGCTGATCCGCGCCGGCCGCTTCAAGCCCGGCGTGGTGCGCCTCGTCATCGAACTCAAGGGCGAGGTGAAGCCGCAGGTGTTCAGCCTCAAGCCGGTCGGCGAGTATGGCCATCGACTGGTGCTCGACCTCTATCCGGCCGAGCCGCCCGACCCCTTGCTGGCGCTGCTGGAAAAACATGGCGGTAACGATCCGTTCGGCCGCGCCGAGCACAAAACGCAGCCGTCTGCACCTGCTGTCGACCGCCTGATCACCGTAGTCATCGATCCCGGCCACGGCGGAGAGGACCCGGGTGCGGTGGGGCGTGCTGGCAGCCTCGAGAAGAACGTGACGCTGGCGATCGCCCGTCGCATCAAGGCGAAGATCGATGCCGAGCCGAACATGCGCGCCCTGCTGACGCGTGACGGCGACTACTTCATCCCGCTCGGGCAGCGCGTTGCCAAGGCGCGGCGCGTCAATGCCGACCTGTTCATTTCGGTGCATGCCGATGCCTTCGTTAAGCCGACAGCGCGCGGGTCATCGGTGTTTGTCCTCTCTGAAAATGGCGCCTCGTCATCGGCGGCACGCTGGCTGGCCAACAAGGAAAACGCGGCCGACCTGATCGGCGGCGTCAATCTCGGCGTCAGGGATCCGCACCTCGCGCGAACCTTGCTCGATCTTTCGCAAACCGCGACGCTCAACGACAGCCTGAAACTCGCCAAGGCCGTGCTCGGCGAAATCGGCGACATCAACACCCTGCATACCGGCCATATCGAGAAGGCCAGCTTCGCGGTATTGAAAGCGCCGGACATTCCCTCCATCCTCGTCGAGACGGCGTTCATCTCGAATCCCGAGGAAGAAAAGCGGCTGACCGACGAGGCCTATCAGGACAAGATGGCGGATGCCCTGCTGACCGGCATGCGGCGCTATTTTGCGCAGAATCCTCCCCTCGCCAAGTCGAAGGTCGCCTCGGCTTTGTAACAGGGGCGGACTGTTACAATTCGCCGCTTCCATCAACGTTCAATCCCAGCGTCAATGCAGCTTCACCGCACCTTTTCGGCGCAGGCCGCAACTTCCCGCGTGCTCGCCATCGGCAACTTCGACGGCCTGCATCTGGGACATCGCGCCCTGCTCGAACGCCTGACCAAAACGGCCCGCCAGCATGGCCTGCCGCCGGCGGTGATGACCTTCGAGCCGCACCCCCGCGAACTGTTTTCTCCCGAGCAGGCGCCGGCGCGCCTGACCAGCCTGCGCGAGAAGCTGGCCTTGCTGGAAAGTTGCGGCATCGAAGAAATCTTCCTGCTGCATTTCAGCCGCAAGCTCGCCGGTCTGACCGCAGAAGAATTTATCGGGCGCGTGCTGGTGCAAGGGCTCGGGGTGCGGCACCTCATCATCGGTGACGATTTCCGGTTCGGTAAAGGCCGCGCCGGTGATTTCACCATGCTGCAGGCGGCGGGGCAGCAATACGGTTTCGGCGTCGAAGCCATGCATACCATCGAAATCGGTGGCGAACGTGTGTCCAGTTCCGCCGTGCGGGATGTGCTGGGCGCGGGTGATCTGGAGCACGCGGCGCGGCTGCTGGGCCGCCCTTACAGCATTGCCGGCCGCGTCGTGCATGGCGACAAGATTGGCCGCACGCTCGGCTTTCCTACCGCGAACATTCAACTCAAGCGCAAGCGCGTGGCACTCACCGGCGTCTTTGCCGTCACCGTTTCCGGCCTCGACAAGCGCCATCTGCCCGGTGCCGCCAGCCTCGGCGTGCGGCCGACGCTGGGCGCCGGCTTGCGGCCGGTACTTGAGGTGCACCTCTTCGATTTCGACCGCGAAATCTACGGCCAACACTTGACTATTCACTTCCTGCACAAGTTGCGCGACGAAGCCCGCTATGATTCATTTGAAGCGCTCACCGCGCAAATTGCCCGCGATGTAGTGGCCACCCGGGAATACTTCGCAGGCAAAGACATCTAGGCAACAGAGACAAAGACATGGCCGACCAGAAAGCTGATTACCGCAAAACCCTCAATATGCCCGATACCCCGTTCCCGATGCGCGGCGACCTCGCCAGGCGCGAGCCGGGCTGGGTGAAGGACTGGCAGGAAAAGCAGCTCTACCAGCAGATTCGCGTTGCGTCACAAGGCCGGCCGCGCTTTGTGCTGCACGACGGCCCGCCCTATGCCAACGGCGACATCCACATCGGCCATGCGGTGAACAAGATCCTCAAGGACATCATCGTCCGCGCCAAGACGCTGTCCGGCTTCGACGCGCCCTACATTCCCGGCTGGGACTGCCACGGCCTGCCGATCGAACACCAAATCGAAAAGACCCATGGCAAGCACCTGCCGTCCGACCAGGCGCGTGCGCATTGCCGCGTCTATGCGCAGGAACAGATAGAGCGGCAGAAGAAGGACTTCATCCGCCTCGGTGTACTCGGTGACTGGGATCATCCCTACAAGACGATGGAATACCGCACCGAGGCTGACGAGATTCGCGCGCTTGGCGAGATGTACCGGCGCGGTTACCTGTTCAAAGGCTTGAAACCCGTTAACTGGTGTTTCGACTGCGGTTCGGCGCTCGCCGAGGCCGAGGTCGAATACGCCGACAAGAAATCGCCGGCCATCGATGTAGCGTTCCCGCTCGATGCCGGCGAGCATAACCGGCTGGCCGGCGCTTTCGGGATTGACACGTTGCCGGAAAAAACCGTCTGCGCGGTGATCTGGACGACGACGCCGTGGACGATTCCCGGCAACCAGGCGCTCAACATCCATCCCGAGTTCGTTTATGAGTTGGTCGACACCCCGAAGGGCCTGTTGATTCTCGCTGCTGAACTGCGTGCGGCTGCCCTGGAGCGTTTCGGTCTGGAAGGCAAGGTGCTGGGCGCCTGCCACGGCATCGCGCTCGACCGCATGGTGTTCCGTCACCCGTTCTACGATCGCGCCTCAACAGTGTATCTGGGCGATTACGTTACGCTCGATACGGGCACCGGCATCGTCCATAGCGCGCCGGCCTATGGTCTAGAAGACTTCGATTCATGCCGCCGCGCCGGCATGAAGAACGATGAGATTCTCACGCCCGTGCAGGGCAATGGCCGCTTCGCCGAGAGCCTGCCGTTCTTCGGCGGTCTCAACGTTTGGAAGGCCAACCCGGAAATCATCGCCAAGCTTGCTGAGGTCGGCTCGCTCATGGCGAGCAGCGAGATTGTCCACAGCTACATGCACTGCTGGCGCCACAAGACGCCAATCATCTACCGCGCGACGACGCAGTGGTTTGTCGGCATGGATCGCCAACCCAATGAGGGTGAAACTCTACGAACCGCTGCGCTGGCCGCCATCGAAGCCACCGAGTTTTTCCCGTCATGGGGCAAGGCGCGCCTGCACGCAATGATCGCCAACCGTCCCGACTGGTGTGTCTCGCGCCAGCGCAACTGGGGC